>ERZ773049.2132-NODE-2132-length-11003-cov-2.671538_pt1 | contig 11003 bp, 12 predicted proteins | sample MGYA00580633_ERZ773049 | MGnify/ENA primary metagenome ERZ773049 (study PRJEB29015, sample SAMEA2737991) | human oral metagenome | biome: human oral; feature: human-associated habitat; material: dental | place: China | collected 2066 ... | reverse complement strand
AAAGGCTGAGTAGGTCGCAAAGAGAACGATGGGATTGATGACAGGTGCTGTCACCAGAAAGGGAACAGCAGTATAACTTGGGACTTTCTTTTCTAGAAAGCGATTGATAATGGGAACAATTCCACATTCACAGGAAGGAAAGATAAAGCCGATAAAGGTCCCAAAGAAGATCCGCCCAAATTTATTCTTGGGAAGAAAGCGGTAGACCCTCTCGGGGGTGATATAGACCTCAATAATCCCTGAAATGATACTTCCGATTAGGACAAAAGGTAGGGCCTCGATAATAATCGAGAGAAAAATAGCCCCAGCCTGCAAGACGCTAGAGGGAAGGTGTTGAAAGAATGTCATTACTTAGCCTTCTTTGCTTCTTTAGTTGTAGCAGTTTCTGCCTTCTTTTTTTCTTCAGGAAATTCTACTTTCTTTTCTACATCCGGAAAACTCGCAAAATTTTCAAACATTTTATCAAGATCATCTGTTTTTGAGAATTTAATAGCCATTGTTGGGCCTCCTTTTTATTTTCTTTCATTATAACAAAAAGGAAAGAGCAAGGGGGAAATGGAGCATAAAAGGAAAGATCAATAGGGTCAAAATTATTCTATGGAAAATCCCTGAAACAGAGACCAGAACAGGCGATCTCACCCCTTGATGGTAGCAAAATATGCTATAATAGAAGCTATGGATAAATATGAAAAAATAGCCCAAGAATTGGGTGTTAGCTTAAAACAAATCGATACCGTATTGAGTCTGACCGCAGAAGGCTCAACCATTCCTTTTATTGCCCGCTATCGAAAAGATATGACGGGAAATTTAGATGAAGTAGCGATCAAGGCCATTATTGACCGGGACAAATCCTTAACGGCTCTGGCCGAACGAAAGGAAACCGTCCTTGCTAAGATTGAGGAACAAGGCAAACTGACAGAGGCGCTCAAGCAGGCTATTGAGGCTGCTGAAAAATTAGCGGATGTCGAAGAGCTCTATCTCCCATATAAGGAAAAACGGCGGACCAAGGCGACGATTGCCCGAGAAGCAGGACTTTTTCCCTTGGCACGTCTCATTTTGCAAAATAGCCCAGACTTGGAAGCAGAGGCTCAGAAATTTACCTGTGAGGCCTTCCCAACTGAAACCGCAGCTTTAGCTGGTGCAGTGGATATTCTGGTAGAAGCTATTTCAGAGGATACCCAATTACGGGCCCTCACCTATCAAGAAATTCATGGGCATTCCCTCATGACGTCAACCTTGAAGGATGAAAGCTTAGATCCTAAGAAAACCTTTGAAATCTACTATGATTTTTCTGAGAAGATCAAGAATATGCAAGGCTACCGGACCCTGGCGCTCAATCGTGGAGAAAAATTGGGCGTTCTCAAAGTCGGATTCGAGCACCAACTGGATCGGATCATTCGTATCTTTGAGGCTCGTTTTAAAACCAAAAATGCCTATGTGGATGAGGTTATTCAACAAGCGGTTAAGAAAAAAATCGTTCCTGCGATTGAACGTCGGATTCGGACAGAGTTGACGGAGGTGGCAGAAGACGGAGCCATTCAATTGTTCTCTGAGAATCTACGGAATCTATTGCTCATTCCTCCATTAAAAGGGCGCGTGGTCCTTGGATTTGACCCAGCCTTTCGGACCGGTGCTAAACTAGCCGTTGTCGATGAGACAGGAAAGATGCTTGCCACCCAGGTCATCTATCCAGTTGCTCCTGCAAAACCAGCTCAGATCGAGCAGGCTAAAAAGGATCTGTCCTCCTTGATCAAGGAGTTTGGAGTAGAAATTATTGCGATTGGAAATGGAACCGCCAGCCGTGAAAGTGAGGCCTTTGTCGCAGATGTCCTCCATGACCATCCAGGAGTTCGCTATGTTATTGTCAATGAAAGCGGAGCTTCTGTCTACTCAGCTAGTGAGTTGGCCCGTCATGAGTTCCCAGAGCTAACCGTTGAAAAACGCTCGGCCATCTCCATTGCCCGTCGCTTGCAAGATCCGCTAGCAGAATTGGTGAAAATCGATGCCAAATCCATCGGTGTGGGTCAATACCAACACGATGTCAATCAGAAAAAACTGACAGAAAGCTTGGATTTCGTGGTAGATACTGTCGTCAACCAAGTTGGGGTCAATATCAATACGGCTAGTCCCTCTCTCTTAGCGCATGTAGCGGGACTCAATAAAACCATCTCTGAAAATATTGTGAAATACCGGGAAGAAGAAGGAATGATTCTTTCACGAGCACAGATTAAAAAAGTGCCTCGCCTCGGCGCCAAGGCTTTCGAGCAGGCTGCTGGATTCTTACGCATTCCTGAAAGTAAAAACATCTTGGATAATACCGGCGTTCACCCTGAAAGTTACAAGGAAGTTGAAAAACTTTTTCAACTTCTTGAAATGACCGACCTCGATGCATCAGCTCAGGAAAAATTAAAAGCTGTGAACATAAAGGAGATGTCTACTCAGCTGGATCTGGGACCAGAAACTCTGAAAGATATCATTGCCGATCTCCTAAAACCAGGTCGCGATTTGCGGGATTCCTTTGATGCACCTGTGCTCCGTCAGGATGTCTTGGATATTAAAGACCTGCATATTGGCCAAAAATTAGAAGGGGTTGTGCGCAATGTGGTTGACTTTGGAGCCTTTGTCGATATTGGCATTCACGAAGATGGCTTGATTCATATCTCCCATATGAGCAAGCAGTTTATCAAGCATCCAAGCCAGGTCGTCTCAGTAGGTGATTTGGTAACCGTCTGGGTGAAGAAGATTGATGTGGAACGCGAAAAAGTCAATCTCAGTTTGGTAGCTCCGAATGAATCTGACTGAGTATGTGCGCCAAGTATCCCTAGAAGATTTTGGGAGAGAATTCCGTCATCGAGCAGAGTGGAATTCACGTCTTCAAACCACTGGGGGTCGTTTCTTTCCCAAGGATCGACACCTTGATTTCAACCCGAAAATATACCAAGTTTTCGGGTTAGAGGTCTTTCGCAAAATCGTCCGCCACGAGCTCTGCCATTACCATCTTTACGATCAAGGTAAAGGCTATCGACACAAAGATCTAGCCTTTAAGCAACTCCTCCAGCAAGTGGACGGTCTTCGTTTCACACCTCCTCTACCAGATAGAACTAGGCGAGTCAAGCGGATCTATCTCTATCAATGTCCCCATTGTGGCCAAGAGTATAGACGAAAGCGAAAAATCGATCTGAAGAAATATGCTTGTGGTCGCTGTCGCAGCCGCCTGCAATTCCTTGAAATGAGACAAGAGTAAGAATCGGTCTTTAGGCGGATCTCTTTCCAGTTCGACTCTGCTAAAATAGGTCTAACTAGAAAGAGGAAAATCAAATGACAGCATCATTTTACAAATTAAAACGACATCGCCTGGTTTCAGGTGTGCTAGCTGGCTTAGCTGATAAATTTGGTCTTAGTGTAACTCTCCTACGCTTCTTGTTTATTCTTTTTACGGTTTCTCATGCCTTTATCGGTGTGATTATCTATTTACTGTTAGATACGACCTTGCCTTATAAGGGCGAGGAGGAGCAGGAAATGTTTGACTATGGCCCTCGACCTCGTCGAAGAAAAGAGGCTGAACCCATCCATGATCAGAATGATAGTCCATTTTTCTAAAAGGAGATCCGAGTGAAGCAGAAGTTCTATTACCTTGCTTTTATTCTATAACTCTTCTTCAGTTTTATAGGACAGTTTTTCATTTTAAATCGTGTTTTTGGTGAAGGAGTTGGAACAGTTTTGATCGGAATGCTCCTTTTTCCACTGGGCATTTGGAATAGTCTCTTCTACTTCTTGTTTCTGCCAACAGAAAGGGCAAGAGACCCACAAATTTATCGGTTTTCGATTTTGTTTCTGCCGGTTTTGTATCTGATTTTCTCCTTGTTGGGGGGAGGACCTGCCACCTTTATGCTTGGCTTGATCGCATTTCCTTCAAATGCGGTGGTCTATGCGGTCTCTACCGGAATCAAATCTATGATCAAAGATTTCTTGCAAGGCCAAGGCTAGAGCATTCTTCATATGTTCCCATCATTTCCTAGAGGTTGGAGACCTTTGTCTTGGCCTCTTTTTGCTTGCCTTAAAAAGGAGTTGAAAATGGATCTTTCAAATGACGCTTCAGTCTCTCGTCTGAAGAGAAAATCTGCTATAATAGAGAGAGAATTTGAAAAGGGAGAATGATATGGCAGTTACTGTTCGCGATATACAGGAAAAGCTTCGTCTATCGGTTGTTTATGGGGATGATAGCCTCTTAAGCAAGGAAATTACGACTGCGGACATTTCACGTCCAGGTCTTGAAATGACGGGCTATTTCGACTATTACACACCTGAGCGGATTCAGCTTGTAGGAATGAAAGAATGGTCCTACCTGGTGAAGATGAGCTCTCACAACCGTCATCAAGTCCTGCGTAAAATGTTCCAGCCAGAGACACCTGTCATCATTGTCGCGCGGAATTTAGAAATTCCAGAAGAAATGTTGCGTGCTGCTGAAGAGAAGCAACTAGCTATTTTGAAAAGTAATGTTGCGACGAGTCGTTTATCTGGAGAGCTTTCTAGCTATTTGGATAGTCGGCTAGCAGAACGTACGAGCGTACACGGTGTCTTGATGGATATTTATGGGATGGGTGTCTTGATCCAAGGAGATAGCGGAATCGGAAAAAGCGAGACAGGTCTGGAACTTGTCAAACGGGGTCACCGCCTCGTAGCAGATGACCGAGTCGATATCTATGCGAGAGATGAGATGACCCTTTGGGGAGAGCCAGCTGAAATCTTACGCCACTTACTAGAGATCCGTGGTGTCGGGATTATCGATGTCATGAGTCTCTACGGTGCGAGTGCTGTCAAGGATTCTTCACAAGTCCAAATCGCTGTTTACTTGGAAAATTATGCTAAGGATCAGATTTATGATCGTCTTGGTAATAATGCAGAGGAGTTAGAAATTGGAGGTGTGACCATTCCTCGGATTCGCATCCCTGTGAAGACTGGGCGGAACATTTCGGTCGTGATTGAAGCAGCAGCGATGAATGTTCGGGCTAAAGAAATGGGCTATGATGCCACCAAAACCTTTGAAGAACGTTTGTCCCAGTTGATTAGTCAAAATGAGGTGAAGGAATGAATCCAGTAGCCCTTCAATTAGGTCCGATCAGTATTCGTTGGTACGCGATTTGTATTGTCTCTGGTTTGATTCTAGCTGTGTATCTTTCCATGAAAGAAGCTCCCCGTAAGCAAATTAATCCAGATGATATCATTGATTTCATTTTGATCGCCTTTCCGCTTGCGATTGTGGGGGCCAGACTCTATTACGTTATTTTCGAATGGGGCTACTATAGCCAGCACCTTGGTGAGATTTTTGCTATCTGGAACGGAGGAATCGCGATTTATGGTGGCCTCTTGACAGGTGCCCTTGTCCTCTATCTATTCTCTCGTAGACGCTTGATTGAGCCAATTGATTTTTTGGATATTGCGGCCCCAAGCGTCATGGTTGCACAGAGTATTGGTCGCTGGGGAAACTTCTTTAACCAGGAAGCTTATGGAGCTGCTGTTAAAAGTCTCAACTACCTGCCCTCTTTTATTCGAGATCAAATGTATATAGATGGTAGTTACCGTCAGCCAACGTTCTTATATGAATCCAGTTGGAATCTGCTAGGATTTCTTTTGATCTTGATTCTTCGTAGGAAGCCCCAATTTTTGCGGCAAGGTGAGATCACAGCCTTTTACCTTATCTGGTATGGTTTTGGTCGGATGATCATCGAAGGAATGCGGACGGATAGCCTGATGTTTGCGGGCTTACGTGTTTCCCAGTGGTTGTCGATGATCCTGATTCTAGTTGGACTCGCCATTATCATCTACCAACGTCGCAAAAAAGCCCCTTATTATGTAGAAACAAAGGAGTAACATATGTTTATTGAAATTGCCTACGGCCTCTTAGGCCTTGCCTTAGTAGCGCTTGTCATTTATATGATTTTTTTCCTCTCAAAGATTGGAAAAGTTGTAGATGAGACGCAAAAAACGATCCAAGTTTTGACATCAGATGTCAATGTTACCTTGCATCAGACCAATGATCTATTGGCAAAAGTCAATGTTTTAACGGATGATTTGAATCAAAAAGTTGCAACGATTGACCCACTCTTTACAGCCGTAGCGGATCTTTCCGAGTCTGTTTCAGATTTGAATGATCAAGCCCGTCAATTGAGTGTCAAAGCAGTGTCAGCTGGTGGAAAAACAGTGAAAGCCTCTATTGGATTAAAAGCGATTAAGATGGCTTCAAAATTATTTAAATAGAATCGAGGAAGAATATGGGACGTTTATCTAGTTTATTAATTGGTGTGATTTCAGGTGCTTCAGCAGCCTACTATTTATCAACTGAGCAAGGAAAGAAAGTCACTAAAAAAGTTGCACGATTCGTAAAAGATTTTCAAGAAGATCCTCAAGAAGTACATGAATCCGTTAAACAAACTGCGAAGGATGTTTCAAAACAAGCTGCAGAAGTGATCCAACAAACCAAAGAAAAAGTTGGTTCTGGAGAAATTACGACAGGAACTGTTTTGGAATCTGTCAAAGAAAAGACGCAAGATGTGGTTGAAAAATCTCAAGAAGTCTATCACTCATTTAAGGATAAACTTCAAAAAGAAAATCTAAGTGGCAATGACTTGGTTCAATCCATTCGCAAACAAACAGAATCAGAAGACATCGTGTTAGAGTTGGATGAAAAAGATTCTGAAGAAGCAGCTGAAGAAGATACAAAAGAAGCATAAAAAAATGAGGCTCAGTGAGCCTCTTTTCAGATTGAAGATAAATTCATCTTAGAAACTTTCCTTAAGTGAGTACGGACGTCAGCGAACTTCTTCGAAGTTCCATGACTAATTATTGAGCCTAAGGTCTCAATAATTCCGAGTGCCTGAAACGTTATTGTTTCAGGCACTTTTCTCACAGCGGAAAGTTTCAGTATTTTCTTGATCCAATCTAAAAAATGGAACTCAATTTTATTTCTTAGCAGCATCGCTTAATTTATTTTACTTTAAAATAGTTTGTCTACATTTTAAGGTTGGGATATCTATCCCAACCTTTTCTTATTTATCAACGTAATCGCCACCGGTGAAGCCATAGTATTCTTCCAGACTCAAACCTGAGTCAGCGATATCTTGCGCTTCTTTTCCGATATAGCGGAGATGCCAGCTTTCTGGCATGTAGCCTGTTACTTTTTCTTTACCTTCTTGGTAACGAACCACAAAGCCATATTTAGCAGCATTCTTGAGCAACCACTTACTTGGTCCAGGTTCGGTTACCAGATTACCACTGGTATCGATCAAATCAAAGGTCAAACCTGTCTGGTGTTCACTATAACCCGGTCTTGCAGAATAACGATCGGCGGCCTCCTGACCATCTTGATTGACATAGTTTTGATAGAGTCCAACTTGGGTATCGTAGCTACGAAAACCACTATATTGGTCACTGATCGGATAACCTTCTGCCTGCATAGCTGCAATCAATTCATGAAGGGCTGAAACAGCTTCAGGATCTTCACCTGGGTTAAAGTCAGGCGACAAGGGATAATGTTTGTTGGCGATCATGACCTCACCATATTTCCCTTTGACACTATAGTAGGAACCATTATAGCTGACACCAGAATCCACTTTCACATCTGACTTACCAGCTTTTGACGACTCTTCTTTGCCAGTCTCTTTTGACGTATTCTTTGCAGAAGACGTTTCTTTGGAAGTCTTGGTTTGCGTTTGTTTGCTTTCTTCTTTTGCAGAAGATTTTGAACTAGTAGATTGAGATTGGGAGCAAGCTGTCAGGGTTAACAAGGCAACTGTCACCAAAGTTAATTTGGAAAATCTTGCTTTCATGAGGAATCTCCTATGATTCTTTTGTTACGACAATATCCGTAATCACATAACTTGCACCTACTTTTTTCAAGGTGTAGGTCTTGTACTTGCGGTTTTGTGAATCTGGATGGCTATCTGTATAATGCACGGTAAAGTCTTCATAAGTCTTGATCGTCACCACACCATTTTCTTCAGTGACACTTTGAATGTCCAATGCTCCTGGAGTATAGTAGTCAATTTTAGCCTTTCGAACACCATCACCAGTTGTGAACTCAACCATGTCCTTGTAAGCTTGACTTTGTGTGTCATAGTATTTAGAGTAGGTGTTGTTTCGATTTGAAACTGAGCTAAAGACTGCGTCGCGGTACTCTTTCAAGAATTCTTCTGCCAAGGTCCGATTTTGTTCTTCTTTGGCTGCTTGCGCTTTCTTAGCATCTTGTGCACTCTTAATGCGTTTTAGGGTATCTTTGGCTAGTTTGAGTTCGATCGGATCGTTCTCACCCTCTTCAATCGTCACCTTAGCCTTTTCAGTTGTATAGGTTTCCCCATTCATGTTGAAGACAGCATGTACTTCAATTTCTTGATAAGGGATGCTATCTACTTCAAAGGTTGTGCTGGTTCCGACTTCTTTGCCGTTGACCACAACCTTCACATCCGTTGGGTTTTCAACTTCATCTGGGAACTCAACTTCTAAATTGCGTTTTTCAGAATTCAACTGCAATTCTAAGTTATTCTTTGTTGCTTTTTTAGGATTGAGATGGATCTTAGAAGTAACATTTCCGACTTCAGTTTTAGCAGTCAATTCCATTTCTTTTGTATTGTAATGGAAAGAACCAAGGTCTGTCACTGCATCTTTCTTCAAGGTCACTGTTTTATTGGCTGCCACTTTGAGTTTGGCTTGGTCCAAATTGGTCTTGACCTTGACTTGCACTGGATAGCTAGCCACACGGTATTCTTGGAAGATTCCAAATTTCTTGTCCGCTTTCTCCAAACCAAAGATCTTGTTTCCAGATTTATCCGTATAGCTGCCTTCTCCACCATTATCAATGATCTTGTTCAACTCTGTGCCGATATCGACCCCTTGATCTTCCATGCTAGTAATAAAGCTTTCGGCTTCATCCTTTGTCCATTTATCGTTATCGGTTGAAAGCAGATCTGCTGCTTCGCGATAATCCTTGGTGTCCACTGCCTTAATAAATTTATCTGCAGTCACTTCGACACGCGTTGTTGACTGGAAGTAAAAGAAGGCTGCTACCAAAGCGATCACAAGGACTGCGATAGCAGAAATAATCCCAATTTTCTTCTTGGAAAGTTTCTTTCCACCCTTCGTTTTAGGGGCCTTTTGTTTTTTCTGAGCTGGACCTGCTTCTGTGACATTTGGACCAGCAAAGACCTGCGTTTGCTCAGCAGCAAGTGGAGTCGTATACTCTTGAGTCGGCTGTTGAGGCACATATTCCTGTGTTACTTCTGTTGCATCTGGGTTCGCAAATTCTGCTTCAGGCACAGGTCCTACAAAAAACTCGAAGTTTTGACTTTTTGCAGCGGTAAATTCTTCTGCACTTGGCTTGCGGCCATAGGTTTCTTCAAAATGTTGTAACCAAGCCTGACGAGCTGCTAGAAGTGGATCGACATTCTTCACTTCTTCAACTGGTTCAACCACTGGTTCCTCAACAGGAGCGACTTCCTCTGCTGGGGCATTTCCTGCGATAGACTGAATTTGTTTCAAATCAAATCCACAAGCTTTCCCAGCCATAAACTCTTCTGGTGACGGTTTGCGACCGATCACTTTTTCAAATAATTCAACCCATTTCTTTTGCATGGATCTCTTCTCCCTCATTATAAAATAGGGAAAGTGGGTTCCCCCACCTTCCGTTTTGTGATATTGTTAGAATCCAAAGTTAGAGAAATTTGGAGCACTTGGAATAAATCCTACGGCTACTTGTTCTAAAATACGAGCATTCACATAAATGACAAAGATGGCAATGAGAAGCAAGACAACAGATGATGCTACTAGAAGCAAGAATTTATCTGCTTTAAAGCTTGTCTTGTTCAATCCTTGATGAACGACATAGCATGTTCCAACAAAGAACAAGAAGAAAATAAGGAAGTTTACAAAGCCATAAAATTCATAAACTTTTACAAGACCTACTAAGAAAGCAAGGAGGGCAAGTGGCAAAGTGTAGACAGACAAACGTCCAAACTCTTCAAATGAACGCCCGTAACTGTATTCCTTATCTTGAAGAACCACACGACGAACAAAGAATCCGGCTACTTGGAAGGCGTAAACGCTAAAGAATAGGGAAATCAATGTCAACATAAAGGCACGGAAATCCATTCCATAACCACCTGTAGCTCCACTAGCTGTGAAGAAAGTTGATAGGGTCAAGACAAAGGCAGTTAAGACATACTGTAAAATTCCGTTAAGAGCTTTTGGATTTTCTACAGCAGTTGGACGTTTCAAAGCTGAAAGGAACCAATTCCAGTAACCACCAACGGCTACACCAAATTGACTTGGTTGGCCAGGATAAGGTTGTCCTGGTTGACCTTGGTAAGGAGCTTGTTGATAAGCTGCTTGAGTAGGTTGTTGGTAGGCTTGCTGTGGAGCTTGTTGGAAAGCAGGTCCATTCGCTGGAGCAGCTTGAGGGGCCGGTTCTTGAACTGGAGCTGCTACTGGTTCTTCTGCAGGTGCAGTTGGTGCTGCGACAAACTCTGGAGCTTGAGGAGCTGCTACTGGTTCTTCTGCAGGAGCTGCTGGTGCTGCAACAAACTCTGGAGCTTGAGGAGCTGCTGGCGCTGCAACAAACTCTGGGGCTTGTGGAGCAGCAACTGGTTCTTCCACAGGTGCAGTTGGTGCTGCGACAAATTCTGGGGCTTGTGGGGTTTCTGGAACCACTACTTCTTCTTGAAATTCTCCTGCAGCCAGTGCTTGAGCAATTTCTTCTGCACTAGCAGAACGACCATTTACGGCTTCGAAATAATCCAGCCAATCTTGTTTTGACATAATGAATCTCCTTAACTATTGTTTATACTAGGGTATTATACAAAATTTCTGAACCATTTTCAATGAAAGACTGGAAAATCCCTGTAATATCTTTTGAAAAACATACAAATTCTACTCATATTTAGAAATTAGTAAAGAAAGTGGCTGGGACAAAAGTCCTAGCCTCTCAATTATTTTTGGATTGTCGAGCAAGACGC
>ERZ773049.2127-NODE-2127-length-11010-cov-12.422182_pt1 | contig 11010 bp, 10 predicted proteins | sample MGYA00580633_ERZ773049 | MGnify/ENA primary metagenome ERZ773049 (study PRJEB29015, sample SAMEA2737991) | human oral metagenome | biome: human oral; feature: human-associated habitat; material: dental | place: China | collected 2066 ... | reverse complement strand
AAAAAAATAAAATTAATGAAAAAAATTTTTTGATTAATTGTGAAATATGGTAAAATAATGATATAAAAGTTTTTAAAAATTAGGAGAAAAAAAATGAAATTAGTTTATTTAGATAATGCGGCTACGACAAAAATGTCAAAAAGAGTGATTGAAGAGATGATAGAATCTTTTGAAAATATTTATGGAAATCCTTCTTCAACACATACTTTGGGGCAAAAGGCAAAAGCTGTAGTTGAAAATGCAAGACATATTGTGGCAAAAAATTTAAAAGTTGAAGCAAAAGAAATAGTTTTTACTTCTGGTGGTGCGGAAGGGAACAATCTTGTCATAAAAGGATTTTTAAAACAGAATAAGGATAAAGGAAAACACATCATAACGACCAAAATCGAACATTCGACTGTGCTAAAAACTTTTGAAAGTCTTGAAAAGCAAGGGTATGACGTAACTTATATAGACGTTACAAAAGATGGAATAATTGATGTTGAAAAGTTAAAAAAAGCAGTTAGAAAAGACACAGCGCTTGTGTCAGTTATGTTTGTAAATAATGAAACTGGAGTTATTCAGCCAATAAAGAAAATTGGTGAGTTTTTAAAAGAAAAAGAAATTTTTTTTCACACGGATGCTGTTCAAGCAATTGGAAAATTTGAAATTTATCCAAAAGAGTTGAGAATAGATGCTTTGACTGTGTCATCGCATAAATTTTATGGGCCTAAAGGAACTGGATTTGTGTTTATCGACAAAAAATATAATATTGAAAAAGAAATTTTTGGAGGAAGTCAAGAGAGAAACAGAAGAGCGGGGACTGAAAATGTGAATGGAATTTTGGGAACCGGCGTTGCACTTGAGGAAGTTTATGAAAAAATGGAAGTGATTTTTGAACACGAAAAAAAGATTCAAGAATATTTGGAGGAAAAATTGAAAAATGAAATTGGAAGAATTCAGAAAGTGGAAATAAATGGAGAAAATTCAAGAAGAGTGAAAAATATTACAAATGTCTTTATAGAAAATACGGATATTCAAATGCTTTTAGTGGCTCTTGATATGAGGGGAATTTGTGTGAGCGGAGGTTCAGCCTGTATGTCTGGTTCGCTTGAAAATTCGTACGTTTTAGAAGCTATGGGATTAAATGATGAAAAATTGAAAAGTTCGTTTAGAATCAGTATAGGAAAAGATACAACAATTGAAGAAATTGATTATTTTATTGAAAATTTGAAAGAGATAATATAAAAAATTTGTGAAGGAGTGAAAAGTAAAAATGGACAAAATTAAGGCAATATTTTTGGATTTGGATGGGACAACACTAACAAGTGAGCATACAATTTCTGAAAATTTAAAAAATAAATTGAATGAATTAGAAAAAAGAGGAGTTAAAATTTTTATTGCGACAGGTCGTACATTTACTTCAGCAAGTCCTTTTATTGAAATGCTTAAAATAAAAAATCCCGTGATTACTTATAACGGTGGAAGAATCGTGGATCCTGCAACGAAAAAAATGATTTATGAAAAACCGCTAGATGCAAATGCTGTGGAAAAGATAATAAAAATTGCAAGAGAAAAAAATATTCACTTGAATTTGTACACAGATGATAAATTGTACATTGAAAAAGAGACAGATGAAGGGAAAGCGTATGCTGAAAGTGTTGGAATTCCGTATTATGTGGAAAATTTTGACAATTTTTTTGAAAAAACTTCGACAAAAGCGCTTTTTATCAATGAAAATGAGGTTTTAAAAAAATTGAAAAAAGAATTGGAAGAAAAGTTGCCAGATGTTACATTTGTGTTTTCAAAATTAAAGTATTTGGAAGCGCTAAATAAAGAAGTGAATAAAGGGTTAACTGTTAAAGTTATGCTTGAAAAATATAATATTTTACCGCAGGAGGCAATGGCTTTTGGAGATCAGTGGAATGACTTGGAGATGTTAAAATCGGTAAAATACGGGTATCTTATGGGAAATGCGACCGAAGACTTAAAAAAGGAATTTTCTTCTGACAGGATAGCTTTGTCCAATGACGAAGATGGAATTTATGAAATTCTAAAAAATTTATAAAGTAGGGGAAATTGATGGAAAGTAAATTTGTACATTTAAAGTTGCACACCGAGTATTCTCTGCTGGAAGGCGTTGGAAAAATAGACGAGTATGTAAAAAAAGCAAGTGAACTTGAAATGACTTCCCTTGCAATAACGGATGTCAATATGTTTGGTGCAATAGAATTTTTTAAAAAATGTAAAAACGCTAGGATTAAGCCAATTATTGGACTTGAAATCTTTTTAGACGGACTGGAAAATTTTGGAGAATATTCTTTAACTTTACTTGCCAAAAATAAAAATGGTTATAAAAATTTGTGTAAGTTATCTTCGATTTCGTTTGAAAAGTTTTCACGGAAAAGAAATAAAGTAAAATATGAAGATTTGAAAAAGTATTCACAAGATTTGTATATTTTGTCAAGCGGGTTGAATGGAGAAATTACAAATTGTATTTTGGAGCAAAAAAATGAAATTGCACGAAAAATAATGAGAAAATTTTCTTTTGATTTTGGCGAAAATTTTTTTTTGGAAATTCCAGCATCAAAAAAACTTGAGAAAGTGAAAAAGTTGCTCATTGAAACGGTGAAAAGAGAAAACATAAGTAATTTTGTTGTAACGAATGACATTTATTATTTGAATGAAGAAGATAAAATTTTGCAAAAAATAGTGGAACTGATAAAAGATGGAGAAAAGTCAGATCCAGAAAAGATTGTAAATAGTGAGGAAATTAAAAATAATGACTTCTATTTTAAAAATTATATTGAAATGAAAAACTCTTTTAAAAACGAAATTGAGACTTTTGAAAAGGCAATAAAAAATATTCAAAAAATTGTTCAAAATTGTGAAGTTGATTTTGAATTTCATAAATTTAGATTTCCTAGATATGAATTGCCCAAAAATATTTCTGAAAAAGGATTTTTACGAAAACTTGTCTATAACGGAATTGTAAAAAGATATTCAACTGTAACTTTTGAAGTGGAAAATGAAGAAGATATAAAAGAAGTTATTAAAAAATTTTCAAGCGACAAATTTAAAAACGAAAAAAGTTTGGATGGGAAAAGTATAATAAAAAGAGCGGAATACGAGCTTAAAATCATTGATGAAATGGGTTATAATGGTTATTTTATTATAGTTTGGGATTTTATAAAATTTTCTAGAGAAAATGGAATCTATGTTGGACCTGGACGTGGTTCTGCTGCGGGAAGCATAGTTTCGTATACTTTAAATATCACAGATATTGATCCACTTGAATATAATTTGATTTTTGAGAGATTTTTAAATCCTGAAAGAATTTCTATGCCTGATATTGACATAGATTTTGATCAGGAGCAAAGGGAGCAAGTTATAGATTATGTCTATAAAAAGTATGGAAGTGAGCATGTCGCTCATATCATAACTTTTGGAACATTAAAAGCAAGACTTGTAATTAGAGATGTGGGAAGAGTTTTGAATGTGAAAATTTCAAAAGTTGATAAAATTGCGAAAATGATACCGTTTAGTATGGATTTGAGTGAAGCAAAAGAAAATGTGGCAGAATTGAAAATGATGTATGAAACCGACAGGGAAACAAGGGAAATAATTGATTATTCCTTAAAGCTGGAAGGGCAGGTTAGACACACTTCTATTCATGCAGCAGGAATTGTCATTTCAAAAGATGTTTTGACTGATGAAATACCAACTTATTCCGATGGAAAGACAAAAGTTGTGGCAACTCAGTATCAGATGAAAGAGCTGGAAGAACTAGGAATTTTGAAGATGGATTTTTTAGGCTTAAAAAACTTGACAATTTTGCGAAAAACTGTTGAAAATGTGGAAGAGAGCAAAAAATATAATGAGATTTTTTTTGAAAAATCAAAAAATAAAGTATTTCTTGATAAAATCCCATTAGATGACAAAAAAACTTATGAGCTTCTTTCAAATGCTGATACAATGGGAGTTTTTCAGTGTGAGTCGGTCGGTATCAGAAGCCTTATGAAAAAAATGAAAATTGAGAGTTTTAGCGATATTGTGGCGCTTCTTGCGCTTTATAGACCAGGGCCTCTTGGAAGTGGAATGGTAGATGACTTTATTTCTCAAAAAAATTCAAAAAATGAAATAAAATATATTGACGGTTCTCTAAAAGATATTTTGGCGGAAAGTTACGGAATGATTTTGTATCAGGAGCAGGTTATGAAAATTTTAAGTGAACTTGCGGGTTATACTCTTGGGGAAGCTGATGAAGTGAGAAGAGCGATAAGTAAAAAAAATCTTGAATTAATTCAGAAAAACCGTGAAAAATTTGTAAAAAATACTTTAAAAAAAGGCATTTTACAGAGTGAAAATCCACAAAAAAAAGCAAATGAAATCTATGACTTAATCGAAAAATTTGGTGGTTACGGATTTAACAAGTCACATTCGGCGGCATATTCATTAATCGTTTACTGGACAGCTTTTTTTAAGGCAAATTATCCTTTGGAATTTTTTGCTGCAATAATGTCAGTAGAAGTTTCAAATTTAGATAGATTTCAAATTTTTGTAAATGAAGCTAAAAAAAAAGATATAGATTTACTTTTGCCTGATGTAAATATTTGTAATAAAGATTTTGAAGTTGTGAAAGAAAAAACACGCAGAAAAGAAAATGAGAAATATGGAAGTATTCGCTTTGGATTTTGCGGAATAAAAGGAATAGGAGAAAAGTTGCTTCAAAGTTTGAGTGAAGAGGCAAAAAATAGGAACTTTAGTTCTTATGAAGATTTTGCTCAGCGAATGAAAGATAATGAAATGACGGCAAAACAACTCGAAATTTTGATATTTTCAGGGGCATTAGACAAATTCGGGAAAAGTCGGAGTAAAATGCTTGATTTGATTGAAAATCTAGAATTGCTTGATGAAGAAACACAAGTAAGTAAAATATTTCAAGAAAGTTTAGAAGATAAAAATAAAAAAAATTCTGATTTAAAAAATTTGAAAGATGTAAAAACGAAAAGTAAAAAAATTTTACAAACAGAACTTTTGGAAAATGAAAAAAAATATCTGGGGATTTATGTTTCAAAACACCCGCTGGATTTGAAAAAAGTTTTGATAGATATGGTTTTTCACAATAGAATTAAAAATATTTCCAAAAAAAAATTAAAAAATGTAAGAATTATTGGAATGATAAAGCATTTGAGTGTTTTTAATACAAAAAAAGGCGAAAAAATGGCAAAATTTGAATTGGAAGATTTTGATGGAAATATTGAAATTATATGTTTTCCGAATAAATATGTAAATTTTGAAAATGAGATTAAAGAAAACGAAATTGTTATTTTGGAAGGAAATGTGAATTTTGAAAATGAAAAATATAATATTTTTTTAGAAAATATTTGTAAATTGGAAAATTTGGAAAAAAGAAAGGATTTGAAATTATTTATTAAAATTGATGAAGATACGATAAAAAAATCTCAAGAAATTAAAAAATTAATTTTGAAATATCGAGGGAAAAATAAATTTATTCAAGTTTTGGAAAAAGGTGGAAAAAGTGAGTTTAAAACTTCTAAATACACTATAAATTTGTCTTTAAATTTTTTGCGCAGATTGGTGAAATTAACAGGATTTGAAAAAATAAAGATAAGATAATGATCTTTCTTGAAACCTTAAAAATATTGTAAAATATAATATTGTATGTTATAATAAATTATCAAAATTAAGCGATTAATACAAAATAAAAAAATTTAAATTTTTAAAAATGATAGTTTTAAAATGAGGAGAAATGATGGAATTAAAAGATATTCAAGAATTGATGAAAGTTATGAAAAAAGAAGAGTTGGAAGAGCTTAAAATTAGATATGGAAAAATGAAATTAACATTGATTAATTCTTGTGATGCCAGTCAAAAAATAAATGTGTCCCATCCTGTAAAAGTTATGAAAAAAGAAGAAAAGGTAAAAAAAGAAGAAATTATTAAGTCAGATAATGTTGGGAAGATAAAATTATTAAATGTAAATAGTGGAAAAGAAGTTAAAAAAGGTGAAATATTAGCTAAAATTTACACAATGGGAATTGAAAATGAAGTAAGAGCCACAGTTGACGGAGTGATAAAAGAAGTTTTGGTCTCTGATGGAATCGCCGTTGATTTTTCAAAAGAATTATTTAAAATCGAAATAAAATAAATTAAAAAAGTTAATATTTAGGAGGAATCAATGTTTAAAAAAATATTAATAGCAAATAGAGGGGAAATCGCTGTGAGGATTATAAGAGCAGCAAGAGAATTGGGAATTGCGACAGTTGCTGTATATTCAGAAGCGGATAAAGATTCCCTGCATGTAAAACTTGCAGATGAGGCAATTTGTATTGGAAAGCCAAGTGCTGCTGATTCTTATTTAAAAATACCAAATATCATTTCAGCGGCACAAATTACAAATAGTGAGGCAATTCATCCAGGATATGGATTCTTATCAGAAAATCAAAGATTTGCTGAAATTTGTGAAAAAAATGGTATTGTGTTTATTGGCCCTAAACCTGAACTTATTAGCATGATGGGAGATAAAGCGACTGCAAGAGAAACTGCAAGTAAACATAAAGTTCCAATGACAAAAGGTTCGGACGGAATTGTCCCAAGTGTTGAAGAAGCTAAAAAAATTGCAGAATGGATAACTTATCCTGTCATGATAAAAGCAACTGCCGGTGGCGGTGGAAAAGGTATGAGAATTGCTCATAATGAACAAGAATTAGTTGAAAACTATGTCGTTGCGCAAAATGAAGCCAAAGCAAATTTTGGGAATCCAGATGTTTATATTGAAAAATATGTTGAAGAACCAAGACATGTTGAAATTCAAGTGATTGGAGATAAATATGGAAATGTCGTTCATTTAGGAGAAAGAGATTGCTCTATTCAAAGAAGACATCAAAAATTGATAGAGGAAAGCCCATCAGCTGGAATTGACGCAAAGACTCGTGAAAAAATGGGAAAATTTGCAGTAAAATTAGCTAAAGGGATAGGTTATGACAGTGTTGGAACATTGGAATTTCTGGTTGACAAAGAAATGAATTTTTATTTTATGGAAATGAATACGAGAATTCAAGTGGAACATACAATAAGTGAAGAAATTACAGGAGTTGACTTAGTAAAAGAGCAAATAAGAGTGGCAGCGGGAGAAAAATTGAGTTTTACTCAAAAAGATATAAACATACATGGACATGTAATTGAGTGCAGAATAAATGCTGAAGATTCAGAAAATGGATTTTTACCATCGTCTGGTATTTTGGAAAAATATATTCCGTCTGGTGGAATTGGAGTGAGAGTGGATTCACACTCATACCAAAATTATGAAATACCGCCTTATTATGATTCGATGATAGCTAAGTTAATAGTCAAAGGAAAAAATCGTGAAGAAGCGATTGTAAGAATGGAAAGAGCATTAAAGGAATTTATAATCGAAGGAATTGACACAACAATTCCTTTTCATCAAAAAGTTTTTAAAAACAAGGCATTTAGAGAAGGAAAATTTTATACAAACTTTATTGAAACTTATTTTAGCGAAGTTTTGGAAAAATAAAAAAAATTATTAAAATAAAGATGAAAAAAATAAAAAATTGTGGTATAATTTTATTAATAAAAACAAGATTTCCTGTTTTTTAAAAATGGGAAAAACTGTTTAAAAAAATTAAATATTTAATTTTAAAATTTAGGAGGAATCAAAATGAACGAATTAGGAAATGTAAATATATCACAGGAAGTTGTTGCAACAATTGCAGAATTAGTAGTTTCAGAAATTGAAGGAGTAAGCAGTTTAGTTGGAGGAAAATCAAAAAATGAAATAATTAAATTTTTCCAAAGCGTATCTGCTGGAGGAAAAGGAATTGATGTAGAAGTTGGTGAAACTGAATGTACAATCGACTTGTATATTGTAGCTAAAATGGGTTACCAATTACCAGCCCTTGCTGGAGAAATTCAGACAAAAGTGGTAAAAGCAATCACAGAAACAACTGGATTAAAAGTTCAAGAAGTGAATGTATACATTCAAAAAATTGTTGAAGATGATAAAAAAAATGAAGTAGCAGTGGCAGAACAAACAGAGGAATAGGTGTGGATAAATGACAGCTATATTAGGATTTTTAGCAAAATTATCAGTGATATTGGGATTTATTGGAATTGCTTTTTCTAGTATTTCAGATATTTTATTCAAAACAACATATTTAGATCAGTTGGATAGTGCGGTTGATTTGAGTAATTTTAATGTTAAGATTTTAGTTGGAGTAGTTGCAGTAATTTATTTAGTTTTATTTTTACTTTCATATATCAACAAACTTACTAAATATTCTCAAAATAAAAAAGTGAGAAGTAAAAGTGGCGAAATTGAAGTATCAATTAAAACAATAAATGAAACGACAAAAGAGTTTTTAAAAACAAAAGAAATTATAAAAAACTCAAAAGTAAAATCATATTCAAAAGGAAAAGCGGTTATTATTGAAGCGAGTGTGGATACATATAATGTAGAAAATTTGAATGACAAGCTCTCAGAGATTCAAAATGAATTAACCGAATATGTTTTTCATTCAACTGGAATTACAGTAAAAAAAAGTAAAATAAAATTAAGAAAAGTTTTAAGTGAAACAATAACAGAAAGAAAAGCTATGGATTTTTCTGAAAAAGATTCTGAAACAAAAAAATCTGAAAGTACAGATAAAAATCAAGAAAAAGAAATTGAAAAAGAGAAAAATTTTTAAAAAAAAGAAGAAACAGAGTAACTAAAAAAAATAAAATTGCAAGAATAATTGGAAATATTATCTAAGAAATAATGTAAGAACCGCAAGAACAATGAGGATAGCTTGGTAAATTTACTGAGAACCACAGGATTTTTTCTATGGTAGTTCGAGTATTTTGAAGATTTTAGGAAGGGAAATTTTGATGACAAGAAGAAAAATTAGAGAAGAAATTTTTAAGCTTCTTTTTGAACATGAATTAATTGATAACGATATTCAAAAAAGAATTGAGGAAGTTGTCGAAGAAGAAAAAATTACAAAAGAAGACCAGATTAATTTTTTAAAAAGTTATGTAACTGAAATTATTGAAAATGAAGAAATTTTAGTAGAAAAAATAAAAAATACACTTGACGGTTGGACTTATGAAAGACTGGGAACAATAGAAAAGGTACTATTAAAAATCTCTTTTTATGAAATCCTTATAAAAAAAGTAGGATTTGAAATTGCAATAAACGAAGTTTTGGAACTTGCAAAAAAATATTCTTACAATGACACAAAGGATTTTCTAAATGGAATTCTTGCAAAATTAGTAAAAAATATGAAATAGGAATAAAAATAAAAGAACTTCTATATGCTTTTTTAGTATGTAGAAGTTTTTGTATATAAAAACAAATATTAAAATAAAAAACTTAAAAGATTTTAGAAAGAGGAAAAATGAAAAAAATAGGAATTGTTGTAGGGAAATTTTTTCCGCTTCACATAGGACATGTGAATTTAATTCAAAGGGCAAGTGGAATAGTGGAAAAATTATATGTAGTAGTTTCATATTCGACTGATGGAGACGACCTTATTACTTCAAATTCTAGGTTTGTGAAAGAAATAACACCAAAGGACAGACTTCGTTTTGTCAAACAGACATTTAAAAATCAGCCTAATATAGTTTCTTTTTTGTTTAACGAAGACGATTGCCCGCCATATCCAGACGGCTGGGAAAAGTGGTCAAAATTATTGAAAGATGAAATTGAAAAAAGAGAAAATAGAGAAAATGAAGAGAGTAAAAAAAATAAAAAAAATTTAGATTGGGAAAATAATGTGATTTTCATAAGTAATCACAAGGATGATAAAAAATATTATTTAAAGTATTTTGGCTCACAGACGAAATCAATTGATGAAAATTACAATGAATATAATGTAAATTCTCACGAAATCAGAGAAAATCCAAGCAAATATTGGAATTATTTACCTAGAGAAGTAAGAGAACATTTAATCCCCATTATAACCATATGTGGCGGTGAGAGCAGCGGAAAAAGTGTCATGATAGACAAACTTGCCAATGTGTTTAACACAAGTTCTGCTTGGGAATATGGGCGTGAATATGTCTTTGAGAAATTGGGAGGAGATGAAGACGCTCTCCAATACTCAGATTATGAAAAGATAGTTTTTGGACATCAGTCGAATGTCTTGTATGCAGCAAGAAATGCAAATAAATTTGCGCTGATAGATACAGATTATATCACAACTTTGGCGTTTTGTCTGACGTATGAAGAAAGAGATAATCCGATTGTCAGAGAGTTTGTGCAAAATTATAGATTTGATCTTACAATACTTTTGGAAAATAATGTAAAATGGGTAAATGATGGGCTTCGTTCGATTGGAGACGACGACAGAAGAGAAAAATTTCAAAAACTATTAAAAAAATTGTATAAAGAATATAATATTTCGTATGTGACTGTGAAATCAAATAGCTATGAAAACAGATATTTGGCTTGTAAGCATATTATAAAGGCATATTTGAATGGAGAAGAAAATTTGCAGGAAATTGCAGATAGCTATGAGTAATTTTTTGATGTTAAAATAAAAATTTTCGCATTTGGCAAGTTGCAAAATATATCAATATATGATATAATGAGTTATTATAAAAATTTAGAAAGTTTTTTTAATATGATAAAAACTAAAAAATTTAAAAGTGGCAAATTTGTCAAATAAAAAAGATTTTTTAGCAAATTATCTATAAATGAAATGATAAAAATATGGAAAGGAGTCGATAAATAATGGCAGTACCTAAGAAAAGAACTTCCAAAGCTAAAAGAAATATGAGAAGAGCACATGATGCAATCACAGCTCCAAATATTGTAGTAGAAGCTGACGGAACAGTGAGAAGACCTCACAGATTAAATTTAGAAACAGGAGTATACAGAGGTAGACAAGTGTTGAAAACTGATGAAACTACAACAGAAGCTGAATAATTACAGGAGTTTAAAAACTCCTATTTTTTTAAATAAAATTATTGATTTACATTGACGAAAGTTAGTGTTTTTTTATTAAA
>ERZ773049.2126-NODE-2126-length-11011-cov-2.598576_pt1 | contig 11011 bp, 7 predicted proteins | sample MGYA00580633_ERZ773049 | MGnify/ENA primary metagenome ERZ773049 (study PRJEB29015, sample SAMEA2737991) | human oral metagenome | biome: human oral; feature: human-associated habitat; material: dental | place: China | collected 2066 ... | reverse complement strand
GAAGTCCAAGACGAGGAGAAGTTTTGTGAGCACTGCGGAGAAAAGCTGGAAGGCGCAGAAACTGTAAGCGCTGAGGCGAGTGCTGCCGGTGCTGAAGCAAGCGCTACAGCAGAAAGTAGTGAGGCTGGAGCGGCTGCTGAAAATGCAGTAAGTGCTGCAACAGCTACAGAAGCGGCTCCTGCAGAGCCCCAGGCAAGCTATTCCTATGCACAGACTATAGAGGAGGCTCCTGCGGGAAAGAAGGGCATGAAGCTTTTAATCCCTGTTGTTGCCGTAATTATTCTTCTTTGCGCAGGCTTTTTTGCTTTTGGAAAGAAGTTATTTTCAGACGAGCTATTATTAACAACTTATTACTATACAAGTTATTCTCGACAAAGCATAAAGCTACCTTATCACTCCGCTCATTACCATAACTATAAGAGTTATTGTAATTAAACTAAGTATTATAAATACCGCCCTATACATTAATTCATTCACAACTACTATATCCTCAACCTCCGGTTTTCTTAGTTCATCTCCTATACTTTCTTTTTTCACCAATTTTCCAAAGTAATAGGCATCTCCGGCAAGTTTAACTCCCAAGGCTCCGGCAACTACCGCCTCGGTATGTGCCGCATTGGGGCTTGAATGTTTGTATCTGTCTCTTTTATAGATTTTAAAAGCATTTTTATAATTAAGTCCCATAAAAAATGAAGCTATTATCAACAAATAGGCTGCAAGTCTTGCCGGTATAAAATTAGCCACATCATCAAGCTTTGCCGCAGCCATTCCTATATCCTTATACTTTTCGTCCTTATAACCTATCATTGAGTCCATGGTATTGATCATTTTATATATATAAGTTCCGTATATACCAAAAAGCAGGGCATAAAAGCAAGGTGCTACGACTCCGTCCGAAAAATTCTCAGCTATGGTTTCCACATCCGCTTTTATTATAGCCTCCTCATCAAGGCTTTTTGTATCCCTTCCCACTATCATGGATATGGCATATCTGGACTTTTCTATATCTCCTTCTTTAAGGGCATAATACACCTTCATACTCTCCTGCTTAAGCGACTTTGCCGCAAGCATGTGGGATATAAGTATGGTTTCCAAAATAGATATCGCTATTATAGGAATTTTTGTAAGATACAGGGCTTTTACTGCACTTACAAAAGCAATAGTTATAAGTATATCTAAAATAACTATTATAAAGCCTGCCGCTTTAAGATATTTTTTATCAAAATGCTTTCTGAAAAACTTTTCAAAAAATGAAATACATTTACCCATATATATAACCAAATGAGGTAGCTTCCTCGGATCTCCCACTATCAAATCAAGTATTATTGCAAAACCGAGTATTGTTATATTTTTACATATATATAAAGCAATATTAAAATGCATATAAGACCATCCTTACTAAGGTACTGACTAAATGATATTTAAACTAGCGTAATGTATCGTTGATATCTAGCTTTATTACTGCTTTGTTAATAGATTGTAGCAAATATTATTCCAAATATCATAAGTTCAGTACACTAAAATAATACTAATACAAATAATACCAACAGCTCAAATATCTGTAATAAAAACCCCGACAGATCTCCGGTAGTTCCTCCGAACTCCCGCTTAAACATATAACGGCAATAAAGAAATGCCAAAAACTGTACTGCCAAGACTGTCAAGCCCATCTTTAACGATATGTAAAGTGTGGCAGTTGCCGATAGAATATACATAACTATTATACCTATTTTTGTTGCCGTTCTTGCACCGGCACTTACGAAGGTGGCTGCATATCCGCTTCCTCTGGCATTTTCTATAGTCATAAGCGAATATATGCTGTAACAGCGATTTTCTACAAAGCTAAGTGCAAATATTAAAATCTTGTCAAAATCATCTAATTTATCCGCAAATGCTGTATATAAAAGTAAATATATCGCTATTCCTATAGCAGCAAATGCACCTACATGACTGTCTTTTAATATCTGCACCTTTTTTTCTTTTTCCGCATGGGAAGAAAGGGCATCTACAGTATCCATAAAACCGTCTATATGTATGGCTCCGGTATAAAAAATAGGAAATACCGTAATAAGTACCGCCCTCATTAGGTCTTCTATATCAAAAAAATCAAGTACTTTAATCAAAAGTACAAATAATATCGCTTCCACAAAGCCTACTATGGGAAATGCCATAAGAGCATATTTCAAACTGTCGTCTTCCCACTTTGTAAAAGGCATGGGCAGCTTTGAGTACATACTGAAACTAAGTATCAAGGATTTAAAAAATATCATCTTTTCTCTCGTAAGGCAGTCCGTATATAACTTCTACGACTGCCTTTGCCTCTTTTGCTATTTCTCTTTGTATCTCTTTAAGTGCCTTTATATAAGCCTTGACCTCCAAACTATGCTCGCCCTTATCCATAAATACATCATTTCCCACTATGATAAGTTCGTATACCTTTGAGTTAAGTTTTTTTATATCCGCACTTATTTTTTTTGCTACGCTATCCGCATCTACTGTCAAATCTTCTTTAAACATTTCATTGGCAAGCAGATTCGACATACATTCAAGAAGTACAAGTTCATCCTTCTCTACATCTGCATTTGCTACATCTGTAGGCAGTTCTATGCTTCTGTCAAACTTGCCCTCTCGCATCTTTCTATGCTTTTTTACTTTTTTACGCCCTTCTTCATCATAGACTTTCATAGTCGCAAGATAGGCTTTTTTACATTGATAAGTTTCTACCAGTTTTTCCGCATAGGCTGACTTCCCACTGCCTATCCCTCCAAAAACCAATATCATATTAATCTCCATTCCGCTATTTGGTGTATCTTAAACAGCAGTGAAATGTACTACACGCTATTCTTTATTTCATCACTTGCTTACGCAATAAATAGTATTTTATGATTCTACATTTCCCTACTATTTGATTATATATAAATAGCACTGAAATGCATTTTATGCTAGTGTAGTGTATCATTGATATCCAGTCTTATTACTGCTTTATTGATATATCGTAACACTATATGATAAAGAGAACTGAACTGTGATTTACTATTTCCGGTTTTAATTAAATATCAACGATACACTACGCTATTCTCCCATAGGCTCGTAAGCTTCTATGCCTATCTCGGCAAAGGACTCGGACTTTCTGTATACATTATTCACCATGTCTATAAGCGGAAAAAGCATGGCAGTACCGGTTCCCTCTCCAAGACCGAGGCTTGCATCTATCATAGGTCTTAAGCCAAGTTCCTGCATTATTTTAAGACTGCCCGGCTCCTTGCTGATATGTGAAGCTATCATATAATCGGCTGTTTTGGGATTTAACCTGTAGGCTATAAGTGCCGCTACGGAAGATATCAGTCCGTCTATAACTATGGGGAGTTTATAAATAGCCCCTCCAATAAACATACCGCACATTCCGGCTATATCAAAACCTCCCAGTTTCCTAAGCATATCAAGTTCATCTGTAAAGGGGGAATGTTTTTTTATACCGAGTTTTATAACCTCTATTTTTCTTTGTATACCTTCCTTGGAAAGTCCCGCACCGGCTCCGGTAACGCTTTCTACTTCAAGACCCAGTAAAACAGATGCAAGGGCTGAAGAGGTGGTGGTATTTCCTATACCCATCTCACCTGTACCTATCATTTTATAGCCCTTTTCCTTGGCGTCCTTTATCATGTCGATACCGGCAGTTATCGCCTTTATAAGCTCTTCTTCACTCATAGCCGCTTCATCAAGGAAGCTTTTAGTGCCTTTTGCGACCTTTTTATCTACGATACCCTCTTCGCTAAAGTCTTCAATTACGCCTATATCCACAGGAATAACATCCGCATCGGTATAGCTTGAGAGTATATTGACAGTGGTAGTCTTTCTTGCAAAGTTTCTTGTAACAACTGCCGTTACACTGCTGTCAGTTTGGGAAACACCTTCTTTGACCACACCGTTATCAGCACACATAACTATAACGCATTTTTTTGAGATATCTACATCCGGCTTTCCTTGCATGGCAGCCAGTTTTGCTATTAAGTTCTCAAACTCTCCAAGCCCTTTTATAGGCTTTGCCATATTGTTGAATCTTTCCAACACTTCTTTTTTGGTTGCTTTATCACTTGCTTCTATCTTAGATATAAGATTTAATAAATCATTTCTATTCATAATAATACTTTTGTCCTTACTATTTATTTATAAACCGTCTTAAAAACCGAATCCATAATCATCCGTAAAAGTCAGATCCATAATTACAGGATGACGAAAACTTTCCATACCTGTACTATCATCATAGACTACAAGATAATATTTCTTATCTTTATCGTATTTCTTATCCTTAAACCTGAATTTCATACGAAAGATTCTCTTTAGTGTATCACTTTCCCTACTATCTGCAAAGAAACTTGCCTCATCGGAAATTTTCTCATTGTCCTCTGAAATAAAGAAAATCTTATATGTCGCTGCCTTTACTATATCACTGACCGGCTCTGATTGAATAAAGTCAAGTACCGTAATCTTGTTGGTAATCTTTTGAATCATACTTACCAGAGCTATTTGGGCATTCTTTGTATCCATATGTCCACGCTCCATCTTGATATCCAGTACAGGTACAAGCATTTCCTGTGGAGATGAGCCGCCATGAACAAAGTTCTGTCCTCCACCTGCCAGCTTAAATACATTAGTACTTATTGGAAATGAAACCATCTTTGTATCTTGACTCCTAAGAATCTCACCCAGAGCAATACTTTCTATGCCGTCTTCCTTAAGGGCATTTTGTGAGACTATAAACCTGCGATTTACAAAAGCATTCTTATCATTTACACCGGAAATTTTTCCGCTTTCTCCTATCTTATCTCTCTTATAAATAAACCCATGATCCGATGTAACCATAAAATGATAGGTATTTGCGTTGGTAGAAATACGGCGAATAAGATCGATAATCTCCGTAAGTGCTTCCTTGCAGGCAACAAATACCTCATCTTCCGTATTTGCCTTATCTCCTCTGGCATCAATCTGATTGTGATACACATAAATCAACTGTTTACCGGTAAAGATATCACGAAGCTCTGTCTTCTTTAAGTTTTTAATATCATCAAACTGCACACAGATACTATTGGGCGAATATTTCTGTAATATCGCCTGCCTTTTAGCTAAGTTATCACAAGGCAAGCCGTCAACCATAACCTGATAATCATCCGTCATAGTGATGCTACTATGAGGTAAGAGTGCAGCCATACCAAGTCTTGTATAAGAAGGAAGAACACTAAGCTGCACATCCGATTTCACCCTGCATTTGGGATCATCGGATAAAATCCCGTATAACTCTTGTCCCAGCTCATAACGCATGGCATCAGAGATAATAACAACGGTACGCTCCTTAGCATTACTGATATTACGAGTATAAAAATCAATCTGTAGAGGAAGTTTTTTTAATATACCTTCCTCCTTAAGTCCCTGATTCCATTTTGTAAGAAGCTCGGACAGATATTCATTGGTATAAATATTTTCTACCAGTTCACGAAGCCTTTCAAACAAATGCATTTCTTTTAGTTGATCAAATTCATAATAAAATTTTCTATATTCCCTGTCAATCTTATAATCAAATTCGGTATACTGTGCTAAGATAGAAGTAAGTCCGTCAGGACTTTTATAAGCTGTACTTGACACGATATGGTAAGCACTGCCAAGCAGACGATATGCCCGTCCCATGATATTGCCAAAATGCGTCTTTTCACGCATTTTAGCAATATCAGGAATAGTCTTATCATCAAGCTTTGCTCCTATATCTTCTGCCAGCAAACGCTCTACTATCCACTTGATCAAAATCCGATCAATGCAAATAAAGGTATCGCAGTTTAATAGTTCCTCCGGCAGATAATCCTCCAATACGCTTATTGCCCCTAACTTAGCTGCTGCCAAATCAGAAAATTCATCATACTTATCCCTGTATAATATATTGTTCTTCATGCTATCCATAAATGCTATAACATTGCCGGATCTATAAGAAACAAAAGGCTGCCAGTCCTTAGGCAATTTAGATGAAATCTGCTTTGCCGTATAGCTTACAAAAAGTGTAAGCACAAAACTCTCCAATGTCGGCTTCTCATCAGTATATCCAAAATACTTCTCACACAGTTTCCAAAAAGTATCTAAAAGGTCATACTTTTTGATCTCTACAAGGAATTTATTGTCCTGCAACTGTCCGTCAGTCAAAATCACACGAACTACCTCTTCAAAAGAACAGGTTCGTGTACGGCAAATGCCGCTCAAAAGCCCAATTAGAATATTTTCCTCATTGAAGTTCTCAATTTCCAGATCATAAAATCTTTGTGTGCGTTCCTTATTTGCAAAAAACTTAATATGCTTTTCAATGATGGGCTTGTACTTTACATCAATTCCAAGATCCAGTGAAAGCAAAGAAGCCCTATCTGCAAAGAATCTCTTGGAATAAGCACAGGTATCCTCAAGATGATTATCTTTTACATCCGGCTTTGGAAACGGAGCGTAGATAAGATAATTAGTCTCTCTATCTTTACGCTCCAAAAAATATTTTGTATAGAACTGGTTATCCTTTTGTAAAAAATATACCTTGGCATTGTCCAGTTCCACAGCTTGCATATCTTCTTCAAATTCCCCTTTATCATCATACCAAAAAACAAGTTTTCTGCTATCACCGGTGAATTCTTCATTCAAACGATCTATAATTTGTTTTAGGTTTAATTCCGCCATTTAATCTATTACCTTCCACTGTCCAAGTCTGCGACTCCCCTTTCTTATCAGGATACCCTTCTTTTGCAATTGGGACATGGTACGCTGAATAGTCCTAAGCGGTACTCCGATGGCTGTATGTATAGATCTTTGAGTTGCATTGGGATGTAGCCTTACATACCTAATGATATCAGCCTCATATCCTACTGATTCATCTGTGTTTATACCGCCATTACCGCCAACTTTACCGCCATTGCCGCCAACTTTGCCAAGCCTTTCCTTGATTTTGGCGGTAATATTTTCTGTATTACCGCCATTACCGCCAAACTTTCTCTTGGTTTTGACGGTAATATTATCCGCTTTACCGCCATCTTTAGTTGCATTATCAGTCGCAGGTTTAGTCGCATCAGTCGCACTTTTAGTCGCATTAGTCGCATTTTCGGTCATATTAGTCGCACTTTTAGTCGCACTCATAGTTACAAACATACTATTCTATATTCTCTACTTACTTTTCCTTGATCATAATATTCTTTGAATCTGCAAGAACCTCATAGAACTTTCCGTCTACTCCGGTCTGAAGTTTTTTATAATTCACTTTTACGCCATCATCCAGATTAAGCTCAATACGGCTAAGTGCCAAGTGTGCGATTTTCTCGTCATATTCACGACATTCCTTTAACTGCTTTGTCAGCTTTTCCTTGCGTTTGGTAGCTGCTGCCACTTCACGAGCATTAGTACTATTGTTGATAGTGTCCTGCATACGATTGATCTCGCTCTCATAGATACGCTGCATTCTATGCAGATAGTCAATGCGAAGATTGCCTATAGTATCAGCATTATACCTGTGTAAATAAATAAATGCCTTAAATCCGTTCTGCTTGCCGGAATCAAAAAGCCAGTAAATCGGTCGCTTACCTGAGCCTGTTACGGAATAAGTCTGACAATGGTCTTTGAAGAAGTCGTTAAGGAAATAATTTCTGATAACCTCACGAGAAGTATTCCCCTTATTGCCAAGTGCCTCTGCGATAAAGTCAAGGTTTACTTCCAAGGTTTCCTCGCCATAAACTACCTTTAACCAAGTGCAAAGACGGCTAATGATATCATCCTCCAAATATTCCTCATCAGAAATGTGTATAATGTTATCGGGATTTGGCTTGAATTTTTTGTATTTAGTTTCATCCCATTCACCGCCTGCATAGGCAAGACCTTCGGTATCTAAGGAATAACGACCAAACATACAACCTATGAAGTAAGAAAGGAGGGAAACTATCTCGTCTTTCTTAGTTCTGATATAAGCAGAACCCTTCATAGACTCCGGCACATCTTCCTTGCTGTCAAATATGCGATGTACTGTAATATCCTTATCTGCAATATCAGGAGTCAGTTCATCTTGTAGACCGTAGATGTCTATGAAGATACGGTTTAGTTCTTCTTCATTTCTTTTCAATAACTTAAAACATTCTTCTACATTGGATTTCCATTCATCATATACTTCTGAAATACGATGCTGCCATTGGTCTATTGGAATAGCTGCATATTCCGTACCTGACCTGTAGGTTATTAGTGGGTGTGTAATAAAATCCCATGATGTTTCAAAAGAATCCCAGTCTTGTTTTGAAATTTGAATATTTTCATTTGATAAACATGAAACATTTTCAACATCTTGTTTTATAAAAGGTATATTAGGAATATGCCCTGTACTGTAATGTAACCCTTGGCAAATAATATTTAAAAACTCCTGAGTTACTTTCGAGTTTAATAACCCTAATAGATATAACTCATTACCATCAAAAAAACAAGTTGGACCAGCTGCATCAAATACGAAACCATTCTCTACATATCTTGCACAATATAGTGATGTAGATACATCATTCCATGTAATACCATGCTGATAGTATCGTTGCCTTGATGGAAGATGGTTTCCCATGCTTAATAACTTATTATAGTTGTATCTGTCTATTTTAATTAGATAATCTCTATTACCATACCATCTACGATAAGCTCCACCTTTATTGTAAGGTGCATATAGTTTTCCACTTTCATTCATTACCTCTTGTGAAGTTGCGTCTACATTGATATTGTAAAAACTCACTTCTTGCCATAACCTTAGGAATGCATCGTTATCTCCTGTAGCAATACCTTGCCTACAATCTGCTGATATACCAAGCAGAGGAACAATCTCAAAATTCTTTTGAATTCCCCTTCGAGCCCAATAAGCAATAATATTATCAACCATATATTCAAAACTTTTTTGTTGACAAAAAAATGTATTTTCTATATCTGTGAGTGCCTGTTCTTTTTTCACAGCATCATTAATATCTACTAATCTCTCATAACGACCAATATAATCTTGTATATGCACATTTCTAATAACAAAGGAAACGGTTTGAACTACTTCTCCAGAAATTTCTTCAAATGCTCTCGCACCTAAGTGAACTAAATTTTCAATGGTAAATCTTAAGACACCTAAACGTAAGTCTTTATATCTGGAGAGAAACATCCATGAATGCATTGTTACCATAGATTGATATCCATTCTGTTTAACTAAATCACCACACTTCATAATAAATGCCGAGAATAAATCATTTTTTCCAGAAGGATATACTTTCTTCAAAAAACTATTTATTTTTAGAGACATACTTGAACTACTCATATACGGCGGATTTGTAACTGTAACATGGTATTTCTCCCCCAGCACCTTTCCCTGTGCTATCATCTGCCTAAGCTCCTGTGCAGTATCATCCAGCCCAACCGTCTCCATTCTTATCTGCCCTGCATCATCGCTACCTTCTACAAAGCTCTCCAACAGCTCCCAATCATACTGCTCAACTGTAAGTATAGAACCGTATTCCTTTGCATCTATAAAGGTATCAAGCAGAGCTGTCATCTGGTTTACAGTCTTCTCTTTTTCTTCCTCTCTTAAACCTACACCGAAATATTTAAGCTGCTCTCTATTAATGCCGTTGCTCTCCCGGATAGAGTATATGTTCGGTTTATACTCACCGCTTAATATCCTTCGGTTATACTGTCTTGCCTTCATCATTACGGCAAAATACGCCAACTGAAAGGCTCTATCGTCTATATCCAGACCATAGATATTATTTTCAAGTATACTTCTTGCCGCATCACGCTGCCCATATCCGGCACTTTCATAGATCTGCATAAGTACATCAAAGGCATATACCAATATATGACCGCTGCCCATACAAGGATCAATTATCTTGATATCCTCAGGACTTAACTTTGCGTACTCTTTTCTGATTTCATCGAGTTTTTCCTGTACTTCTACCTCCTGCTTTGCTTCTTCCAAGTAGTACTTCCAATTTACCTTTAATTCATCATTAGGATGTCCTTCCACCCATAAGCGTCCAAGACTGTTTTCCACCATATAGCGAACTATCCAGTCCGGCGTAAAAAGCTGAGTTGCTGCCGGAATATCCTCTTTCCTTATTTTTGTGCCCGAAGGTCTGCCAAAAACCTGTGCTTTCGGTTCTGTATTGTAATACTGATACAGCCATCCGATAATTTCCACCTGACCTCCTTTTTCCACATTGAAGTCATCTTCATCTATATCATGAACCAATTTATAGACCACTCCATCTCTGTCAATAACAGAAAGATTTAAAAGTAACTCCGTATAGTCAGCGGTCTTCTCAAAAAGTGCCGGCAGATATTCATTTAGTGCATTACACTGTTTGATAAACAGCATACAAAAAAGCTCATCCAATCGGTTATCAGATTTAAGCTTAAGAATTTGTTCTTCCTCTTTGCTTGTAAACTCAAGCTCAGTATCAAAGGGATTGCTTACCATATCCGGCTCAAGCTTTCCCGTATCTGAAGAAAGCACACGCACATGAGAAGGCAGATAGTCATTTACTTCCATAAATCGTATAGCAATAAGACGGTTAAACCAAGTGTAGGCAACCTCTTCGATTATATACTTATAAGCAGTCTTGTAGTCGGTATCCTTTTCTTTCCTGCGAATTACTTCTACCAGTTTTCTTCTCTGCTCTATTTCCTCTTTAGCTATGGAGTACGGCTTATCGGTTCCTATATCATAAAACTCGGTGTCGGCTGTGGACTGCAAAAGTGCAGTGCTTATTCCCTCTGCTGTAATTCCAATCAAACCGGCACGATAACTTATATCTGCTATAAGTTTATTTCTAGCCCAGATAGCAAAGTTTTTTATGGCTGACTTGTTCATGCCCTTGCTCTCTCCTCATGTTGTATAGTAGTGGTTTTTTAAGACCCTCTCCAAGGTCTTTATGAATGTTGGGCGTCTTCTTTTTACCTCTTTTTATATTAAGTTTTAGTGGCAAATGTATATGCA
>ERZ773049.2125-NODE-2125-length-11015-cov-17.277007_pt1 | contig 11015 bp, 7 predicted proteins | sample MGYA00580633_ERZ773049 | MGnify/ENA primary metagenome ERZ773049 (study PRJEB29015, sample SAMEA2737991) | human oral metagenome | biome: human oral; feature: human-associated habitat; material: dental | place: China | collected 2066 ... | reverse complement strand
AAAACCGTCGAGGGTTGATAGCCCTCCGTGAGTTCGAATCTCACCGCTTCCGCCAATCTTAAAATTGTTTATCTGCTGGAAACGTGGCAGAGAGGCTGAATGCAGCGGACTCGAAATCCGCTGAGGGTGCAAATCCTCCGTGGGTTCGAATCCCACCGTTTCCGCCATCATCAGACAAGCATCCGACTTGTCTTTTTTCATTTCTATCCTGTTCGAATTTACCCAAAGAAATCATCTGTAACAACCAGGCCGTCTGAAAGCCGAACTGCCGTTCATTTTCAGCCGCATGGCGGATTAACTTGTCTTTCACTATGACTTTGCCGCGCGGGACTCGGACAGAGACCTAAAAATGCAGAAATAAAATGAATCGGTTTGCACTGCCTGCCCCTCGCATTGGCAACTTACCGCCTTATACCCATGTCCCATTCCTGCCAAACCACTGACAAAAACCGCCCTGCTTGTTTTGCAGGGCGGTTTGGTTTGTACGGCCTTCAGACTGCCGGAAGATAAAAAGGCCGTCTGAAAATTATACTGCCTTCTGCTGCCGGACTACGGCAAACAATGCTATCGGACACCATTATATTGCGGCTCTGACAGTATTCGCCGAACGGGTTTTCAGACGGCCTCCCGTTCTTATCGGAAGAATTAAGCGGCGATTTTTTCGCACTCTTTGATGCAGTCGGTGCAAGATTCGTAGCAGGCTTTGCATTCGGCATGATGCGCGGCATGTTTTTGGCACGCGGCCGCACATTGTTTGCAGGCTTCGATGCAGACTTTGGCCAAAGAAGGCGTCAGGCGGGAATTTTGTGCCGCCAGATTTTGCATTGCACCGCAAAGGGCGAGCATTTGGTTGGCCGCTGCGGCGCAGTCTTTCATGGAAGTGTCGCCTTTGCTCAGCAGCGTGATGCAGTGTGCCAGGCAAACTTGGCCGGCGGCAACGCAGTGGCCTGCAGCTTTGCGGGCGGCTTCGTAGGCATTGTCGGTACTGTTGGCGGCATGGGAATGGCTGCCGTGGCCGTGGGCATTGGCCAATGTTGTGGCGGCAGCCAATGAAATGGCAGCGGTGCCCCCGATAAATTGACGACGGTTCATTTTTGATTTCCTTATGGTTTAATTGATAAAAAAAGAGGCGTTGCGTGAAACAAACAGCCTTGTGCAAAATCTTAACACGGGGATTTATTGCCGCCAAGTCCGAAACCTTCGTCCATAAGGTTTTTCAGACGGCCTTCTTGTTAAAATAATCATGGAAATATTGTGTTACGGCAAATTAACTTAACTTTTATTACAATATCTCCACACTTCGACGTACCATCTGCGCCTTTCTGCCTGCGGCCTAAAAAGCCTTAATTTCAAGCCGATTGAATCGGCCATGGTTTGAGGGAAATATGGTTAAACTGATTCGGAAATATTTTTTACTGGCGGCGTTGCTGCTGGCGTTGGTTGCCAGCTTCATCTACAGCCCGTCGTGGCTGAGGCTGTGTTACGGCTTGGCCCTATTCCTGTTCGGGATGCAGAATATCGAGGACGGTTTGCGCGAGGCGGCAGGCGGGCGTTTGGAACGCTGGATGCGAAAATCGACCGCCACTCCGGCCAAGGGGGCATTATTCGGGATGGGGGCGACCTTCATCCTGCAATCAAGCACGCTGGTTTCGCTGCTGACCATTGCGTTTTTAAGCACCGGCATGATTCAGCTTGCCGGCGGTATCGCCATTTTGCTCGGCACCAATTTGGGCGCGACCAGCGGGGTTTGGCTGCTGGCTTTGGCCGGGCAAAGCCTGAGCCTCAGCCCCGCCGCCCTGCCTATGCTGGTATTCGGCATCCTGATGAGTTTTTTCAGCGACCGCAGCCGTGCTTTTGGCCGGGTTTTGGTCGGCATCGCATTGATTTTCCTCGGTGTGGACGAAATCAAGGCCGGTTTTCAGGCTTTCGGTGCGGACATTGATTTCAGCGGTACGCAAATCGGCGGCATGGCCGAAGTGCTGATTTTCTTTGTCGTCGGCTTTTTGCTAACCGTGGTGCTGCAATCCTCCCACGCCACGCTGCTGCTGACCTTGGCGGCATTGGCCGGAGGGCAAATTAGCCTGATGCAGGGTTTTGCCATCGCCGTCGGCTCCAACGTCGGCAGCAGCGCAACCACTGCGCTGGTGGGTATGTTGGGCGGGGACCGCAACGGCCAGCGGCTGGCTCTGGCGCATGTGGTGTTCAATACGGTAACCGCCGTGCTGTCGCTGATTATCTGGTGGCCGCTGACGCACCTGGTGATGAAATTCGGCCAATGGCTGGGCATGGGGCAACTGCTGCAGCTGGCTTTGTTCCATACGCTGTTCAACCTGATGGGATTGGCCGTATTCTGGAAATTGCAGGCGAAACTGGCCGATTGGCTGCGGCGGCGTTTGCCCGATAAAACCGATACCAATCTGCTCCTGCAAGACAAAGCGGCGTTGGAACCGCGCTATCTGCAATCCAACATGCTGCTTTCGCCCGATACCGCGCTGATGGCGGTAGGCAAGGAAATCCGCCACTTAGACAGCATCGGCATCGAAGTCATGTGTCATGCGCTGTTTATCCCCACCGACCGGCTGTATGCCGAAGGGGATGACGAAGGCAAAGAGCTGCCCCCGCCGCAGCCACCGCTCGAGTTGGACGTGCCGCAGCTGTATGAAAGCCAAATCAAGCCCTTGTTCAGCGCAATCCTTGATTTCACCGGCAAGCTCGATACCGCAGTCGAAGGGCTTCAGGAACGCCTGTCAGGCGATCATGCCGCCGCCTGGCAGATTGTCGAAATCGTGAAGGAAAGCCAGCATTTGCAGAAAAACATGAAGCTATATCTGTCAGACGAGGCCTCTCCTGCCAAAAAAGACTATCTGCGCCTGCGCAGCCATGTCTTCAAAACCCTCCGCCTGTTCCGCCGCATAGACGCCTTGGCTGCAGGCGAAGAACGTACCGGGCTGATGGAAAAACTGCGGATACATACCGAAACGTTGGAAACCTTCCGAGGACGCGTGATGGTAAAACTGCGCAACCACGAATTGAACGGCTGGCAGACTTCTTCGCTGCTAAACGACATCAACTACGCCCGCCGCATCGGCCGGGGCATACTCGAAATCCTTACCCGACGGGAAATGAATCAAACGGAAGACGAACCCCTTTAAACAATCATGGCGGTTCAAACCTGAATTGACACAAGGCAGGACAATCCGCACAAACCAAACCGGCATAAGGTATCCCCATATGCCGGTTTGGTTTTGAGGCTGTCTGAAAACAGCTTTTAGAGCAAAGCAAACAGAAATAACGGATTCACCGAACTTTTGCCATGTCGCGGCCGCTTTGCTTCATGCCGCATACCGCCAACGGCAGGCACACGCCCTCCACACTCAAACGGGACAACACCGTCCAAGTCCGCCTTCTGACGAAGCCTTCAGACGGCCTTACAGCCGTCTGCCGCCGACTGGCAAAAATCCGCCGTGATATGGATGAAACCATACAAAAAGGCCGTCTGAAAAATAAGTTTCAGACGGCCTCCTTTTTATTTCTGTTCGATACGGTGATACTGACCGGGTTTCAATTTGAATGTTTCGGCATCCCCGCGTCCGCACCAGCGTACCGACAGGCTGACTTCGCCACTGCCTTTGCCGCCCAAGCCGAAGAGGATGCGGCGGTCGCTTTGGGCGGCCAGTCCGTTGTTGGCATAAACTTCGCGGTGTTGCGCGGCACCGGTCGGGCTGTCCCCTGCGGCAAGGACGACTTTACTGCCCAGCGCGTCGCGGTTGCAGGTTTGGCCGTTGCCGACCAGTTCCACACCTACCCAGCCTGCGGGCCGGCTGTCGTTGCGGTAAAGCGAGGGCGCGGCGGTCATGTGGGTTACGAGGCTGTCAAGGTCGCCGTCGTTGTCGAAGTCGGCCAGTATCATGCCGCGCGACGTGCCTTTTTTGTTCCAGCCGGCCTGTTCGGCAACATCGACGAAATAGCTGTCTTTGTTCAGATAAACGCGGTTGGCTTCAAAGCCGAAGACGCAGCGGCCGCGCACGTCCGCCCAGCGGTCGGCATAGCCGTGCACGTCGGGGTTGGTCAGGGCGATTTGGGCGTTCCAATACCAATAATCGGGGCAAACGGCCTCTTTTTTGTCGTAGGCATCGTCGGCCATGCCGTTGGCCTGCACGATGTCGAGGCGGCCGTCGCGGTCGAGGTCGCCGAAAGCCGCACCCCAGCCGAACCGCCGTTCGTTGAGGGCGTTGCGGCGGGCTGCTTCGTCTTTGAACATGTCGGCATCGGTTTGACCGCTCTTGCTGTAGTTCATCCACAGCAGGCTGCCTTCGGCCTGTAATTTTTCATGCACGTTGGAAACGTGGATGTCGGGGCGGCCGTTGTCGTCCAAATCGCCGAAAGTGGCGTTCATGCCTTTGTAGGTGTCGCGGCCGACGGAGCCGGCAAAGCTGCCTTTAACGGGCAGGAAGCGTTTGCCCTGCTCGTTGATGTACAGCTCGTCGGGGCCGAAATCGTTGGCAATGTAAAGGTCGGCAAAGCCGTCGTCGTTCAAGTCACCCGTAGCGACCGCCATCGTCCAGCGTTTGCCGCTAAAGCCGTTTTCGCTGTTGGGAATTTGCGCGAAGCGGCCGCCGCCCAAGTTGCGCAGCAGCAGGTTTTCGTCGGCATTGTTTGCATCGTGCCAACTGCGGTGCATGACGTTGAACATCCTCCTGTCGCCCTGGTATTCGGGTTGCGGCAGTTTGAAGATGTTGTAGGGAACGGTGCGGTCATAGCCGGGTAGATAACGCTGCATGACGTTGCCGATGATGATGTCGAGGCGGCCGTCGTTGTCGTAATCCAAAACATTGGTGGCAACGCTGATTTGATAGTCGTCCACGGCGTTGCCGCTGCCGACTTCGGTAAAGCCGAGCGTGCCGGTTTCCTTCAAATCGTTACGCAGCAGGCGGCCTTTGCCGAAGCCCATGCCGAGCAGCAGGTCTTGGTCGCCGTCGTTGTCCATGTCGAACCAGGTGGCCGAGGCAATCAGGCCGTGGGTTTCGGGATGTTTGCGGTGGTCGTCCAGTTGCGGCAGCGGGAAGCGTTCGAAACGGAAGTTCCCTTTGTTTAGGAACAATTGGGCGCGGTCCTGTTCGCTTTTGAGCGGCTGGGTCAGGAAAACGTCGGGCAGGCCGTCGTTGTCCGCATCGGCGACGGCGGCGGCATCACCCACCGACAACAGCCATTTGGCCACATGCTGCATACGCGGGTCGGTACGCTCCCAGATGTCGCCTTTCGTGCCGCCGATGCCGCTTTGCGAAGAAGGGACTTCGCTGAAGCGGAAAGTTACTTCGTCCGCACTGTAGGCATGGGTGAGGCGGTATGTACCCCAACCGGTGCCGCCAATCAGGCCGGTCAGCAGCAAGGCTTTGGCAAACTGCTTCAACGCAGGCAGCGGATTGCGGTATTGGCTGCGGTTTTGCCAGAGCAGCCACAAGCCGCGCAGCGTCATGTAGGCGAAAGCGGAATAGAAAAGGGTGGAGAAACTTTGAAATTTATGCAGCAGCAAATCAACGAAAACGATGAAAAACGCCATAAACACCTGCCCTTTCCGCGATTCGGCGGAGGTGGGCGGGTCGGTAATCATAAAGAAGGTAAACAGGTAAAACGCCGGCGAGGAAAACGCGCCCATAAAGAGCGTTTGCGGCGGAATATGGTGGCGGAGCAGCCAGGCGCGCAGCGACAGTTGCAGGGCGTAAAACAGCAAAAAGCAGCCGATCAACACGCTGCGGCGGATATTGAGGGCAAACAGCATCAGTGCGGCGGTGGCGATAAAAAAGGCCGTGATGCCCGCCCCGCCCCACTGATAGGCGGGTGCGGGCGTAATCATGCCGTCGCTCAACACCAGGGCGGCAATCACGCCGAACAGGCCCGGGTTGTAGATATGGCGGCCGTTTACCGTGAAAACGTATTTGGACGCGGTGGCAAAAAACGGCGGTATGGCGGCCAGCCACAGGCCGTGGGAAAAATTGGTCAGCACCGACAGGCCGAGGCCGGTAATCAGGCCGCTAATCGGAACAAGCAGGGTTTTGCGCCGCAACAAATAATGCAGCAGGCAGTCCAACGTAACGCAAATCAGCAGAATCAGCCCGACCTGAGCCGGACTCCGGTTGAAACCCCAAAACGTGATGCCGCAGGTAACGAAAGTGGCCTGAAGCAGCAACACGGGCAACCGGGGGTCGTTTTTGGCGGGAAGACGATCGAAAGCAATCATGGCAAACGGGGCAGTCAAAAGAAGCGGATTATAGCCCGGCAACATACCCGGCGGACCATTTCCAAACAAAAGGCCGTCTGAAAACATTACCGCCCGATTTTCCTGCCCGATATGTTTTCAAACGGCCTCAACCGTTTGCCGTATCTACGCCCGCCTGCGGCACATCCTTGTCAAACCCTCCCGACGGGGGTATAACATTATCCGGCATCCGTCCGATAACATGATTACATAATTGCGAAAACCATGACGAAAAAAGCCGTTTCAAAACAGAAAATCCTTGCCGCCGCGTTGATTGCCACCGTTGCGGCGGGCGGTTATTTCTATTACAGACAGCAACAGGCCGCCGCCCTGCCCGCATTTGTCGCACAGTCCAACGGCAGGCTGGAGCTGAACCGCATCGACGTGGCCACCCTGTATCCCGGTCGGGTAAAAAAAGTGTATGTGGAAGAAGGGGCGGATGTGAAATCGGGCGACATACTGGCCGAACTCTCGTCCGACACCAGCAGCAGCCGCGTGGAAGAAGCGCGCGCCGCCGCCGACAGGCAGCGTGAAAGCGTGCAGCGGGCCAAAGCGGCGGAAGAGCAAACACGCCGTACCGTCGCCCGCGCCGAAGCCAACATCGAAGCCGCACGGCAGCAGCAGCGTGTGGCGAAAATGGAATGGGACAATGCCCGCAACCTGCTGTCGGAGCAACTGGTATCGGAATCCGAAACCGCCCGCCGCCGGGTCGATTACGAACGCGCGACTGCCGCCGTGAAAGCTGCCGAAGCCGCCCGTGCGGAAGCGCAGGCCACCGTGGCGCAAAGCCGTGCCGCAGCGGCCGAAGCGCGTGCAAGCGTAGGGCAGGCGGAAGCGGCCGTCAAATCGGCTTCGTCCGCCAACGACGACATGAACATCCGCGCGCCGATAGACGGACGGGTGGAATACACCATCGCCGAAGTCGGTAATGTGGTGGCCTCCGGCTCGAAAGTGGCCAGCCTGCTCGATCCGGCCGATGTCTCCATGAACATTTTCCTGCCTACCGACAGCATCAGCCGTCTGAAAGTAAACGACGAAGCACGCATCAAACTCGACGGCATCGATGCGGTTTTCCCGGCAAGAATCAAATTCATCGCCACAGAAGCGCAATTCACGCCCAAAGCGGTGGAAACCACCGACGAACGTGCCAAGCTGATGTTTAAGGTAAAACTGCAAGTACCGCGCGAAACGGCGCAAAAATACGACCGCCTGCTCAAAGGCGGTATGGCGGGAAACGGTTTTGTGAAAACCGATGCCGCAGCGCAATGGCCTGCCGCATTGGCTGTGAAACTGCCGCAATAGCTTTCAGACGGCCTCCATAACCTTTGGAGGCCGTCTGAAAAATACCGCAAGCCCGAATACAGGTTTTAAGCCCTGCCAACTTTATTGAAATCAACCATGTGGAAACCGGAAAAGATATTGTTTGATGAGTCTGACGATGAAGGCTTATCGTATGTTTATTTTGATTTTGGGGATTTTCGTTATTTCACCCTCACGCTCAATCCTGATGAAGACGATGAAATATATCTTGAGTTTAACGAACAGACTGTTTCGATTGAAAGCAATAATGTTGCCTATACGTTAAACAATCGGATTTTATCCTTCGATTTCGGGGCCGATATTCAGGAAGCTCTGAAAATTGAAAAGCATATCGACATCGATATTGCTTCACATATCGACATCAATTCATTTGGGAAAACCTTAGCAAATATTTTTTCCAATAGCGGCAAACCGTGATTCCACGCGCACCATCAAAAAAAGCATCAACACGTTCCATAAGAAAGGAAACAAAATGAACCCCGTCTTCCAGCCCTACACCTTCAACAACGGCGTCACCGTTCCCAACCGCCTCGCCGTTGCCCCCATGACGCACTTCGCTTCGGATGAAAACGGCCACATCACCGACCAAGAGCGCACGTTTCTGCAAAACCGCTTCAAAGGCTTCGGCCTGTTTATCACCGCCGCCACGCTGGTTCAGGCCAACGGCAAAACCTTTGAAGGCCAGCCGTACGCCATAAGCGAAGACGACCTGCCCAGCCTGCGCGAAGTTGCCCGAATCGCCCAAGCACAAGGCGCGAAAGCCATCCTGCAAATCCACCACGGCGGCAAATTCGCCCCCAAAGAGCTTTCCGCCGACATCGTCGCCCCGTCTGCCGAAGAAACCAGCGGCGCGCGCGAACTTTCCGCCGCCGAAATCGAACAGCTCATCGCCGCCTATGCCAATGCCGCCACCCTCGCGGTGCAGGCCGGGTTTGACGGCGTGGAAATCCACGGCGCAAACGCTTATCTACTGCAACAATTCGTGTCCGCCCAAACCAACCGCCGTACCGACGAATGGGGCGGCAGCCTGCAAAACCGCCTGCGTTTCCCGCTGGCCGTGGTCGATGCCGTCGCCGCTGCCGTGAAAGCACATGCCAAACCCGACTTCATCCTCGGCTACCGCTTCTCGCCCGAAGAGTCCGGCGAAACCGGCATCACCATGGCCGACACCTTCGTGCTGATAGACGAACTGGTGCAAAAACCGCTGCAATATCTGCACGTTTCGCTGTGGGATTTCTACAAACACGCCCGCCGCGGCGCAGACACCAACCGCACCCGCATGGAACTGCTGCACGAACGCATCGCCGGCCGCCTGCCCTTAATCGGCGTGGGCAACCTCTACACCGGCAGCGACATCGCCAAAGCATTTGACACCGGCTGGGCAGAGTTTATCGCGCTGGGCAAAACCGTGATGATTAACCCCGATTTGGCCGACTTAGTGCGCGAAAACCGCGATGCCGACATCCAAACCGTACTCGATCCCGACCGTGCCGACCACTACCGCCTGCCCGATCCGCTGTGGCAACGCTGCCTCACCAACTCGCCGTGGCTGCCGCCGGTGAAAGGGATGGAGCGGCAGATTGTGGATATTTGAGCGTTTCAGACGGCCTTTTAAAACCTTTTGGTAGCCGAGAGGCCGTCTGAAAATAAAAAAGCAGCCTGCGCCTTGAAAAATCAAAGTGCAGGCTGCTTTTATTTATGCGGCTGCCGTCAGCGGCACTCGAAACTCTCCGCTTTGCCTTCATCGCCGCCGGTATAGGTGGCGACTTTCGGATAGGCACAAATCGGCATTTGTTTATTCGGGAAGGATTTCCCTTGTGCAATCATGCGCTCGGGCGCTTGGTTTTTGTCGTGCCAGTTTTCCAAAAGTGTGAGCGGATCCACATCATTGAAGGCTTGGCCGCCGCCGCAGTGGTTCATGCCAGGTATCATAAACAGGCGGCTGAAGCTTTGGGCGTTTGGCGTGTCGGCGTTTATTTGGCGGAACCATGCCACCTGGTCTTTGGCGGAGAACACGGGGTCGGACACGCCGGTGAGCACAATCAGTTTGCCGCCGCGTGCGCGGAAGCTGCTCAAATCGGTGGATACGGCATCGTTAATCGCGCCGGTTTGGTAGGTTTTGGGCGTGTCGCGGTCGAAATCAAATTTGTTCAAATCAAAGTTCGGCACGGCGGGGGTCATGAAATACCAAGTGAGCGAGCCTGCTCCAAGTGTTGCGCTGCGTGCGTCGGGCTTAGCGGTTTGCAAGCTGCCAAGTTTCCATGCACGCCAGTCGGGCTGGTTCAGGCCGGTGTCGTAATACCAACCGCTGTAAATCGGATTACCGCGTGAGTCGCGCGCGCCGTCCATCACGGCTTTGAGGGCGGCGGTTTTGGCGGGGGAAAGGCCGGCGTGTTCGGCTTTGAAATCGCAGCTTTCCCAAGCATTAATCACGCCGTCTTTCAAGCCGTCGCGCGCGTCGCAGCGATTTTTCACCGCTTCGCTCACTTTGTCTAAATCGGCTTGGGTCAGGGCGTTGGCCAGGATTTTGTTGCCTTGTGCGTCTTTGGGGGCGATTTTCATGAACTGCTGGTAATCCCACTGCTGGGCAACGGCGGCGCGGGAGAGGCGGAAGCCGGGGTTGGCGGCAATCACGCCGTCAAATTCCAGCGGATAACGCTGGGCGGCCATCATTGCTTCGCGTCCGCCGTTGGAACAGCCCATGAAGTAGCTGTGTTGCGGAGTGGCGGCATACATTTTCTGAATCAACTGTTTGGCAACTGTCGTAACTTTGCCGGTGGACTGGTAGGCAAAATCCAACCGCGCCTGCTGGTCTGCACCGAAGTCAGGTGTGGGTGTGGGATGGCCGCCGTCCATGCTGACCACGGCGTAACCGCGCATTAGCGCAGGCGTGGCGGTGGAGGTGCGCACGGGAATGCTGCCGACGGCAGGGGCGACAAAACCGTCCACCCCGCCGCCGCCCTGGAACAGGAAGCTGCCGTTCCAGTTTTCAGGCAGCCTGAGTTGGAATTTCGTGCCGTAGTGTTTGCCATCCACACCTGTGCGCGCACCGATTTCGCCTTTAATCACGCAATGAGGTTTCGCCTGCAAGACATTGGTCGAGCCGCCGGTGAGGAATGCCATTCTGTCGGCACTGATTTCTCCGTTCGACCATTCGGCTTTGGTGATGGAGGTGTCGGCAATTTGGCTGTTTTTCAGCGCGAGGCACTGCTGCTTATTTTGATTTTGCGCGGGCGCGGCTTGGGCGGCAGAAATGCCGGCTGTCAGCAGCAGCGCAATGGGGGCGAGCTTGTTCATGATGATTCCTATTTCGGGGTTAGTAAAAGGGGCTGAGGTAGATTAACTCTAAATTCCACACCAATCCCGCAGGATTTTAAGCTGTTAAGACGGTGTGCCGAAGTTAAATCGAAATTCGCATTCTTTCAAGAACAGCGGGAAG
>ERZ773049.2124-NODE-2124-length-11017-cov-8.611476_pt1 | contig 11017 bp, 9 predicted proteins | sample MGYA00580633_ERZ773049 | MGnify/ENA primary metagenome ERZ773049 (study PRJEB29015, sample SAMEA2737991) | human oral metagenome | biome: human oral; feature: human-associated habitat; material: dental | place: China | collected 2066 ... | reverse complement strand
ACATCGGTCAGAAGAGCGAAGAAGCGCTCGGCCCCCGCGGATGCCGCCATCAGCATCCCGGAACCGGCGAGCGCAACAGCAGTGACCAGAGCGGTCGAGGCTGCGGCCAGCTCGACGGCCCGAGGCGGGTACCGGTGCGCCCTCTGCCCGGCAGGGCGCCCGCCTCCCGCGTCGAAGGCCGCAGCGAGGCGGGGGTAGACGACAGTGGCCACGGGCACCGCCATGACAGCGTAGGGGAGCATGTAGACCGCCTGGGTGTACTGGTAGACGGCCACGGTTCCAGTACGCCCGCCGGAGCGCGCCAGCGCCAGGACTGCAAGAACGGAGGCCTGTTGGGCCACCAGGGTCCACACACCGGCGCTGCCCAACCGCAGAGCCCGCCAGGCGATCGCCCGGTCCACGTGCAGCGTGGGACGCAGGCGAATTCCGAGGCGCATCACCGGATAGAGGAGCGGCAGGCTGAGCGCGGCGACGCCAGCCGTCGTGCCCCATCCCAGGACGCTCAGGGCCGTGCTCCCGGCCTGCCCCGGCGAGTCGGACGTCATGGCGCCGAAGACGGCGTAAGTCGCCATGACGATGAGACTGGACAGGATGGGCGTCAGCGCGGGCCATGTGAAGCGGCCGCAGGCCTGCAGCACCCCGGTGAGGACCACGCCGATGCCGTACAGGGGCACCTGGGCGGCGAACATGCGCAGAAAATCGGCGACCAGATCCGCCTGAAGACCAGGATCCGCCCCCGCCGAGGAGGGCAGAAGCCCCGCAATGGGATCGGCCAGTACCGCCAGAAGCAGCGCCAGTGGAGTCAGCACAGCCAGGACGACGCCGAGCAGGCCAGAGGCGATCCGCGAGGCATCTCGGCTGCGCGAAGGAACCGCGACCGCGGCCAGCAACGGCACGACAGTGGCGGCCAGTGCTCCGCCGACGACGACCTCGTAGAGAACATTGGGCACCTGGTTCGCGGTGGCGTAGGCACCGGCTACGGTACCGGCGCCCACCGTCGTCGCCTGCACGATCCACCGGCCGAAACCGAGCACACGCGACACGAGGGTGAAACCGGCGACCCCGGAAACGGCGCCGAGCAGGCCTTTCGCACGCGGAGCCCCAGAGCCCGACTGGCTGGAGGCGGTCATGAGACCCGGCGCCCCAGGCCATCAAGCGCGGCCAGCACCGGAGTACGGTCGATCACCCGGGTGAAGGAGACGCGCTCACTGGCCAGGACCAGAGCCGTCCCGACCAGGGCAGCGAGGCCGCGCACCGTCCGGCTGGGGTGGGCCGCCAAAGCGGTTCCGACGACGGCCCCCACGGCATTGGCACCCGTATCACCGAGCATGGTGTTCTCCATGAGGTCCTCGGGCAGGGCCGCGGCGACGACGCCCAGCCCACCAGCGGCCAGTGCCCTGGACGCCTCGGCGCCCTCGCGACCATCGGCCAGCAGGGCCCCGCTCAGCAGAGCCGCGGTTTTCAGAGCGCGGCCGGGCCGCAGATCGAGCAGATTGTGAACATTGGTCCACGTCGCAATGGCCATCGCACTGATGGCGGCGTCAGCGGCAGTGGCGAGCGATTCAGACTCACCGGACATGGCGCTGCGGCGCCGCGCCATGAGCGCTCCGGAGACGAGGGCGCCGGAACCGATCATGGCCATCTTGAGCACACCGGTCGTCAGGCGCCCGCGGGACAATGCACCCAGGTGACCGGCCAGGCCCTTGGCGGGAGCATCACCGTCGTGGGCTCCGGCGTCCAGATCATCGACGAGACCGGCGGCGCCGGCCGCTGCCACCGGAACGACAGCCGCGACCATCACGCGTTCAGAGCCGCGCGTGGTCGGGCGATTCATCAAACGGCCGGCCACGCGGCCTGCGGCCACGGACCCCGCTGCCGCCCCGACACCGCCGCGCAGGCTCACAGCGCGCCCATGGAAGTTCGTCCGTTCCAGAGAAGGACGCAGTCCCCCGATGACTCCCAGGCCCGTTGACCATGACAGGGTCACGCCGAACGCTTGAAGTGCGGCGCAGGCCAGGGCGCGATCCGGCGTGGTCCTCAAGGCGCCGATGCGCCCGGGTGTGCGGCTCATGGGTGCAGCGTATCGGGACTGGATCGAAGTTCTGCTCCGGGCAGGCCCGTGGTGGACGCGATCCACCGCCCGGGCCCGACGGCATGCAGGCGACCACGGCGCCCCGGCCGCTTGTTCCTTCTACTCGGCTACCTCGACACCGGCGGCATAACCGCATCCACGCCCTTGTCGAAGCCGTAATGCCCCTTCGTTCCCGAGGCCGTCGAGGCCAGGGCCAACGGGGTGGACACCGCTGCGGCAACCTGGCCGACCGAGTCGATCGTGGTGACGGAGGACTTGTCAGCGCGCAGAACGGAGACCACGTCATTGTCAGCATCGGCGGCACCGACGATGACCGTCGTGGCGGTCGCAGCCGTACCGGTCAGGGCGGTGGCCCAGGAGGCCGCGGTCTGCGCCAGCGAATCCGCCGTCTCCGTGCTCTTCGGGTCCGCCGCATCAGGGCTGTGCGGACCGACGACGACGACCATATCCGCGGGTCCACTGCGCTTGGCATCAACGGAGACCAGCGGGCTATCGGTGGCGGTCAGCAGGTCCATCAGCGCCTTGGCGCTCTCCGAGTCGCTGGTGAGCGCAGTGCCCAGCCCCTCTCCGAGCACACCATTGCCGTCAGTCGAGGTCGTCTTGCCGAGGTGGGGAGCGAACTGCCCCGAGTACGTCTGGCGGAAAGTCTCCCGAGAAGGATCGACCCAAGCGGTGGTCAGGCTCACGCGTCCGGATATCTTCCCCCCTGCCGCTTCCACCTGAGCGGCGATGCCCTCAACATCATCCGACTCAGTATCGGGAAGAACCGCCAGGGCGACTTTCTTGCCGTCGAGGGTCCCGGGCAGATAAGCGGCAGCGGCTGCGGTGATGTAGCCGTCACGGTCGTTGACGGCCGCCTCGGTCTGCTCGAGCTGAGTCTGCGTGGCCTTGCGGTTCTCACGCAGGGAGGTGACCTGGTCGTTCAGAGCGGTGCCCAGCGAGTTCTGCAGCGGGCCTGCGCCGAGGACGACGCCCACGGCCAGCGCCAGGAAGACGGAGATGAGCGAGACCAGGTGGTAGCGGAAATCGATCATGAAGGTCCTGTCCTTGCTCAAACGGAGGGCGTACTCGGGGCCAGGCCCACGAGTGAACGGAGGAAGTTGACGATGTCGTCCCATACAGCGCCGGACAGACCCAGGAGCGTCTGCCCCGCCGGCGTGGAGGCCAGCGCTGCGAACAGGGCGATGAGCCCGGCGAGAGCCAGGAAGCTCAGGTGCCAGCCGGAAATACGAGTGCGGTACAAGCGCGAGACGCCCTTGGCGTCGATGAGGCGGTTGCCGACCTTGAGGCGCGTCAGGAAGGTCGAGGACATCCCCTCGCGGCCCTTGTCGAGGAACTCCAGGAGCGTCACGTGCGTGCCGACCGCGACGATGAGCTCCGCTCCGGCGCCATCGGCCATGAGCATGGCGATGTCCTCACTGGTACCGGTGGCCGCGAAGACCTTGTGCTCGGCGCCGAGGCGCTCCACACGGGCGAGCCCGGGAGCCCGGCCATCGCGGTAGGCGTGAACGACGATCTCGGCGCCGCTTCCCAAGGCCTTGTCCGAGACGGAATCCATGTCGCCAACGATCATATCCGGCTTGAGCCCCGCCTCCATGACGGCATCGGCCCCGCCATCGACCCCGATGATGACGGGCTTGTAGTCGCGAATATACGGACGCAGCGCCATGAGATCCTGTTTGTAGGAGTAGCCGCGCACAACGATCAGGACATGGCGGCCGCTCATCCTGGTGCTGATGTCGGGCATGCCCACGCCATTGAGCAGAAGATCGCGCTCACCGCGCATGTACTCCATCGTGTTGACCGCGAACGCCTCGAGCTGGACCGACAGGCCCGCACGCGCCGCCTCCATGGACTCCTCAACCCGTTCCCGGGTCTGCAGCACGCCCTCGGCGATGATCTCCTCGCTCTTGCCGGCCGCACGCACCTTCGCGGGCCCGTCGTCGCCCGACTCGATGCTGACACGCTGCCCCTCGCGCAGACGCATGACGTCGGTGCCCAAGTCGTCGACGAGCAGAATGCCGGCGTCCACCAGAATGCCCGGACCGAGGTTCGGGTAGCGCCCGGATACCGACGGTGCGGCGTTGAGAACCGCGGCGGGACGCGCCTCGGCGAGCGCCTCGGCGGCCACGCGGTCGAGATCCGTGTGGTTGATGACGGCGATTTCGCCGGCCTGAAGACGCTTCGTCAGCTTCTTGGTGCGCGCGTCGACGCGCACCACCCCGCTGGGATACTCGGGGTCCGACGACACCTGCCTGCGAAACGGGTTCCTCACGTCGGGGATTGTCCCATGGAGGCTTCTTCCAGAAGCTCAGCGGCATGCCGCAGAGCGGCCTCGGAGCGCTCATGCCCGGAGAGCATGCGGGCCAGCTCGGTCACGCGCTCGGAGCCCACCACCTGCACGACCCGGGTGCGGGTTGCCTCTGCTGTCTCAGCATCATCCTGGCTTTCACCGAGTGATGCAGCAGTGTCCTGAGTCTGCCCAGCCCCCTTGGCCCTCTTGCTCTCTTTGGTCCCCTTAGTCTCTTTGGTCTCCTTGACGACCACGAGCTGGGTGTCGGCCCAGGCGGCGACCTGCGCCAGGTGGGTGACCACCACCACCTGGTGGCGACGAGCCAGCCGTGCGAGCCTGCGACCGATCTCACGCGCAGCACGCCCTCCGACTCCCGCGTCGATCTCATCGAAGACGAAAGTCCGCTGGTGGCTGGGCGCGGCACTCGACTGCGGTACGCCGGCGGCGTCGGCCAGCACGACCTCCAGAGCCAGCATGATGCGGGACAGTTCACCGCCCGAGGCGCCCTTGCCCAGCGGTAGCGCAGGGGCACCCGGATGAGAGACCAGCATCAGGCAGACGGCCTCGGCACCGGTGGGACCGGGCTCGTCGAGCGGCTCAAGCTCAACGACCAATCGCGCCCCCTTCATCTGCAGGCCGTCGATCTCAGCGGTCACGGCCGCCTCGAGTCTGCCGGCCAACGCCCGACGCGCCGCAGTCAGCTGGCCGGCCGCCTCATCCAGGGCGGCGTGAGCACCGGCCAGCGCCTGCTCCAGAGACGCGGCGCTGTCTTCTGCACCATCGAGCTCAGCCAGCCGATCTGCCGCTCGCCGCCCCCAGGCGAGGAGTGCATCGACATCGTCGATCTCCGTAGCCGACCCTCCGATGTCACGGCAGGCCCGTGCCAGCTCTCCGCGTCGATCTTGAATCCAGGCGAGCCGGGCCGGATCAGCATCCAGGGACACCAGGTACTCCCCCAGGTCGGCAGCGATGTCGGCGGTCAGAACGCTCAGTTGGCGGGTGCGCCCGGCGAGCTCGGCCAAGCGATCATCCTCTCCCGGAGCACTGGCCAGAGCGCGCTGCGCAGCGGCGAGAAGCGCGGCCGCATCCGCCTGGCCGGGGGCAACGACGTCCTCTTGACCGACCAGGGCCGTACGAGCGGTGCCCGCCGCCAGACGCAAATCCTCGGCATGGTCGAGCCGCTCAGCTTCAGCGGTGAGTTCATGGTCCTCCCCCGGAGAAGGTTCCAGCGCCTCCAGCGCCTCCAGCCACTCGCGCAGGCGTTCAGCCTCCTCCTGGCGCGCCTGGGCCCCGGCGCGCCAGTGGTCCAGCGCTTCGGCGGCCTCGCGGCGCGCGCGATAGGCCTCGGCATAGCGGCGGCACAGTCCGGCGTGCTCCGGTCCTCCCAGACTGTCCAGGGCGGCCCGCTGAGCGGCGGCGCTGCGCAATCGGAGTTGCTCGGTCTGTCCATGTACCGACACCAGGTGGGGCCCGATGTCGGTGAGCACGGAGGAGGGGACCGCACGCCCGCCCAGATGCGCACGAGAACGACCCGAGGCCGGCACCGTGCGGGTGGCGATGAGCAGGTCGTCGTCGAGCTCGGCGCCGGCCTGCCTGGCCCGAGAGGCGGCCCGAGAGGCCGGATCCAGGGTGAAGGCGCCCTCGACCAGAGCGCGCTGGGCCCCAGTTCGCACAATGGTGCTCTCGGCCCGTTGCCCAAGCAGAAGCCCGAGAGAGGTGAGCACCATGGTCTTGCCGGCCCCGGTCTCTCCCGTCAAGGCGGTCAGACCGGGGCTAAGAGGAAGCTCAGCCCGCTCGATGACGCCGAGATTCTCGATATGGAGCGACTCGATCATGCGGTGTCGCCCGGGTCGCCTGAGTCATCCGAGTCGCCGGAGTCGCCGGAGTCGCCGATGGGATTGCGCCAGCCCTCGACCGGAAGGTCGAACTTGCGTACGAGGCGAGTGGCGAAGGGCGCGTCGTTCAGTCGTGCCAGACGCACGGGCCGGTCCGCACGCCTGACGCGGATGCGCGAGCCCGCGGGAGCATCCAGGCTTCGTCGTCCATCGCACCAGACCTCGGCGTCACCCAGTCCCGCGTGCTGGATCACCACCTCCAAGCAGGAGTTGGGTCCCAAAACGAGCGGGCGCGTGAACAGGGCGTGGGCGACCAGCGGCACGAGCAGCAGCGCCTCGACCTCCGGCCAGATCACGGGTCCGCCCCCGGAGTAGGCGTAGGCGGTCGATCCGGTCGGGGTCGCCATCACCAGGCCGTCGCAGCCGAAGGAGGACACCGCCTGCCCGTCGACCCCGATGGCGACCTCGAGCATGCGGGCGCGGTCGCGCTTCTCCAGAGCCGCCTCATTCAGGGCCCAGTCGTGGGTGACCGCACCATCGGGGGCGGTGACTTCAACATCAATGGTCATACGGGTCTCCACCGTGTATCGACCATCAACGAGGTCGGCGACGACCCCCTCGACCGCATCGGGGTCGGCCTCCGCCAGGAAGCCGACGTGGCCCGTGTTGACCCCCACCAGGGGGACGTCGCGCTGGCGAGCTATTTCCGAGGCGCGCAGAATCGTGCCGTCCCCGCCCAGCACGAGGACGAGATCGACGTCTCCGCCGAAGGCGGGATCGACGGCCTGGACGCCGTGAGCCCGCAGCGCCGCCTTCGCGCGCATGACAGCGGTGGCGGTCGGGGCGGCTTTGCGGTGGCGCGGTACCGGCGTATCACCGCGGTCCCGTTCGAGCACCATCACGCGGTTCAACGCGCGCCCTGCCGCAGACGGCTCCGCCGGCGGAGCGGTCCGCCCAAGCTCGGTCGGCTCAGTCGGCTCAGTCGGCTCGGTCGGCCCTGTTGAGCCGGCCGAGCCGACCGGTGTGCGGGACGTTGTGAACGACGCGGGCGACGCTGATGACGCAGACGACGGGGATTCGCTCACGGCTGTCTCCTTTCCGTAGAGCAGCCGGCAGGCCCTTCGGCGACGGCACGACGAGTCTCGGCGAGCAGAGCCTCACCGACGAGGTCAGTCGGAGCTCCTCCGCATCCGGCGCGCAGGTTGACGAAGTACTCCACATTGCCGGCGGGACCGGGCAGAGGGGATGCCTCCACAGCGTTGATCCCAACCCCGAGCTCATGCGCGTGGGCGGCCACGGCCAGGACGGTCTCGACGTGCAGCTCGGGATCGCGCACTACTCCCCCGCGTGCCAGGCGCTTCTTGCCGACCTCGAACTGCGGCTTGACCATGAGCAGCAAGTCGGCGTCCTCGGCGGCCGCGGCCAGGAGCGGAGCCAGCACAAGAGTCAGGGAGATGAACGAGAGATCGCCGACAACGAGTCCCGGAGCGGGCGCCACAGCCTGCGGATCCAGAGCACGCACATTGGTGCGGTCGAGAACCGTGACGCGCTCGTCGGATTGGAGGGGCCAGGCGAGCTGCCCGTAACCGACGTCGACCGCAACCACATGCGAGGCTCCGCGCCGAAGCAGTACATCGGTAAAGCCCCCGGTGGAGGCACCGGCATCCAGGCAACGGCGCCCTTCTATCGTGGGCGCCAAGCCGCGGGAGTCAAGAGCATCCAGGGCGCCGGCAAGTTTATGAGCACCGCGCGAGACGTAGTCGTCTCCCTGGGGCGTCACGATCTCGAGCGCCTGCGCCGGACTGACCTGGCGGGCCGGCTTGACCGCGACGACCCCGTCAAGTGTGACATGCCCATCGGCGATGAGTTGGGCAGCATGCGTGCGAGAACGGGCGAGCCCGCGCCGGACGAGTTCGGAGTCGAGACGAATGAGTCGTGCCATGCAATAACAGGTGTCTGTCTAGCTTCCCGGATACTGGTTCTACTGGTGATGTGCTGCTCTCGGAATCGAGAGGTTACCGTGTCAGCCCTCGGCCTGGCGAAGCTCCAGGGCAAGAGTCTCGTGAATCGCTGCGAGAGCGGCAGCCCGCTCCCCCAATGGCGCCTCGCCGGCCTCCTGAAGACGTTCGGTGACCTGGATGACGTCGTCAGACTCACCGGCATGCGCCTCGACCGGCGGTGGAGCCGGAACGGGGCGCGTTTCAGAAGGAGTTCCGTCGGAAGTGCTCTTGTGCTCCATAGTAGTTAGTGATTAGCAGATTCAGTTCCGCACGCGAAGGTCGGGGATTTTCGGCGCCGATGCCGCGCCGTACGTGTCCAGGTGCTCCCACACGGCGCAGGCCAGAGCCCGATACGCATCAAGAGTGATCTCGGCCTCCTGCCCGGTCAGGGCGTCCTCGTCGTTCAGAATCACGGAGTCGCCGCGGATGTCGCAATGCGCCTCACCCACTGTCCATAGGCTCTCTTCTCCGTGACGCTCGTGCACCGGTTCCGGATGGGGTTCGAGCAGCCCGCGCAGATCGGTGTGGAGGTAGGCGGGGCGCTCTTCGGGTTGAGCCAGGACGACGTCGCGCGCCGTGTTGACGCCGGTCAGAACATGCAATCCGGGGATGCCGGCGGCGCGAGCGCCGACGTGATCGGTGTTGAGACGGTCTCCTACAGCCAGCGGCTTGGAACCGCCGGCGCGCGCGAGGGCGCGCTCGTAGATCCCGGGGAAGGGCTTGCCGCCCGCTAGTGGCTCACGGCCGGAGGCGTTGGTGATGGCCGCGACGAGGCTGCCGTTGCCCAGGGCGAAACCGCGTTCTGTGGGCAGCGTGGCATCAAGGTTGGTGGCGACGTGGATGGCGCCGTCCGCAATGGCGTACAGGCCTTCGGACATCATCGCCCAATCCACAGCCGGGTCCCAGCCCTGCACGACGGCGGCCGGCTGCCGATCGGCGGAGTCGACGACTGCGAAGCCCTCAGCGGTCAATGCCTCGCGCAGGCCCTGACCGCCGACGACGAGCACGGGCGACCCTTCGGCGAGGTGATCGCGCAGTAATGCGGCGGCGTCCATGGCAGCCGAGAAGACTTCACCGGAGGAGGCCCTGATGTCATTGTCGGCCAACTTGTCGACTACGGATTGCGGAGCCCGGGAGGCGTTGTTGGTGACGAAGGACAGCCTCATGCCGCGGGCACGAGCGCCATTGACGCTGTCAGCAGCGTGGTCGACAGAGGAGTCGCCGGCGAAGCACACGCCATCAAGGTCGAGAAGAGCGACGTCATAGGTCTCCGCCAGGGGCGACTCACTCCCCAGGAGCAGTGAGGATCCAGGGGTGGGCGACAGTTCGGTCATCTCAAGCCTCCTGATCCTGGGTGTCGTCGACGTCGCTGAGTAACTCGGCCATCTCCGCCTCTACACGCTCCTCGAAGGACGAGGATTCGTCGCTGTCCTCGCTGTCGACACCGTCGTCGCGGTCACCTGCGGCAGCGTCGCCCGTTGTTGCGATCCGATCGCTGCCGAGAGGAGCGCCAGCCGGGACCTCTTCACGAAGGTCGCCGCCCTGGTCGCCTACAGGAGCATCTTCATCTGAAACCGGGAGGTTCTCCGAGCTGGATGATTCGGATCGAGCAGACGCGTCGGATCCTGTCTGGGCGGCCTGGTCCTGGTCGTAGTCATCCTCAATGTCGTAGACCTGGACATGATCGTCTTCGGTCTCCTGTCGGGGCCCTTGCCCGATGCGTTCGCGAACCGCGGCGGCCTCTTCCTGTCGGCCAAGCTCCTCCAGCCTGTCGGCGCGCACTGAGTGGAGGCGACGAAGCGTCTCACGATCGCCCCGGAACATCATGATGGCTTCTTCGATCACAACCAGTCCGAGGTCGTCCTGGCCCATCTCATGTCGTACGCCCGATACGACCATGGCCAGCTCCGCCTCTTCGAGATCGTCAAGCTGATGGGGGTCTGCTTCCTTGGCGACTTTGAGAGCCTGCTGGAGTCTTCCCAGCGCGCGCTCGCAGTCGGCTTCGATGGCACGGTGCATGTCGAAGCCCGATAGGCGCCGCGCAGCACGAATCTCGCGTAGTGCTTCTGCGTAATGACCTGCCAGGTAGGCGGCGATGCCGGCTGACTCGCGAACGACGGCAACCCTGCCCGCGTGCGAGGCGGCATAGCGGGCATGCTGGTAAGCGAGCTCAGGATCGGTGCTGAGCAACCGCTGGGTCATCACGAGGTGACGCGAAACCTTCTCCGCATTAACCTTTCCCAAGGCTCGCAGCTCACGACGCGCGGACGCCTCGAGATCTGCCGGCTGCACATTATCGGGCACGACGGGCTCGTGAACGCGTGCACGCTGCGGCGGCCGAGAATCACGCCGGTCGCCATTGCGCTGCCCGCGCCCCGGCGTCCGTCCTTTGCGATCGTTCTGGCGGTGATGCCGCTCACCGTGTTCACTGTGCTCGCCGTGCTGGCCACGTTGACCGCGACGGTAATCATCACGGCTTTCAAAACGCGAGCCATTTCCATGCCCATGTGCCCCGCCCCGGTCAGACCGGCGCTGACCCCGCCGGTCGTTATCAGCACTCTTTCGAAAACCATGCCGATCCCCGGACCGATACGAGCGGGCACCGCGCGAGCGCCCCTGGTCGTTGCGCCTGTCCTGGGTCATGTCAGTGTTTCCTCAAGGTAAGTGAGCTCTGTTGGTGAGCTTACCTGTTGTGGGGTGTGGTTCGCCCCTCGGGGTTCCCCGCTGTGGTGGGGCTCCCCGAGGGGCTGGTGGTGTGTGCTCGGTGGTGTCCTGCTCTTCCGCGTCCTGTCGGGCG
>ERZ773049.2121-NODE-2121-length-11020-cov-6.621888_pt1 | contig 11020 bp, 9 predicted proteins | sample MGYA00580633_ERZ773049 | MGnify/ENA primary metagenome ERZ773049 (study PRJEB29015, sample SAMEA2737991) | human oral metagenome | biome: human oral; feature: human-associated habitat; material: dental | place: China | collected 2066 ... | reverse complement strand
GGAGTTTTTATGAGGCAAGTTTTAAGCTTAATAGTTTTTTCGTCATTGCTTTTAGCAAACGAAGCAAATTTGGACACCATAAAACCTATTAAAGAATTTGCTCCGCCACCAGTCATCACGCCAAACATTGCACAAAGCGCCTTTGTGGAAAATCAATTTGACCGCACTCAAAGAAGCGAATATCCATTTGTTACAAATTTGCTTGATAACTCAGCGGATATGTTTCATATCTCAGCTGGGATGTATGGCAAAAGCTTTTACAACTCATCGCTTTTTAAATATCGTGGCACAAATTTTTATACCATTTTAAACGCAAATTTCACCAAGGCAAATAGTTATAAAGACGGAAGTGGCAAAAAATGGGACTATGGCTACAACAGGCAGGGCCAAAGCGCTATCTTAGGTTTCGTGCCAAATGAGCTTAGTGAGCTTAGACTTACGTTTTTAAGGGATAATATCGATAAAGATAAGCAGCCAGAACACGCAATGGACGCCTTTAAAACAACCAGAAAAGTCGGCAAGCTAAATATTCGCTTGGGCGAAGAAGATCTTTCAAATACGCTAAATTTTGAATTTATCCTAAAAAAAATTGAGCGAAAAGCTGATAATTTTCATCTAAGGGATGCTAGCCCAAATGTAAAAGTTGAGATAAAAAGAGATGTGCTTGAGACAAATTTAAAATATGATGTTGATTTTGCAAGCTTTCATAATCAAATAGGCGCTGGCTTTGAAAAAGATAAACATGGTGGCAAAAGATACATAAAGCAAGGCAGTAACTGGGTATTTAACGGATACAGATTTGCTGATGTTAGAAATGATAAATTTATGCTTTTTGACACACTTGCTTATAAATTTAATGAAGCAAACGAAGCTTCTCTTGCCTTGAAATATGAAGAGCAAAGAAGTAAGCTTAATGGGCTTGATACTAAATATTTCGCACCAAATCCAGCCATTAGCACCACTCGCGGACTGCTTCGTCAAATTTATGGTGAAGACGTAAGCGATAAGATCAAAAAAGACGCTTTTAGTGCAAGCCTAAAATATAAATTTACACCAAACGATAAGGATAGCTACTTTGCAAAACTTGAGAGCCTATCTCGCCTGCCAAGCAACATGGAGCGTTTTAACGCACTTTATGGCGTAGGCAATAATGGCTGGATAGCAAATCCGAATTTGGAGCCAGAAAGGCACAATAGAGCAGTTGTTGGCTTTAAATTTGGCAGCCAGTTTTACAAAGAATACCTAAATTCTTTGCAAAACAAAGATGCTTTTAGCTTTAGCGGGCATTTCATCGCTGATAGCGTTAAAAATTTGATCATTTTTGATAGACGCCACTTAAAAGCCGCCATGCCATTAAATAAAAATGCTGTCATATCAAGAAACGTTGATGCAACGCTTTATAGTGTAAATTTCAATACAGAATATAGCTTTGCAAGGCACTTTGGCTTAAAAAGCTCACTTTACTACAACTACGGGCAAAACAAAACCGATGGCAGACCGCTTTATCAAATAAGGCCTTTTGAGGCAAATTTTGCATTTGACTACAAAGACTATGCAAGCTTTGGTAGCTACAACCTTGGCACTGCACTAAGGCTAGTTTCAAAGCAAACTAGGGGCGATTTTAGCAAGCAAAATGGTCTAGGTATCGACAAAAAAGAGGCAGCAAAAGGATTTGGCTTGCTCGATCTTTATGGTGGCGTAGAGTTTAAAAACAAAGTTGGCATAAGATTTGGCGTAGCAAATTTATTTGATAAAGATTATGCAGAATTTATCAGCGGTGATCACGTAGCAGCACTTGATCCAGTAGTCGTTCATGCTCCTGGCAGGACATTTTTCATTAGCTTTCACAGCAGTTTTTAAAGGAGAAAAAGATGTTAGATAGAAGGAAATTTTTAGGACTTAGCACAGCTTTAGGCGTTAGCGCATTTGCGCCAAATTTATTTGCAAAAGAGAGTTTTAATATGTGGGGTGCGCCAGCGATCCCAAGTGTCATAATGGCAGTTGCTGCACTGCAAGGCGAGTTAAATAAAACTTATGATGTGAGCCTAAATATCTGGAAAACACCAGATCAGCTTCGTGCAGGCGTAGCTAGTGGGGATATCAAGGTCACGATGTCGCCATCAAATGTCGCTGCAAATTTAAGAAATCAAGGGCTTGATTTTGCGATGTTAAATTTACTAACCCTTGGCGTGATGAACGCTATGGTCAAGGACGAAAAGATCAAAAATTTAGAAGATTTTGTAGGCAAAAAGCTAGTCATGCCATTTCGTGGCGACATGCCTGATCTTGTCCTAAGAGCACTTTGCAAGAAGCGAGGCATAGACGCTAGCAAGATAGATATCACCTATACAGCAACACCTCCTGAGGCTCTACTTTTATTTTTACAAAAAGATTTTGACATTTTATTAGTCCCACAACCTCTTGGCGAAGCGACTATCTTGCGTGGTAAAAAAGCAGGCGTTAGTGTATATTACTCAGTTGATTTTCCAAAAATTTGGGGCGAGAGTTTTGGGACTAAACCGATAATCCCAATGGCAGGCATTATAGTAGAAAGGGGCTTTTATGAGAAGAGCTTAAATCTATTTGATACGCTTCATAGCGATCTTAAAAATGCACTTTCATGGATACTTGAAAACAAGCAAAGTGCAGCAAAGATAGGCTCAGGCTACTTGCCAGCTCCAGAAGTAGCGCTTGCAAATGCCTTTGATAAGGCAAATCTAACAGTGACAAAAGCAAATGAACTACAAAGTGAGATCATGGCATTTTTTGAAGAAATTTATCAGTTTAATCCAAAATTTCTAGGTGGTAAGATGCCAGATAAAGGTCTATTTTTATGATACTAATCGACGGCGTCAAAAAAGATCGCTCAGCCTTTTTAAAAACGATTGACTATTTTTGGGGCGGATTTAGCGGATTTGCCGTAGTTTTTTTGATCTTAGCTATTTGGCAAGTGGGAAGCGAGTTTAGCTCCCCACTTTTGCTTCCGCCACCAAAAGATGTATTTTTAAAAACCTGTGAAATTTTGAAAGATTATAAAAATAGCGAGATAAATATAACGCTTTGCAGATCACTAGTTGGGGTTAGCACGGCAACATTTTTTGGTATATTTTTAGGGCTAATAGCAGGTAGCTTTAAAAGCTTTGCGGCCTTTTTAAAGCCTGTTATTACCTTACTTTTATCGATGCCACCAATTATTTGGATAGTGCTTGCTATTTTTTGGTTTGGATTTGGAAATTTTAGCACCGTTTTTACTATCTTTATAACCGTTTTACCGCTTACTTTTGCAAGCTCGGCAGTTGCTATGAGCAGTGTAGATGAGGAGCTAAAAGAGATGTTTGATGCCTATCATTTAGGCTTTTTAAAAAAGATAAAACATCTCTACATCCCACATCTTACAAGCTATATCATAAGCTCTGTTAGCGTAGCTGTTGCAATGGGTGTAAAAATAGTCATAATGGCTGAACTCTTGGGTGCAAATAACGGCATGGGAGCAAAGATAGCAAATGCAAGGGCGATGCTTGAAACAACCGAGGTAATGGCGTATGTTCTTTTAAGTATCGCTCTTATAATGCTTTTTGAGTATCTCATTATTGAGCCTTTAAAAATAGCCCTGATGCCTTGGAGAAGATGATGCTTGAGCTTAAAAATGTAGAGTATGAAATTTTAAGAGATAAGGTCGTAAGAAATTTTAATTTAAAGGTAGAAAAAGGCGAAGTGGTGACGCTTTTTGGACCATCAGGTTGTGGGAAAACTACTATTTTGCGCCTTATTAGCGGACTAAATGAGCCTAGAAAAGGGGAAATTTTTAATAAATTTAAAAAAATGACATATTTTTTTCAAGAAAATCGTCTGCTTACATGGAAAAATGCTCTTGAAAATGTGCTTTTGGTTATGGATAAAGCTGATCAAAACAGCGTTTTAAAGCTCTTTGCTAAGGTTGGCCTTAGTCAAAAAGACGCACTAAAATATCCAAATGAACTAAGCGGAGGTATGAGACAAAGGGTCGCTTTCGTGCGGGCGATCGTGACAAAACCTGAACTTCTTTTAATGGACGAGCCTTTTTCGGGGCTTGATTATGATATGAAAGAAATTTTGATCGATATTGTTAGCCAAAGAGTGAGCGAGGGCATGAGCATAATACTCGTCACACACGACAGAATGGAGGCTGTAAAGATGTCAAATAGAATTTATTTTCTCGCAAATAAAGGTGCGATCATACAAAAAGAGCTTGTTTTAGACGAGGCTTTTAAAGACCGTGATTTTGCATTTATTAGCAAAACAATAGATGAAAATTTTAAAGGGCAAATTTATTATGATTAATAACTTTTTTACTCATCCTATGAGGATATTTTTCTTAATGAGTGCCGCCTGTGCGGTGCTTGGTGCTAGTGTGTTTTTTACTCCAACTGATTTTGTGAGCTTGCATAAATTTATATTTTTGCAACTTTTCTTAGCACTTGCTTATGCTGGATTTTTGCTAACTGGACTAACTGATTGGACAAATTTTCAAGCATCTTTAAAAATACACGCCTATATATTATTTTCGCTCTTTTTCATAAGCTTTATATTGGCATTTTTTAGCCTATTTTTAGCACACTGCTTTATCGCTCTTTTTTGGCTTTACTTGGTTTTGCTTTGTGTTTATATGATCTGGCGAGATAAAAATCTTGATCAATTTGGCGTGCTTGGCTTTTTGTTTGGTATTTTAGGTTTTGAAATTTACTATCTAATAAGTGCCAACGAAAAATTTTTAAATTTGCAAATTTATCTTCATATCATCGCTATCTTGCTTATTTCATATCGCGTTAGCGTTGTGCTCGGCAGAGAAGCGCTAAAGCGAGAAAACGATATGGATGAGGCTATTTTTGTGCCAAATTTTATCTATAAAAATATCGCTATTTGCATGACTTGTGCGTTTTTGCTTTTTAATATATTTTTTGAAAAGAGTATCGGCACCTACTATGCAGCTATTGCTTGCGGATGTGCGGTGCTTGCAAAGCTTAAAGAGTGGCATTATAGGCAACTTTTGAGGCATAATTTTGTGATTTACTATTACTTTATGCAGATATTTTTAGCAGTTGGTTTTTTAGGCATCGGAGCAAGTGGGCTTTTAAATCTAGGTCTTGAAGTAAATTTTATGCACTTAATGGCCGTAAATGCCGTTATTTTTAGTGTTATGCTTATTTTTAATATCGCTGGACTTCGTCACAGCGGACAAGAGCTTGAGTTTTTACGCCTTAGCAAAATTGCATTTATTTTAGTACTTCTAGCTGGCATTAGCAGAGGAATTTTGGCATATTTTTGGAGTGGATTTTATATCCATTTGCCAGCAACACTCATAATAATTGCTTTTATATTTTGGCTAATAAATTTTTATGTGATCTTTAGGGATAACGATTTTAGCGATGATCCAGAGTAAATTTAGTTTGTATAACTTTCAAGTTTTTCGTGGTCGATGATGAGAAATTCGTGCGGTGTGATCTTTCTGATGATGTCGTCTTTGATAAGCTCATTAAAGGCTGTTGAGGCGCTTTGGCGCTTGAGACCAACAAAGCTTGAAAGCACCTTTAGAGAAAACGGCAAAAACACATATCGATAGCCATTTTGTTTTAGATCTTGCTCATTTGCAAGCTCGATCAAGAAATTTGCGATCCTGCCCTTTGCGTCCTCAAAGAGTATCGACTTTGTGATCTGGCGCTGCACGATGATGGTGTTTAGCGTGGTTGTTAGGATCTCGCTTGCAGCTTTTTGATTGTGCAAAATTTCACCGATATTATCCAGTCTAATGACGTAAATTTGGGCATCTTCAAGCACTTCAAAGGCGCAGTTGTCATCGAGTATGGCGATGTTGTTTTTTTCTAAATGATAAAGGATAAATTCCTCGCCATCTTCAAAAAATGAAAGCTTCGCAGAGCCGCTTTTTAAGATGATGATCTCGATATCTTCGGTGTAGATCGTGCTTGTTTTTGGCAGCTCTTTAAACTCAAATTTCTCCAGCTCATCTTGTGTTAAGATATCTAAAATATGCGTTTGTAAAAGCCCTAAGCGTGATTTTTTCATCTTTCTCCCAAAAAAGTGTAAGGGCTGATTTTACTTTATAAAGCATTTAAATAAGTTGAAATTTCTCTTTTTTGGTGTTACTTTTTTTCAAATTCTTTTAAAAAATAGTGATAAATTTAGGGGTTTGGCTGCATAAATTGCAACCAAATTTTAAAAGCCGTGGAGCTTTTTTAGCTTCTCATCTATCGGTTTTTTGTGCCCATCTTTTGTCACACTGACATAGGTCGCAGTTGCACTTGTGACGTGTATAGTCTCTCTAAAACCGCCGTCATTTAGCCTAAGTGCAGTCACTTCTATCTGCGTTGTTATCGATGTTTTGCCAACTGCGATGATCTTTGCGTAGCAGCTTAGCACGTCGCCAACAAAGACTGGTTGCTTAAATATGATCTCTTTCATCGAAATTGTCACAACTCGCTCAGGCGAAATTTCTCTAGCAGCCTGAGCACCTGCAAGGTCGATCTGGCTCATTATCCAGCCGCCAAAGATATTGCCAGCTGAGTTTGTATCTTTTGGTAGCATCACTTGCTTGATGCGTGGCTCGCCAAAGTCCTTTAAAATGTCCATTTTTTGCCTTTTAGATTTTAAATTTTTGGTAAATTGTAGCAAATTTTAATGGCTTTATGCTAAAATCCTGCAACTTTAAGGGATGAAAAGATGAATGATTTTAAAAGACTAAATGAACTTACAAAAGAGCAAAAATCCAAGCTAAATGCTATTTATAAAAATTTAGATGACAAGATCATAGCTGATGCTCTGAAAATTTGCGCCCTTGCTGGCACGCCGAGCCAAAAACTAGCCCTTGCTAGAAGGATAGTTGATCTTAAAGTTGATCCACTTCAAAACGAGCTAAAAAAGCTAAATTTGGGCGAGGACGAGCAAAAACGCGTGCTAAATTTGATCTACGGCTACGTTAGAAATTTATATGAAAATTTACACGCCCAGCTTATAAAAAAGGCACGTGATGAGCAAATTTTAGACCCATTTTATCAAGCCTTTGTTGAGGCTATGCATGAGCTTGGGCTTAGTCTAAATGCGTGGCAAATTTCATGGCAAGAAAAAATAATAGACACCACAAATAAAGAGTTTGAAGCTAAATTTAAAGATCTAAGCCAGGCAAATGAGTTTATCACTAAAAACGCCTTGTTTCAGTGTGATAGTAACGGCGTAAGGGCTGATAGAACTTACGGCGCAGTTTGCAAAGAGGGCGAGAAATTTAGCTTTTTGCCTTACGCGCTTGCCTTTAAAGATGAGGTTAGAGAGCTTAAAAAAGTATTTGTAAAAAATCTTGAAATTTTAAGAAATTTAGCTCAAAATGACGAGCAAAAATCCTACGTAAAATACCTTGAAAAGTTACAAAACGCCTTTTGTGAAGAGGACAACGCAAAGGTTATAAATGCTTGGCAAGAGGCTGAGATAGCGTGGATGGATGTAAAAGGCGCGCTTCAGCCAGGCCATCCGCTAGAGTACTACGAGGATGCCTACACGCACGCAGTCGCACTTGAGTGGGACATCAGGCTGGTTGATAGCGAGGGCATTGACGAGCTTAAATTTAAAGAAAAAGTGACAAAAACTTACGAAAGCGTTTGTGAAAAGATCAAATTTGATAACGCCGAGACAAACAGGGCAGTTAGCGAAAATATCGCTAGAACGCAGCTTTATATAAGCGTGCCGATGATCTATTATGGGGCGGAGCTAAACGGGCTTTTTAGCGCTCAAGTCGTGCCAAATGACGAGAGCGTGAGCGCAAAATGTGGCAAGAAAATTTTTGCCTTTGTAAATCATGTCTATGAGGGCGCAAAGGCAAAGCCTTTTATGAAGCTTGGGGCTGAAATTTTTAGCAAGGAATTTTTGGATTTTGGTAGAGAAATTTTATTTTTAAAGCCCAAAATTTGGAAAAAAGTATATGAAATTTCAACGATCGGCCATGAGTTTGGGCACATCCTTTTTATCGGGCTTGATACTGAGATGAGCATGAATAAAAGTGGCGTCTTTAAATTTATCGAAGAGTACAAGGCGACGACTGGCGGGCTGGTAAATTTCTTCTTGCACGAAGAGGCGGAGTATAAAATGGCCGTCTTTCACGAGCTAATAGCCCGTGCGGTTGGGCTTATCGCATGGCGAAAGGTCGATGAGGTGAGGGCTTATTACTGCGAGGGGCTCATACATCTTAGCCTGCTTTTTAGGGCTGGAGTGCTTAAATTTGACGGCAAACTAAGCGTGGATATGAGCGAGCAAGCTTACGCTAAATTTAAAGAAATTTGCTTGCAAAACTACTTCGATCTAGCGCAAACATACGCTAAAAAGGATGATGCGAGCACGTTTTTGGAGAAATTTTGCCAAAAAGATGAGCAGAGCTATCTGCCAAAAGATGAAGAGTGCAAGAAATTTGTCGAGCATTTCTACGCTAGGTACGAGGCTATCGGCAACGATGTCGATGATAGCGGCGAGTGGCAAAGGTGGCAAAAGCTAGCCCAAGAAGCGGAGAGTGGCCGTGCTTGATAGGATAACAAATTTTCACAACGGCTCGTTTTTATTTATATTTGCCCTGATTATTGCTTATTTTTTTGCTATTTATCTGGGGGATCAGTTTTCTATAGATATATTATCTATAAGCATTGAATTTGTAATATCTTTTTTTTTATTCTTTTTACTAAAAAACAGTAGAAATTTATTATCATATTGGCTATATATTTTTTTGGGATTTGCTTGTTTGACTGTATCAAACATCCTTTTGTTTTTTTATGATAAATTAGCTTTTTTACAAGCAAATATTTCACAAGCAAAACTTATACAAGTTTTATATCTTGTGCCATTTTTATTATTTTTAATATCTTTTGTGGTCTTTTTTGTTAAGAAATTAAAAAATGTTGTCTGGCATCAGGTAGCTGTTGATATAATTACTCTATTGCTCTTAAGTATTGGTCTCTTTTGGTTTTTAATATTTGATAGAAAAGTTGAAAATATTCCTAATCAAAGCATGACTATAAACTTTGTTTATGTTCTTATAGATATTTTGATTCTATGTTTTATACTTAATATATCTTATACATTAAATTTTAATAGTTCAAGAAAAAATACATTTATCTTAAAACGTATAAGTATTATTTTGTATTTAATGGCTTTTTTCTTTATATGTATTTGTGATATATATTATTCGTCATGGGCTTTTATACACTTTGGTGGCACTAGATTGCATTATGAGAGTTTATTTAATATTGCTTTTTTCATTATATTTGTTGCATGTTTGCACCTTAAAGAAGGTGAAGCAAATAAAAAGATACGAAGTCAAAGAAAAGATTATAAGAAAGTTATTGTATATAAATTTATAGCTTTTTTTGTTGTGTCGATATTTTTTTTAAGTATTTATAATACTTGTAGGCTTTATTCTGTATGGATGATTTTTATTTTAATGATTTTAATGGTTTATGTAGCATTAACATATGCTATACAAAGCGCAATTGTCATGAAAGATTTGGCAAAAAAAGAGAGATATATTATTGCAGCAATCGATGAAGACATTATGCGTAGTTTAGAAGAACTTAGAAAAAAAAATGAGCGCTTAAGGCAGCTTAGCGAATTTGACTCACTCACTGGGCTTTTAAATAGGCAGTCATTTTTAAGCAAACTATCAGAGATGATAAAGACCAAAGCGCTTGGTGAGAAGATAGATATTTACAGTATCGACATCAACCACTTTAAAGCCATAAACGACTCATACGGTCACTACGTGGGCGATGAGGTGCTCTTAAAGCTTTCTAAAAATATCAAAGCTATCTTGCCAGAGGGTGCTATCATCTCAAGGTTTGGTGGTGATGACTTTATGATAGTTTTAAAGCAAAAAAATGAGGGGCATTATAGAGAATTTTTATACTATCTGCTAAACATCATAGCCGATCAAATCTCAGTTGGCGACTATAAGATAGCTCTTGGAGCAAAGGTTGGCGTTAGCTCAACGCAAACAAGCGAAATTTTAGCTGATGATCTCATCATGCAAGCTGGAGCCGCACTTGATGTAGCCAAAAGAGATGTCAATACAAAATATGTCTTTTACGATGATATAAAAGAGATCATTCAGGAGAAAAACTACATAGAAATTTTGCTAAATTCTATGAATTTTGATGAGGAATTTAGCCTAAATTTCCAGCCGCAGTATCTGCTAAATGGTAAAAAGATAATAGGCGCTGAGGCTCTTATAAGGTGGAACTCTCCGGTAAAAGGCTTTGTAAGTCCGGCTAAATTTATCCCAGTTGCTGAGCAAAGCTCTATCATAAATACAATAGGAATATGGGTGGCAAAAGAGGCCATAAGGCAGATGAGCTACTGGAACAAAAAGTATGGCATCAGCCTAAAAGTTGGCATCAACATCTCGCCAAAACAGGTTGATAATGTAAATTTTGCATCGGATATCTTTGGCTATGTTGAAGAATTTGGTATGGATCCAAAGTGCGTTGATATCGAGCTTACAGAGGCAAGCCTCGTCAATGCCGAAGAGATCATGCAAACAGTCTTAAAGAAATTTTCAGATAAAGGCATGAGCATCTCGATCGATGACTTTGGCACCGGCTTTTCATCGATGAACTACATCAAAAAGTATCCACTAGATAGGCTAAAGATCGCAAAAGAGCTAGTTGATAACATCGCTATAAATGAGATCGATAGAGACGTTGTAAAAAGCGTTATAACTCTAGCTAAAAATATCGAGTTAAAGACGATCGCTGAGGGTGTTGAGGATGAAACTCAGCTTGAAATTTTAAGAGAGCTAGGCTGCGATGAGATACAAGGTTATTTCTGGGGCAAGCCGATGAATGCTAAAGACTTTGAAGAGCTCATAAGAAGCACATTGGATTAATATCAATTTAAATTTTAGAGTTAGATTTGATTAATATTTAAGTGCTTAAAACTTCTGTATAAAAATCAGAAGTTTTTCACGAGTTTTTCACAGGGTTAATAACTTTTTAAG
>ERZ773049.2116-NODE-2116-length-11031-cov-4.914632_pt1 | contig 11031 bp, 9 predicted proteins | sample MGYA00580633_ERZ773049 | MGnify/ENA primary metagenome ERZ773049 (study PRJEB29015, sample SAMEA2737991) | human oral metagenome | biome: human oral; feature: human-associated habitat; material: dental | place: China | collected 2066 ... | reverse complement strand
AGATATTAACCCCATCAAAAAGCACCTCTCCTTGAGTTACTTCGTAGTTAGGATTGCCCATAATGGCTGCAGACAAGGTAGATTTCCCTGTTCCATTTGGACCCATGATCGCTGCAACTTCTCCCGTTTTCAGAGTAAGATTTACCCCTTTGAGAATTTTTTTCCCTTCAATTTCAACATGAAGATCTTTGATTTCTAAGACAGACATTTCTTTTTCCTTTCTTTGCTTAGCTGATTTACATACTTTAGTATACCAAAAAAAAGCCCAAAAGGCTTTTATTTTGTTTAGAGCTATTCTTATTTATTCCGCTTTTGACGCCATTTCCGCCGAACTTCCTCTCGGTAGGAGGAGTTGCCAATAAAGCGGAGAATATTGAGCAAAGGAGTACGATTAGGCCCCAAAACTCCGACTAGTTCAGCAAAGAGCTCAACACCCAGAAGTAAGCCAATCATCAAGAGCACGCCCCCAATTCGACTGGAAACATTCAACAAGAGAGAAATCATGGCAAAGACCAGTGAAATCCCATAGATAACCAGCACTGTTCCTCGGTGAGTCAGTCCCAAGGATAAGAGTCTGTGATGAAGATGATGCTTGTCAGGCGTGTAGAATTTCTGACCAGATAGAGTACGGCGGATAATCGCCAGAAAAGTATCCGTAATCGGCACTCCTAAGATAATCATAGGCGTCACCACCGCAACAGCCGTCGCATTTTTCAATCCTTGCAAGGACAGAACAGCAATCATAAAGCCGATGAAGAGAGCCCCCGTATCACCAAGATAGATGATAGCTGGGTGGTAATTGTAAGGGAAAAAACCCGCAATTGACAAGACCAAGACGAAAATAGTCAGGGTCAGAAAGAGATTGTGTTGGGGCAAAAAGAAGTAAGAAACAATCCCCATCGTCACCAAGGAGATGATGGACACCCCACTCACCAGACCATCCAAACCGTCAATCAAATTAACCGCATTGGTGATAGAAATAATCCACACCACTGTCAAAATATAGGACAGCCAAGGCTCAAAATGCAGGAAAGGTCCGCCAAAAGGAAGCTTAAAATCATCCAATCGGAAATCTGTCAGCCACCAGATTAGACTGGCTGCTAGAACAATTCCACCCATTTTCAACATGGGCGACAACTCTTTGATATCATCAACTAGCCCTGTAAAGGCAATAATCAAACCACCTAGAACGACCGGCCAAACATAAGCAAAATAGGTCTGTCCAAAAAAATCTACAGCAACAATCTGCGGCATCAAGAGCAGAGTAGAGATAGAAAAAGCCGCTACAATCGCCAGCCCGCCACTGCTAGGCATGGGCTTTTTATTGATGCGGCGAGCATTGGGATAATCTACCGCACCAATCTTAAAGGCTAGGAGCCGAACCAAGGGCGTCAGAATCACCCCGATAAAAAAAGTTCCCAACAATACCAAGATAAACTTTAAAGGAAAAGTAATCATAGGCATTCAACCTTCTGCAGGCCGGAGACGGCATCTGTCACCAAAAGCAGATGACCGTGCTCCTGCAGCACCGCCCGAGTGATATCTGAATCATCTGCAAATTCACGCATCTTGGCCAAGAGCCAAGCTGGATAGCGCTCTGGGAAACCCTCAACATCTACCAAAATCGTCAAATAATAAGCTGAATCATACTTATAAAGCTCTGATAAGTCAATCTTATAGTCCACCGTCTGGGCAAAGGCCGCAGCAGCCTTAATATCTTCAAAACGCAGGATATAGTAAATGTAACGCTCTGCATTTTCCACCGACTGCTCATCAGCCGCCTCCTGAGAAAGCTGTTCCCCTTCCTCAGCTTCTGCCGTTTCCAAAGATTGGACTGCTTCTATGTCTTCCTTACTCTTTTCAAAAATGCTCTTTTCCAGTGTCTTGAGGAATTCATCTGGAGACATATGAGACAGCTCATCCATGTCTGGCAGATCTGCCAAATCCTCAAAACTCAGATTCTTATCCAACTTAGACTTGGTAACAAACACATCCACCTTATCTGGCTTAGGCGTCACACGGAAGCTCAGCATACCGCTGTCCAAAAAATTATCCGGCATTTCCAACTCATCTAAGATGGTATAGAAAAACTCTTCCGTCTTTTCTTGGGGAACCAAGAAATCGGCCATTTCCATACCGCGCTCTTCCAAATCTTCCAGCTGAATCGTGATTTTTATGGTCGAATCACTAATCTGTTTCATTTCCATATCTCTACCTCATACACTTCTAGTCCTACTATTATACTAAAAAATCCCCCGTATTTCAAAAAATAGCTAGTATCGCTCTGAAAATGGAAGTTGCAAGAAAAAACTCTCAGAAAATTCTGAGAGCTTATTATTTCACTGCATGAGAGAGTCAGGGAAACATTAAAATCGCCCCCTTTTATCCCATCAAAGCTTTGATGACTGCATAAACCAGAAGCACGCCGCCTAGGCCAATCCGATATTTCCCAAAAATTGTAAAGTCATGCTTTTTGACGTAGTCTGTCAGGAAACGAATCACGACTAGACTAACACCGAAGGCAACCCCCATAGCAACCAAGAGCAAGAAGATTTGCCCAAATCCCAGACTGTTCCCATTCTTGATAAATTTAAGAATTTTCCAACCACTAGCGCCAAACATAATGGGAATCCCCAGATAGAAAGTGAACTCTGTCACGACAGAACGACTGACACCATTTAGGAGACCACCGACAATGGTAGCACCAGAACGGCTAGTCCCAGGAAAGAGAGCTAGAATCTGAAAGAGACCAATTTGCAAGGCAGTCTTGTAAGGAAGAGAGGTTAAATCCGTCACAGCAGGTTCCTCATGCTCCCGTCTTTCCAGATAGATAAAGGCAGCCCCATAAACAATCAACATCACTGACACAGAGACCAGATTGTAGAAATGCGCTTCAAACCAATCATCCAAGAATAAGCCGATAACAGCAGCCGGCAAGGCTGCCACGACGACCTTAGCCCAAAGCTGCCAGGTCTTTTGAACCTGACGCGCTGACTTGCCTGGTTTAAAAGGGTTGAGCTTGTCAAAATAGATGACGACAACCGCCAAAATAGCTCCCAGCTGGATAACGACATTAAACATTTCCATAAAGGCTGGACTTTGATTCTTAAACTGGATAAAGTCTTGAATCAAAATCAGGTGACCTGTACTGGAAATCGGCAGCCATTCTGTGATTCCTTCGATGATTCCGTAAATAATAGAGATGAAAATTTCAATGATAAACATAGAGTACTCCTGAAACAAGGGTTTACTCAAGGAAAGTCATATATAAATTCCCAAAGAGTATTAGGTCTTATTATATCACAATTTCAAGGCTAGGAAAAGCCAGTACCAAGACTTTTCTGGCTAGGCGAGGGCTTGTCTATTAGAAAGCTCCACCGCCTCCGCCACCTCCGCCACCGGAGAACCCACCACCTGAACTTCCGCCAGATGAGACGGAGAAATTACTGGCTGTGGTGGCTACATGGCCGTAGTTTGAGAAGCTGTGCATGCTGCTATAGAAGGCATAGTGCAAGTTAGCCTGAACATAGCTGTCCATAGATGGATTTTGCAAGCGAATCTGACGTAGAGCCATGACACGGCTGACACGATCTGCATAGCCAAAGAGGGTCGCATAGACCAAGAGACGGTTCCAGAGGATAATACCTTCGATTTCTGTATTGTCCAGATGGGCAATATCTCGCAGCATATTTGAAAAACTTCTCCACAGATAGTAATCATGCGCGCCTTCATCATTCAGGACGCCATCTCGCCAATAAAGCTGCGCCTTACTAGCAAAAATGCAAATCATAACAAGTCCCACCAGTGCTAAGGGAATATATATCCAGATAAAGCCTCCAAAAGCGCCCAAGTAGACAAATAAAAATCCAAGAGAAAACAGCAAAACAGCACTAGCTAGAATAATGGCAGTAATCAGCAATCTCTTTTCCTGAACTTTAAGAGGCCGGTAGTGACCAAAGAGACCCAAACGCTTAGCTTCAGAGCGCACTTCTTTAGATAAGGAGCGCAAACTGTTAGTAAATAAGGACTTGATATTACTACCAATGTTACGGATATAGGACTCATCCGCAGAAGACTTGTGCTTATAAATATCTTCTGAAATTTGATAGGCTGAAAAGAGTTCTTTGACTTTTGCTTGGGATTGCTTGTTAAAAGCCATGCCCAGAAAACGTCTCTCAAAGTCCGCCAGCCCATCATAAGTCGCTATTTGCAGAACAGGATTTTCAGCATCTCCTTGCAGGAGGAGGTTGCCCCTATCCAACAGGTCTAACAAAGTCGCCTGAACCATGTTTTCAAAGTTCAGCACTGCCTTGCCGCCCCTAGTCGGATCGACATCCTCCATGTCTACTGCGTAAATATTTTCCGCCAAGACAAGAGGAGCCAAGTCCTGAGGAGCCTCATATAGACGGGCATTCTTGGGATAAGACTGCTTAGGCTTAATCTTCTGGGTAAAGACAAAATAAAGGATGGCCGCTACAAGTATGGCACATAAGAGCAGCAAGGGCATATAAATTTCTCCTAGCTGCCGGTAAAAGACCGTCTTGCGGGCAATCTTTTCTTCTTGAGCTTTAAAGGTTGGCAAGTAGTCACTCTCGTCTTCATTCTGGGATACAAGAGAGACCGTTTGTCGATCCCAATAGCCGTGGAGCTCGACATTGTCACCCGATCCGATTCCATTGAGTTTGACCAGATAGTCGGTGCCATCCTTATCCACGAAAGGCTGAGTACCAAAGTAGCCACTATGAGCAAAGAGCTCGCTCTTATCTGGATTGCTCAAGCCAGAAACTGTCAAAACGACCTCTCCTATCCCCTGGTCCCAGTCACTGATAGGAGTCCAGTTGAGCTCAGCAATATCCCTGTGAAGAAAAAGGAGATTTCTCAGTTGCCAAGTCACAGTAACAACAACTCTGTCACCGTCGTTTCCGGAATTATAGATTTTGACTTCATAGCCATCTCCCAAGTCTTTGACTTGGGGGTTAATATCCATATCTGGCTCACCATTGGTCAGAACCGAGACCGTCGGATTCCCATCAATGGCAAAGCCATTGGGCATCTTTCCAGCAGATCCCAGCGAAACAATCTGACCATTATAGTCGTCATTAAACTTGTAGGTCACTTTCTCTGTGTAGGTGGCTGTATTGTCCTCACGCAAGACCAGATCGCCTTGATAAGATTCAATATCATAGTCAACAGCCGAGACAACCTGACCAAAACAAAGGCAGGAAAACAAAACCAACAGAAGATAAAAATATCGTTTCATACTCAACCTCTCTTTACAGATATTTTGTTCTATTATATCATTTTTATCAAGTAAGGGCTTACTAGGATTGAAAAGAACAGCAATTTTCGATAGAATAGGAAGAACTATTATTAGATAAGCAGGAGAAACCCATGAAGAAATTATTACTCACTTTATTTACAGCCCTCCTGGTCACCTTAGGAACGGTTCATGTTATTCAGGCCGATGACTACCTGAGAATCGGTATGGAAGCAGCCTACGCTCCCTTCAACTGGACTCAGGATGACGATTCCAATGGTGCTGTAAAAATCGAAGGCACCAACCAATATGCCAATGGATACGATGTGCAGATTGCCAAAAAAATCGCACAAGAGATGGGCAAGGAACCTCTAGTTGTCAAGACTTCCTGGAATGGCTTAATTCCTGCTCTGACCTCCGGCAAAATTGACATGATTATTGCAGGTATGAGCCCAACTGCCGAGCGGAAAAAGGAAATCGCCTTTTCCAACAGTTACTACACCAGCGAGCCAGTTCTCCTAGTTCGTAAAGATGGAAAATATGCATCCGCTAAGACGCTAGAAGACTTCAAAGACGCTAAAGTCACTTCCCAGCAAGGAGTTTATCTCTACAATCTCATTGACCAGCTGCCTGGCGCCAAAAAAGAAACAGCTATGGGCGATTTTGCTCAGATGCGTCAAGCCTTGGAATCTGGTGTTATTGATGGCTATATCTCTGAGCGGCCAGAAGCCTTGACTGCTGAGACTGCCAACTCCAACTTCAAAATGATTCAGTTTGAGAAAGGCTTTGAAGTTGGCGAAGAGGATGCTTCTATTGCCATTGGTATGCGCAAGGATGACAGTCGTATCGAGCAAGCTAATGCAGCAATCGCTAAGATTACTACTAATGATCAAGTCAAGCTGATGGATGAGATGATTCAGAAACAGCCTGTTGATACGGATAGTGAAACAACGAATGAATCATTCTTCAGTCAAGTGGCTAAGATCCTGGCTGAAAACTGGCCTCAATTCCTACGCGGAGCTGGTTTGACTCTACTCATTTCGATTACAGGGACCATCGCAGGTCTCATCATCGGACTGCTGATTGGCGTTTATCGGACGGCACCAGCTTCTAAGAATAAACTCCTAGCATCATTGCAAAAAATCTTCGGCTGGTTCTTAAATGTCTATATTGAGATTTTCCGCGGAACTCCAATGATTGTTCAGTCTATGGTTATCTATTACGGAACAGCCCAGGCTTTTGGAATTTCTATCGACCGGACTATCGCTGCCATTTTCATCGTCTCCATCAATACTGGAGCTTATATGAGCGAGATTGTCCGCGGTGGTATCTTTGCCGTTGATAAGGGGCAATTCGAGGCTGCAACAGCACTGGGTATGACCCATGGCCAGACCATGCGTAAGATTGTACTGCCTCAGGTTGTCCGCAATATTCTGCCCGCAACTGGTAACGAATTTGTCATCAATATCAAGGATACATCCGTGTTGAACGTTATCTCAGTAGTTGAGCTTTATTTCTCTGGAAATACCATCGCTACCCAGACCTACCAATACTTCCAAACCTTTACTATCATCGCTGTAATCTACTTTGTCCTGACATTCAGCGTGACACGCATCCTGCGCTATGTTGAAAAACGCTTCGACACAGACAACTACACGACAGGTGCCAATCAAATGCAGACAGGAGAAGTGAAATCATGACAGAAACCATTCTAGAAATTAAAAACCTCAAAAAGTCATACGGTGAAAACCAAGTCCTCAAGGACATCTCTCTCTCCGTTCATAAAGGAGAAGTAATTTCCATCATCGGCAGCTCTGGCAGTGGAAAGTCAACCTTCCTGCGATCCATTAACCTTCTGGAAACGCCAACTGGCGGACAAATTTTCTACCGTGGCAAGAATGTCTTGGCAGAGAACTATGATCTGACCCATTACCGTGAAAAACTGGGCATGGTCTTTCAGTCTTTCAATCTCTTCGAGAATCTTAATGTCCTGGAAAATACCATCGTCGCTCAGACAACGGTCCTGAAAAAAGAACGGTCCGAAGCCGAGAAAATTGCTAAAGAAAACCTCAACAAAGTTGGAATGGGCGAGCAATACTGGCAGGCCAAGCCTAAGCAACTCTCAGGCGGTCAGAAGCAGCGGGTCGCTATTGCCCGCGCCCTCTCTATGAATCCTGATGCTATCCTCTTTGACGAGCCGACTTCAGCCCTCGACCCCGAAATGGTTGGTGAAGTTCTGAAAATCATGAAAGAACTGGCTCAGGAAGGGCTGACTATGATTGTCGTGACCCACGAAATGGAATTTGCCCGTGATATCTCCAGCCGTGTTATCTTTATGGATAAGGGGGTCATCGCTGAAGCTGGCAGCCCGCAGGATATCTTCACCAATCCCAAAGAAGAAAGAACCAAAGAATTCCTGCAACGCTTCCTCAGCTAAATTACTTCTATTTTCAAAAACAAAAAGGAATCTGGAACTAAGTCCAGATTCCTTTTTTATTTAATGAGCAATATAAGTTGCACAATTTTGAAGTTTAGTCTTCAAATTTTTCATGGTTTTTGTCGTAGAAATCAATCAAGCCAAGAGCTGTTTCAAAAGAGATATTTTTCACTTTTGCACGTCCTTGAGCAAGAGCAATGATAGACATTTCACGTGCATTTGTTTCTTTACTAATACGGTAACCGGTGATCTTCTTATCACGTACCCAACTAACAACAGATTCTACTTTCTCGAAATTAGATTTAGCCATTTCTTACTCCTCTCTATTCTAGCTACATCAACTACTATAATTGTTTTTATACAGTTTGTCAACTTAAACAAACCAAATTCGAACAAATTAAATAATTCTGAATTTTCTTTACTTAGCTTTGAGGGCTGAAAGTATCTGAGTCCGAATACTTTCGACACCTTCTGGATTTGCTGGAAGGAAGATGGTATTATTACCCGAACTATCTGCAAAATTATTCAGAGTATCCAGGTACTGGTTGGTCAAAAGAATAGACATAATCTGCTCTTCTGTCAACTCAATATTGGCTCCCTTCAATTCCTTGATCGAATCTGCCAAACCATCCACAATGGCCTTCCGCTGCTCGGCAATACCAACACCATGCAAGCGATCTTTCTCAGCTTCTGCAGAGGCAGCTGTCACAATCTTAATCTTATCCGCTTCAGCCAATTCCTGAGCAGCCACACGCTTACGCTGCGCCGCATTGATTTCGTTCATAGACTGTTTAACTTCAGCATCCGGCTCAACCTTGGTAATCAAGGTTTTGACAATGATATAGCCATAGGTTGACATTTCTTCTGCCACTTGCTTTTGGACTTCTAGGGCAATTTCGTCCTTCTTTTCAAAGAGCTCATCCAAGGTCAGTTTTGGAACGGAGGAACGAAGGGCATCTTCAATATAGGACTTAATCTGAGCTTCTGGCCGCATAAGTTTGTAATAAGCGTCAATCACGTTGTTCTCATTTACACGATACTGGGTCGCAACATTCATAGTTACGAAAACATTATCCTGTGTCTTGGTCTCAACGACAATCTCGCTCTGCAGCAAACGCAGCTGAACGCGAGCTGCTATCTTGTCAATCCCTAAAGGAAGACGGAAATTGATACCGCTGCTGCTGGTTTTGTGATAGCGTCCAAAACGTTCAATGATTGCCACAGATTGCTGACGAACCACGTAGACTGCACTAAGCAGCAAGAATACAAAGATTATGATCAATATGATAAAGAAAAATGGAATAAAAAACATGTTCAAGCCTCCTTGATTCACTATAGTATATTCTAACATATTTAATTTGCAGTTTCAAACGAAAGCATACAAATTAGGCTAAAATATATTTACAATTAGACAAGCATATTGTAGAGTGTTTCATTCCCGTTCAGATTGATAAAGGACGGGTCAAACTGCTCAATACGGTTAATCAAAGAAGCATAATCATGCTTATCAGCCAGAGAAATACCAATCAAAACCGGTCCCGTTCCCTTGCTTGCCCGCTTGATATATTCAAAGCGAGTGATATCGTCATTGGGTCCTAAAATATCATTTACGAATTCACGCAAGGCACCTGGACGCTGCGGGAAGTTAACCACGAAATAGTGCTTGATACCATCATAAATAAGTGCCCGTTCTTCCATCTCCGGCATACGGTTGATGTCATTATTACCACCTGAGATAATGCAGCAGATAGTCTTCCCCTTGATATACTCGCTCAGTACTTCCAAAGCAGCAACACTTGCCGCACCAGCTGGCTCTGCGACAATCCCTTGCTTGGAGTATAGGTCAATGATGGTCTCTGAAATAAGCCCTTCATCTACACCGATAAGATTTTGAACATTCTTTTGTGTAACCTCATAGGTTGACGCACCGACCTTCTGAACTGCGATGCCGTCAGCAAATTTGTCGATTTCTTTAAGCTTGACCGGACCTCCAGCTTCAAAAGCTGCTTTCATACTGCGGGCACCGTTGGCTTCCACACCAATAACTTCGATAGCTGGTTGACTTTCTTTGATATAGGTTGAGACTCCTGATATCAGTCCGCCGCCGCCAACTGGTACTAAAACTGCATCAAAATCGATAGCTTCTCTCTTAGCCTCTTCTAAGATTTCATAAGCCACTGTTCCTTGACCAGCTTGGACATCATCATTGTCAAAAGGATCGATAAAGGTGCGATTTTCAGCCTTAGTATAGTCAAGCGCAGCCTTGGCCGAAGCATCAAAGGTATCTCCAACCAGCTTGATATCCACAAATTCACCGCCAAAGAAGCGAACCTGACCAATCTTCTGCTGAGGAGTCGTGATAGGCATAAAAATAGTTGCTGGAATTTTCATTTCCTTACAAGTATAGGCCACTCCTTGGGCGTGATTTCCCGCAGAAGCACAGACAACCCCACGCTGACGTTCCTCTTCATTAAGTTGAGAAATGGCATAATAAGCCCCGCGGAGTTTAAAAGAGCGTACCCGCTGCATATTTTCCTTCTTCAGGTAAATCTTGGCCTGGTACTTCTCCGACAAATAGTGGTCGTAGTCAAGCGGAGTATTGACAACCACATCTTTTAACACTTTATGAGCATGAGTGATATCTTTTGCTCTGAGCATATTTTTTCCTTCCCTATTCTTCCAGTTTATTCTCTATCAAGCAAAACAAGGGGCTGGGAATTCGCATTCCAACCCCTAATGTCTTATCTGCTCTTTATCTTAATTATAAATCTTGAAAGCATCGTCGTCGTTTTTACCAACGAATGGCATTGCTTTACGCAATTCTGCACCAACCTTTTCGATCTCCAGATTAGCCGCTTGCTCACGGTAAGCAGTGAGTTTTGGACGACCAGCTTTATAGTCATCAACGAAGTCATTAGCAAATTTACCATTTTGGATATCAGCCAAGACCGCTTTCATGTTTTCTTTGACTTGCTCAGTAATCACGCGCGGACCAGATACATAGTCGCCATATTCAGCTGTGTTTGAGATAGATTGGCGCATCTTCTTGAAGCCACCTTCATAGATCAAGTCCACAATCAGTTTCATTTCGTGCAGCACTTCAAAGTAAGCCAATTCTGGCGCATAACCAGCTTCGGTCAGAACTTCAAATCCTGCTTCAATCAGGGCAGTCAGACCACCACAAAGGACAGCTTGTTCACCAAAGAGATCTTCTTCTGTTTCTTCTTTGTAAGTTGTTTCAAGTAAACCAACACGAGCCGCACCAACACCCTTACACCAGTCCATGGCGATGTTTTTGGCATTACCAGTTGCATCTTGATATACTGCGTAAAGTGCT
>ERZ773049.2114-NODE-2114-length-11036-cov-12.135871_pt1 | contig 11036 bp, 16 predicted proteins | sample MGYA00580633_ERZ773049 | MGnify/ENA primary metagenome ERZ773049 (study PRJEB29015, sample SAMEA2737991) | human oral metagenome | biome: human oral; feature: human-associated habitat; material: dental | place: China | collected 2066 ... | reverse complement strand
CGCATGTGATCGATGAAGAAGTCCGTGCGATTGTGACACGTAATTATGCTCGTGCAAGACAAATTTTGATCGACAATATGGATATTTTACATGCCATGAAAGATGCGTTAGTAAAATATGAAACTATTGAAGAAGAGCAAATCAAACAGTTGATGAATCGTCAACCGGTTACACCACCAGCAGGGTGGGAAGAGCCGAAGGGTACTAATAGCGCTGAGTCTCAACAGCCAAAAGCTGAAGAGCCTAAAGCAGCAGGGACTCAACAGTCTGAAAGTGCGGTAGAAAAAAACGACGATTCTGCCTCCTCTGATAACTAAACAAAAAAAGCCTTTTCGGTTCGCCGCAAAGGCTTTATTATTGCAACCCGCTTCTTTAAGCGGGTTTATTTTTTGGAGTCAAAATGGAACATCATATCGAAGATTTAATCCATATTTTTAATCAATGTTTTGAACAAGAATACAACACCAAATTAGTCAAAGGGGGCGATGAGCCATTGTATGTTCCGGCAAATGAGGATTGCCCTTACAATGCCATTTATTTTGCGCGAGGTTTTTACAGCAGTGGATTACACGAAATCGCCCACTGGCTGGTCGCCGGTAAAGAACGCCGTAAATTAGAAGATTTTGGCTATTGGTATGAACCTGATGGGCGTAGCGAAGAGCAACAACGTTTATTTGAAAAAGTGGAAGTCAAACCGCAAGCATTAGAATGGATTTTGGCAACCGCTGCCGGTTTTCGTTATTTTGCCAGTGCTGATAATCTCAATGGGCAACCTGGTGATACTCAACCGTTTAAACAGGCGGTGTATGAACAAGTGAAGGCCTATGCGGAAAAAGGTTTACCAAAACGGGCCGAAACTTTGCGACAAGCGTTAGTTAAGTTTTACGGCACGGAAGACGGTATTGATCTAACGAAGTTTGATGTGACAAGAATTTAGTTTAGAACGTAAAAGTGCGGTCATAAAACCTAACGAATTTTGTGACCGCACTTGATGTTTATTGTCGTGCTAATCGCAGGTTTTGCGGTAACGCTTCAAAGTTTGAGCGATATGGATTGATATCTAATCCACCTCGACGAGTGTAGCGCGCATATACCGTCAGCTTTTCCGGTTTTGCATATTGCATGAGGTCACAGAAAATACGCTCAACGCATTGCTCGTGGAATTCGTTATGTTGACGGAAAGAAATAATGTAGCGCAATAACTGTTCACGATTAATTTGTTTACCCACATAATGAATCTGTAAGCTCCCCCAATCCGGCTGTTGGGTAATAAGGCAGTTGGATTTAAGCAAATGGCTAACTAAAGTCTCTTCGACCACATTATTTCCGGTACAATTTTTCAGTAATTCAGCGTTAAACGCATAATCCTGAATTTCAATATCTAACTCATCAATACATTCGCCTGATAGGGCAACAATAGGCTGTGCCGTATAGTTTGCCAGCGAATTTAATTGCACCTTAACTTCACCTTTGGCGCAATCCTGTAAATCCTGTTGCAGGATGTGTTGCACTTCGGCGGTGTCAGAAAATTTTGTTTGGTTAAAACTGTTTAAATAGAGTTTAAAACTTTTCGATTCGATTAAATTTTCACTGCGAAAATCAATTTGTACATCGGCAATCGCCACTTGGGGAACGCCTTTGAGGTTGAGCCATGAAATTTCATAGGCTGTCCAAATATCGGCACCGATGGAAAAGGGCTGTGTTTGTGTAATGCCCAACGTGTCGCGATTGAGATGGCGTGGGACCGGTTGTAATAAAGTGCGGTCATATTTTTCCGCGTATTGAGTTTGCTGACCGAGTTTTAAGGCGTTCAGGCTGGGATCTTGATAATGCATAGTTTTCCTTATTGCCAGTGCCATGAGAGATTTGAAACGAGGTGGCAATGATCACATTTAAAATAGAGGAAGTCAAAAAGTGGTTGGCTTAATGTCCAGTTTCGTTTACACAGCGGGCAACAGGATTGCAATTCTACCTCTCGGCTTTCACCCCCGATGCGATACAAGTAGTAGTAAGTCGGAATTCCACTGTGGCGCGCAATTTCCTGTGCTAAATGATAGCCGTGTTTAAACAACGTGCTTTGTGTGTCGGTAATTTGTGCCAAGGCGGATTCTTCTAACACAGAACCATTCATTTGCAACTGATCGCACGCCTGCCAATTTTCCTGCCATTTGATCAAATCCATTGCTAAGTGCGGTATGTTTTTTAGTTGTTTATACAATGGAATCGGCTGTAAAGTATCACCACTTTGTAGCGGCGAGCAAGATTGCAAATAAGTGGTGTAGAGCAGTTGCCAAGACGGCGGTTCTGTCGCTGTAATTTCTGAATTGAGATCTTCTGCCACAATCTGAAAACTCTCAAAAAATACACCGCACTTTTCTGCTGCCTGAATGGCATCATCAACCAAGGAATTATTAAATTCCGCTAAAAGAGAGGTTTGCTCCGGGCAGGTAACGCGTACCGCTAACCCCATTTGATTTTCCTGTTCGGCAACAAATTGTGGAATTTCACGTCCGATAATTTGCCCATTGTAGCGCCATTGTTCAATAATTTGGTTCACGCAATGACTTTGTTTTTCCATGGAAAATTGGTCACTTCGTAGAGAGAAAAAGGCTTCGATTAAATACATAGACGGTAACGTTAAAGTTGAAAGGGCGAATTTTACACTAAATTTGCCATTGCTGGCGCAAAAACGCGAAATCTTCTACAATGAGCCGTTTTTTACGAGGTCTTTTTTATGTATCAACGAACCCGATTACATTTACAAAATTTGCAGCAAACCATGGAGCGTTTAGCATTGTGGCAAACGATGCCGCCACAAGAAGAGGCCTTTTTGAGCGATCAGCCTTTTGCGTTAGATACCATGAGCCCGACAGAATGGCTGCAATGGATTTTTATTCCGCGCATGTACGCCCTTTTGGAAAGTCAGGCACCGTTGCCAAGCCAAATCGCGATCAGCCCTTATTTGGAAGAAGCGCTAAAAGAAGAGGCGTATTTGGCAGAATTACTACGCCCGATCATTGAAATTGAAGAATTGCTGCAACAACAATGAGCCTAGAGATTTTATATCAAGACGAGCATATAGTGGCGGTGAATAAACCGGCGGGCATGCTAGTACATCGTAGCTGGTTGGATCGTCATGAAACCCAATTTGTGATGCAAACCTTACGCGATCAGATCGGACAATTGGTTTATCCCATACATCGCTTAGATAGGCCAACATCCGGTGTGCTGTTGTTTGCATTAAATAGTGAAACAGCAAATTTGTTATGCCATCAATTTGAGCAAAAACAAACGGAAAAAGAATATTTGGCTGTGGTTCGCGGTTATGTGACAGGGCGGGGCGAAATTGATTATCCGTTGAAAGTTCAATTGGATAAAATTGCCGATAAATTTGCGCAACAGGATAAAGAACCTCAAAGTGCGGTCACGTTTTATGACGGATTGAAAACCGTTGAAATGCCTTATGGCGTAGGGCGCTATGCCACGTCTCGTTATTCATTGGTTCGCTTAATACCGAAAACCGGGCGTAAACATCAGCTTCGTCGCCATATGAAACATATTTTTCATCCGATTTTAGGTGATACGCAGTACGGCGATTTACACCAAAATCGTGCTTTGACCGCACACACTGGCTGCTCTCGTTTAATGTTACACGCGGAAAAATTAACCTTTGTTCATCCATTAACGCAACAATCAATTACGCTTCAGGCGGGGTTAGATGAGCAATGGAAAAATGTAATGCAGATCTTTCAATGGTAAAAATACATAAAAAAATGACCGCACTTTTTATGCAAATCATAAAGGAAAGAAAATGTTAGAGAATGATTTACTTAATTTAACGCACGAACAGCAACAACTTGCCGTTGAAAAAATTCAAGAATTAATGTCGCAAGGCATGGGAAGTGGTGAAGCTATTGCCTTAGTGGCAAAACAATTACGGGAACAAAAAACACAAAAACAAAATAAGAACGAATAAAGCGGGGCATTATAAAAAGCTGAAGGGATTTTGCCGATTAATTTTGTTATTTTTTGTGATCTCGGTTTGATTTTACAACTTTTCTTATTGCGTGATAGGGAATTTTATTTAAATATAAATATCAAGGTGATAGGGCAATTGTCTTATTGAAGTAAACGTAGTTCTAAAAGGACGAAAACCATAAGAGGTTTAAATTATGGAAGTTGGTGTTGTTAAATGGTTTAATAATGCAAAGGGATTTGGCTTTATTTCTGCAGAAGGCAGTGATACCGATATTTTTGCACATTATTCTGTGATCGAAATGGATGGATATCGCTCATTAAAAGCGGGACAAAAAGTTCAGTTTGAAGTGATTCACGGAGACAAAGGTTCTCACGCAACAAAAATTATTCCGGTAGTAGAATAATCAAAGTTTCCTTATTTAGTCATTGAAATAAAGACAAGCCCAATTGGACTTGTCTTTTTATTTGAGTAAATCTTTTAATCCGGCTTTCATTGCCGACATTTGATTTTCATATAATGCTTTTTTCTCTCGTTCATCAATCATATACATGATAGTTTCCGAGAGCGTCATTTTCATTTTGCGGGAATATTTTGATAAACGAAGCCAAACCGCATATTCCAAATCAATAGATTTTTTCTTTGTAGATTGTTTTTCGCCGTTGAAGAAACGCTTTCTTCTGGCACGAATGGCTTGATCCATTTTAATCACTAATTCGGGGGATAAATGAGTCTTTATCCATTCTTCAATTTTTTGAGGATAATTTTGACACCCAATGAGTTGTTTAACGATATCTTCTTGCAAACTTTTTTCTGCATAGCGCGTGACATTTTCACCTTCACGGGCTTTCTTTGTTAAATACACCCATTTCCAATGAGCTTCTTGATTTTCTAGCTTTTGATATTTCATAGGAATTCTATTTAGTGACGTGGTAACTCTGTCACTATACGCTGTTTATCGGCATTTTTCTAGCAGATTTTTACGCGATGCGAAGAAAGACGGGAAGAAATGTGCGATAATGCGCGCAAATTAAATAGACAACATAGAGATTAATGTGACTTTATCTTCTTTATCTAATACTACATTACCTTGGAAGGCCTTACGTCCGGAATTGACAGTGACCGACATTCCTTCATCATCACAGGATTTTTTTGCATTACAACCTCGCGCAGGTGAAGCTGTGCGTCATTTCATCCGAAATTCTCACCGCGCTTTATTGGTGATGAAAGCAGATGATCAAGCGGAATATGCGTCTTTATTGGAAGGTTTTATTAAAAAGCACCAACCGGAAGTGGGCGTGTGTGGGGTGCAATATATCGTGGAACAAGGGGATTCTTTTTCTTTTCCACGTGTTTACACTGAGCCTGCACAATCGGTAGAAGATAATTTTGCGGCTAAAAAAGGCGTTGCTACGGCGTTATATTTGGATCAGTTCCAGTTATTTGGTTCGCTTAAAGTGCATGCGTCTTCTCATGATATTCAACTTCATGCTGGGCTGGTTCACCAGCTGAACAACGGCGTGTTGATCGTGAGTGCGGGCGCATTATTGGCACAATTTGATTTATGGCAACGTTTGAAACAGATTTTAACGAGAGGTGTGTTTGATTGGTATTCCGCACATCCATTTAAAACGTTACCTTGTGAAATTCCGAGTTATCCTTTGTCATTGAAAGTGATTATGCTAGGCAATCGCACGGAATTGGCTGCGTTGGAAGAGCTGGAAGAAGCGCTGTATCATTTAGCGGATTATGCGGAAATTGAAAGCTATTGCAGTGTGGAAACGGCGGAGCAACAACAGCAGTGGATGAGTTATGTACAATGTGTTGCACAACAAAATCAGCTACCTGAGTTGGATCTAAGCGGTTTTAACAAACTGTATCAATTATTAGTGCGTGACAGTGAAAATCGCCATTTGATTAATGTATCACCGCTTAAATTAAAAATGATGCTCACAGATACCGCACTTTTAGCAGAATCTAATTCACTCAGTGCGGTGGATTTTGAACGTTATTTTGAACATAAAACAGCGCAATTTGGTTTTCTGCGTGAGCAAACCTACGATGGTATTTTGCAGGAACAAATTTATGTGGCGACTGAAGGCGAGATGGTGGGACAAATTAATGGTTTGTCGATCATTGAATATCCGGGCACGCCATTGTCTTTCGGTGAGCCTTCGCGAATCAGTTGTATCGTGCAATTTGGTGATGGCGAAATTGTGGATGTAGAGCGAAAAAATGAACTGGCGGGGAATATTCACAGCAAGGGGATTATGATTGCGGAAGCCTGCTTAGCCAATGTTCTTGAATTGCCGTCACAGTTGCCTTTTTCCGCTTCTTTAGTATTCGAGCAATCTTATGGTGAAATTGATGGCGATAGTGCCTCTTTGGCGAGTTTTTGCGTCTTATTAAGTGCCTTGTCTTCTTTGCCATTGCCGCAATCTATTGCCATTACCGGCGCAATCGATCAATTTGGATTAGTCCATGCCGTAGGCGGTGTAAATGACAAAATCGAAGGTTTCTTTACCATTTGCCAACGTCGTGGACTCACCGGTAAGCAAGGCGTGATGATCCCAAGTGCGGTGTTAAATCAGCTCAGTTTGTCGGAGGCGGTAGTCAGTGCGGTGAAAAATCAGGAGTTTTTTATTTATCCGGTAGAAACAGTGGATCAGGCCTGTGAGATTTTATTGCAGCGGGATTTGGTGGAGCAAGAAAATAAAACGTATAATTTTGACACCTTGCCGTTGTCTCGTTTGATTCATCAGCGTATTGATCAATATTCTGATCAGCAATCTCACAAATTCGGTTTATGGGATTTTTTCTTGGGGAGAAAAAATCGCTAAATTAAAATAGCCATCAAAAATTAACTGATCGGACAAGTTTGGCGTACAAGTGTTAGCTATTTTAAATAATGAAATGCTTTGCTAGAATCCAACCCTCATTCAACATTACGTTGTTTAACCATATTTTATAGGATGATTAATAATGAACACTTGTGCTCCAAACATTAAAGACAGTTACACTTACGAAGATTTATTGGCTTCTGGACGTGGCGAATTGTTTGGCAAAGAAGGTCCGCAATTACCGGCACCGACCATGTTAATGATGGATCGTATTGTAAAAATGACCGAAGATGGCGGTACCTTTGGCAAAGGCTATATTGAAGCTGAATTAGATATTCATCCTGATTTACCTTTCTTTGCTTGTCACTTCATCGGTGATCCGGTTATGCCGGGTTGCTTAGGTCTGGATGCTATGTGGCAATTGGTCGGTTTCTTCCTTGGTTGGATTGGAGGCAAAGGCAAAGGGCGTGCTTTAGGCGTTGGCGAGGTGAAATTTACCGGACAAATCCTGCCAAGCGCAAAAAAAGTCGTTTATCGTATCAACATGAAACGTGTGATTAACCGTAAATTAGTCATGGGCATGGCAGACGGTGAAGTGGAAGTCGATGGTCGCGTTATCTACACCGCAACAGATTTGAAAGTCGGTCTTTTCCAAGATACATCAAGTTTTTAATTCAGGTTTCTAAAAAACATTGAAATTTTTGACCGCACTTTTCTATTGAGGAAAGTGCGGTTTATTTTTCTCCTGTTTTTTATCTTTATAATGAATTGGTTAATTTTTTTGCAGTCATCCATACAATCAAATAAAAAACTTGTTTTAGCCTAAAAAGGTAGCTATTATTAGCGCACTTTTCACTGCGACCGTAGCTCAGTTGGTTAGAGCACCACCTTGACATGGTGGGGGTCACTGGTTCGAGTCCAGCCGGTCGCACCATCCTTTCTTTTCATAAAGTATCATAAAGTTCCATTCATCACATAAAATCAGATACTTACAGTCTTTTTGTTTATTTTATTGTTTCATAGAGTTTCATAGAGTATCATTCAATTTCATGATTTTAGTATTACATTTAGTATCATAACTTCAATTTTTCTGTGTTTGTAATACTAAAAATCAGGAAAAAAGGTAATGTAATACCATTCCCGCTGAATTGATAATACCAAGGTTCCCTATGCCGAAACTCGTTAAACCACTCACTACAACGGAAATTACAAAAGCTAAACCGAAAGAGAAAGATTATTCTTTGTCCGATGGTTATGGTCTATTTTTATTTGTTCGTGTTACCGGATCTAAGATATGGCGATTTCAATATTATAAGCCAATCACCAAAAAAAGAACGATTATTAGCTTAGGGAGTTACCCTGAATTATCGCTTGCGGATGCTCGGGTTAAGCGTGATGAATACCGGGGGCTATTAGCAAAAAATATCGATCCGCAAGAGCATAATTTTATTATTGAGCAGGAAGCCTTACAGGAAAAAGAAAATCTGTTTTCTACACTTGCTGAAAAATGGTTTGAGTTCAAACATCATGAGGTAAAAGCAGGGAATTTAAAACAGGTTACTTATGATGATATTGTCGATCGCGTTACTCGCCATTTACTACCGCACTTTGGCCACATGGAGCTAAAAAACATATCTGCGCCATTCGCACGAAACAAATTAAAGTATTTGGAAAAAGAGGAGAAACTAGACACATTACATCGAGTTATTGGGTATATGAATAAAATAATGACCCTTGGTGTGAATATTGGTTTGTTACATAGCAATCCTATTGCTAATTTATCTGAAGGTTTTTTAAGACCCATAGCGGAAAATAACCCGACAATCCCACCAGAACGATTGTCTGAATTCTTTGCTGCACTTCAATCCTCTAAGATGTCTTTAGAGGTTCGGTGCGCAATCGAATTGCTATTGTTGACCGCTACTCGTGTTGGTGCATTAACACAAATGGAATGGAGTGAGATTAATTTTGATGAAAAACTTTGGTATATACCAAAGCACAAGATGAAGGGGAGAGTTGGAAAGGTGCAAGATTTTATTGCGCCACTATCAAAACAAGCGCTTGCAGTCCTTGCTGTAATGAAGAAACTCACAGGCAATCAAAAGTATGTTTTTACCGGGTTTAAAAACTCAAATGAGCCAATGAACAAGGAAACCCCAAATAAAGCCATTAAGAGAATGGGGTATCAAAATACACTGACGGCCCATGGATTGCGATCCATTTTTAGTACCGCAATGAATGATGCTGAATTTAACCCGGAAATTATTGAAGTTTGCCTTGCTCACTTTGAATATTCTTCCGTGCGTGGTACTTACAATAAAGCCAAGTACCTAACGCAACGGATTGAATATATGCAGTGGTGGGGGGATTTTGTTGAGGAGAGAGCGAGAGAATCTGCTGCAATGTGCTTAACATCAGATTAATTAGCCATTTGCGCCTGTTTGCAGTCGATATAACGTTGAATGTCGGTAGATTTCCAGTAGAGGAATCTACCGATTTTTATTGGATCGGGAAAATCCTTGTCATCTTTCATTCTTCGTAAAAGAGTAGAGCGGCTAATATCTAATACTCTTGCCGTGTTTTTTAATCTTAATAATTCTTCAGTCATATTTACTCCGATTTTATTCTTTCTTCACAATATCCGGTACCTCAATAATCATTATCTGATTGCGGTCTATACCTTTGTATTTGAGCCAGTACTGGACAATTTCCATCGCCTCGCCTTGCGTTACACCTTTCTCCGATTCTCGGACAACGTCCCAATCCCGATGAAATTGGCACTCGATGACGATATATTTCTTACCGTCCATTACTTGTAATTCGTTTCTAAAAAACATTTACCGCGCCTCTTTTCATAAGCCAAAGCCTTATATTCCAAAGCATTTTTCTTTCTTTTACGGTAAACCCTGATAATTGATCTATCCACATTGCCAAATAAAGCAATCCAAGACTAAAAACAAACATCCAAAACATTGTGTCATCCATATTTACTCCAATAAAAAACCGCCCAAAAGGGCGGTCTAAATTAATCGTCTAAAGCGCTTTTCATAGCATCTAGCCATGCTTGGGCGTCAGATTCGGTGCGGAAACACCGACCTGTATCTTTTGCCATAACGTGGCTTATGTAGCCTGGATCAAAATGCGCAACTAATACTTCCCCCGAGTCCGAAATAAAGTAAAAAGCATTACCAACTTTTGGGTTGAAAGGCTTAGGCAGCGTAACGGTGATTGTGTTGGATTTTGGCGCGGAGTCTTTTACAAAAAACCATTCCATGGTCAGATTAGCGAGCCATGGTTGGATTGTGGTGTCTTCCGGCTGCACCACAAACTCACCATTTTTAGCTTTAGCGATAACTTTTAGCGGTAAATCAGGATTACCGTCGCACAATACTAGCAAATCATCCTCATAAGCCTTTTCCAGCACCTGTTCAGACGTTAATTCAGGCTCTTCCCACATTCCGACAATGTCACCGGGCGCACAGTCATTACTTAGCGAGATTTTGCCAGAAAGCGACCAAGCATAGACCCTCGGATGATTGTGCAACATCCCAATCAAGGGATAATCCACATCAAAATCAACAATAGGCGTATTTTGGATATTTTTAAAAATAAAAGCCTTATTGCCATTTCTTAGCTTCACCGGCGCACCATTCAACGCCTCTTGTAAATCAAATGACATAAGTTCTCCTTAAAAAAAAGACCGCACTTTGCGGTCGTTGGTTATTCTGTTGGCGGTGGCGGGAGTGTTTGCCAGTGGGTTACATTTGGTGCATTTGTTTTAATTTCCCAACCCGTATGCTCATCACAAATAAAATTCGTGAAGAAATAAGGGCTAACATCTTCATTATCTAAATTCGAAAACCAACCAATATCAATCCAAGAAATTCCATCTTCATTGCAAAATAATAGTAAATTCGGATAACCGAATTCTACAAACTCAGAAGTTGAGCTTTCAGGCAATCTATCACTACACTCAATCCATCTGTTGTTGTCTTTGCTCATTTTGTACCACCTTTATACGGCTTTAAATCAACCACCGGCAACACATCAACAAGCGGACGAGGCGTGTTGTAATCTTGCGGTGCATTAAATTGACTGTTGGCCCACTCAATAAAATTATTTACGTAGTTATTAACTACCGCAGGATAGCTTGCTGATTCCACTGTCCGGATAATGTCATTTCGCAACTCAGAGCCAAACATAAGCCAACTGTATTTAGC
>ERZ773049.2112-NODE-2112-length-11037-cov-37.285376_pt1 | contig 11037 bp, 6 predicted proteins | sample MGYA00580633_ERZ773049 | MGnify/ENA primary metagenome ERZ773049 (study PRJEB29015, sample SAMEA2737991) | human oral metagenome | biome: human oral; feature: human-associated habitat; material: dental | place: China | collected 2066 ... | reverse complement strand
GCCTCGACGTCGGGCAGGGTGCGCGGGTCGGCGCTCGACCCGACGCTCCGCCCCGTGAGCCCCTCGAGCACAGCCTCGGCCGTGGCGTTCGGGTCGGCGACGGCGGTCAGGGCCAGCAGCGGCTCGCGCAGTGCGGCGGTGGCATCGACCAGGGTCCCGTCGACGCCGTCGGCACCGCCGGCATCATCAGCGCCATCGGTGCCGACGGCCAGCACCCGGGTCAGAGCGATCCGGCCGGTGGTGAGCGTGCCCGTCTTGTCCAGGCAGAGGGTGTCGACGCGGGCGAGGACCTCGACGGCGGGCAGCTCCTGGACGAGCACGTGACGGCGCGCCAGGGTCAGGGACGCGGTGGCGAAATTGACGCTCGTGAGCAGGACGAGCCCCTGGGGCACCATGCCGACGACCCCGGCGACGGAGGCCACCAGGGCGGTGCTCCACTGACCCGTGGGCGCGCCGGCGGCGCTGATGGCCGTGCCGCGCATCTGCGACCAGAGCAGCAGCAGCGCGACGGGCACGATCACCCAGGAGATCCATCGCAGGACCCGGTTGGTGCCGGCCTGGAGCTCGGAGGACACCACCGAGTAGCGGCGGGCCTCGCGGGCCAGTCGGTTGGCGTACGCGTCGGCTCCCACGGCGTCGGCCTGCACGAGCGCTGTGCCCGCTGTCACGGTGGTGCCCGACATCACCCGGTCGCCGATGCTGGGCCGGACGGGGACCGACTCGCCGGTGAGGATGGACTCGTCGACCTCCAGGCCGTCCGTGGTCAGCACGATGGCGTCGGCCGGCACCTGCTCGCCGCTGCGCAGCCTCAGCACGTCGTCCAGGACGACGTCGGCCACGTCGAGGTCGACCTCCTGACCGTCGCGCACGACGCGCGCGGTCGGGGCCTCCAGGACGGCGAGGCGATCGAGCGCACGCTTGGCGCGCACCTCGGCGATCGTCCCGGTGGCGGTGTTGAGGATGAGGACGAGGCCGAACAGAGCATCGGCCCAGTGCCCCACCGCGAGCACCACGACGAGCGCGGTGGCGAGGATGGCGTTGAAGATGGTGAAGACATTGGCGCGCAGGATCGCAGCCGCGGACCGGGAGGTGCGCACCCTGTAGGCGTTGGTACGTCCATCGCGCACGCGCGCGGCGACCTGCTCGGCCGTCAGCCCCCGGTGCTCCTCGGGGGATCGGGTTGACATGCTCGTCCGACTCACCGGGCCAGCATGCCCGCCTCGGCCGCCGGATCCCAGCGGAGACCTCACGCTCGTCGTCGCGTACGGATGAGACTGGTCACAGCCACGAGGATCAGCGTGACGACGATGAGCCCCAGCGAGAGCTCGGTGGATGGTTCCGGAACACTCGTGACGGGATGGCCGTCGGCGATGAAGGGCAGCGTGTTCTCGTGCAGGGCGTGGTTGACGAGCTTGAGCCCGATGAAGGCCAGGATGACCGCCAGGCCGTAGGGCAGGTACACCAGATGGGACAGCAGCCCGTCGATGAGGAAGAAGAGCTGGCGCAGGCCGAGCAGGGAGAAGGCGGTGGCGCTGAAGATGAGGAACGGCTCGGACGTCAGGCCGAAGATGGCCGGGATCGAGTCGAAGGCGAACATGAGGTCGGCGGTGCCCAGGGCGATCACGACGATGAGCAGGGGCGTGATCATGGTGCGCCCGGCGTGGCGGTGGATCAGCTTGTTGCCGACGAAGCCGTCGGTCGTGGGCAGGAGGCGCCGCACGCAGCGGGTCACGGAGTTGTCGACGTACGCGGTGGCGTCCTCCTCGGTGTCCTCGTCCTTGCGCGCGTCGAGGATCTGCCTGACGGCCGTGTAGACGAGGAAGGCGCCGAAGAAGTAGAAGACCCAGCTGAAGTGCTGGACGAGGGCGGCGCCCGCCAGGATGAAGAGCAGGCGCAGGACCAGCGCGGTGGCGATGCCCAGGAGCAGCGCCTTCTGCTGGAAACTGCGCGGTACGCGGAAGGCGGACATGATGAGGATGAAGACGAAGAGGTTATCGACGCTCAGCGACCACTCGGTGAGCCACCCGGCGTAGAACTGCCCCGCATACGTCCTGCCGGCGCTCCCCCACACGGCCAGTCCGTAGACGACGGCCAGGGCGACGTAGCCGATGGTCCAGCCGGTCGCCTCGCGCATCGTCGGCGGGTGGGGGCTGCGGGCGTGACCGATGAAGTCGAGCGTCAGCAGACCGATGACGACGACGGCCAGGGCGATCCAGGCCAGGGGACTGACGCTCATGTGCTGGTGCTCCTCGGCGGCTCGTGGGCGCTCAGGCGTCCGTGGGTTCCGGGATCCGGGCAGCCCCGGCCCCATCGCGTGATCGCCTGGATGCCAGCAGGGAGGCGATGACGGTGATGAGGATGACGACGACGATGAGGCACAGCGACGCCCCGATGGACGGCTCGGGGATGACCTCCCAGGATTGTCCGCCGGCGATGAAGGGCAGCTCGTTGGTGTGCAGGGCGTGGTTGACGAGCTTGAGGCCGATGAATCCCAGAATCGCCGCAAGACCGTAGTGCAGGTAGACGAGACGGTCCAGCAGGCCGTCGATGAGGAAGTAGAGCTGGCGCAGGCCGAGCAGGGAGAAGGCGTTGGCCGCGAAGACGAGGTAGGGCTCGGCGGTCAGCGAGTAGATCGCCGGGATCGAATCGACGGCGAACATGACATCGGCGGTACCGATCGCTATGACGCACAGGAGCAGGGGCGTGATCATGGTGCGCCCGGCGTGACGGTGGAGGAGGCGTCCCCCGACGAAGCCGTCGGTCATGGGGACGACCCGGGAGACCGTCCTGACGAAGCGCGAGGGCCGGTAGTCGTCGGCGGTGTGCTCCTCGGGCTCCTCGACGCCCTCCCGGGCCTGGGCGACGGCGGTCCACAGCAACCAGGCGCCGAAGATGTAGAACACCCAGGAGAAGTTCTCGACGAGGGCCGCGCCCGCCAGGATGAAGAGCAGGCGCAGCACCAGCGCGATGACGATGCCGGCGAGCAGAACCTCCTGCTGGTACCTCCGGGGCACCCGGAAGCTGGAGATCACGATGACGAAGACGAAGAGGTTGTCGATGCTCAGCGACTTCTCGGTGATGTACCCCGCGAGGTACTCCTCGCCGTAGCCACCGCCCCACACGGCGGCGACGATGAGGCCGAAGATCACGGCCACGGCGATGTACCCCACCGACCACCAGGCCGCCTCCCTCAGGGTCGGCTCATGGGGGGTCCTGACGTGGCCGACGATATCGATCGTGATCATGGCCAGGATGATGGCGGCCAGGGCCAGCCATCCAAGGGCGTGGACGTCCACGGGCATACCTCCGGTACGACTCGGGTACCGGAGGTCTCCTCCCGCCATGGGCTCCGGCCGCGGGGGCCGTCGCGCTGGCCCGCGGCGCCGGGGGCCGACGCCTCGCCCGGGCGAGGACCGGTCCGCCGTGATGACGACGCCGCTGTTGGTGGGGGTACTCCCCTCCGTCATGCAGATGTGCGCTGCCGTGCACTGACGTGCACTGAGTTGACGTGCACTGGCGCGCCCCATGAGTTTAACGTCCCGAATGCGCATCGGGCCCGGTCGATGACCTCCACGGCACTGTGTCATCGGCTACGTCATCGGCGGTGGAGCGCTCGGATGGAAGTGCTCAGGCGGTGGCGCGCATGTCGCGCAGCTCCTTCTTCAGGTCCCGGATCTCGTCGCGCAGGCGGGCGGCCAGCTCGAACTGGAGGTCCTCGGCCGCGGCGTGCATCTGCTGGGTGAGCTCGTCGATGAGACCCGCGAGATCCTCGGCCGCCGCTCCGGCGAGCTTCTCGCGCACCGTCGCCTCGGCGGCTTTCCTACGACGTCCCACGACGGCCCGCTCCTCGTGGCCCCGGTAGCCGCCGGCGAGCAGCTCAGCGGTATCCACGTCCTCGCGGGCGAGCATGTCGGTGACATCGGCGATCTTCTTGCGCAGGGGCTGCGGATCGATCCCGTGCGCCTCGTTGTAGGCCAGCTGCTTGGTACGGCGCCGTTCGGTCTCCCCGATCGCCTCGGTCATGGCGGGGGTGACCTGATCGGCGTACATGTGCACCTCGCCGGAGACATTGCGGGCGGCGCGGCCGACGGTCTGGATGAGGGAGCGCGTCGAGCGCAGGAAGCCCTCCTTGTCCGCATCGAGAATGGCCACCAGGGAGACCTCGGGCAGGTCCAGGCCCTCGCGCAGCAGGTTGATGCCCACGAGCACGTCGAACCGGCCGAGCCGCAGTTCGCGCAGCAGCTCGACGCGGCGCAGGGTGTCGACGTCGGAGTGGAGGTACTCCACGCGCACGCCGCGATCCGCCAGGTAGGTGGTCAGGTCCTCGGCCATGCGCTTGGTCAGCGTGGTGACCAGCACCCGCTCGCCCTCGTCCACGCGCTTGCGGACCTCCTCCAGCAGGTCGTCGATCTGCCCCTCGGTGGGCTTGACGATGATCCTGGGATCGACCAGGCCGGTGGGGCGGATGATCTGCTCGACGACGCCGTCGCCGCGCTGCATCTCGTAGTCCCCCGGAGTGGCGGACAGGTAGACGGTCTGCCCGATGCGGTCCTCGAACTCGGCGAAGGTGAGCGGCCGGTTGTCCAGGGCGGACGGCAGGCGGAAGCCGTGATCGACCAGTGTGCGCTTGCGGGACGCATCGCCCTCGTGCATGGCACCGATCTGCGGGACGGTGACGTGCGACTCGTCGATGATCAGGAGGAAGTCCTCCGGGAAGTAGTCGAGCAGTGTGTTGGGCGGGGTGCCCGGGGAGCGGCCGTCGATGTGCATGGAGTAGTTCTCCACGCCCGCGCACGTGCCGATCTGGCCGAGCATCTCCAGGTCGTAGGTGGTGCGCATGCGCAGGCGCTGGGCCTCCAGGAGCCTGCCGTCGCGCTCCAGGACGGCCAGACGCTCGGCGAGCTCGCTCTCGATGCCCTCGATGGCGCGGGCGAGGCGCTCGGGGCCGGCGACATAGTGGGAGGCGGGGAAGACGAAGACCTGCTCGGTGGAGGCGATGACGTCGCCGGTCACGGGGTGGAGGGTCGCCAGGGACTCGATCTCGTCGCCGAAGAACTCGATGCGGATGGCGAGCTCCTCGTACATGGGGATGATCTCGACGGTGTCCCCGCGCACCCGGAAGGTCCCTCGCGTGAAATCGACGTCATTGCGCGTGTACTGCATGGTGACGAAGCGCCGTAGGAGCTCATCGCGGTCGATCCGCTCGCCCACCGCCAATGGCGTCATGCGGTCGACGTACTCCTGGGGCGTGCCCAGGCCGTAGATGCAGGACACGGAGGAGACGACGACGACGTCGCGTCGGGTCAGCAGGGAGTTGGTGGCGCTGTGACGCAGGCGCTCGACCTCGTCGTTGATGGAGGAGTCCTTCTCGATGAAGGTGTCGGTCTGGGGGACGTAGGCCTCGGGCTGGTAGTAGTCGTAGTAGGAGACGAAGTACTCCACCGCGTTGTTCGGGAGCAGCTCGCGGAACTCGGCGGCCATCTGGGCGGCCAGCGTCTTGTTGGGCTCCAGGATGAGGGTGGGGCGCTGGACCCGCTCGACCAGCCAGGCGGCGGTGGCGGACTTGCCGGTTCCGGTGGCGCCGAGCAGGACGATGTCCTTCTCGCCGGCGCTCAACCGCTGAGCGAGCTCGGCGATGGCGGTGGGCTGGTCTCCGCTGGGCGAGTAGGGGCTGATGACCTCGAAGGGCTTCTCAGCGCGGCGCAGGTCGGTGACGGGACGCATGGCCCCAGGCTACGCGGTCGTGCGCGGCGCGCCTCGCTCGCGGCGCCGGCCGCGGACGACGTGCGGACGACTACAGCTCGCTGCCGCCCCACTCGACGGCGGTGAAGCCGGTGCGCGGCGGGGCGGGGGCGAGGACCTGCTCGGGCACGCCGGAGGCCGGCACGTCGCCGACGAGGAGGTAGACCCGTAGGAAGGTGTCCGGCACGATCGCGGCGCCCGTGCCCGACTCGGTCATCGTGTACCTGGCGATCGCCGCTATCTGGTCGGCCGCGAAGGTCAGCAGCACCCGTCCGCGCGCCTCGATGCGCGGGCCCCAGTAGGTGATGAACTCGGCGGCCTCCCGGTCGCTGAGCCCGAGCACGGACAGCTTGTCCTCCAGGAAGGAGGCCGCCTCCCCCGGCTCCACCACGAAGCCCTCGGTCTGCTCAAACGCATCGTGGGCAGTGCCCTCCCAGAACAGGCTCGGGTAGACGCGTCCGGAGACGCCGGTCAGCGTGCCGTCGGGAGCGGCGGTGACCGACCAGGTGGCGCTCGCTCCCTCCCGCCGGGGCTCGGGATAACAGTACGTCAGCTCGCCGTCGTAGTCGAGCCGGACCCGAAGATCGCGCGACTCCTCCGGATAAAGGTACAAGACGGGCTTATAGGACTTTTCGTGCCGATCGACGCGCCATCCATTATCCCGCCTGTCGCGCCGGTCGTGGTTCCTCCCCCGGCTGCGCCCGTGTCCGCAGGCGGTCAGGGAACCCGCCGCCACCAGGGAGCCGAGAACGAGCGCCGATCGACGTGGAACGCATCGGGCGAACTGCATCAGCGGGCCTCCTCATCATGCGCGAACGTCTGAAGACTGAAGAATAGACTGGCGCATCCCGACCGCACCATGGGTCGTACGCCCCGAGTCACCTCCCGCTGGTCCGACCGGCGGGAATGCCGACCGCGATGCGATGCTCCCAGAGCCAGTCGACCCCATCGGCGAGGTCCGTCTCGGTACCGTTGTTGAGAAGCAGGACATCGGCGACACGGCGGCGCTCCTCGTCATCGGCCTGGCCGGCCATGCGCCTGTCGGTCTCCTGGCGCGACAGTCCTCGCGACTGCAGTCGCGCCAGCCTCAGCACGGGGGGCGTCTCGATCACCAGGACGCAGTCGAAGAGATCCTCCATCGCCTGCTCGACCAGGAGCGGGACGTCGTAGACGGCCACGCCGCCCGGGCCCGCCTCCTCCATGCGGTGGGCCGCCACCTGAGCGATCCGCGGCAGCGTGATGGCCTCGAGTCTGCTGCGGTCCTCCGGGTCGCCGAAGACGCGTTCGGCCAGCGCCGCCCGGTCCAGGGCCCCGTCCCCGGTCAGGATGGTGGGCCCGAACGCCTCCACGACCTCCGACAGCCCGGGAGTGCCCGGCTCCACCACCTCGCGGGCGATGGCGTCGGCGTCCACGATGCTGGCGCCACGCGCGGCGAGCAGGCGCGCCACCGTCGACTTGCCGGAGCCGATGCCACCGGTCAGCCCCACGCGCAGCACCCGATCGCCGCGGGGCACGCTGAGCCTGCCCAGTCCCGCTCTCGCAGCGCGACGTCGACGAACCAGATCGGCGAGCTCGACGATGAGCGCGCGAAGCACCTCGACGACCCTGGATGAGGGCATGGTCTCCCGGGGCGGCACGTGCACGAAGCCGACGACGGGCCGGTCCGGCGAGGGGAGGCGCGAGGCGGTGCGCAGAGCCGCATAGAGCGTGGCGTTGCAGACGTACAGCCCGGCGTCGTCCGAACGGGCCACCGGCAGGCCCGCCGCACCGAGTCGCCCGACCAGCGCCGCCGCCGGCCATGTCGTGCGCTGCAGCGGTGCGCCGCCGGGGACGAGCGCCTCGCCGGTGGGCCGGAGCCCGGTGTTGTCGGGGATGCGCGCCGTCGCCTCGTTGTAGGCGGTGGTCTCCAGCACCACCGTCCGGGCCCCCGCCTGCTCCCCGACGTGCACGACGACGTCGGGACGCAGACGCCCGATGACACTGCGAGCGGCGGCCGTCGCCGCGGTGAAGGCGACCGGGAGGAGATCCCGGGTCAGGGGGGCGCTGCCGCCTGCCAGCCCGATGGTCCCCGGCAGGAGCCGCACGGCCTCCCATGAGGCGTTGGAGTCGGCTCCGCCAAAGGGCTCGAACCCGGTGATGTGGACCGTCACCGGTTCACCGACCGCGTCTGGGACCTCCGTGGCGCAGCTCTGAGGGCCGGGGGCGTCCTGCGTCTGCGTCATGCGGCGAGATTAACGGTACAGACGCCTGTGAGTCACCTGGATAGCACGTGAGCACGATCCGATCGCCGGCACGAGCACGGGCGGAACAGGTATCGCGCGTGAAGGGCGCCGCTCATCCGCCGGCGCTCTCCCGCACCCGTCTCGCCCGGCCGGGTGCCGCCGTCGTCTCCTCACCGCCGCCGCGGTGACGGCCGGACCGGCCCCGCCCGTAGGGAGCGATGGCCTGCTCGACAGCGGCGATCCGCTCGGCGACACCGCTGGGGACGGCCTTGCACCGCTCGAGCTCGGCACGCGCCCGCCGGCATACCTCTCTCGCGCTCGAGGCACGAGCGGGCTCCGCCTCGACGCCGGCGGCAGTGACCTCGGCCAGGAGCACCAGGGCGATGCTGCTCGCCTCCGGACTGCCGATGGCGTCGGTCAGGACAGTGAGCCGCTCCTTCATGCGTGAGGTGCCCCAGTCCCCCATCTGCTCGTGCACGCGCCGCCAGTGAGTCCGTGCGGCCTCCATATCGTTGCGGGAGCCCGCCGCCCGGGCGGCGGTGGCCAGGCTCGCGCACGCCAGCTCGATCCATCCCTGCGACAGGCACAGCTCGCTGGTGTCGAGGGACTCCCGTTCGGCCCGCTCGCTCGCGCCCAGGGCCAGAAGCAGCCTGGCGAAGGCGATCCGCAGGGCGACGACGGTCTCGAGCTGGCTGTCATCGGTGACGAGCTCCAGGGACCTGCTGACCGTCTCCGCCGTCTTCATGGCGCGCTCGTGCACCGAGCTCAGGCCGTACCCGCGGGCAAGAACCAGCAGCTCGTTGACATCCTTCAGCAGCGCGCCCCGGAGCTGCAGACGGTGCTCGTCGACGGCGGTGCCGGTCACCGTGCCGTAGGAGCGGGCCGCCAGCCCGGAGGCCTCGCCGGCCATGCGCGACTCCACCCGGTAGGACACGCCGTTGTTGCCGTTGCGCTCGTCGAAGCGCACGGCAATCGTGCGGGCGAAGGCCGTCAGGGCGTCATAGGCGTGCACCACGGTGTCCCAGCCGGTGACCTTCAGGGAGGGCCCCCAGGACATGGTCCAGCTGATCGTCGAGCCCAGCGCGTTCGAGCCGTAGCCGGCGCGGTTGGCCTCGCGCAGGACGAGGCTGGCGCCGACCGCCGTGTTGAGCAGCCCCCAGGCGGTGGTGTCACGGGTGTTGCTGAGCTCCGTGTGCCGCAGCAGGGCCAGGCCCCGCTCCCACTGGCCCGACAGGCCCAGGTACTCCAGCTGGTCGCCGAGGAGCGGGATGCGCAGTGAGACGGGCACGTCGACCTGCGCCAGAGCCATCAGGGCGTCCTCGGCCTCGACCTTGCGCCGCTGCGCAAGATATGGCAGAAGGGACGCTGCCAGGCTGCGGGCGGTTCCCGCCGGATCGGCATCCGGTCGTTTGGATGCCCCGGACGTGGTTCGGATGACACCGGAGAAGTCGTCGTGCATGCGGGCGGCCGCCAGCGTCGCTCCGGCGTCGGCGTCGTCGAAGGAGAACAGGCGGGCCACGCGCAGCTGTTCGAGAGCGTCGGCCCGCTCACCGAAGAATGTGCACAGCTCCACACGCGCGTACCGCAGAGGCAGCGCGGAGCGGCCCCCCGCCTGACGCAGGTGACCGCACCGCTCGACGGCGCGGTCGATGTCCGCCCGGGACCGGGTCGGGTCCTCGCCCAGCGCGGCGAGCCAGGTCCGGTCGATCTCCGCCAGGGCGGCGGCCAGGCGCTGAGCGCTCTCCCCCTGCGGGGGCTGCTCCGGGGCGGCATGCAGAAGCGCGTCGTAGAGACCTGCCTGCTCGGCGGGTGAGCGGACGTCTCCGGGATCGCCAAGCAGATCCGTGAGCTCGTCCCAGGTAGTCATCATCTTCCCCTGCTAGTGGGTCGTGCCCGCGCCGTGCGCGGGCGGGTTCGGGCTTCAGCCTCACACACCGCGTGCGATAGCGCGATGGGGAGTCAGGCCCGTCACGGACGAGGGCCCGCCCACCGGCGAGTGGGCGGGCCCTCGTGCGAGAGCCTGCGAATCCCGACAGATACCCGGCTCAGTTTCCGGTCAGCTTCTCGCGCAGAGCTGCAAGCGCCTCGTCGGAGGCCAGGGTGCCGGTCGACTCCGACGCGGCCGAGGAGTACGAGGTAGCGCCGGCCGGAGCCGCTGCTGCGCTGGTATCCGTGTCCTCCTCCATGGCCCGGGCGACCTGCGCCTTGTGGGCCTCCCAACGCGCGTGGGCGGCCGCGTACTCGGCCTCCCAGGCCTCGCGCTGGGCGTCGAAGCCCTCCAGCCACTCGTTGGTCTCCGGGTCGAAGCCCTCGGGGTACTTGTAGTTGCCGTTCTCGTCGTACTCGGCGGCCATGCCGTACAGCGAGGGGTCGAAGTCCTCCGAGCTGGGGTCCACGCCCTCGTTGGCCTGCTTGAGCGACAGGGAGATGCGGCGGCGCTCCAGGTCGATGTCGATGACCTTGACGAAGACCTCGTCACCGACCTTGGCGACCTGCTCGGGCACCTCGACGTGGCGCTGGGCCAGCTCGGAGATGTGGACGAGGCCCTCGATGCCGTCCTCGACGCGGACGAAGGCGCCGAAGGGGACCAGCTTGGTGACCTTGCCCGGTACAACCTGGCCAATGGCGTGCGTGCGGGCGAATGCCTGCCAGGGGTCCTCCTGGGTCTTCTTGAGCGACAGGGAGACGCGCTCGCGGTCGAAGTCGACCTCGAGGACCTCGACGGTGACCTCGTTGCCGACCTCCACGACCTCGGAGGGGTGGTCGATGTGCTTCCAGGACAGCTCGGAGACGTGGACGAGGCCGTCCACGCCGCCCAGGTCCACGAAGGCACCGAAGTTGACGATGGAGGAGACCACACCGGTGCGTACCTGGCCCTTCTGGAGGGTCTGAAGGAAGTTGGTGCGGACCTCGGACTGGGTCTGCTCGAGATAGGCGCGGCGGGACAGCACCACATTGTTGCGGTTCTTGTCCAGCTCGATGATCTTGGCCTCGAGCTCGCGGCCCACATAGGGCTGGAGATCGCGGACACGACGCATCTCGACCAGAGAGGCGGGCAGGAAACCGCGCAGGC
>ERZ773049.2111-NODE-2111-length-11040-cov-4.173236_pt1 | contig 11040 bp, 8 predicted proteins | sample MGYA00580633_ERZ773049 | MGnify/ENA primary metagenome ERZ773049 (study PRJEB29015, sample SAMEA2737991) | human oral metagenome | biome: human oral; feature: human-associated habitat; material: dental | place: China | collected 2066 ... | reverse complement strand
GTGTTAGGCACGCCGCCAGCGTTCATCCTGAGCCAGGATCAAACTCTCCATAAAAAGAAAAGATGTACTTTTCATAAAAGATGCTTCCCTACTGGGAAGCGTCTATAACTCAAAAATAGACTGACGATGATTATTGCACAACTAAATTGTTAAGATACAAAATGTCTCGTTGTTGGCCCTTGTTTTTGTTCCCTCAACCAGACTGAAACCATCATAGCGTATTTTTTGCGGATGGTCAACACTTTTTTACGATTATTTTGTCGCAAAAAATACAACTACGCCCACAAGCACGCCAAGCAGCGACCCAACGAAGATCTCGAGTGGTGTGTGTCCCTGCGCAGCCCGCGGCAACGTGACGTCGACCCCAGTCTTCTTGATGACCTGCTGGATAGCAATACCCTGCTCGCCTGATGAGCGCCGCACCTTGACAGCATCGTAGCAAATAATCAACACGAGTAGTGTCGTGACGCCAACAAGCGGTGACTGTAGCCCTTGCTGCAGCACCAGCACCGTCCAGACAGACAACGATGTGGCGGCATGCGAGCTAGGCATGCCGCCAGAGATGAAGAGCTGGTGGGTGAAGTCAAGCACCTTGCCTTTGGCGTGGGCAATTGCAAACTTAATGACGTGAGCAATTGCCCAGCTGATGGCGATAGCCACAATATATGGCGAGAGGTACCATGGCATGATTATGTCTCCTTATCCTCGTCTTTTTCGCGCACAATGCCGATCGATGAGACAGTGTCATCCTTAGCAAGGCGCATCACTCGTACACCTTGGGTAGTGCGACCAAGGGTTGGGATGTCGTGGAGCGCCACACGGATGGTTTGGCCGTTTTGGCTGATGAGGAGTGCCTCAGTGGCATCAGGCTCAAGAGTCTGCACAGTGATAATCGGCCCAGTCTTGGCGGTGACAACTGCTGCTTTGATACCAACCCCACCTCGCTTATGACAAGGGAAGTTGGCTGCTTTGGTAATCTTGCCGTAGCCGTTTTGGCTAATGACAAGCAATTGCTGGTCGCTACTGGTGACGATATCCATCCCCACCACTGTATCATCAGGGCGGAGGCGCACACCACGCACGCCACGAGCAACGCGGCCCATTGGCCGGCACTCTGTCTCGCTAAAGCGCACGGCCTGACCAGCTGATGTTGAGATTATTACATCATTGTCACCATTGGTTTGCTTTATCCAGCGCAGCTCATCACCATCGTCGAGTTTGATGGTAATGAGGCCATTGGTACGGATGTTGGCGTAGTCGCGCAGTGTTGTCTTTTTTACAGTACCTTTGGTCGTGGCCATGAAGAGGTAGCCATCATCACTTGCATCTTTAGCGTGGTTGATGATTGATGTAATTTTCTCTTCAGGCTGGAGCTGGAGCAAGTTGACCGCCGCAACGCCCTTGGCCGCGAGGCTGGCAGCAGGCACTTCATACGCCTTAAGGCGGAAGACCCGGCCCTTGTTGGTAAAGAAGAGCAGCCAGTCATGGGTGTTGGCCGGAATGAGTTGGTCGATGCCATCTTCTTCCTTGGTAGACATGCCACGCTTGCCCTTGCCACCTCTGTTTTGGCGGCGGTATTCACTCACTAAAGTACGCTTGATGTAATTCTCTGCTGTGAGAATAACAACGGTCTCTTCCTCAGGGATGAGCTCTTCGTCGCTGAATTTGCCTAGCTCATGGTCGATAATCTTGGTGCGGCGCTCGTCACCGTACTTTTCTTTCATCTCAAGCAGTTCCTCTTTGATAAGGCGCAGGATCTCATTCTCGTCAGCCAGGATAGCCTCAAGCTGCTTGATGAGCTCGTGCAGATAGCGCAGCTCGTCTTCGATCTCTTGACGGTCAAGGCCAGTCAGCTTACGCAGCTGCATGGCAAGGATTGCCTTACCTTGGATCTCACTGAGCGCAAAACGCTCCATCAACCCCTGCAAAGCATCGTTGTAGTTCTTACTTGCTCGGATTAGTTTAACGACCTCATCGATGTTATCAAGCGCGATCTTGAGCCCCTCAAGAATATGAGCTCGTGCCTTCGCCTTCTTGAGCTCATACTCGGTGCGGCGGCGCACCACAATGCGCCGATGCGTGATAAATTCACCGAGAATATCATGCAAGCCAAGTACCCGTGGCTGGAGCCGCATCGCATTTTCGCTGCTGGGTACAAGCGCCAGCATGTTGTAGTGGAAGTTAGTCTGCAGCGCGGTGAGCTTGTAGAGTTGGTTGAGCACCTTCTTGGGGTAGGCATCCTTTTTGAGGTCGATAACAACACGCACATTACCCCGAGCCGACTCATCGCGCAAGTCGCTGATAGAGGTGAGCTTCTTCTCGTGGACGAGGTCGGCAATCTTCTCGATCAGTGTTGCTTTATTCACACCATAAGGCATTTCTGTAATGACGATGCGGTAGCGCCCACGCTTCTTCGCTTCCTCGATGGCTGCCACGGCGCGCATTGTCACACTGCCGCGGCCAGTGGCGTAGGCTTGGCGCATTGGCGTGCCACCATAGACCACTGCACCAGTTGGAAAGTCCGGTCCTTTAATGTGCTGCATGAGGTCATCCAGCGTGGCATCAGGGTTGTTGATGAGCTCGACTGTTGCATCGACCACCTCACCAAGATTGTGGGTAGGGATGTTCGTTGCCATACCAACGGCAATACCAACCTGGCCGTTAAGTAGTAGATTAGGCAGCTTGGCCGGCAAGACGGTCGGCTCTTGGCGAGTAGCATCGTAGGTGTCGCGAAATGGGACGGTTTCTTTATCGATATCAGCTAGGAGTGCCTCTGACACACGCGTCATTTTTGCCTCGGTGTAGCGCATTGCAGCAGGCGGATCACCGTCCATCGAGCCAAAGTTCCCCTGCCCCTGTACCAATGGGTAGCGCTCAACCCAGTCTTGAGCCATACGCACCATGGCATCGTAGATAGAGCTATCGCCGTGTGGGTGGTACTTACCCATCACCTCACCAACGATCTGAGCACTCTTGATCGTCTTAGATGTCGGACCGATGCCCATTTTGTCCATCACATAGACGATGCGACGATGGACAGGCTTCATGCCATCACGTACATCAGGCAGTGCGCGGTCAACAATGACCGACATCGAATAGCGCAGGAAGTTATCCTCCATCACGTCCTCGACGGTACGGACCTCCACACTGCGCGAGTGGCTCTGGTCAGGTATGGTAGCTGGGGTGGTTGGTTGGTTATCTTCTGGCTGCATTGTATGTTCCTCGTTCATAGATTAGATATCAAGCTCCTCTAGGCTGACCTTTGCAGCGTTGGCCTGGATGAAGTTCTTGCGGACGCTTACTTCGTTGCCCATTAGCTTGGTGAAGATTGCGTCGGCACGCTCGGCATCCTCCAGCTGGACTTGCACGAGCACGCGGTGCTCGGGGTTCATCGTCGTCTCCCACAGCTGGTCGGCATCCATCTCACCCAGACCCTTGTAGCGCTGCAGGGCAGACTCACTCAGGCCAGCTTGTTTGATGCGGGGCTCGCTTGGGTCTATCTCTACCCCACGAGCCTTGCGCGCTGCAATCTGCTCGTCGTAGTAGGCCTCGAGCGCTTCTTCGTTGTAAATATATTCTTGCTTGTTGCCCGAGAGACGGAGCTTAAACAGAGGTGGCTTGGCCAAATAGATATGCCCTGCCTCCACCACCGGCTGCATATAGCGAAAGAAGAAGGTCATGAGCAATGTGGCAATGTGGCTGCCATCGACATCGGCATCGGTCATGATAATGATGCGATTGTAGCGCAGCCCCTTGATATCAAAGGTGTCACCAATCCCCACGCCCATGCCCTTGATGAGGCTGAGGATCTCACGGTTGGCGTACATTTTGTCGAGGCGGGCACGCTCGGTGTTAAGCACCTTACCACGCAGTGGCAAGATAGCCTGAGTACGACTGTCGCGCCCAGTCTTGGCCGAGCCACCAGCCGAGTCACCCTCCACGATGTAGAGCTCACACTCTTCGGGGTTTTTACTGGAGCAGTCGGCCAGCTTGCCTGGCAGGCTTGCGCCATCAAGCGCCCCTTTGCGGATCACGGTATCACGCGCCGCTCGGGCAGCCTTGCGAGCTCGGGCAGCTAACGTCGCCTTGCCAACGATCTTCTTGGCCACCGCCGGATTTTCTTCTAGATAGTACGAGAAATACTCGCTCATTACTTGGTCAACGTAACGCCGCACCTCGGGGTTACCAAGTTTATTCTTGGTTTGGCCCTCAAACTGCGGGTCGGGCAGCTTGACGAGGATAACGGCGGTGAGCCCCTCGCGGATGTCATCACCCGAAAGGTTGTCATCCTTCTCTTTGAGGAGACCGTTCTTGCGCGCATAGTCATTGATGACGCGGGTCATCGCTGCGCGAAAGCCCACAAGGTGTGTCCCACCATCAGGTGTGAGCACGTTATTAGCGAAAGGTCGGACGGTTTCGACGTAGGTATCGTTGTACTGCACCGCCACCTCGATCATCGAGTCCTCGACCTGCTTCTCCACATAAAAGACATCGTCGCTCAGCACATCTTTACCAACGTTAAGGTTCTTGACATAACTGCGAATCCCTCCCTCGAAATAAAAGGCCTGGCGCTGCTTGGTACGCTCATCATACACAGTGGTGTAGACGCCTTTCGTGAGGTAGGCTTGGTGGCGAAGGTAGTGTACCACCCACTTGTAGTCGAAGTCGACTGTCTCTTTAAAGATGGTCGGATCGGGATAGAAGATAATCGTTGTGCCATCGGGCCGGTCGGTCTTGCCCTTATTCTTGAGTGGCACAGTGGTATGGCCACGCTCAAATTCAATCCGATAGAGGCGTCCTTTGCGCACCACCTCAGCCACGAGACGGCTGGACAGCGCATTCACCACGCTCGAGCCCACACCGTGCAAACCAGACGACACCTTGTAGCCACCGCCACCAAACTTACCACCAGCGTGCAGCACCGTCAGCACTGTCTCGAGCGTGCTCAGGCCAGTCTTGGGATGCTTGTCCACCGGGATACCGCGCCCGTTGTCCGTCACCATCAAGCCACCATCGGCCAAGATACGCACATCGACGCGCGAGGCATAGCCCGCAATCGCTTCATCGATGGAGTTATCAGCAATCTCCTTAATCAAGTGGTGCACGCCATCGTAGCCCGTGCTACCGATATACATCCCCGGGCGCTTACGGACTGGCTCGAGACCCTCGAGCACCTGAATTTGCGAACCGTCATACGATCCATTATCTACTTGTTTGTTCATTCATTTCCCTCACTATTAGGTCATTCGGGTTACATTACACGCACCTTATTGTATCATAATCGCCGAATCAGCGAAAATAACAGGGGTGGAGAGAGTGATTTAAATCATAAGAACTCACCTTCTTTGTATCAGCTCCACCCCCATCACTTCATCCGATGGAGCGTGAGATAAAGCAGAAGCCCTAAGATTCAGACTACTCATACTTACTTGTCGCAACAAGGATGAAGCCAGCGACAGCCATCACTGGTGATACGACAAACCACGTGATGCCACCATATATCACCATCCCCATCACCAGTAGCGTCGGTTCATTGACAAGAGTACTCAAAACATGCCGATGTGTATCAAGAAAGTTAGTCACACCAAAAAGCACCGACACAAACATACCATACAGCGCCATCATCGGTACAGCTGCTGCAAGCATCAGCCAGAGGCCAGTCTTGCGCTTCATCATTTGATTGAGCGTCGTATCATCTACATCGCTATGTTTTGCTGGTATCACTGGCTGTATACCCAGCAATACATACCAGAGGTAGAGCGAACCAACGAAGCTCGATATGTTGCTCATGAGAAATGTTGTATTATTAGCTACTAATCCTACAGGGGTGTGCAGTACACCACCACTGAGCCAACCCACAATAAACAGCGCCCCATTCACTAGCAACAAGCCAAGCGCTCCAATCCTCTGCCAGTATCGATCGGTGCGGTGCGACTGCTGCAGCGTGATGACGCTCTGCACTAGTATACTCGCACTCCAAGCGGCGAGGAGCCAGCCAAATACCTGTTCCACCACTGTCAGACCACTCGCTAGCACCGTGCCCTGCAGACATACGATGGCTGCATTGGCAATCATCCCCACCCCACCAGCAATCACACAGGCCTCGAGCCAAGCCCGACGCGGCGGCGCAGACGCATCAGGCGTAGTTATATGGCTATGCTGTTTTGCAGTAGTTGTAGCGATGGATTGCTCTGACATGGGGTGGTTCTCCTCTGTTAGGCGGTAGTTTTGGTGCTTGATTATTCGCGCTGGCTGTTTGCCACAAGAACCATACCAATGATGAGCATGACGATACATGGCACAATCAAGATCATGCCAGCGATCATAAAGATCAAGTGAATCATGCTGAAGAACGATAGTATTGACGTAAAGATCGTAGTACCTCGGCTTGTGCCGCTCATCAGCATCAACGTCCCCGAAAACTGCGCAAGAGCCGGAAGCACAAATGCCGTCACAATCAGCCAGAGACCAACCCGCCGACGTCGCATCAAACGAGCATATGTTGTAGCGGGCACATCAGGTGCAGTGCGCGGCGCGATTGTCCGCTTCGTACAGAGTAATAAGTACCAGAGATAGATGGAGCCGAACACAGCAATGACAGTACTTACCTGCATGACTGTACTGTTTATCCATATAACCGCCTTTTGTCCAGGGCTCACAAAGAACAAATTGTATAGCCATTCGCTTATGATGAGTGCGGCTGGGTTACCCGCCACTAGGAGCAAGGCAAGAAACCGCTGTATATAATGATCTGTCCGGTGGAGCTGCATCAGCGTGCTAATTCCCTGTACCACCAAGCTCACACACCACGCCAGGATGAGCCAGCCAGCCATCCGCTCTGGTGACGTGCGGTCTACCTGCCCCACCATCAGTGCACCATAGAAGCTCACCATTGCAGCATACATCAGCATTCCTGCCGCTCCCGTCGCAATAAACGCCTCCAACACTGGCCGGCGGCGGGCTGTGGCGTGTGCAACAGGGGTAGCTGACGATGGCGATGTGTCTGTGTGGCTAGATGATGTATTATCTACGACAGCTTGCGATTCGCTAGTTGCTGGTGCGTTGGCTAGCGCAACAGAGGTCGTATTTGCCTTTGTTGTTTTCTTCGCAATAGATTGTGACTGTTGTGATTTTTGTTTAGTACGCTGCGTTGCGCGCTTCTTTGGGGATGATGTTGCTTTTGTCTCAGACGCAGCGGACGCTGCTGGGGTTGATTTTTTTCGTGGCATAGAACCGTCCTCCTCTGCCTAGTATACGCGCCTCATCACCGTTTTGCCACATAAAAACATGCAATTGCCTCAAACGCAAAAACCAGTGCCAGCTCGTACCAGCCACCACGCCCCACCGAGCGCGCGCCAATCAGCAGCACTGGGGCTAGCGCCAGCACCGAGCCAAAATAATAGCAGCGCCGAAAGCTCAGCGTCACCGCTCGCCGCTGCGCCTCGGGCAACCAACGCCGCAGCGCCGCCGCAATGCCCGCCAGCAGGTACGTTAGCAACCCCAGCATCACCACATAGCACAGCACAAAGACGAGGACGATCCCCAGGGGGTGAATCGTCGCTGGCGTGGTGGTCTGCAGCACAATGGCAAGCAGCACCGCTGCAGCCGCGCTTATACTCGCAAGCAGGATTCTTCGAGACATATCTATCACTATACCAAGCAATCCGCCTGGTGAGAAGCCCGAGCAGCCGCACAAAGCAACGCGCTTGCAGCGTCCTCTATAGATATATAATTAGGACGCCCGGCAGCCGCTACGGGCTAGAGGTGCTCCACAGTGTGGAGCATGAGTGGTGTGCCTCTGGCATGCACCGTATAGAACGAGGCCACCACGCGTCGACGCCAACGATGACAAAAGTACTTCTATTGGGGGGTACTCTATTAGTATTGGCGGAGCGCAGGCAGTGCCAAAGCTCAGCGCTATGCTGCGCTCTGCCGCTGCCTGGTGTACGCCAATGGCGATGCTATGTTGGGTTATGTAGGGTAAGCTTTTCCGTTTTTTCTTGGGTGTTTGTGTTTGTCAAAGCTTACTTCTACGTTAGCACAAGCACTATGGTAAGTCAATGTGTTTTGCGGCTGAGCCACAAAGTCCCAGCAGGGCTTACGCGCTATGGTTATTGTGTGCAGCACGCTTGGTTATGATGATATTCGGCTTTGACGCTCAGCAATGGGCATCGAGCCACTATTGCTTATGGTAGCTCAAACAACGCACAGGTCGTTTGCGGTTGCCATACATCGCACCAACGCAAAGCACAAGCGACATCACTATCGTGCGAACTATCGCAAAACATTGCCTCGCCACCCTCTTTCTCACCCACACGAACATTGGCGGCTTGCCCATCTCTCGCACCTCTGTACTTTTGAGAGTTGTACACAGGCATTTTTGTTGTATATATTGCAATAATTTTTTGTTCGTTTTTGGCTCTGTACTATATGTGACCCCTGTTATTCTCCATTGCTCGTGTTGTATTTATAACACAGATTTTGGGCGATGTGTGGTCGGTCTGCGTATATGTTCGATGTGGTATTTTTTACGCAAAAATATTGCCAAAAATCGTTGACACAAGCGGTTTTCTCCCATATCATAAGGGTAGCTTCTGAATAAAAAAATTATGCAGAGGCCAAAAATAAACAAACATACGAAAACTCCACATCCAAAAACAACCACTACTCGCAGGTGGTTGTTTTTTATGGCGTTCTAAGAAAATATATGTGGACGCGAGTGGCATCTAAGTTGTTACGCGTTGATGAGAATCATCCACTTTTTTGTGGCTCACATTCACTATGAGCCACAGATTTATTCCAGGTGCATATTGACGATTAACGACGAATCAAAATAAAAAAGAGTGAGACTATACTTATACTGAGAGGCATCGTCTCCAATCTCAAGCATAGATATTCCCTCTTTTTTTCTAACTATTATCAGCAACCGCCGTTTGCCCTATACGTGTTTCGTCTTATATCCTCATGCGAAATGAAATGTCTTCTGGTGCATTTATTATTTTCGGTTCAGGTTAATAAGCATGGAGCAAATGTAAACCGTAGATATGTTAATAGATCTTTTAAATAGCTTGTGTTGATTAGCCTAACTTAAACTATGTAATGACTTATAAGTTACTCATACATTGGAGATTCAATAAACTAAAACGAGATCGACTAGTCCACAGCACTGAACTGAATATAAAACGAACCCGTAAAGAAAAGGACTTATACTGTCGAAAATTACTATGGGTCGTCGTTCCCTTGCCACGCCCGGGGGGTAGGTTCAAATACACAATAAAAAACGACCTAATTGGTCGTCAAATCTACATGGTGGAGCTGCCGGGTACTGCCCCCGGGTCCATTTGGTAACATGCTATTCGTCTACGCACATAGTTCGGTTTTTACAATAACCGCAGCAGTTGCCCGAAAACCAAACAAACATACAACAACTACGAGCTGAAAAAAAATTTAAATTCACCGCACTCAAGCGGGCACGCATGAATCGATCTTGCAAAATACGACACGCTTAGTTTCTGGCAAGCGTTAAAACCAAGCATGGCTGCGATATATTACGCAGCAAGCGCAAAAGCGGCTTGCTTTGGCATCAATGATGCGAAGAATGCTTTTGCTTTCTTTGCAAATGTTGCAATTACTAATTCTGATTACGTCAGAAGTCGGTACGCAAAATAGCCTGTTAAAGTCCAAATGTCGAACGCTGTATCAGCCCCGCATCTACCTTTACTGTATCACCATTTCATACCAAAAGCAATATAGACTCAGTAAACGGTATTTAAAACTAAAACTAAAACTAAAACTAAAACTAAAACGGAATCAAAATGGAGCACCCAGTAAATAACGTAAAATTAGAAGCATATTAATAATAAATAGTTAGCGCTTGAAGAGAACTGCTTATCCCCCACAGTATAAGAATACGCGCAGGAAAACTATTTGCTTAGATATCTATAGTGCATGGTATAAGAGTATGAGACGGTAAACGTTACAATAGTATAGTTACAACTTACTCTTACTTCTAATACTCATCCATCAGCTACATGGGGTTACGATTTCTCCAGGTTAACCGACCAAACCTCAAGCCCCTACTATCCTCCGATATTTTACACTGCTAACTAATCCATCGCTTATCAAATTTGTAGTTAAAAAATCAACAATATCTGGCGAAAAAAATGATTCAAAATATAATAAATATTAAAAATAACAGATGTAAACGTAGCTGTAAACACAACAATCTTTAAACAACCAAGGTAGTTCTATGATTCGTAGAAACGCAACTCAAAATCAACTAATTTACTCAAAAAGCACCCGACACGCTCAGACCGAGACCGTACGACTTATTTCAAAATATCCGCGTAATCGCCAATCTTAATCAGTCCGAATAGTATCACCATAAATCCATACCGCAGAAGCATTATACTGTAAACGGACATAGAGCTTGAATTTTCTTCCCACCTCTGATACTATATTGTGCGAGTGTTATCTCATTAATGTAACTTTTTTATAAGGAGATTGCGATCAATACGAAAATTCGTATCAATGATACCATCCGAGCAAAAGAACTTCGTGTCATAGACACAAACGGAACACAACTTGGTGTCATGAGTCGTGCAGACGCGCTTAACGCTGCACGTCAGGCAGGGGTTGACTTAGTGGAGATATCACCGAAAGCTGACCCTCCTGTTGCAAAAATTATTGACTGGGGAAAATATCAATACCAGAAAATGAAAGAGCAGCAAAAAGCTCGACGCAACAATAAAGCTAGCGAGCTAAAGCAAATGCGCTTCGGCTTGAAGATTGGTGGTAATGACCTAGAAATAAAGTTACGAAAAATCCGCTCATTTCTCAAAGAAGGACACAAAGTAAAAATTTTGATATTCTTCCGTGGACGCGAAATGGCGCATAAAGAGCTGGGCTACGAGCTCATAGACAGAGTTTTTGAACAGCTGCAGGATGAGGCAATACTTGAACAGAAACCAGTGATGGCTGGGCGCAACCTCAGCATCGTAATAAGGAGTAAATAATGCCAAAGATGAAGACCCACAAGGG
>ERZ773049.2109-NODE-2109-length-11044-cov-5.853399_pt1 | contig 11044 bp, 7 predicted proteins | sample MGYA00580633_ERZ773049 | MGnify/ENA primary metagenome ERZ773049 (study PRJEB29015, sample SAMEA2737991) | human oral metagenome | biome: human oral; feature: human-associated habitat; material: dental | place: China | collected 2066 ... | reverse complement strand
CATACAAGTCGCTCGCGGACATCATTGACGTGATCGAGGACAGCGTGGACGTGATTGAGGTGCTGAAGCCGATCTATAATTTCAAGGCGGGATGAGCAGAGTAGTGTCTACCCTACGCGAACAAAGTGTTTCGCTTTTGAAAAAATGGCTCTATCACATAAGTTGTGGACACGTGTGATAGTTCCCCACGCGAACGCAGAGTTACGCAAGTGATCGTGCGCTTATCTGCCTTGAGTTTACGATCTAAGTACAACACGTTCCGGTGTGATAGTCTTTCAGAACCGCGCAACAAAAGAATTTATCAGCGTTTTCGGAAGTTTAGAAAACGAAAGGAGATCGAATCACGTGAACAGCGAAATAAAACTAGACACCAAGCTCGTCGGGGACATAAAGGGTGACTTCTATATTCCGTCATATCAGCGTGGCTACCGTTGGGGTGCGGCGGAGGTCGTTCGTTTTCTCGACGATATTTATTCTACCGAGGGCAAACGAAACTATTGTATTCAGCCGATTGTCGTAAGAGATAATGGTGATAGATATGAATTGATTGATGGACAGCAGCGTTTGACAACGATTTATCTGATATATCGTTTTATGCATGCAGAGAGCGGCGGCTTCATTGACGAGCCAAAATTTACACTTTCCTATGCGACCCGGGAGAAATCGGCGGATTTCTTAAAATCAATGGATGAATCCCGCAAGGAAGAAAATATTGATTTCTGGTTTCTTTACTCTGCTTATGAAAGTATAAAGGAGTGGTTTTCTGAACCTGAAAGAGATAAAAAATCGACACTCACAAACATAAACAAGTACTTTGATGAAATTGTAAAAATCATCTGGTACGAAGTCGATGGGTCTAAAGATCCCGTTGACTTATTCACCCGACTGAACATCGGCAAAATACCACTCACGAACGCCGAGCTTGTCAAGGCGATGTTCCTCAGCAGAGATTTCGACGAAACAATGGATAAGAAAAAACAGGAAGAAATATCTCTTCAGTGGGATACTATGGAGAAGGAACTGCATGACCCATCACTATGGTATTTTCTGACCAATACAACGAATGGGGAATACGGTACACGTATTGATCTTGTTCTGGACCTTATTTCCAGAAAACCTGTCGACAGCAGAGAGCGGTACTATACCTTCTTTAAGTTTGATGAAATGCATCAGGAAAAGAAGCTGGATGCTATATGGTATGAGATTCATAAAAAATTCTTAATGCTGAAGGATTGGTATGGAAACCATGAATTTTACCACAAAATAGGCTACCTCATCGCTTCCGGGGCGCACTCCCTGCAGGAGATTTCTGACTGTTCAAAGGATAAAACAAAAGATGCATTCAGAACGTCACTGAATGGACGGATCAGGGACAGCATTATCATTGAGGGGAATTACGCGGATCTGAGCTATGAAAATCCGTCAGATCGAGAGAAGCTTGCGCGGCTGCTTCTGTTGTTCAACGTCGAGTCCGTTCGTATGCATGGTGCGCACTCACAGTGGTTTCCCTTTGACCGGCATAAGTTTGGCAAAGACGGAAAAGTGTCTTGGAGTCTTGAGCATATACATGCGCAGCAGTCGGAAAGTTTGCGGACGCAGGAAATGTGGAAAAAGTGGATCGAGCTTCATATGAAGTGCGTCAGAGCCATCCATGGTGATTCCGATGAACTGATCCATCAGATGGACCGTGCAATTGCAAAGAACAGACTGGATCGTCAGGAGTTCGATTCCATCCGGGAAAGGACAGTCGCCTTATTGTCTGTAGAGGGAAATACAGACTACCTGCACGCGATAGCAAACTTGGCGTTGCTGAGTTCGACAGACAATGCCGCTTTGAGCAATTCGACCTTTGATGTTAAGCGAAATGCAATCATCAAAATGGATAAGGACGGTCAGTATATTCCCTTCTGTACAAGAATGGTGTTTTTGAAATATTATACGCTATCTGCGGATAACCAACTTCATTTCTGGGGGCATGCAGATAGAGCGGAGTATGTAAAAGAAATCAATCGTGTATTGAAAGAATATCTCGAAGAACCCATTGCCTTGGAAAAGGAGGAAAAATAATATGGCTGCGACACTTCATTCCTTTATGGAGATTTTTGACCCGTTTGAAGAAGAGCAGGAAACAGTACAGCTGAAAAAAATCGTTATCCCGATGATTCAGAGAGACTATGCGCAGGGCAGAAGCGGGGCTGAAGTAACGCGTATAAGAGAACGATTCCTTGAGTCGTTATATAAGGCTGTGACAGAGAAACCCGTCACGCTTGATTTTGTTTATGGCGATATTGATGAGGAAGGAAATATGATCCCGTTGGACGGGCAGCAGCGACTTACGACACTGTTTCTGCTTCATTGGTATGCGGCTAAAAAAATCGGCGCTTCGGAAGAGGATTATGCGTTTTTGAAAAAATTCAGTTATGATACAAGATACAGTGCGCGTCGTTTCTGTATCGAGCTTGTTGATTATCAGCCGGAATTTAAGGGGGGTGTCTCGGAGGAGATTATAAATCAGGCATGGTTTCCGCTCGACTGGGAGAATGATCCGACAATCAGCTCCATGCTCGTGATGTTGGACGCGATCGACAGTAAATTCAAGGATATACCGGATCTTTGGGATAAGCTGAAAGCAAAGTGCATCACGTTCTATTTTCTCCCGATCAAGGAGATGGGACTGACCGATGAGCTTTATATCAAGATGAATTCTCGCGGCAAACCGCTGACGATGTTTGAGCATTTTAAGGCCGAGCTTGAGAGGGAAATCCGTACGATAGACGAGCATTTGGCCGGGCGTATCATCGGAAAGACAGACGGGATTTGGACAGATCTTTTGTGGGCATACCGCGATGGCGGCAGCGGATCTTCTGATGATACCATTATTGATGATGAGTTCCTGCGCTACTTCAAATTTATCTGTGATGTGATTTGTTACCGCCGTGGCGAATCTCTGGTCGGAAGAAGCTATGATGAGTTTGATCTCTTGCAAAGCTGCTTCTCGGCGAAATGTCCGGATGCGGTTGCGCATATAGAGACTATGGAGCACTTCTTCGATTGTTGGTGCGACATCCGCAGTTATGACTCACCGGCCGCCTTCTTGGCGTCCTTCATGGCAAATGAGCATGCGCCCGGAAAGATTTTGGTCAAGTCATTCAACATCTTTAAAGATTGCCTGCACTCCTATACGGATAAAACCGGTCGCAACAGACAGTTCCCTTTAAACAGGTTTGTTCTTTTGTATGCGATTACAACATACCTGCAGAATACGGATACGGTAACGGAGGCGGACTTCAGAAGAAGAATCCGTATCGTCAACAACCTGATTCAAAACTCTGAAGATGAGATCAGCGACAGAACAGATCGCAATCGAATGCCCGCCATTTTGGCGGCAACAGATGCAATTATACGTACAGGTATGATTGACGACTCCATTGAGAACAATTTCAATGTAAAACAGTTGTCGGAAGAAAAGGAGAAGATAACGTTCCTGAACGCTCATCCTCAGATGGAAGAGACTGTATTTGAGCTGGAAGACCATCCCCTGCTCAACGGACAGATCAGTATTATAGGATTGGAGCACCTTCACTATGCGAAGAGATTTGAATCACTGTTTCGGTGCGACCCGGATAAGATTGACTGTGCCATGATGGCTATGGGAGATTATGGGCAGAAGGAGCGAAATAATTGGCGGTATCAATATGGATCAACAAAGGCGTCTGCGTGGATCGCGCTATTCCACAAAAGTTCAAATGTTGAATTTAATCATACAAAGGACATCCTCATTCAGTTGTTGGCTACGAATGCGGAGTTCTCCGACAAGATTCTGGAAAAGATTGCGGATGATTATTTGCAGGAATGCGAGAACAACAGCCGGTACCCACTAAGATACTATTACATTAAATATGCCGAATACCGCCCCCGTTCATACGGCAAGATGCACAATAACGCAGCTGAAGACAATCCATATATGTTCTCCGTTATGCAGACGAAAACGTATCTGTCACAGAATACATATCTGCCGTTCTTGAAGATTGCCTCCGATTCACATCTCTCAAGAGATGATATGGGGCAAAGACTCATCTTCGGCGATGAGCATATTATCTGTACGAACGATTCGTATGTAAGGAGGAAAAACGAGAATGATGAAGTCATTGATACAATACATATTACGCAGGACGACGGTATTGATACAGAAGACAGGATCATACGGTTAAAGGAATACATCAAAACGAATTTCTCTGATTGCCGGGACGCAGGGGCGTAAGTCGTCAGTGATAAAACAGCTGCTCCGATTGGCACAGATTTTTCGGCTGATCAAGGAGGAAAACAGGATGTCGCCGGATGGGAGGAGACGGACATGGTTGCTTTTTTGTATATTGCAGCATCTTTTATCGTGTTTTTTCTTTGGATGGAGGGAATCCTCTTTATTCTTGTCGGACTCTATATGCCGGTCAAATGGCTCTTTGTCGTCGTTTATAAAATTGTCAAATGGACGGTGCGCTCTCTATACAATCGTTTTTACCGACAGGCACCGTCGGAGACACAGCCGCGTTATTTCACGCTCCCTGATGGACGCATCCGCTATCTCCCATGATTCCACAGACATTATATGGGAGATAGCGCAAACTGTGTCTCTTGCACACGAAAAAACCACCCACAACGGGTGGTTTTTTGTGTGCGCAAATACTCAGATCTCAGTGCGGAATCGGATCGCTTGGATGATGCCCGCGTCGTCGATGTCGAAGGTGAGTGTGGCGGCTTTGTCATCAAACGCGTATGTGCAGGCGGTGAGTCCGTCCTCGTTTGTCTCGGAGAAGGAGGGTTCGCCGTACATCTCCTCGATGTCCTCGTAGCTCTTTCCGACACAGAGTCCGCTGAGGGTGCGGACGTTCTTGCCCATGACATCGTAGCTCCTCACGGTCAGCGCATCGGGGTCGCGCGTGTATTTCGCGCCTGTGACGGCGCGGAAAATGCAGTGTTCGGCGTAGTTAAAGTCGAGGTGACGAAGCGCATGCCGTCGCCCGAGAAGTCTTTCTTCTGATAGTCGTCCGCAAGTCCTGCGCAGACGATAGCCCTGCGGGCATCACCGAGTGTGGATTTGCGCGGTTCCAGCTGATTCTGCCCGCCCGTAGCCGTATCATCCAGAACAAGTGTCGCTTCCCAATAGGTCATGCCGTGGGCAGATGCTGTCGCCGTGCCAAGGAGGATGCCTGCGGCAAACAGGGCGGTGCAGAGAAGACTGAGGAATCGTGTTTTCATGATGATCGCTCCTTTGTGATTGCTTTCATAGACGCTCAAGGCGTCCCTTGCCATTATGTCAGCCGTATCGCTACGAGCGCCCCTTCCACCGCTTACGCGGTCCCCCTCCCCCGCAGGGGAGGCTTTTCGGTTGCGGTCATCGCTCCGCTGCGATAGGGTAGGCTGAGGATGCGCTAGAACTTTCCTCCTCCTCCGCCGTGGCTGCTGTAGCTGCTGGAGGTGCTGACGTTGGAGCCGGAGGAGGAAGAGGAGGAGGACTTCTCCTTGGCCTTGCGTGTGACGGTGGTGTAGAGGAAGTTGTCCTCGTTCTGCGTGAGCTGGAAGCTGTCGTGGTTCAGGTAGGCATCCGCCGCAATATGCTTCTCTTTGTCGCAGCGGACGCGGGTCTGATGAATGATTTGCAGCAGGATGTCCGCCTCTATCTCGCGTGGCAGTCGATTCAGAATGACCGTGAGTCGCTGAATCTCGATGCCGCGCAGAACCGCGAGACGGAGAGCAGTCTGCGTGCAGCGCATGATACGGTAGATGCACATCTGCGGGAGGCGTATTGCTGGCTCCTGATCCCATACGTGGATAAGACGGCGGATGTGAAGACTGTGCAATGGGAGATGCCCCGTATTGGCGGCGATGAGAGCATTGTGACCAAGGCGGCGAAGAAGGTACGGACGGATGAGGCGGTCATTTTGCGCTGGGCACCCATGCTGCTGAAGATGGAGCTGGACAGTCTGCTCTGGGCATCCTCCGATCACCTGCCGGTCAAGACGCTGTGGGAGCAGCTGTGTACCTATTGCTATCTCCCTCGCCTTGCCTCGGAGGAGGTGCTCATGCAGGCGATTCGCGAGGGCGTGAACTCCGATCAATACTTTGCCCTCGCAGCAGGATTCGACGGCACACGCTATATCGACCTGATGTTCAACCGTTCGGTTTCACACGTCGATAAGTCCGCCCTTCTCGTGAAGCTGACAGTCGCGCAAAAACAGCTTGCCGAGGATGCAGCAAAGCGTCAGGCGGAGATGGATGCTGCAGCATCGGATAGAGAGCACACGGCTGCCCCGTATGGCGGCAATGGGCAGGGCGACCTGACGGGTGGCTCGCTCGGCTCCGCCGATACTGCGCATGGGAGCGTGGCGGATGGCACATCACCGTATGGACGTCTAATTCCTACGGCATCCGCTCCTGTACCCGCAAAAAAACGGCGCTTCTTCCTCTCTGCCGCGCTCGATACGACCCGCATCAACCGCGACGTTCAGAATTACGTCGAAGAGATCATCCGCCACCTCACCTCCGAGGACGGCACACGCGTTACCATCTCCCTCGAAGTGGAGGCCGAAAGTGATGCCGGCTTCTCCCCCCAGACCATCCGCACCGTCTCCGAGAATGCACGCACACTCGGCGCGAAGGATGCGGGGTTTGAGGAGTAGCAGAGTAATGTAGGACGTGATATTGCATCGCAAACGGCAATATCGCGTCCTATTTGTACTTTCTTGATAGTTTGAAGTATAATTTGCATAGAAACGAATGTTTTATAAATATGAGGTGATTTTGACATGGAGTGTACAAAAATTATAACCGCTGAGGATTTATCACGCTATGCAAATTCCTATATCAGTCGGGGTGTAATCCCTGAACTCGTTTATCATTTGGTTAGACAGTCAATCTCTGAAGGAGATGCATGTCGTATTCCTTATGGTGATAGTATAAATCAGCAAGGGCTGGATGGTGTCGTAGAGTGTACTTATAACGATTTGAGCTTTGTACCTGAAGGGTGTTCCTATTGGGAGATTGGAACGGGTGCCGACCCAAAGGACAAAGCGACTAAAGATCTGATCAAACGAACTGGACAAGTGGCAGAGAGTGTGCGACGAAATACTTGCTTTGTTTTTGTTACACCACGATCATCTGGAAAATGGGGAGAAGAATGGCTTGCAGAACATGCAGATAAAGGTTGGAAAGAGATTTATATCATCGACGGTGTTAAGATTGCTGATTGGTTGAGAGAGTTTCCAGCGATTGCTCTATGGTTAGCAACAAAGATTGGGATCATCCCAAAAGAAAGTGGAATCACAACCCCTATGGAGTATTGGAAGGAAAATTTTTGTCGAGGGCAAGATGCTGCTCCCTTGTTGCCGCCTTCACTTTATACAGCTACAAGAGAAAACGCGTGCCGTGCACTGGAGGAAGTTTTTACAGGAAAGCAACAATGCCTTTTTATCTGCCCTGAAAGTGAAGATGATGTGAACGATTTTGTTGCTGCTTATTTTGCTTCAAGTAAAGATGAAAAGATAAAAAAGTATGCGAACCAATGTCTTTTTATCAGTGAACCAGAAGCATGGAAATCTATAGCAGGACTGAGGAAGCCGCATATCCTTGTTGCCGACACAGAATTAGATTTGGACTCAGAGCGGCAAGATCTGCGTGTGTTTGCTGAGAATCGAGGACATCGGTTAGTCATACCGCTGTTTGGCTCACTATCAGATCCTAACGCTAAGGTGGTTAAACTCCCAAGTCCAACCCAATATCAAATTGAAGAAATTCTAAGGAATGAGAAATTCTCTGATATACGAGCCAGAGAGCTTGCACAAATCGGGAATCGAAGATTGTCTGCACTGCGGCGATATATTTTGGGGGGCGCTGTTCCACGCTATGCAAAATGGGATTGTGCGGATGATATTGCAAGAGTAAACCTTCTAGGGAGATGGAGTGATAAAAATCCAGCGGATGTTCAAGTGCTGGAAAACGTATTGGGGATAGAAGGGCGCAAAGGCCTTGGAAAACTGAGATCTATCTTATCTCGTGCAGATACCCCGCTGGCTCAGATTGATGGAAAATGGCGGATTGTTCCACGTGGGGAAGCATGGAATGCACTGGGGAACAGACTTTCGGATGAGGATTTAGATCGTTTCCAAGAAATAGCCCTTTTGGTTCTCGGTGAACGAGATCCGAAATTTGATCTGCCGAAGGAAGAACGTTATGCCGCCAGTGTTTTAGGTAAGGAACTTAAATATTCTGCGAGACTTCGAAAGGGTATTGCTGAAACCCTTGCCTTGTTGGGCAGTCGTCCAAAGGCCTTGAAGCAATGTTCTCATGGCAAGGCGCAAACTGTTGCTGCTTATGTGGTTCGAAATCTCCTCCATGATGGAGACTGGGAACGATGGGCAGGGCTGGGTGCACTTATGCCGCTCCTTGCCGAAGCAGCCCCGAAGGAGTTCCTAGGGGCTGTGGAAGCAACTCTTAAAGATCTGCAAAATACACCATTCCGTGAAGTGCTCGATCAAGAAGGGCGTGCCTTGTTTGGCGGTGAGAACTATATTACTGGATTGCTTTGGGGGATGGAATGCCTTGCATGGAGTCCTGACTATCTCTCCCGGGTTGCCGTCATTTTGGCGGAGCTTGCATCCATTGATCCTGGAGGGCAGGATAGCAATAGACCTGCACAATCACTTGCCGATATTTTTCTTCCTTGGCATTTACAGACAACGGCGCCATTTGACCGGAGAAAAGCTGCGATTAAAGATATTTTGAAGCAACAGCCTGATGTTGGTTGGAAACTATTGTTTTCATTACTTCCCGATAGCTTTGTTTCTACTAGTGGATGCTATCGCCCGGTATGGCGTCCATTTATCCCCTCGGGGTGGGAAGATGGTGTGTCTGTAAATGAGTATTGGGCGCAGATCCATATGTTGGCCGAATTAGCTGTGAAAATGGCGTGTTCGGATGTTGAACGACTTTTGGAGTTGACAGACCACCTCTCGGATTTGCCGCAGGAGACGCAAGAGGAGATCTTGAATATTTTTTCGTCAGCGCACATTATCCAACTACCTGAATCGGAGCGCGTGATTGTTTGGGAGAAACTAAATGGGGTTGTGCGACGACATCGAAAATTTCGAGATGCACGGTGGGCGCTTCCTGAAAAATCCCTTGTAAAGATTGAGGATATCGCGAAAAAAATAATGCTGTCTAATCCAATCCTCCAGTATCGCTATCTTTTTTCGAAGAATGACTACGATCTGGTTGATGAGAAGGGGAGTGATGAGGAGCAATGGAAACGCCTCAGTGAGAAACGACAGGCAGCCCTTTCTGAGATTATGGGCAGTGGGGATTTGGCTCGATGTATGGACTTTGCACGGGAAGTGGCTATACCTTACAAAGTCGGTCAAACATTAGGAGAGATCGCTGATGAGCGTATCGAGTCCGAGATACTCCCCAGTCAACTGAATACTGAGGATGAACTGTTGAAACGCGTTGTTGCTGGTTTTATTTGGGGGCGATTTAGGGAGTGCGGCATTCAGTGGGTGGATCACATTCTGGAGCAGCATTGGAACCCTCAACAATGTGCTCAGTTCCTCCTTCTCCTGCCGTTTCAACAAGAAATCTGGGAACGTGCATTATCATATTTGGAAACATCCCATGAAGAATTGTACTGGAAGCATGTAGATGCGCAGGTAGGTGTATGGACATGGAATGATCGGGTTGTGATTGACAAGCTGATCACATATGGTCGTGCCGGAGCGGCTGTTATGTGTATTGCTTATACGGTGGATGATGAGATCAACTTTGACCCTGCACTTGCAACGCATGCGCTTATGGCAGTTTTTGAGAATCCTCAGGAGGTCCAATCACTTGAACGTTATCATGTGATCGATCTGATCAAGCATCTTCAATCGTCGATATCTGTTGATATGGATGCATTGTATCAGATTGAATGGAATTTCCTTCCTTGGTTTGACAAGTTCGCGGGAGAGGCTCCAATTGCCCTTGAAAAACGTATGGCTTCTGATCCAACCTTTTTTGCCGAGATGATAAAGCTGGCATTTCGTTCCAAGAACGACACTGATGATTCCGTCGAAAAGCAAGATGAGCAAAAACGGTTCCTTGCTAAACGTGCATACTTGCTGTTGAATAATTGGCGGCATTGTCCGGGAGTTCAAGAGGATGGATCACTCAACGAAGAGACCTTTCGTGCTTGGATTACGAAAGCGCGCCGTATTACAGAAGAAACGGGACATGGTGAAATTACTCAAATTGAGATTGGAAAGGTGTTGATATACGCTCCACAGGATCCTAAAGGGCTATGGCTCCACAAAGCAGTTGCTGCTGTTCTGGATGAAGGAGCTATGGGGCGAATGAGGTTTAACTTTATGCTTGCGCTAAAAAATCAACGTGGTGTTCACAGCTTTTCACACGGAGCCCAAGAGCGGATACTGGCTCAGGGGTATAGAGAAAAAGCAGAGGCTCTTGAAATGGAAGGTTTCATTTACTTTGCGACAATGATGCGTGAATTAGCAGATCAGTATGATAAAGATGCTGAGTTTGATGAGCATAGAGATCCGTTTGAAGAGTACTCTTAACGCAAGATACTATGGCACCTATCCGTCAGTGGAATAGGTGCCATGGCTTTTTATGAGGTAGGGGGCTCTGATAAATCAACTACGTCAATCTGACGAACTTTTATCAGTGATTTTTAGAATTTGATTTTCTTGCTTATTTTATGCGTAATCCAAGCATAAAAATCAAGGGCAACACTTCCTTTATAAGCGTTGCCGCCAGTCGCTCCGAAAATCATAGTACCGCATGTTGACGAAAGAAAATCGGTCTGACAATGCAATGAGTTTTTTCTTGAACTCGTTAAAATCCGATGTACTGAGCATCCGCTTCATGATAAAAAGAAAGCCATACAGATGAGCGTTGTCCGGTGTGCCGTTCGTATTTTTGCGAAGAAGACTTAATTCCGCTTTGCTGAGCCATGGTTTTTGCTGAAAAATACGATTGTATAATCTGCTTCCGTGTG
>ERZ773049.2104-NODE-2104-length-11055-cov-5.987727_pt1 | contig 11055 bp, 10 predicted proteins | sample MGYA00580633_ERZ773049 | MGnify/ENA primary metagenome ERZ773049 (study PRJEB29015, sample SAMEA2737991) | human oral metagenome | biome: human oral; feature: human-associated habitat; material: dental | place: China | collected 2066 ... | reverse complement strand
CGGTTGGTCGGTGGTGATTTTAGCCGTTGTCGCTTATTTTATTTTACGTTAATCAAGGTTATATAATGAATAAACTGATTTTGTTATTGTCTATGGCACTGACAGCCTGTTCATGGGATGCTGATGAGCCAATTCAAGAAAAGAAAGATAAAGATGCGCTTCCACCGGGCATCATGCAACCGGTAGAAGGCACCGGCGCTATCGCAGGCGGTAGTTGGCTGCCGGAAATTCAACAACAACGTATGCCAATCAATATGCAATAAGGAATATTTTTATGAAAAAGTCTTTTTTACTTTTACCTATTACGGTGGCTATTCTTACAGCCTGTAGTTCAGACGCGCCGGCACCGGTAGAAAACGCAGATGGCACCTTATCCCCGGGCATCATGCAACCGGTGGACAATCCCTCTATGGGCGGCAATACCAGCTGGGAGCCTCAAATTCAACAAAGTAGCGTTCCGAATAGCATGAACGGTCCAATACCACAAACACCGGCTCAACCGGCTCAATCTGCTCCACAGCCAAATTTCCAGCCGACGTATCAACCGCAACCGCAACCGCAACCGCAGCCGGCACCAAAACCACAACCGGCGCCGGCAGTGCAAAATAAACCGCAGCAAACTTCGCAAGATTTTACGATTCCGCGCAATCCGGAAACCAATGCACCGGATTACAGCCAAATCAATAAAGGTTTCTACAAAGGCGATACTTACACGGTGCGCAAAGGCGATACCATGTTCCTTATCGCTTATATTTCCGGTTTGGATGTGAAAGAATTGGCGGCATTAAACAATTTGTCGGAGCCCTATCAGCTCAACGTGGGTCAAGTGATGAAAATTTCATCCAATCGTCCACAAAATGTAGCGCCTTCCGCAGCAGTCAATACACCTGCCGCTGCACCACAGATCACTACACCAACCGCGCCTGAAAGCAAACCGGCGGAACCTGTGGTCACCTATACACCGGGCGCCAACGGCACACAATATGGTTCAGACGGCACGATTACCGGGCCGGTAAAAGCCACCGTGGGCACTGTGCCGCCGAAAAATGTGCCGCTTATTACACAAAATACACCGGCACAGCCATCTCCTTCATCTCAACCGTCTGTAGACACAGCACCAGCCAATTCCGGTGTCGTATGGAATTGGCCGACAAACGGCAGCATTATTCAAGGTTTCTCCAATGCTGACGGAGGCAACAAAGGGATTGATATTAGCGGTTCTAAAGGCCAAGCAGTTAACGCTGCCGCCAGTGGTCAAGTGGTTTACGCCGGCAATGCGTTGCGTGGTTATGGTAATTTGATCATCATTAAACACAGCGATGACTTTCTCAGTGCCTACGCACACAATGATCGTATTTTGGTCAAAGATCAACAAATGGTCAGCGCCGGACAACAAATCGCCAAAATGGGGAACACCGGCACAGATGGTGTGAAACTTCACTTTGAGATCCGTTACAAAGGCAAATCCGTCGATCCGACCCGTTATTTGCCACGACGTTAATCGTCACAATTACAGGCTTATTTAAAACACAAGTGCGGTCAAAAAACACATAATTTTTTACCCGCACTTTTTCTTTGCATAAAACCAAAAAAGGGCGGATTCTACCAAACCCGCCCTTGTGTTGATATGATTGTACCGCTTGCCTTTATCCTTAGCCAATGACTTGTGGCAAGAAGCCGGCTTGAATCAAGAAAGGAATGGCAATGATAAGAAGTCCGATAATCAGCGCGAACACCAACATCACATTCCCACCGGCGACACGGTATGGCAAATTTTTATGTTGTTGTCTTACACGCCATGCTAAACCAATAGGCAAAATGAGGCAATAAAACGCACATAGCAAACCGGCATAACCTAAAGCAGCAATAAATCCGTTCGGGTAGAACAAGGCAAAAGCCAACGGCGGAATGAAGGTTGCCATGGTTAAACTGAGGCGATTCGCCGGAATTTTTGCCCGTTTGAATAAATCATTTAGCCCTTCAAATAAACCAAGTGCGACACCTAAAAAAGACGTAATTAATGCAAGCGAATAAAACACAGGCAAAATGCGACTTAACACATCGCTACCGGTGAGCGTTTTTGTGGCATTAATCAAACCGGTCAATGTTGGATTTTCTTTTAAGATGGTCACAAATTCATTTTGATTGAAAATGCCGTGGGTGGCTAATTGCCATAATAAATAAGCCCCTAATGGAATGGCCGTGCCAAGAATAATGGCCGTTCTAAAACGCTTCACATCACCGTCTAAGTAACTGTTGATACTGCCCATCACCACATGGAAGCCGTAAGAGGTAAAAAATACAGGGCCGGCTGACAAAATTAAGGCGTAATCTAACGGCATTTCCATTAAATTCATCGGCACGACTTCCGGCAACATCATGGCAAGCACGAAAATAAACACTAAAATTTTGCCGGAAAATAATAGGCGCGTAATACCATCAACGCCATTCGTACCAATGACGACAAATGCGCCGAGGGTAATGGTAAAAAGCAAAATTGAGGCTTTGAGATGCGTTCCCTCTTCACCCAAAAAATTCGCCGGCAAAGCGCTGGCTAACAGTTCTCCACCACCGGTCATATACGCCGCCGACAAGGCATAAAGCAAGACAAATAAAGACACCGTGGAAATGATACGTCCCGGCATACCGAAATAATTTTCTGCTAACGTAGCGACACCGTCATCTTTGCGTTTGGCGGTTTGATATACCTCCACAAAGAGCAATCCGCTGTAAGCCAGAAGCAACCAAAGCCCGATCAATAAGACCGCAGTAAATCCGAAACCGATACCGGCTGAAGTGAGCGGCATTGCTAACATCCCGGCGCCAATGGCGGTGCCGGCAATAATTAAGGCACTGCCCAGTGTTTTATTTTTTAATAACATAAGATCATCCTAAAAAAATAGAGTCGTATTATCGCATAAAATCCCCCTAAATTAAGAGGGATGAATGAAAGTGCGGTGGTATTTTCAGGTGTTTTTGACCGTTTACACTCCTCGGTCATCCACCCCGATATAAAGATAGTGACCGGCTTCGTCACACAAACTGCGAAAACCGACGTTGATAATTTGATAAGGCTGTTTTGAGTCGGCGTAATCAAAATTCTCATGGTGGTGGCCATGGTAAATTTGTTGTACGCCCATTTTTTCTGCCAGTTGATTAATCACCGCAAAGCCCGATGGATGCGGTTTCGGCGCTTCGTGGCAAATTAAAATATCCGCTTGTTGCGTTTCCAACACCTCAATATCCGATGGAAAAATTGACGTACGGTGACGTAACGGCACACCGCCTCGCCAGATTCTTTCCTGAGAACAATATTGGCAATAATGGATAGGATCAAAAAACATCGGTTTATTCGGTGGCATCCAAATTTGTCCGCGAAAAACACCGCCTAAACCGGCAATCCGTTTCCCTTGAATGTTCTGCACCCGCCCATGCAAGTTACGCTGTTTCCATTCTGTTCCCCACAACGCTTCAAACGCCTCAACGGTCTTACTGTCATGATTACCGTGAATAAACCATAAATCAGCCAACTTCGCCAGCTTTTCTAACGGTTCCGGCGTGGTGAGTTGTAAATCGCCAAGAATGACCAGCGCCACATCCTGTTGGGTTTTTAGGAACGGATAAAGGTGATCAAAACTGCCATGGGGATCGCCTGCAAATAAAATCATACGTACTCGAATTTAAAAAAGGGAATGCCCATGCTCACTATTGAGCTCCGGCAGTTCTTCTTCGTTGAGAATTTTTTCAACAATCACTTTAACTTGATTATAACGCTCCAAATAACTCGGTGATTCAATTTCAATGTAAGGCACATTGTATTTATCAAGCAATTTTTTTAAGAGTTGTTGGAACCGCTGCCGTTGTTTTTGGCTTCCCAAGCTGCGTAAACCATCGTCCACCCATTGCGTATTGTTGTTGAGCAAAATGGTGACATCAAAAGGATATTCCTTAATCATGGAATCCAAAAACGGATGGGCTTTACCTTCATATTGAATACAGAAGGCTTGCGTGGTGATGAAATCCGTATCGATAATGGCGACCTTGTGCGCATGACGCACAGCATAGTCAATGTAGCGTTGATGCCCCAGCGCCATTTGCGGGTAATCGGAATATTGCATGGCCTGCTCATTCCCCCCCAGTTGCTCAAACACGAATTCACGACCATATTCCCATGCAGATGTGGTATTAAATACGGTGGCTAATTTGTTGACCAGAACGCTTTTTCCGCTGCTTTCGCCACCTAAAATCGCAATGGTTTTGGCGAAAAATGGACGCACTTCTTTCGGGATAAATTTCCAATAATGGAAAGGGTGATTCCGAATTTTAGTCGCAGAAACATTAAAGAATTCCCGCTTAGGATCCACTAAAGAGACGTCCAGATTTAAATACTTTTCATAAGGCGCTTTATCTTGCACTTCGCTACTGAAGACCACACTTGGCGTAAAGCCCTTGTCTTTGAATAATTCCTTGACCCGACTCGCCCATTCCGGCCAACCGTTTGGGTAGCTGGCGATGCCATCTTCCACTAAATGATGAATAAAAATATGATTTTTCTGATATTTAAAAATTTGTTGCATCCAGCGCAAACGATCTTGCACCGTTGGCATCCGTTTCATTTTGCTATCATAAAATAGCTTTAAATCCCGTTCCGTATCGCTACACACAATCACGTGCACTTCATCCACTTTACTGAAGGCTTCGTAAATCATATTAATGTGGCCGGTATGAACAGGATAAAATTTTCCGAAAATTACTCCGACTTTTTTATTATTCGGCTCATTAATTTGTAGCACACGATGCAACGCAGTTAATTTTGCGGCGCTAGGATTCTTAATTTTTCCACTCACTAATTGATTGAAATAAGCACGAGTGATATTCGCCTGTTGGCATATATCGCTTACTTTCAGGTTAAGCTGTTTACGTTTTTCTTGTAAGTATTGGAAAGTTGACATACTTATTTCCTTATTTAACCTCGTTATTGAGGCAAAAGTGCGGTAATTTTTGGTAACGTTTTATAAAAAGCACAACACACTTTGATGCGCTTTAGTGCTGTCGCATAGCCTGCACTATTTTTGAAAAAAATCGCATAAATGCCCTATTTTTATCTATTATCCGCACTATTTTGTGTAATTCAAGCATAAATAAAAACGTTTTTTATTCACAGCCTTTGCGCTATACTACATCCGCATTCTCAGGGCAGGGCGAAATTCCCTACCGGTGGTAAATATGTTTACACATAAAGCCCACGAGCGTTTGCTTTTTTGGCAAAGTCAGCAGATTTGGTGAAACTCCAAAGCCGACAGTAAAAGTCTGGATGAAAGAGAATTTAGGCAACGTCATGCGTTGTTATCTTTACGGCAATGTATGATTTACACCGGCGATATTCCCTCATCAGCCCTGATTCTGGTATCTCAAGTTTTAACGAAGGAATTTACTATGAATCAGTCATTACTCTCCCAATTCGGCACGCCGGAACAACGTGTTACGTCAGCTATTCAGGCTTTTCAACAAGGCAATGGCGTGTTAGTGCTCGACGATGAAGATCGTGAAAATGAAGGCGATCTGATTTTTCCGGCAGAAACCATTACCCCTGAGCAAATGGCGAAATTAATTCGCTACGGAAGTGGCATCGTGTGTTTATGTATCACTGATGAATTATGCCAACAATTGGATCTCCCACCGATGGTGGCCAATAATACCAGCGTGAATAAAACCGCCTTTACGATTTCAATCGAAGCAGCAAAAGGCGTTTCTACCGGTGTTTCTGCCGCCGATCGTGTAACAACCATTAAAACGGCGATTGCTGATGGCGCGAAACCGTCCGATTTACACCGTCCGGGGCATATTTTCCCTTTGCGCGCAGCCAAAGGCGGTGTATTAGAACGCCGTGGTCATACGGAAGCCGCCATTGAATTAGCTCGTTTTGCCGGCTTTAAACCTGCCGGTGTCATTTGCGAAATCACCAATGACGACGGCACCATGGCACGCGCACCGGAAATCGTCGCTTTTGCCAAACAACATCACTTCCCTGTTGTGACGATTGAAGATTTAGTCGCTTATAAATTACAAGCTGAATAACAATCCGCATGTAAAACGTGCGGTTTTTAGGATCCCCTTTAGGACCCATACTTCACAAGCCCCTCAAGGGGCTTGTAAAAACCGGTCACCGTGTTTATTTTCATATCACTATTTTAGTGAATCGTAGCGTGCAACTTGTTGCACGAAATCATGAATGCCCGAAAGCGTTAAATAACGTTCCGTGCGTAATTTGGCCGTGCATCAAGATGCACGCTACGAACTTGCGCAACGAAATTTATTTCCGACGATACATATTGGCGCAGATGACTTCGCCTAAAATGTACAACGAAGATTGCGGTTGTAACGTAATCGTGTGCTGAGATTGACGTTTTGGCGCAGTACGAATGCCTTCTCCCCAGAAATCAGCATAAAAATCGCTACGCACATGCGTAAAATGATGATTCTCACAATTTAAGATCTTATATTGACGCATAGATTTGGCATATAACTTAGGATGCTCTTCAAAGACATATAATCCTTTATCTAAATTGATCACCGCATCAAAGTGAATAAGACGTTTATCTTTGTTATCCACCCAAATAGAATCAGTATCAACATAATAAAAAATGCCCGGCATGAGTTGCAAGAAACCGACCTTTGTTTTCTTTGGTGGCGTGATGGAAACCTCTTCCTGCGCTTTTGCCTCATCTTGCTGCGTGGATACCGATTTGTTCGAATGGGAGAAGGAAGTACAAGCTGCCAATAAAAGTGCGGTTAAAATAACAATCGTTTTTTTCATAGCAAACTCCTTTTTTATTTCGAACGGTTCCTATGTGGTTCATTTTGTCATAATTTCCACCTAATAGCTAATTGAAACCTCGCCTTGAGAGAAAAATCCGTTTCACACCTCGCAAACGATTGCGTAAGCGTGTACAATGGCGCCCTCATTCATTTTATTTTCATAAATCAACGGGAAGCCATCGTGAGTACACCATCCTTAAGTTACAAAGATGCCGGCGTAGATATCAATGCCGGTAACGAATTAGTTGAGCGTATTAAACCTGACGTCAAACGCACTACTCGCCCTGAAGTCATCGGCGGCTTGGGTGGATTTGGTGCCTTATGTGCAATTCCGGCGAAATACAAAGAACCGATTTTGGTGTCCGGCACCGATGGCGTTGGCACAAAATTACGTTTAGCCATTGATTTAAATCGTCACGACAGCATTGGTATTGATCTTGTCGCTATGTGCGTAAATGACTTGGTGGTGCAAGGTGCCGAACCCTTGTTCTTCTTGGATTATTACGCCACCGGCAAATTAGACGTAGATGTTGCCGCCAGCGTGATTAAAGGCATTGCCAACGGCTGTGAACAATCCGGTTGCGCCTTGGTTGGCGGTGAAACGGCAGAAATGCCGGGAATGTATCACCAAGGTGATTACGACCTAGCCGGTTTCTGCGTGGGCGTGGTAGAAAAATCCGAAATCATTGACGGCAGCCAAGTCAAAGTCGGCGATGCGTTAATCGCCCTAGGGTCCAGCGGGCCGCATTCCAACGGTTATTCGTTAATTCGTAAAGTCATTGATGTTGCCGGTGTAAATCCCGCCGAGGCACAACTCGACGGTCGTTCTTTAGCGGATCACTTGCTGGCACCAACCAAAATTTATGTAAAATCCATTTTACAAATGATTAAACACGTTAATATTCACGCCATCGCCCACTTAACCGGCGGCGGTTTCTGGGAAAATATCCCGCGCGTCTTGCCAAACAGCGTAAAAGCAGTCATTGACGAGAACAGCTGGCAATGGCCGGCAGCCTTTGATTGGTTGCAACAACATGGCAACATTACCGACCACGAAATGTACCGCACCTTTAACTGCGGCGTCGGCATGATTGTGGTATTGCCGAGAGAAGATGTAGAAACCGCCCTAGGACTGCTCCAACAAGCAGGCGAGAAAGCTTGGGTCATTGGTGAAATCCAACATCTTGCCCAAGACGATAAAGAACAAGTTGTTATTCGTTAATGAAGAAAATCGTTGTTCTCATTTCCGGTTATGGCGCGAATTTACAGGCAATCATTGATGCTTGCCAATCTCGCTATATTAACGCCGAAATCGTAGGCGTATTCAGCAATCAAGCAGATGCCTTTGGATTGCAACGTGCCCAAAGTGCGGGCATTTTTCACCGCACTTTTTTGCGTCGTGATTACGCCGATAACCTCGACATGGATCGCCATATTGGTGATGAAATCGACAATCTCGGTGCGGATTTAATTGTGCTTGCCGGCTACATGAAAATTCTGAGCGCAGAATTCACCCGACGTTTTGCAGGAAAAATTCTCAACATTCACCCTTCCTTATTGCCCAAATACGCAGGATTGCATACTTATCAACGCGCCATAGACGCCGGTGAAACGGAACACGGCATGACCATTCATTTTGTGAATGAAAAAGTGGACGGCGGCGCCATTGTATTACAAGCCAAAGTGCCGATTTTCCCCGATGATAACATCACGGACATTGAAGAACGGGTAAAAACACAAGAAATTCGGTTTTATCCCTTAGTGATAAAATGGTTTGTGGACGGGCGTTTAACACAAAAAAGCGATGGTGCTTATTTAGATGGGCACTTATTGCCACCGCAAGGTTACGCAGTGGATGAATCCTAAACGTCATCTACACAATCTCTGTGTAGATGACGACATGAGGCTGACTTAAAATTAATGGTGAGCTTCAACTAATGCTTTTTCAAAGCGTTCGTTCGCAAAATCCCAGTTCAGCACGTTCCAGAATTCTTTGATGTAGTCTGGACGGCGATTTTGGAATTTCAAATAGTAAGCGTGTTCCCAAACGTCTAAACCGAAGATTGGTGTGCCTGAGCAGCCGGCAAATTCTTTACCCATAATTGGGTTGTCTTGGTTTGCCGTAGAAACCACCGCAAGTTTGCCGTTTTCTAACACTAACCATGCCCAACCGGAACCGAAACGGGTCGCTGCCGCTTTTTCAAATTCCGCTTTGAAGTTTTCAACAGAACCAAAATCACGTTCGATGGCATCTTTTAATGCGCCTTGTAACGTGGTGCCTTTTTTCAAACTTTTCCAGAATAAGCTGTGGTTTAAATGGCCGCCTGCGTTGTTGCGTAATGCCGGGCGTTTTTCAGGTGCAACTTCATGTAAGTGCGCCAATAATTTACCCGGGCAACCGCCGGCAAGTTCTTGTAATTCCGGGGAGTTTTCCAACACAGCATTGGCATTGTTCACATAGGCTTGGTGGTGTTTAGTGTGATGGATTTCCATGGTTTGCGCATCGAAATGGGGTTCTAATGCGTCATAGGCATAACCTAATTCAGGTAAAGTATAAGCCATAATTTTTTCCTTTTGTTTGAGTAAATTCATGTTTAAAAAACGGGAAAATCATAGCATAAAAATTGATTAAGATCATTAAATGCTGCAATCAGAAAATAACTTGTTCTTGAGCTAAAAGGGGCATTTTTAGTAGAATTTGCCGACAAATTCAACGTGATATTTTTAGCGCTGAGAGTCATAAAATACACGTGTCTCTTGATTAATCACGAAAAGGAACGAAGATGAAAAACACGCCAAAAACACACCGCACTTTTCAGTTAAGTTTGGTGGCAGCAGCATTAAGTTTAGCCCACTCGGCATGGGCGGTAGACCTCACTTGCAATACGCCAACCGGTTGTGTATATACCCACGGAATTAACAACGAATGGTACATCAACAAAGCACCGACGGCATACAAAAATGCGCTAAATATCACCGTTGAAGCAGGAAATTACCAAAATAAAGCAAAAACAGAAAATGGGGCTGATCGCTCCCTAGGTCAACCTAGTCAATCAACGGATTTTTTGTTTAGTGTTTTTGATACAACAGCACAAGGGAATGTCATCACCTTAAAATCAGGCGTTAGAGCAACACTCAAAGAGGATTATACGTCTAGCCAATTACTGGATGCATATGGCACAACAGCAAATTTAGAAAAGGGTGTCAAACTCATTGTTGACCAAAACTTCTCTCAAATTCACAAGATTCCTGATGCTTACGGTGAATTTGACGGCAATGCTGCAATTCGCTCCTATCATTCAACCATCAATACACAAGCAGATATTGAGCTCAATAATGACGGTTCAAATGCAATTGAATCGAGACAAGCATCGATCATTAATTCTTCGAATCATCAAATCACGATGAATGGTAAAGACAACACAGCGTATGCGCTTAACGAAAAAGACATTGTGAACATTGAGAACGTGACCGTTAACGGCAATCAGGATTTGCAATCTGTTTTTGATATTGCCACTGATCTCCCTGACACGCAAAGTGTTAACGCTAAGAAGTTAAACGCCTCGTTAAACGATAAAAGTACCTTCATGGAAACCTATGAAGGTGGTTCACCAACGGTTAACTTAACTGATTCTCACATTAAAGCCGGTTATGGATTGATTTTGGGGACATTAGGTCAAGAACGCACAATCACTCTGAACTTACATAACACCGAATTAAATACCACTAAAGCACTCGTTTCCGTCAATGATCCGAATTTCCCATTTGAGGAAGACGAGGAAGACATTGCCAATAAAGCCACGTTCCATGTACAACTTCTTGCTGATAATAACTCCAAACTGAGTGGTGCAATTATTGAAAACCCACAAAAACCGGCAAACACTGAAGTAAACGTCACATTATCAAACAGCCAGTGGCGTTTTAATCAATCAAGTATTCTTCATCATTTGAATACGCAAAATTCAACGGTCAAATTTGAACCGACATCGGAATATAAAACGTTAACGATTAAAGGTGATCTCAGTGGCTCCACCACCTTTGATCTCAATACCAATATCGCTGAAAATAAAACCGATAAAATCGTTGTGAAAGGAAAAGCGGAAGGTGATCATCACCTTAATGTGACGGACCACGGCGCGCATGTGGCAAACGGTAAAGTAACCTTAGTTGAAACCAATACTGGAAATGCAAAATTTCACTTAGCGAATGCCAATGGTTATGTGGCGCTCGGTGCTT
>ERZ773049.2102-NODE-2102-length-11060-cov-9.318401_pt1 | contig 11060 bp, 10 predicted proteins | sample MGYA00580633_ERZ773049 | MGnify/ENA primary metagenome ERZ773049 (study PRJEB29015, sample SAMEA2737991) | human oral metagenome | biome: human oral; feature: human-associated habitat; material: dental | place: China | collected 2066 ... | reverse complement strand
GGCATCCCCCGCGCTCTGGCTGGCGTCCTGGGCCGCGCCCGCTGAGGACTCGGCCTGCTCGGCCGCCAGTCGAGCCGCGCGGCGACGCTCGGCGATCGAGGTTCCCTCCGCTGCCTCTTCCGTCTCTCGCGCGGCCGCAGATTCTCCGCGTGCGACCACGCGGCCGCGGCCCGCATACACGAGCGCATTCTTAGCGCCCAGGTGCTCCGGGTCCAGGCCCGAGAGCTTGTGGCCCTGACCGAAGAAGCGCGTGCGGATGAGCAGCTCCATCATCGGGTGGGTGAACAGGAAGATCACTGCGATGTCGATGACCGTCGTGACGCCCAGCGTGAAGGCGAAGCCCTGGACCCCGCCCACGGCGAGGAGGTAGAGCACCACGGCGGCAACGAGGTTGACGGCGTCGGAGACGAGGATCGTGCGCTTGGCGCGGTCCCATCCTTCCTCGACGGCGGCGCTCAGCGGACGTCCGTCACGCACCTCGTCGCGCACGCGCTCGAAGTAGACGATGAAGGAGTCCGTCGTCACACCGATGGCCATGATCAGGCCTGCAACGCCTGCGAGCGAGAGCCGGTAGCCCATCGCCCACGACAGGAGCGCGATGACGAGGTAGGTGATGACCGAGGCCACCAGCAGCGAACCGGCGGAGATGACCGCCAGGCCACGGTACTGCCAGATCAGGTAGACGATGACGAGGAGGAAGCCGATGAGCGCCGCCCACAGGCCGATCGTGAGGTGATCGGTACCAATCGTGGCGGAGATCTGCTGCTCGGACTCGACCTCGAAGTTCAGGGGGAGCGACCCGAAGCTCAGCTGGTTGGCCAGCGCCGAGGCCGACTTCGCCGTGAAGTTACCGGTGATTTCCGCTTCCCCGGTGGAAATAATGGCGTTCATTGAGGGGGCGGTGATGACGGTACCGTCCAGGACGACGGCGAAGGAGTTGCGGTCCGGACGGCCGCGGTAGAAGGACGAACCCGCGGCATCCGCATCGTGGAAGCCGTAGAGGATCGTCGAGGTCTCCTTGAACTTCTCCTTGCCCGCCTCATTGAACTGCAGCGAGACGGCCCACTGGCCGGTCGTCTGGCCATTGGAGTTGCGTGCCAGCCCCGCGTTGGCCGTCTTGAGGTCGGATCCGGGCACGGCCACGGGTCCCAGAATGTACTTGATCTGGCCGGAGTCGTCGCATGCGGCGTAGGGCTTGTCGGGGGGGCCCTCCACGCGCTTCACATCCGCTGCAGCCGAGCAATCGAGGGTCAAGAAGTCGTACATCACCTGCTCGGTGACCCACGCCAGGTCGGAACCGTTCTCGGGCGTCGTCACGGGCGTGTCAGACAGGGTGCCGTCGTGATCGGTGTCGGCCGTGCTCATCGCCGTGGCAGCATCGAGAGCGGTGGATTGGACGCCGCCCGACTGGGCGGCGTGGTCAGCGCCGCTCGAGGACGATCCGCTCTGGCTGTCCTCCCCCGACTGCGCGCCGGACTGCTCGCCCGACTGAGTTCCCGACTGACCGACCTCGGTCTGGGAGGGTTGATTCTGAATGACGCCCTGCGCCGCGCCGATGCGCAGCACGGGGCGGAAGTTCATCTGAGAGGAGGAGCGAATGAGATCGAGCTGCTCCTGGGAGGGCGTGCCGGGGATTGACACCATGATGTTCGAGTTACCCAAGGAGGAAATCTCGGACTCGGACACGCCCGAGGCGTCAATGCGATTACGGATGATCGAGATCGCCTGCGTGATGTCGTCGTCGGTGATCTCGCGTTGCCCATCCCCTGTCACGGTGGGAGTCAGGATCAGCTGGGTCCCGCCCTTGAGGTCGAGGGCGAGGTCGGGGTACGGGGACACGCCCTTGGTGAAGTGCCCGATCGCCAGTGCCGCGCACGCCGCCACGATGGCGACGGTGAGCGTCACGAGCGCGCGCACTGGGCGTCGCTTGTGTGATGCCACGGTTCTACTTTCCGTTCAGCCTTGTGTTACTTCTGCTGCTCGTCGGGCTCGGAGGCGCTGGCCCCGTCACGAGCCGACTCGTCGAGCCCCAGGACGGTGTCGGCCTCGTCCGTGGGCTCTTCCACGTCAGCGCTCTCCTGAGTCTCGTTGTCGGCGTTCTCGGCGAGCGGCGGCACCGCGCCGATCTCGGCGATCATCTCCCGCTCCCAGTACATCTCGTGTCCATCGGTGGTTTCCAGGACGACGATATCGCCGTCGAGGTCAACGAAACGACCCCAGAAACCCACGCGGGTACGGACCCACTCACCGGGCTTGACGGCTGCGAGCTGGTCGCGCTTCTCCTGCTCCATCTGCGCCATTTGCTTCTTGCGCGAGCGCGAGCTCCACCACATGAAGACGACCATGAGGCCAATGAGGAGCACCAGGAAGTAGTTGTTCATAAAGGCTGATTCACTTTCGATGACGGTCGGGCGCTGTGAGCGCACCTTGCCAGTCTAATGCCCGAGGAGGGTTTTAGCCTAAGCGATCAATACGCGGCGCGGCGTATCCCACCTCCGAGCACGATCGGACCGCCGCTTGTCACCGAAGCTGCCGCCTCGACTAGTCGAAGAGCACGCTCTCCCCGGCGGGGGGCGTGAGTCCGAGGTGGCTCCACGCGAGCGGGGTTGCCATGCGCCCACGGTTGGTGCGTACGAGGAAGCCCTCTCGCACGAGGTAGGGTTCGGCCACCGTTTCGACGGTCTCCGCCTCCTCCCCGATGGTCACCGACAGGGTCGTGAGCCCGACCGGTCCACCTGCGAAGCGCCGACACACGGCCTCCAGGACCGCGCGGTCGAGGCGGTCCAGGCCGCTGGGGTCGACCTCGAAGAGCTCGAGGGCGCCCCGGGCGGCGTCGAGTGTGAGCTGTCCGTCGCCGTGCACCTGCGCGTAGTCGACGACGCGGCGCAGGAGGCGGTTGGCGATGCGCGGGGTGCCGCGCGAACGCGACGCGATCTCGTGGGCGGCGCGCGCGTCGATGGGTGATCCGAGCAGCGATGCGGAGCGGGTGACGACGGATTGCAGCTCGTCGGTCTCGTAGAACTCCAGGTGCGCGGTGAAGCCAAAGCGGTCGCGCAGAGGGGCGGGAAGGAGACCCGAGCGTGTCGTGGCTCCCACCACCGTAAAGGGCGGCAGCGTCAGCGGAATCGACGTGGCTCCCGGACCCTTGCCAACGACGACGTCAACGCGGAAGTCCTCCATCGCCAGGTACAGCATTTCCTCGGCCGTACGGGCGAGGCGGTGGATCTCATCAATGAAGAGGATGTCACCCTCTTGGAGGCCAGAGAGAATCGCCGCCAGGTCTCCCGCGTGCTGGATCGCCGGGCCCGAGGTCAGGCGCAGCGACGTGCCCATCTCGGCGGCGATGATCATCGCGAGGGTGGTCTTGCCCAGCCCGGGCGGTCCGGCCAACAGGACGTGATCGGGGGTGGCCGAGCGCATACGTGCCGCGTCGAGGACGAGCTGCAGCTGGCCTCGAACGACGCGCTGCCCGACGAACTCGGAGAGTTTCCGTGGACGCAGGGCGGCCTCGGCCGCGCGCTCGAGGTCCCCGGCGTCGGGTGCGACGATACGCATGGCGTCGACGTCCCCGCTCCTGTCTTCAGCCACGGCTTCCTCCCAGGGTGACAAGCGCGGCGCGGAGCATGTCGGAGGCGCCAAGTCCGCTTCCCGCCAGCTTCTCGATGGCTGCGCACGCCTGCGTCTCGGACCAGCCCAAGCCGACGAGGGCGACGCGCACCTCGGCGGCCACCGCGTCCTCGGCGGGCGGCGCGGAACGAGTGGGCCCCGCTCCCGGCAGAGCCGCGGGGCTGCCGAGCTTGTCGCCGATCTCCAGCGCCATGCGTTGAGCGGACTTCTTTCCCACGCCCGGGATGCGCTGCAGCACCGCCAGGTCCTGGTCTCGCACGGCGCGGCGCAGGTCGTCGGGCCGTAGGACGGCGAGCGCGGCGAGGGCGATCTTGGGTCCGATGCCCGAGACCGTCATCAGGGCAGCAAAGACGTCGCGTTCGTCGCTTGACTCGAAGCCGTAGAGGGTCATTGAGTCCTCACGCACGATCATCGAGGTATGAACCGTGATCTCGCGGTCCCGCGCCATCGCCTGGGCGCAGGCGGGAGTCACGTGGACACGAAAGCCGATGCCTCCCACGACAACATCAACGTGGTCGAGGCCTGTGCTCGCCACCGTGCCGCGCAGAATGGAGATCACTACGTTCCTTTCGTTCGTGGTCGCTCGCCGGGCAAGGCGAACATATGTACGATTCTAGCCGCGTCGGCGACGAGGATCCACGGCACCGGTGCGGCGTTGCGCCGCCTGCGCCTCGGCCCACGCGCGCTGAGCGGGAGTCATCGAACCGCGAGCCGTCAGACGCCCAGAGAGGGACACCGCGACGGAGGAATCCTGCGGAGCACCGAGCAGACCGGTACCACGCCACGCGTGCGTGATCGCGATCGCGAGGGAGTCCGCCGCGTCTGCCGGCTTGGGGGCCTTGGCCAAGCCGAGGATGCGCGCAACCATCGTCTGCACCTGCGCCTTGTCAGCGTTGCCGTTGCCGGAGACGGCGGACTTTACCTCGGAAGGAGTGTGCACGGCCATGGGCAGGCCGGCACGGCCCACGCACGTCATGGCGGCACCCATCACCTGCATGGTGGTGGTCACGGACTGCAGGTTGTCCTGGGCGAAGACGCGTTCGATCGCAACCACCTCGGGCGCGTAGCGTTCGATGACACCGTCGATCGCGTCCGCGATCGTGCGCAGCCGGAAGTGCGTCGCAAGGTCCTTGTCGCTCCGGGCGACGCCGACATAGACGAGGGTGGCTCGCCGCGACGGGTCCACGTCAATGACGCCCAGGCCGCATCGCGTCAGCCCCGGGTCGATGCCCATCACGCGCATCAGGCGCGCGCGACCATGTCGACGAAGAGGCCGTGCATGCGGTCGTCACCGCCGACCTCGGGGTGGAAGGACGTCGCCATGACGGTGCCGTGGCGCACCGCGACTATCGGACCGTCGGCGCTGTTTCCGGCACGTGCGATGACCTCGACCCCCTCGCCCACCGACTCGACCCAGGGAGCACGAATAAAGACGGCGTGGAAGGGGCCGCCCTCGAGGCCCTCAACGTCCAGATCCTCCTCGTAGGAGTCAATCTGACGTCCGAAGGCGTTGCGACGCACGACCATGTCGAGCCCGCCAAAGCAACGCTGATCGTCGCGTCCGTCCAGGATCGTAGAGGCAAGCATGATCATTCCCGCGCACGTCCCATACACCGGCATGCCCGCGGCGATGCGCTTGCCGAGGGCGTCGAAGAGGCCGAACGAGACGAGCAGCTTGGACATGGTCGTCGATTCGCCGCCGGGGATGACGAGGCCGTCGACGCGGGCGAGCTCGTCCTGCCTGCGCACGAGCAGCGCGCGGGCACCGGAGTTCTCCAGCGCCCGCGCGTGCTCTGCGACGTCGCCCTGGAGGGCGAGAACGCCGATGGTCACCATCCGCGCTCCGCGAGGCGGTGGTCGACCGGAATGTCATCAACGTTGATGCCGACCATGGCCTCGCCGAGCCCGCGAGAGACGTCGGCGATCACGGCGGGATCATCGTAGAAGGTGGTGGCCTTGACGATGGCGGCCGCGCGCTTGGCCGGGTCCCCGGACTTAAAGATGCCCGACCCGACGAAGACGCCTTCGGCGCCGAGCTGCATCATCATCGCAGCATCCGCGGGTGTGGCGATGCCCCCGGCAGTGAAGAGGACGACCGGGAGGCGACCCTCGCGGGCCACCTCTGCGACGAGCTCGTAGGGGGCTTGCAGTTCCTTGGCGGCCACGTAGAGCTCGTCCTCCGGCAGGGAGGTGAGGTGACGGATTTCGTCGCGAATCTGACGCATGTGCGTGGTCGCGTTCGAGACGTCTCCCGTGCCAGCCTCGCCCTTGGAGCGGATCATGGCCGCGCCCTCGGTGATGCGCCGCAGGGCCTCACCCAGGTTGGTGGCGCCGCACACGAAGGGGACCGTGAAGTTCCACTTGTCGATGTGGTGGGCGTAATCGGCGGGGGTGAGAACCTCCGACTCGTCGATGTAGTCGACTCCGAGGGACTGAAGGACCTGAGCCTCAACGAAGTGCCCGATACGCGCCTTGGCCATGACGGGGATGGATACGGCGTCGATGATGCCCTGGATCAGGTCGGGATCCGACATGCGGGCAACGCCGCCCTGGGCGCGAATGTCGGCGGGAACTCGTTCGAGGGCCATGACCGCGACGGCTCCGGCATCCTCGGCGATCTTGGCCTGCTCGGGGGTCACGACGTCCATGATGACGCCGCCCTTGAGCATCTGCGCCATTCCGCGCTTGACCTGGGGGGTACCAACCTCGCGCTTGACGGTGGATTCGCTCATGCTCACTCTGCCTCTTCCAGCTGCGCGCGGACCTCGTCCGACAGCGACATGTTCGTGTAAATGTTCTGAACGTCGTCGGAATCCTCGAGGGCGTCGATGAGCTTGTTGACCTTGAGGGCTCCCTCGAGATCAAGCTCAACCTCCGTGGAGGCCACGAACTGGACCTCTGCCGAATCGTAGTCGATGCCCGCCTCCTGGAGGGCACTGCGCACCGCGACCACGTCCTTCGGGTCGGATTCGATGACGAAAAGTTCGCCCGCGTCCTCGACCTCTTCCGCCCCGGCGTCGAGAACAGCCATCATGATGGACTCCTCGTCCACGCCGTCGGCGGCGGGGACCTCAACGACGCCGCGACGGGAGAACAGGTAGGACACCGAACCGGGGTCGGCCAGGGAGCCGCCGTGGCGGGTGAAGCCCAGGCGCACGTCGGAGGCCGCACGGTTGCGGTTGTCGGTGAGGCACTCAACGAGGAAGGCGACGCCGCTGGGGCCGTAGCCCTCGTACATGATGGTCTCGTAGTTCGCGCCGCCGGCCTCGGCGCCGGAGCCTCGCTTAACGGCCCGGTCGATGTTGTCCGCGGGGACGGAGTTCTTCTTCGCCTTCTGGATGGCGTCGTACAGCGTCGGGTTACCTGCAGGGTCGCCGCCGCCCGTGCGAGCAGCGACCTCAATGTTTTTGATGAGGCGCGCGAAGAGCTTGCCACGCTTGGCGTCGATAGCGGCCTTCTTGTGCTTGGTGGTCGCCCACTTAGAGTGTCCCGACATCACTTCTCCCTGTTGGGTGGATAGATACCGCCACATTCTACCGCGTTGAGGGGGACCGTCCCCACGTGTGGAACGCCGCCGTGGACAAACGTAAACACCGTCACAGCGAGCTGCGAGTGGCCGTTCCTCCCCCGCGCTCGGCGCTCGGATGGGCGGCCGCTGGCACGCAGGTCGCTCACCGCCTCCTCCGTCCGCTCGCCTGACCCGCAGGCGGGGTGAGGAAGAGACGCATGGAGCACGAACCGGGCCCGAGACGATCCCAGGGGCCATCGAACGTCAGGACCATCGCGGTTGCGGTCGCCACTCCCCTGGCGACCGCTGCTCGATCCTCGTCGCGCGAGAGGATCTCCGCCGCCAAGGACACCGTGGGTTCGTGGCCGACGATGAGGGCCGAGGCGCCGGACAGGCCGCGGGCGAGGGTGATGATGTCGCCCTCGTCAGCATCGTAGATACTGCGGTCCGTCCAGGCTCTACCCACGCCCACGTGGCCAGCGATTGCTTCGAAAGTCTGGCGTGCCCGCGCCGCATCGGAGGACACGGCAACGTCGAAGGAACCGATCTCACGGGCGAGGGTACGCCCGAGGCGCTCGGCCTGGTCGCGTCCGGCGTCGGTCAGCGGGCGCAGATGATCGGGGTAGGGCATGGCGGCCTGCGCGTGGCGAACGAGAACGAGAGTTGGCATACTTCCAAGCGTAACCGCACCGGGAGGACACCATGGCACTGGGAGTCGAAAGCGCCTCGGGCATCTGCTCAGCGCGCGAATGCACCGAGGCTGCGCGCTACCGGATCGACTGGCGTAACCCGGCGATCCACCGCGCCCGCACGAAGACGTGGCTGGCGTGCGAGGAGCACCGCTCCTACCTAGAGAACTACTTCATGTACCGCTCGTTCCCGTACAGGGTCTCAGCTTTCGTTGCGCCGGACCAGGCGCCGCCTCAGGACCACTGATCGAGGGGACGGTCGTTCCAGGTCAGGGCGTGGAGTCCCTTCGCCAGTTCGTCGGCCGAGGCAGGGGTGAAGTCGGGGGCCCACTCGAAGGTGGACGTGCCCGTACGTTTGTTTGCATTGCGAAAATGCAAACGGGAAGGCCCCCAGCAGCTTAGAAGCCTCCCACCGTGACGATTCACCTGTCCATTATGCAGCGTTCAAGGACAAATCTTGAGCGGCGCCGTCAGAATCGACGCCAAGGACAGCAGCCTAAGGCAAATCATCCACCAGCTGCCTAGCCTCGCGGGCCGCCTCCAACGCCTCATTCCGCTCCCCCACCTCCGACAAAATGTTCGCCAGGTTATTCAACGACATTGCAAGGTCGGGGGTGTAAGCCGCCGGGGAAACCTCAGCCAACGCCCGGCGCAAACGCACCGCCTCACGAGCCGCCTCCAACGCCCCATTCCGCTCCCCCACACTCGACAAACAATTCGCTAGGTTACTCAACGACATTGCCAGGTCGGGGGTGTAAGCCTGCGGGGACACCTCAGCCAGCCCACGATACAGCTCCACCGCCTCACGAGCCACCTCCAACGCCTCATTCCGCTCCCCCACCGCCGACAAACGATTCGCCAGGTTACTCAACGACATTGCAAGGTCGGGGGTGTAAGCCGCCGGGGAAACCTCAGCCAACCCACGATACAACTCCACCGCCTCACGGACCGCCACCAACGCCCCATCCTGCTCACCAACAGCTGACAGAAGATTTGCTAGTGTACCCACTGTCCGGGCAAGGTCAGGCTGGAAGGCCTGCGGGGAAACCTCAGCCAGCCCACGATACAGCTCCACCGCCTCACGAGCCGCCACCACAGCATCACTAAGCCGCCCCACGGCGGACAGGCAATCTGCTAGATTACACAACGAGCGGGCCAAGTAAGGAGTAGACACCTGTGGAGACACCGAAGATAACCCCTGACGATACAGCTCCGCCGCCTCGTGGGCCGCCTCCAACGCCTCATTCCGCTCCCCCACCTCCGACAAACAATTCGCCAGGTTATTCAACGACCCAGCCAGGTTCGGGGTGTAGGCCTGCGGGGAAGCTTCAGCCAGCCCCCGATACAGCTCCACCGCCTCGTGGGCCGCCTCCAACGCCTCATTCCGCTCCCCCACCTCCGACAAACAATTCGCCAGGTTATTCAACGACCCAGCCAGGTTCGGGGTGTAGGCCTGCGGGGAAGCTTCAGCCAGCCCCCGATACAGCTCCACCGCCTCACGAGCCGCCACCAACGCCCCATTCCGCTCCCCCACCTCCAACAAACAATTCGCCAGGTTATTCAACGACCCAGCCAGGTCGGGGGTGTAAGCCTGCGGAGAAGCCTCAGCCAGCCCACGATACAGCTCCACCGCCTCACGGGCATGCTTAAGTACCTCGGCCATCTTTTCCGTGTCCCATTCGAGTGGGGCACGATCGGCAGAATCTCCAATCTCGTCATCTATTTGCAACACTGATAGATTCCCGTTCATCGACCAGCGGAAACGCAGCGCTTCACGCATTGCGTCCAGCGCCTCACCTTTGTCACCATTCTCGCGCAGAATAGAAGCCAGCTCGGTGAGAGCATCAACCAATTTTACATGATCGCCTGACGGCTCTGATTTAGCCAACTCTCGATAGAGTTCCACCGCCTCTCGGACCGCGTCTTTCGCCTCCCTAGTCGCACCTAACTTATATCGCGCACGCCCAAGTAGAGTTAATACCTCAGCAAATTGCACAGCATACGCCGATGGTGACCCCTCAGACAGAACGCGACATAGTTCCAAAGCCTTCTCTGCGGATGTTAACGCTTTGGCCCACTCACCCATCTCTAACAGACGTTTCGTTAACAGAATTTGCCAGTACAACTGTTCTTCAGTACCTGGTTGAGCACAAGTAACCAGACGATTAGTCGCTGCCAGCGCCACCCGCCGCAAGGAATCATCCCCAGGTGAAATTTCTTCCAGAATATCCTTAAAAGGAAGATCGGCACCAGAGTTGATCAAGTCCTCCAAGGCGCACACAAACGGTCCTCCCTGCGCAATTGCAACACCCAGCGCATCACGCCACAAATGCGGGTGATGCCTCAGAGCCCGACAAGCAATCTCATCTGCCGCTTCCCTATTTAGAGAGGCCGCACGAGTGAGAGTACTAAACACGTTCCTCAGCTGTTGCTTCCGCACGCGATTACGCTCAGCATTAATTTGACTTGCGCGAGGATATTTAACAACCATAGTCCACTCCTTCAATCCTTAAGAAAGAATATCGTCTAAGAGTTCTGGATTATTTCCAAAAACCGTAAGGATAAGATGATCTGCCACAGGATCTGGCTGGAGACAAATAGGTTTCTCACCGTCTGTACGCAACAGTGCCTGCACGAGAAGCTCTGCAAAGCGCCCACGGCGTAAGTGCTCACTGCTCCACTCCGGGAGCACGCTAAGGACAGCATCCACCTTCTCTTCATCTGACGCAGGTGAAATTAAACTCAAAGTTGCAGCAGCTCGGTGAAGATGCCTGGTGCTTACCTCCGCCAGTATTGGAGCTTTGCGCCACTGAGCAAACTCTATCTCTAACACACTCTCATAAAGCTCACTCCGATCCGATTGCATTGCCGTACTATCTACTCTTTCACTGCACACTACACTCCAGGCCTGCAGTACAACATCGAGTGCCGTCTCACCAAGATCATCTGGAACAACACCATTTGAGGGACGATTCAAATGCATACATTCAGAGAACTTTTCAACCGCTCTTTCGTAGAGATCGGGGAACAGTCTTGGCTCTGCCTCTTGCTGTGCCTGTCCAAGGTTTGAAATTTTAAGAGTTCTGCTCAAATTAATGCCATCTTGCTCCATACGGCTTCGAAAACTATCCCACCATTGGTCTGTACCACGCGCTGTCAACACGATCCGGGTCGGCGACTGCCTGGCCCGCAGCGCGCGAACCACCCGTGCGATGAGACCTCGCCGCGCTTCCTCG
>ERZ773049.2094-NODE-2094-length-11078-cov-28.473827_pt1 | contig 11078 bp, 11 predicted proteins | sample MGYA00580633_ERZ773049 | MGnify/ENA primary metagenome ERZ773049 (study PRJEB29015, sample SAMEA2737991) | human oral metagenome | biome: human oral; feature: human-associated habitat; material: dental | place: China | collected 2066 ... | reverse complement strand
CGTCCATGGGTAAAACCGCCTTTTCGATCAATATTGCGGAACACGTTGCCGTAGAAAACAAATTGCCTGTCGCCGTATTCTCTATGGAGATGGGCGGTGCGCAGTTGGTCATGCGTATGCTGGGTTCAGTCGGACGTTTGGATCAAAGCGTTTTAAAAACCGGCAGATTACAAGACGAACACTGGGGCCGTCTGAACGAAGCGGTCGTTAAACTCTCCGATGCACCCATGTATATCGATGAAACGCCGGGTTTGACTGCGCTCGAACTCCGCGCCCGCTCCCGTCGTCTTGCACGCCAGTTCAACGGCAAATTGGGGTTGATCGTTATCGACTACCTGCAATTGATGTCAGGTTCTGGTCGCTCTGACAACCGTGCTTCCGAGCTTGGCGAAATTTCGCGCTCCCTCAAAGCATTGGCTAAAGAATTGCAAGTTCCCGTCATTGCCCTGTCGCAGTTGAGCCGTACAGTTGAGCAGCGTACCGACAAACGCCCGATGATGTCCGACTTGCGTGAGTCCGGCGCAATCGAACAAGATGCCGACTTGATTATGTTCATGTATCGCGACGAATACTACAACTCAGATTCACCCGCAAAAGGCTTGGCGGAATGTATTATCGGCAAACACCGTAACGGTCCCGTTGGGAAAGTATTCCTCACTTGGATGGGTCAATTTACCAAATTTGATAATGCTGCCTATGTTCCAGAATCCATGTTGATGGAAGATTGAGACAGATTGTCCGAAAAACTAACCGAATTTCATATTTCATTAGTCACGCATTACAAAATCGTTTAGAATAAATCTAATAAAAGCAAAAGCATTGCCACAGGCAAGTGCAAAAGAGAAAACGTCAGTTACCCAACACATTACTACTAAAAAATCACTCATGTATCAGACACAAAAAGGCTTCACCCTAATTGAGTTGCTGATCGTCATTACTATTGCAGCAGTAATGGCAGTCATCGCACTTCCCAATATGAATCAATGGATTGCCTCCAGACGTGCGGCATCGCAAGCAGAGCAAATTGCAAATCTGCTGCGCTTCGCGCGTAATGAGGCCGTCCGACTCAATCTTCCCGTTTACATCTGCCCGGTCAAAATCAAATCCGATGGCTCACCCAATAATGGTTGCGATTCCAAATATGCCGGTAATGGTATGTTGTCCTACGCCGATAAAAACGAAGACTTACGCTATCAAAACGACACAGTTGATTTATCCATCCGCTCCATTATCCTTAATGGAGATACCGACAAAGTGGAATACAGCTTCAACTATATCCCTATCGGCAATGACCGTTCTGCCCTCTCGGCCTCAGCTTCAAAAGAAGTCTGGTGGAGATTTCTTCCCAATGGTACATTTGGTCATTCAACTGATGGCAAAAATTATCAATTTTCAGACGGCCACATCAAAATCAGCCTAACGGATAAATCTGCTGCCGATGCTGAAACCAAGAAAGCCCGTGCTACCGTACTTTTAATCAATGGCAATGGGCATGTCGAAATCTGTGCTAAAAACGATGAGCGCAAAATATGCGAATACACTTCCAAATAATAACAACGGTATCTTATGAACATTACTAATCCTACTCATCTCAGATCATTTAAAGGCCGTCTGAAAACAAGCTCAACAAGCTTTACTCCAAAACTTCAATCAGGTATGACCCTGATTGAAGTTTTGATCGCCATGTTTGTCCTTGCAATCGGCGTACTAGCCCTTCTGGCTGTTCAATTGCGTACCGTATCCAACGTGCGCGAGTCTGAAAATCAAACCACAGTCGCCCAAATTACACAAAATCTAATTGAAGGCATGCTCATTAATCCAACGCTCTCTGAAGAAACCGATACTGCAGGGGAAAAAACCTCCCGTTATAAAAAATCCTATGATGCCTACCTAAAATCCGACTCTAAACAAACTGCAAAATTTGAAGCCAAAATGAGCAAAGCCCAACTTGCACAGGCTCAAATTGCACAGTTTAAAGCTGATTTAGCCAAAGCCCTTCCCGAAGCCCAAGTCTTCTCGACCATCTGCAAAGATTCTTCCGGTGCAGAGCCGACTTACGAAAATGGGTTTAATGCAAAATGCGATGGCAAAGGCGATACAACCATCGTGAAAGTTTTATGGTTGCAAGATGTTGAAGAAGAAAATAGCGCAAAAAATCTCAACACATCGGGGCATCACGTTGTCTATACCTACCAATCACGCGTAAGAGACTAACAATGAACAATAAACGCTTACTCAACCATATTACCAATAAAACCGCCATTCGTGGTTTTAGTATCCTTGAATTTCTGGTTGCCAGCCTGCTCAGCATGATCGTCTTAATGGCTGTCAGCTCCACTTACTTTACTGCGCGCGGATTAAACAAGTCTGCCAACGCCCGTATCGGTATCCAACAAGATTTGCGCAACGCCGCCAATATGATCGTCCGCGATGCGCGTATGGCAGGTAATTTCGGCTGCTTCAATATGGCGAATTTTCCTGCCTCTGCAGTGATAGAAGACAAAAGCTCGGATGAATATACATTGAAAACAGCCGGTGTGAATAAGCTGTTACCGGTTAAAGAAATCAATAAATTAAGCTATACAGGCTTTGTTCAAACTGGCAAAGCCCTGCTGTTCCAATACGGTATCGACAAAGCGGACTCTGCTGCAAAAACTGCCATTGCCAGCAGCTGCTCCGGTATTGCCAAACCTCACATAGAAATTAAAGATTTGGCTGCGGCAAAATCAGCTTTAAAAATTACCAACTCTGATCAAGACGGCAGTATCGCCATTATGAAACATGAAATGATTGCCTACGCTGTCGGTAAACTTGGCGAAGAGAGCGGTTTGTTCCGTTTCCAATTATCAAATGATGGCTCATGGAGTAATCCGCAGCTGTTAATTAAAGGCATCACTGCTATGGATATCCACTATATCTATGCAGAATGTCCTGATTCTGAAAATGCATCTGCCAGCGGATTGAATACAGAATCATTTGATTACAAAAACGCATTGGATATCTCAGCTAAGGCCAAGTCTCCGGCTTCTATCCAAATCGTACTGAATAACGGCAGTATTGACCCATCAAAAGAACAAGACAATAAAGTCGATATCTATAATATTAATGCCACTATCCGCGGAGGAAACGTATGCGCCGACAGATCACTCTAATCAAACCTGAACGGCAGCAGGGCTATGCTTTGTTTATCGTCTTAATGATGATGGTCGTCATCGCCCTGCTCGTGGTTACAGCCACCCAGTCCTACAATACCGAACAGCGTATCAGCACCAATGATGCCGACCGCAAACTGGCAACCACCCTAGCCGAAGCGGCACTGCGTGAAGGTGAAAATCAAATTTTTGATATTGAAGGTAAAAAGACTACTTTTACCGCAAAATGTGAAAAAGGTTTATGTTCCACACCAAACGTAAAATCCAATGACGATTTTACTGAAGAAGGCAACCCAACCGTAGATGCTTGGAAGCGAAAATGCGATAAAAGCCTGTGTATTGACGCCAATGGTACGGAATATCCTTTAGATAAAAAAAGTGGCATCGTAAATAATCCGCGCTACATCATCGAATATTTAGGTAAAACGACAGAGGGTCGAATTACTTACCGCGTTACCGCCAAGGCATGGGGTAAGAATGCCAATACCCAAGTCGTCCTTCAGTCTTACGTTGCCAGCGAATAATATAATGAATACCACCTCTACCAAACAACTAGGCTTTACGCTGGTTGAGATGATGATTGCTGTCGCCATCTTAGCCATCCTGAGCGTCATTGCCATTCCGTCTTACAATCACTACATTGAACGAGGCTACCAATCACAAGCGCATGCCGAATTAGTCGCCATCAATTCTGCTTTTAAAAACCAGATGGTTAAAAATCCAAAGTGGAAAACTGATGAGATTAAAACTCAGTTGGATGACTTTATTGCCTCATACAAAGGCCATAAAGACTTGGCAGACAAATACCAATACTCTGCTGAAATGATTAATGCCAGTAAAAGCCGGGCCTATCGTTTGAAAGCCATTCCCACAAAAACAGGCTATACCCTTTCCGTTTGGATGGATAGTTTGGGCAATGCTTACAAATGCACTGATATTGATTCTGCCAAAGATTCCAAAACTACAATGACCAATGGCAAAGGTTGCGAATCGGTTTCCAAAAAGAAATCTTCTTAGTCTGACAACCATAAAAAAGCAGTGTCATTTTATCGACACTGCTTTTTTTATTTTACTGTTTCCAATCATCGTCTCGGCGTTGGCGTTTCAACAAGATCCTGACTGCGCCATCATTGCCTTGTCGAGGCTCGACATAAGCCAACACATCAGGATGCTGCATCAACCAGCGGCGCGTCATATTTTTCAAAACCGGTTTATAGCCTGCAGAACCCAAGCCGCTGCCATGGACAATCTCGCCGCAAACGCCGCGTTTTTTCGTAAACTCAATAAATTCGTTCAATACCTGCTGCGCTTCTTCCTGCGTATAGCCATGCAAATCCACATCAGCCACAACAGGATAATGGCCATTTCGCAAACGCATCAAATCATTTTTACCCTGCCCGTTTTTACTGAACGAAGCCGGCGGTTCTTCCCAGCCGCCGCTGCCCACATAAAAATAATCTTCCTGCTCCAAAGTCGCCATTTCTTTAGGTCGCAGCTTGATAGGTGATTTATCACGGGGCTGTTCATAATAGTTGCCGGCATTTTTCAACGGCGTAACCTTACCAACCGCCTTGCTGAAATCTACATCCTCTACCTGCTTTTTAGCCTTCGCTTCGGCTTCCCGCTCCGCGGCTTCCTTTTTCGCCTGTTTACCCAAAGCCTTCAGCGTTTCTTGAAAGTTTGCCGTCATGGTTTGTCCTTTACAAAAAATTGATTGCGCCCATTATAGCAAACCCGGCCACAAGGCCGTCTGAAAGACTCTTATCATCGCTTCTTGTTTAGGGTATAGTATTAACGCATTGTCAGTCTTACAAAAGAGAAAAATCATGTTTAAACGCCCGGAAGAAATCATTGTCTTGATACTTGCCCTATTATGGGTCGGACTCAGCTACTACTTTGCCGCCATCCTGATTTCAGATGCCTACACCATTCTCCTGATTACCGTACTGACTTTCGTTTGGGTGGTCATCTGTTTCCTTTTATGGCAACGCAACTTAAGCCGTCATATTTGGCCGCTGTTCCTCGGCAGCCTGGTTGCCTGCTGGTGGCCGTACTTCACTTGGCTTGCAAGCGACGTTCCCGAAGGCACATGGTATTCAGGCTGGACATTCAAATCCATTATCGCCCTGATTCCCGTTGTTGCTGCTTATCTCTTCAAGTGGAAACGGAGCCGAAAAAACAAAATCGCCAACACCCTTGCCTGATACCTCGCGCCGTCTTTTTCAGACGGCGTTTTCCATATCTGACATAACGCTCAGACTGTCAACAATCCCAATAAAATGCTATACTCTTCACACGATTTAACACCCTAAAACAGGCCGTCTGAAAGACTTATCAAGATGATCAGCAAACAAGAATACCAAGCCCAAGCCGCACAAGGTTACAACCGCATTCCACTCGTTCAAGAGCTGCTTGCCGACTTGGACACACCGCTCTCAATCTACCTCAAACTTGCCAACAAGCCTTTCACCTACCTGCTCGAATCCGTTGTCGGTGGCGAACGCTTCGGCCGCTATTCCTTTATCGGCCTGCCTTGCAGCCACTATCTCAAAACCAGCGGCAAACATGTCGACGTGTATCAAAACAGCGAAATCGTCGAACAACACGACGGCAATCCCCTACCCTTTATCGAAGCCTTCCACAACCGCTTCAAAACGCCAGAAATCCCAAGCCTGCCGCGCTTTACCGGCGGCCTGGTCGGCTATTTCGGTTATGAAACCATCTACAATTTCGAACATTTTGCCCACCGCCTGAAACATACGGCCAAAGCCGATCCCCTCGGTACGCCCGACATCCTCCTGATGCTCTCGCAAGAGCTTGCAGTAGTGGATAACCTAAGCGGCAAAATCTACCTGATTGTTTATGCCGATCCCTCTCAAGCCAACGGCTACGAACGCGCCCGCGAACGTCTTGAAGACATCCGTACCCAGTTACGCCAAAGTTGCGCCATCCCGCTTTCCCTTGGCAGCAAGCAAACCCAAGCAGTCAGCGAATTTGGAGAAGAACCTTTCAAAGCCTGCGTCAACAAAATCAAAGACTACATCTTTGCAGGCGACTGTATGCAGGTTGTTCCCAGCCAACGCATGAGCATGGAATTTACCGACAATCCGCTTGCCCTCTACCGCGCCCTGCGTACGCTGAACCCATCGCCATATATGTTCTACTACGATTTTGGCGATTTCCATATTGTCGGCTCTTCGCCCGAAATCCTCGTCCGCCGCGAACGCGACGATGTCATCGTCCGCCCTATTGCCGGTACACGCCTGCGCGGCAAAACACCAGCCGAAGACCTCGCCAACGAACAAGACCTGCTGAGCGATTCCAAAGAAATTGCCGAACACGTCATGTTGATTGATTTAGGACGCAACGACGTCGGCCGCATCAGTAAAACCGGCGAAGTCAAAGTCACCGACAAAATGGTGATTGAAAAATACTCCCATGTAATGCACATCGTTTCCAACGTCGAAGGCCGTCTGAAAGACGGTATGACCAACATGGATATCCTCGCCGCCACCTTCCCGGCAGGTACACTTTCCGGCGCACCCAAAGTCCGCGCCATGGAAATCATCGAAGAAGTCGAACCCAGCAAACGCGGCATCTACGGCGGCGCCGTCGGCGTATGGAGTTTCAATAACGACATGGACTTGGCAATCGCCATCCGCACCGCCGTAGTGAAAAACAACACGCTATACGTCCAAAGCGGCGCAGGCATCGTCGCTGACTCCGACCCGACCTCAGAATGGCAGGAAACGCAGAACAAAGCCCGAGCAGTGGTTAGGGCGGCGCAGATGGTGCAGGAGGGGTTGGATAGGTAGGTTAACTAATTATTTTGAAAAAATTGAACTATGTGTAACTTCAAGTAAATACTCTGAAAAATGGCAACCATAAAATCAAACTCTTTATTTCACTTTACTCCCAAAGAGGAATATCTATTAGATATTTTGGAAAATGGCTTTTGGCCTAGATATTGTTTTGAAGATATTGAATGGCTAATTCCAAAAGATTTAAAAAATGAATTAGAGAAACAGGAAGAAGACAACTTTTTGGAAACTCCTATTAAACAGTTGATAAAAGATAATATCAGTTCAATAGCTTACCCAATGTCTTGTTTTTGTGATATTCCACTATCCAAAATTACAGCACATACAGATTTTTATGGTAGCTTTGGCCTTGGAATGACAAAGGAGTGGGGAATAAGAAAAGGATTAAATCCTATTTTTTATCTGTCAGATAACAGTATTATTCCTAATCTAATTCGAAATTTTATCTTAAAAAATATTCCAGTGGATGCAATAAGTTTGTTAATCAGTAGGGAATTGAGTCCAAACACTACACTTCAACTTATGAAATTCTTGAAACCATTGAGAGGAAAGATGAAAGTAAATGGGAAGGAGGTAACGAAAAATTTTGATGAAGAATGTGAGTGGAGATATGCACCTGCTTCAGATGAAAACAACCTTTTCCCAAATTTTTTACCAAATTTTTTAGCCAATAATAATGAAGAATTACAGGATTCAAATATTGTTACGAAAAAAGTTGCTTCACTAAATTTTGAACCCTCAGATATAAAATACATTTTTGTACCAGAAGATTCTAATATTCCAACAATTATTAATAAAATTAATACAATATTTACGAACTATCCTGAACATGAAAGGCTTCTTTTACTTTCAAAAGTTATTTCCTTAGATACTATCAGAAAAGATTTTTAATATTCCTTGCTATGAACAAATCCACCATCCTCCCACCAGCCATGCTCGGCATCCTCGGCGGCGGCCAATTAGGCAGAATGTTTACCGTTGCCGCCAAAACCATGGGCTACAAAGTAACCGTTCTCGACCCCGATCCGGACGCGCCGGCGGCGGAATTTGCCGACCGCCATTTGTGCGCGCCGTTTGACGACCAAGCCGCGTTGGACGAGTTGGCAAAATGCGCGGCTGTTACCACTGAATTTGAAAACGTTAATGCCGACGCGATGCGCTTTTTGGCAAAACATACCAACGTTTCCCCCGGCGGCGACTGCGTTGCCATCGCGCAAAACCGTATTCAGGAAAAAGCGTGGATACGCAAAGCGGGATTGCAAACCGCGCCGTATCAAACGGTTTGTCGTTCAGACGACATCAGCGAAGCAAGCGCGCAATTCCTGCCCGGCATCCTGAAAACCGCCACTTTGGGCTACGACGGCAAAGGCCAAATCCGCGTAAAAACATTGGATGAACTCAAAGCCGCGTTTGCCGAACACGGCAGCGTGGATTGCGTTTTGGAAAAAATGGTGGACTTACGCGGCGAAATTTCCGTCATCGTATGTCGTCTGAACGATGAAAACGTGCAAACCTTCGATCCTGCTGAAAACATCCACGAAAACGGCATCTTGGCTTATTCCATCGTCCCTGCGCGGTTGAGTGCCGACGTGCAGCAACAGGCACGGCAGATGGCGCAGCGCTTGGCGGACGAATTGGATTATGTCGGCGTGTTGGCGGTGGAAATGTTCGTCGTCGGCGACACGCATGAATTGGTCGTCAACGAAATCGCCCCGCGTCCGCACAATTCCGGCCACCATACCATCGACGCCTGCGCGGCAGACCAATTCCAGCAACAGGTCCGCCTGATGTGCAACCTGCCGCCTGCTGATACCAAATTGCTGACTTCTTGCTGCATGGCGAATATTTTGGGCGATGTTTGGAAGGAAGACGGCGGCGAACCCGAATGGTTGCCGCTGCAAAGCAACCCGAATACGCATCTGCATCTTTACGGCAAAAAAGCCGCGCGCAAAGGCCGAAAAATGGGCCACTTTACCGTCTTGGCCAACGATGCGGACAACGCGTTCCAAACCGCACAAACCTTACATCAAAGCCTGTAACCTTACCCACTTTTTTCAGACGGCCTTTGATTGCAAAAGGCCGTCTGAAATCAATTTTTCCGACCATCCGCCATGAGCCTTCTGACCATCCTCCGTCCGGCAACCGAAAAAGACTGCCAAGACATACACAATGCCCATCTGCATGCCGTTCAATACGCCTGCATCCGCTGTTATGATGAAACTATTATGCACACATGGGAAAGTCTGCTCGACATCAACAGCTATTTGGAAACCATCTCCGATAAAAACAAAGCCTTGTGGGTGGTCGAATACAAAGGGCTAATTCAAGGCTTCTTCCAAGTCGATTTCAAAGAAGCGCAACTGGACGCCTTATACGTCCATCCGCTCTTCCACAATCTCGGCTTGGGTACGGCCCTGCTCAGCCGCGCCGAAGAAATGGCACGAAATGCAGGCCTCAGCTTTCTCAAACTGTATGCCTCGCTCAATTCCGTGCCTTTCTATCGCCTCAATCGTTATGAATCGCTCGGTACTGCCGTGTTGCAGCTGAACAAAACCGTCCGCGTCGAATGCGAATTGATGCGCAAATACCTGTAATTTTCCCTTCCGCCGTTGCTTTTTTGAAAGAAACCGATGTCCCGAATTGCCGCACTGCCCGACCATCTTGTCAACCAAATCGCCGCCGGAGAAGTGGTTGAACGCCCTGCCAACGCTCTGAAAGAAATCGTTGAAAACAGTATCGACGCAGGCGCGACAGCGATTGATGTCGAGCTGACCGGCGGCGGTATCCGCCTGATTCGCGTCAGCGACAACGGCAGCGGCATCCACTCAGACGACATCGAGCTTGCGCTCCACCGCCACGCCACCAGCAAAATCAAAACCTTAAACGATTTGGAACACGTTGCCAGTATGGGCTTTCGTGGCGAAGGTTTGGCCAGTATCGCCTCAGTCAGCCGCCTGACCCTGACCAGCCGTCAAGAAGACAGTTCACACGCGACCCAAGTCAAAGCAGAAGACGGCAAACTCAGCAGCCCCACCGCCGCCGCCCACCCCGTCGGCACCACCATCGAAGCTGCCGAACTCTTCTTCAATACCCCTGCACGGCGCAAGTTCCTCAAATCCGAAAACACCGAATACGCCCACTGCGCCACCATGATCGAACGTCTTGCGCTGGCGCATCCGCACATTGCCTTCTCACTCAAACGCGACGGCAAACAAGTGTTCAAACTTCCTGCACAAAGCCTGCATGAACGTATTGCTGCCATTGTCGGCGATGATTTTCAGACGGCCTCATTGGAAATTGACAGCGGCAATGGCGCATTGCGGCTCTATGGCGCGATTGCCAAGCCGACCTTTGCCAAAGGTAAAACCGACAAACAATACTGCTTCGTCAACCATCGCTTCGTGCGCGACAAAGTCATGCTTCATGCCGTCAAGCAGGCATACCGAGACGTATTGCACAACGCGCTGACGCCTGCTTTCGTCCTCTTCCTCGACCTGCCGCCCGAAGCCGTGGATGTCAACGTCCACCCGACCAAAACCGAAATCCGCTTCCGCGACAGCCAGCAGGTGCACCAACTCGTGTTCCACACGCTCAACAAAGCCCTTGCCGACACACGCGCCGACCTGACCGAAAGCGTCAGCAACGCAGGCGAAGTGTTGCATGACATTACTGGCGTTACTACTACACCAATGCCGTCTGAAAACGACGGTGAAAATCTGTTTGATAGCGCATCCAACTACCCGACGGGCAACAAACCCGATACACGCAATGCCTTTGGTTCATCAGGCAAAACCGCGCCTATGCCTTACCAAGCCGCGCGTGCGCCGCAACAACGCAGCCTGTCTCTGCGCGAAAGCCGCGCAGCCATGAATACTTATGCCGAGCTCTACAAAAAAACCGACGACATCGACCTTGAGTTGAGCCAATTCGAGCAGGCACGTTTCGGTAATATGCCGTCTGAAACGCCTACTCCCAAAACAGATAAGCAATGTTCAGACGGCCTTCCCTCCCAATCCGAACTGCCGCCACTCGGCTTTGCCATCGCCCAACTATTAGGCATCTACATCCTCGCCCAAGCCGAAGACAGCCTGCTGCTCATCGACAT
>ERZ773049.2092-NODE-2092-length-11082-cov-2.766845_pt1 | contig 11082 bp, 11 predicted proteins | sample MGYA00580633_ERZ773049 | MGnify/ENA primary metagenome ERZ773049 (study PRJEB29015, sample SAMEA2737991) | human oral metagenome | biome: human oral; feature: human-associated habitat; material: dental | place: China | collected 2066 ... | reverse complement strand
CAGGCGCAGGGCGATTGGTTCTTAAAGATGTCATTATGTCGGCAGGGGGGCTTATAGCAGCTTCGGAGGCAGCGCGCCGCTTGCTAAAGAAACAGTCTTAAACAGAGAATCATAGTTAAAATTTCACATACACTAAAAAGGTATTTCGTACACTAAAACAGTTTGCGAAGTACCTTTTTTAATTTAATAAGCCTGATGATTTAGCCGAAATAGTGAGTAAATGATATGGCAAGGTAGCTAAGCTGGCAATCCTTTTTAGTATTTAAATTTGGCAGTGAGCAGAATATTTTGTACTTTTGCTACGAATTTAATATTTTTAATGTATTACAGAGGGTGTCCAAAAAGTTTTATTTTAGCTTAAAACAAGCTTATTAATGAACAGAATATTTTTGTAACTAATTGATTATTAACATCCCCCCTTCCCCCCTTCAAAAGGGGGGAGATGCCGAAGTAGTACTATTAAAGACTTTTTGGACAGGCTCACAATTATTTAGAAGGCAATTTGAGTGAAATATTTTAATACTATGATTCCGACACCAGCACAAATTGAAGAGTTTGTTTTAAACCTCAAAGCGCTTACCCAGCGCGAGGTGATTCGCATTGAGCTATCGCTGGCTGATGCGTTGACTGTTGCTGATAGGTAGGAGGTTATCCTTACTTTACTCAATATGACCCTCGCAAGGAAGGAGATTCTCATACCTTTTTGTTGCTGCAAATAGATAGTGATGAGGTAGAAGGGAAAGAAATTTTGTGGGGGGATTGTGGTGTGGCTAATTTCTTTATCAGTCCTGAAGATATGGCTAATTGTAAATTTGACGATGTGCTATACAACTGGGATTGCACCTAACTGCTCTAATAAAAATGCCCGTACGGCTCGCATCTAATACCTAAAAAAAATAACTATGAAACATATTTTAATAACTTTGTTACTATGTGCGTCTTCAATGTATGCACAAAATCCCTTAAAAGGCAAATGGATAACCAACACTCTGTTGGGTAACTTCAAAGACGAATATCAAAACCTGCTTGTGCTTACTCGAAAAGGAAATGAAAGCTTTGGTTATGCAACGGAATTTGAAAAGGGCGACAAAAATAAATATTGGTCGCATTACTTTGCTCCTTGTGGTAACGATTGTTTCCGATCTGTATCAGGAACATTTGAGCTTATAGCTCCCTCGTATGTGCGCCTCAATGCCCTAACTTTTGAGCAATATGGCGATTGCGAAAAGAAAAACAAAACGTTGCATAACGATACCGCCGATTATTACATATACAAAGTCTCAGATAAGAAAATCTTCTTAGTGAAAAGCACTTCAAGAAATGAAAAAGAAGATCAAGAAAAGGCTAAAAACTATTTGTTAGTAACCGGTATAAAGGAGAATGTAGTATATAAACATGAAACAAAAATGAAGGTGGAAACTAAATTTAAATATATAGGAGCATTACCTACGCAAGTAGAGAAATATGCTACTGATATACTTCACTTGAAAAAATTCAAGATACTTGCTTATAACCAATTAGGAGGGAGAGCGGCTTGGGTATTTGCGGTAAAAGACCTCACCACAGAAACTATAACCTATGTAATACAAGAAAATTGTTATGATGCAAAAGATAAAGAAATGTCTTGCTTTTTTGACTGTACCGAAGCCGAAATAAAGAAGTTCAGAGAGTAACATTGAAGATTTGAGAAATTGTAAGTTTGAGGAGGGGATTTTTTTATTTGGAATTGTAGCTAAAAAATAGCCACTAATAATTTGTTGGTTGATATTTATTTTTTAATTTTGCCATAAAAATAAGAGATTTGTTTATGAAAACATCTGTATTAGAAGAATTAGGAACAGCCCAAAAGGTGTTTGTTCCATTTTCTGAAGAAGTATCTATAAAATACCAAATGACAGCAGCTGAAGAGAGCGCTGTTTTAAGGGGACTTAATGATAAGAAATTAGGGAAAGTTTCTTCGCAAGAAGAAGTAGAACAAGAAATGGAAGCTCTATTATGGTCGTAGAATGGACTGAACAAGCAAAAATAGAGCTTAAAGAGATACTTCTGTACTGGAAAAAACATAATAAAAGCAATTCGTACTCTGTGAAATTGAATGCAGAAGTACAAAGGGTTGTTAAGGATTTAGTAAGATTTCCTTATCTATGGGCAGAAGTAGAAGGATATGAGAATATACGCAGAGCATTAGTTTTCTTCAATTATTCTATATTCTACCTAATAGAAAAAAATACTATTACCATTCTGTCTTTTTGGGATAACAGAAGAAATCCTGAAGAATTAGAACTATTTAATTCATAAATCTTCTAACACTTAACTTTATGTTACGATTTAACGCCCTTAATAGTGTACAAAACAAAAAGCCCTTACAAGTGGCTGAAAATGGCAAACGCTCTGAATTGTTTGCTATCAATGTGTTTAACGAGGTGGCAATGCGTCAGTTGATGACGCGTGAAGCCTTTGATGCGGTGATGAACGCTATTCAATACGGCACCAAAATAGACCGCCGTGTGGCTGACCAAGTGGCCGCAGCTATGCGCGACTGGGCTATCTCTAAAGGGGCTACCCACTATACACATTGGTTCCAGCCTCTGACAGGCGGTACTGCCGAAAAACACGATGCTTTCTTTGAGCCCCTAACACGCGATAGTGCTATAGAACGTTTTTCGGGTAATCAGCTGGTGCAACAGGAGTCCGATGCCTCTAGCTTCCCGAATGGGGGTATTCGCAATACTTTTGAAGCACGAGGCTATACGGCTTGGGACCCTTCGTCGCCGCCTTTCGTATATGGTACGGTGCTTTGTATTCCTACTATTTTCATCGCTTATACGGGTGAGGCCTTGGATAACAAAACGCCGCTGCTTAAAGCGCTGAGTGCTATAGACCAAGCTGCTACTGAGGTGGCTCGTTATTTTGATAAGAACGTTAGCAAGGTGACTTGTACGTTAGGGTGCGAGCAGGAGTATTTTTTGATTGACAGAACGCTTGCTAATACGCGTCCGGACTTGATGATTACCGGCAGAACGCTCTTAGGACACGAAGCTGCTAAAGGGCAACAGCTTGATGACCATTATTTGGGAGCTATCCCCAGTAGGGTGCTTGCCTATATGCGCGATTTGGAACAAGAGTGTTTGTTGCTTGGTATTCCGGTAAAAACGCGTCATAATGAGGTAGCGCCTAATCAATTTGAGTTGGCTCCTATCTTTGGGGAAGCTAACTTGGCAGTAGACCAAAACTCGCTGCTGATGGACGTGATGCGTAAGGTGGCTGAACGTCACGACTTTGTGGTGCTATTTCACGAAAAACCTTTTGCTGGCGTAAATGGTTCGGGTAAGCACAATAACTGGTCGCTGGTGACCGATACTGGGGTGAATCTCTTTGCCCCGAGCAAAACTCCGCAGAAAAACTTACAATTCCTTACTTTCTTCATCTGTACTATCAAGGCAGTACACGAGTATGAGCCTTTGTTGCGCGCTTCGGTAGCCTCGGCTACTAATGACTATCGTCTGGGAGCAAATGAGGCTCCGCCCGCTATAGTCTCGGTATTTATAGGCGAACAGCTGAACAAGGTACTCGATGCATTGGAGAATATGTCGGGTGAAGAGGTTTCGGGTAAAGATAAGACTGAACTTAAGCTGAATGTAGTAGGCAAGATACCAGACCTTTTCCTCGACACTACTGACCGCAATCGCACGTCGCCGTTTGCTTTCACTGGTAATAAATTTGAATTTAGGGCGGTAGGTTCTAAAGCCAATTGCGGCAAGCCTATGATGGTGCTTAACACTATAGTAGCCAAGCAGCTTAACGATTTCAAAAAAGAAGTAGATAGCCTAATTGAGGGCGGAATGAAGAAAGAAGATGCTATCTTTAGGGTATTGCGCGCTTATGTGAAGAGCTCTAAGGCTATCCGTTTTGAAGGCGATGGCTACAGCAAGGCGTGGGAAGAAGAGGCTGCCCGTAGAGGACTTTCTAATCATAAGACTACCCCTGAAGCGCTTAGAGAAAACATCACTGATAAAGCGATTGCTCTTTTTGAAGGAATGGGGGTACTGAGCAAAGTAGAGCTTATTGCCCGTTATGAAATTGCCCTTGAGGAATACGTGAAAACAGTGCAGATAGAGTCGCGTGTATTGGGCGATATTGCGCGTAACCACGTGGTACCTACTGCCGTGCGCTACCAAAATACGCTGATAGAAAACGTACGTGGGCTTAAAGAGATTTTTGGTGATGCTTATCAGGAAGTGGCTTCGGAGCAAATAGAGCTTATTAGGCATATTTCTGAGCACATCAAGTTGATACACAGCACTGTGGAGGCAATGATTGAAGCGAGAAAACACGCTAACCATCTAGCTACTTTCGTAGAGAGAGCTGATGCTTATTGCAATGAGGTAAAACCATTCTTTGATGAGATACGTTACCACTGCGATAAACTAGAACTGATGATTGACGATGAGCTGTGGACTCTTACTAAATATCGCGAACTTTTATTTAACTAATAGCTAACTAAGTATGACAGAAATTACTACTTCAGACCTTCAAATACTTTTGAAGACTTGGACTACAGACCTTATTAAATTCGTACCTACCTTGCTCGGTACTATTGCGCTTTATTACGCTGGTAGGTATATCATTCGCTTTATAACTAAATTGATAAAGCGCATAATGGAGCGCCGCCAAGTAGACCTTGCCCTACAGAACTTCTTATTGCAGGTAGTGCGCTGGGTGCTCTACATCGCGCTCTTCCTGACCATAGTACAGGTGATAGGACTGCCCGCTACCCAGTTTATCGCTATCATTACCAGTGGTTTCGTAGCAATTGGCTTAGCATTGCAGGGGTCTCTTTCTAACTTTGCTAGCGGTATAATGATATTGATATTCAAGCCTTTCCGTGTAGGTGATACTATAGAGGCTAACGGACAAAAAGGAACGGTTAAAAACATAGGGCTATTTGCTACAACGCTCAATAAACCTGATAACGAAGAGGCCATTATACCTAATACACAGCTGTTTAGCAATAGTATTATCAACTACAGCCGTGAAGAGAAAAGACGGGTGTATGTGTTAGTAGGCATAGGTTATAGTTCTAGCATACAGAAAGCGCGCGAGATACTGCTCGAGATAGCTCGCCAAGAGCCTTTAGCCCTTAAAGACCCTGAGCCTGTAGTGTATGTAGAAGCCCTTGCCGATAGCTCGGTAAACCTTTCATTGCGCTATTGGTGTATGAATGCTGACTATTTTACCTGCTATTTTCGTACGTTAGAGACCATTAAAGAGCGTTTTGACGGTGCTGGTATAGAAATACCTTTCCCACAAGTACAAGTGCATCAATAAGCCGCTATATTAATAAATTGACACATTAACTTTATAATAATATGAAATTGCAAGATTTTACTACCGCACGCGAGCATTTGCAAAAAGTGCTCTTACCTACGCATCTTATTTACAGTCCGATTTTTAGTGAAGAATCAGGAAATCAGATTTATATAAAGCCTGAAAACCTACAGAAGACAGGCGCCTTTAAGATACGTGGGGCTTATAACAAGATTAATAAACTTACAGAAGAAGAGAAGAAGCGCGGTGTGATAGCCTCGTCAGCAGGCAACCACGCGCAAGGGGTAGCCTATGCTGCTCGCGAGCTCGGCATCAAAGCGGTGATAGTAATGCCTAAAACTACCCCTTTGATAAAAGTACAATCGACTAAGAAGTATGGCGCTGAGGTAGTGCTTTACGGTGATGTGTATGACGATGCTTACCAGAAAGCTAAAGAACTTGAAGCGCAAGAAGGATATGTATTTGTTCACCCTTTTGACGATATTGATGTATTAGAAGGACAAGGTACTATCGCCCTCGAAATACTTGAAGAAATGCCCGATGCTGAGGTGATAGTAGTACCTATAGGCGGTGGGGGACTTATATCGGGTATTGCCGCAGCGGCTAAGATGATTAAGCCTGATATTAAGATAATAGGGGTAGAGCCTAGCGGAGCGGCATCGGCTACTGAAGCCCTTAAGAAGAACAAGGTGGTTACCCTGCCCGAAGCTAATACTATAGCCGATGGTACTGCCGTGAAACGCATTGGCGACCTTACTTTTAACTGTATCAAGCAGTACGTAGATGAGGTGGTAACCGTAGATGATTACGAACTGACTGAAGCCTTCCTACTCTTGGCTGAAAAACACAAGATTATAGCCGAGAACTCAGGCATATTGCCTTTGGCAGCCCTTAAGAAGCTCAGCGAACGCGGCAAGAAGATAGTACCTGTAGTCAGTGGCGGTAATATAGATGTACTGATGATATCATCGATGATAGGCAAGGGTTTGATAAGTCGCGATCGTATCTTTAACTTTGCAGTAAGCATACCCGACCGCCCTGGTGAATTGGCTAAGATTACCCATATCATTGCCGATGTAGGGGCTAATATAGTGAAGTTGGCACACAACCAGTTTAAGAACCTATCGCGCTTCCGCGACAAAGAGGTACTCATCACGGTAGAGACTAACGGCACTGACCATGTACAGGCACTTATTGAAGCCTTTGCTGCTAAAGGCTATGAAGTAACAGCCAAGTAGAAATAAGATAAAATAAAAGCAAAAAAAATAACGGCAAATAGCCGTTATTTTTTTGCTTTATAGGTGCTTATAATTCCATCGTTACTCTTGTGAGTGCTTTAATGGTCTTATCTAAATCTTCATAAGTGATAGCATCATTAAGGAAATAGCTCTCGAAAGCGCTTGGCGGTAGATAGATACCCTCGCGTAGCATTCCGTGGAAATACTTCCTAAAACGCGCTGTATTGCTCTTAGCCGATGACGCGAAATCTGTTACAGGCTCTTCAGTAAAGAAGAGGGTAAACATAGAACCAAAACTGTTTATTTGGTGCGGTATGCCCGATTTTTCAAGCACTGTGTGGAAGCCTTCGTGCAGGTAGGCAGTCTTCTTAGCAAGACTCTCGAATACCTCAGGCTGGTCGTTCAGAGCGGTGAGCATTGCCAGTCCGGCGCTCATTGCCAGAGGGTTACCGCTTAGGGTACCTGCCTGATATACAGGTCCTTCAGGGGCTAAATAGCTCATTACCTCTTTGCTACCTGCAAACGCCCCTACCGGTAGTCCGCCACCAATTACCTTTCCAAAGGTAACAATATCAGCCTTAATACCAAACACTTCTTGCGCTCCCCCTTTAGCCAAGCGGAAGCCCGTCATCACTTCATCAAATATCAAAAGCGCTCCATTGTCGGTACATAGCTGTCTCAATCCCTCTAGAAAACCTTCAGCAGGAGGTACGCAACCCATATTACCCGCTACAGGCTCGATAATCACGCAGGCTATCTGCTGCGGATTGGCTTCAAAAAGGGCTTTTACTGAACTCAAATCGTTATAATTTGCCAAAAGTGTATCTTTGGCAGTACCTTGTGTTACCCCAGGGCTGTTAGGCGTACCAAAAGTAGCCCCTCCACTACCGGCTTCTATCAGAAAAGCATCAGAATGCCCGTGATAACAACCTACGAACTTGATAATCTTCTCTCTACCGGTATAACCACGCGCCAAGCGTATAGCACTCATACAAGCCTCAGTACCGCTATTTACAAAGCGAATTTTGTCGATATTAGGCACCATAGAGACAGCCAGCTCGGCTATTTGTACTTCTACTTCGGTAGGAATACCAAACGAAGTACCTTTTTTAGCACGCTCGGTTACAGCCTCAATCACAGGCGGATAAGCGTGTCCTAAGATAAGAGGGCCCCAAGAGGCGATATAATCAATATATTTGCGGTTGTCTTCATCGGTCAGATAAGCCCCACTGGCTTCTTTGATGAAGATAGGATTGCCCCCTACAGCGTTAAAAGCGCGTACAGGCGAATTAACCCCCCCAGGGAGTACTTGTTGTGCAGCTGCGAATAACTCGCTACTTCTTTTGTAAATCATATTGTTTAGTCGTTAGTCCTTAGTCTTTAGTCGTTAGTATGTTTTAGTTGTTAGTCCTTAGTCTTTAGTCGTTAGCATCAAAACAGCGTCTCTTTCTAGCGACTAGCGACTAACCACTAACGACTAGCTTCAGCGTCTCTTTCTAGCGACTAACGACTAATCACTAGCGACTAACCACTATATCAAACTGTGTTAAGTCTTTAAAATCTTGTAATCGTTCGTACATTTCGTCTTCTGTAAGACTTAACATACGCTCGGTACCGAACTTTTCAATGCAAAACGAGGCTAAATTCGACCCGTGTATAAGGGCATTCTTAAGATTTTCGAAACTATAATCGCCTGTTTTGGCCAAATAACCTGCTATACCACCGGCAAACACATCGCCAGCCCCTGTAGGGTCGAACACTTCAGCTAAAGGTAGGGCAGGGGCAAAGAACACCTTATCGGCGTGGAAAAGCAACGCCCCGTGTTCGCCTTTCTTAATGATAACGTACTTCACACCCATTGCCATAATGCGTTCGGCAGCCTTTACTAAAGCGTACTCACCCGTTAGTTGGCGAGCCTCCTCATCGTTGATAGTCAGCACATCAATGCGGGCAATAACCTCTAAAAGTTCTTTGTGGGTATGAGTCATCCAGTAGTTCATCGTGTCCATTATCACCAATTTCGGAGGCGTACTCATCTGGTCGAGCACCTTCATTTGCACGCAAGGGTGTAGATTGCCGAGCATCACTACTTCGGCATCGGCAAACTGGGTAGGCACAACGGGACAAAAGTCCGCCAATACATTAAGCTGGGTATCAAGCGTATCGCGTAAGTTCATATCGTTGTGATACTTACCGCTCCAGAAGAAAGTTTTACCGCCAGCTACTACCTCTATGCCCGAGGTATCGATATGCCTCTGAGAGAGTGCATCGATAAAAGCGGTAGGATAATCATCGCCTACTACCGATACTACGGCAGTGGGAGCGTGAAACATAGCGGCTGATAAACTGATATAATTAGCCGAGCCACCCATAGTTTTATGGCTTTTTCCGAAAGGAGTTTCAATCTGGTCAAAAGCCATACTCCCTACGATTAGTAATTTACTCATTGGTGTTATAATTTCGGGGCAAAGGTAGGGTATAATTAGCAAATTAGCAAATTTTGGGTGGGAGTAGAATATTTTTCTGGTTTTGGGAGGGTTGGTAGATGGTTGTTCTTTTGGTGATGCTATAGTGTTCCTCCAGTGTTCTTATATCCTTCCTATATCTGAAGTAAAGGGGAGGTGTGGGGGAAAATTTTTCTGATTTGACAATTTGAAGGTTTGCTCATTTGTGAATTGTTTTGTAGCTTTGCGGTATCAAAATCTTACCCCTATGAAAATGAACACTCCACAAAACTCTTATACCTCTGCTGCTGACCAGATAAAAGAAGCCATTCTTAGCAGTCAGTATACTGCGGCTAAACAAGTAAATGCTGTACAACTCTCCTTGTATTATGGTGTGGGGCGCTATGTCTCTCAGAATACCCGTAAAGGGGTATGGGGTACAGGAGCCATAAAAGCTATTTCCGAACAGCTCCATAAAGAGCTACCAGGACTTAGAGGTTTTAGCGAACGCAATATTAAAAATATGCGCGCCTTTTATGAGGAGTGGCAGGGGCTGGATACTAATTTAGAAACCACGGTTTCCAAATTTCAAATATCTGATAACGAAGGTCTTATTAATTCGGCAGCTACGGCTGCCGAATTACAAATAGCTGATAACAAAAGTCTTATCAATTCTCCAAGCATTTAAAAAGTGCTAAAAAAGGCGAACAGCCCAATACCAAATCCCCGCACCTCCTCCTCGAAGACGGTCTTTACCAAATGACTAAAGACTCACTACGATTAGTCAATAAAAAATAAGAGACACACAAAGCACATTACACACACTTCTACCCGTTCCTCCTGTCCGTATCCCCTATGTAAGTTCCATTTTTTGGTTCAGATTTTGGATAAGGTTTTGTTGTTCTGGATATTGTCACGCGGGCAATATCTAGAACAACAAAAAAGAAAAAAACTTAAAAATTTAAATGTAAATGTCGTGGATAAAAAAGCCTCTAAAAGGGGATAGAGAACGAAATGTATATTATAGAAGAATAGATAAGAAATATCGTCTAATATATGAAGTTTTTGAAGATAAAAAACGTGTAGCGTTGCTATCAGTATATGGGCATTATGATGATGAATAAAAAAGAAGCTGTCCAAAAAGCCTTTAATAGTACAATTGCGCCACATAAACACTACTTTTTTGGACAGCTACTTCATCAATTAGGAAAACATCTCTTTTACTTTTTCAAAAAACGACTTCTCACACTTGTCAGGCTTAGGGTTGAAGTTCTCATTATTTTGCATTTCTTTGAAAAAATTCTTTTGTTTATCGGTAAGGTTTTTCGGCGTCCATACATTCACGTGTACAATCAAATCGCCAGTAGTATGGTTTTGCAAACTCGGCACCCCTTTGTTACGCAAACGCAGTATTTTACCCGATTGTATTCCTTCTTCCAATTTTATACGCACCTTGCCCGTAACAGTTTCTATCTCTTTGCTAACCCCCAATACCGCATCAGGGAAGCTGATGTATAAATCGTAATGCAAGTTATCACCTTCGCGTTTTAGAGTAGGGTGTTCTTCTTCTTCTATCACCACCAATAAATCACCAGGAACACTGTTTTTCACAGGAGCTTCATTTCCTTTGTTAGCTACTTTTAGTTGGATACCATTCATTACCCCAGCAGGAATATTGATAGGAATAGTTTCCTCTACCGTTTTCATCCCTTGGCTATCAGTATCTTTGCCTCGTTTATCAATAATTTCCCCAGCACCGCCACATTTGGGACAAGTCGTTGCTGTTTGTATCACACCAAAGGCAGTATTCATTTTCTGAACCGTCTGTCCACGCCCTTGGCAAGTAGGGCAAGTATGATAGGTTGTATCTTCGCCTTTCACTTTACGGCGTACTTTTATCTTTTTCTCTACCCCCTTTACAATCTCTTCCAAGGTAACTTTCACACGTATGCGAAGGTTATCACCTTTCACATAAGACTGTGTTTGACCGCCTCCAAAGCCCCCAAAGCCTCCGAAGCCACTAAATCCCGAAAAATGACCACCAAAAAGGTCACCAAAACGCTCAAAAATAT
>ERZ773049.2091-NODE-2091-length-11084-cov-33.806691_pt1 | contig 11084 bp, 5 predicted proteins | sample MGYA00580633_ERZ773049 | MGnify/ENA primary metagenome ERZ773049 (study PRJEB29015, sample SAMEA2737991) | human oral metagenome | biome: human oral; feature: human-associated habitat; material: dental | place: China | collected 2066 ... | reverse complement strand
TTCATGTTTCAGTATTCTCCTGGAAATACTGTAAACAACGCTACTAGTTTCTACATACCGATGCCGGTGATGTTGTGTCTGTCGGTTCTCAAGGTTACGAACGTCAAATTATCAACGTAGCTCCTGGCGATATTTCTGCTACTTCTACTGATGCGATCAACGGCTCACAGCTTTATGGTGTATTGAGTGCGCTCGAACGCATTCGTTATTTCTCTGTTAAGTCAACTGATGGCAGTACTGACGGCACCAAAAACTGGAATAACGATGGTGCGAAAGGTGCAAACTCAATTGCCATTGGCCCATCTGCATCTACAACAAGCGCAGCCACAAATGGTGTCGCTATCGGTAATCAGGCAAATGTTACAGGCGTCAATGCTGTTGCTTTGAGTAACGGTACTACTGCTTCTGTTCAAGACTCTGTCGCTTTGGGCAATGGTGCTGTCGGCGCGGCCAATAATTTTGATGCAACAGCTAAAAATGCCTCATTCAAAAACGATAGCGGCGCTGCGACCAATGTCAGCTATGCTGCTTCTTCATCTTCTAAAACAGGCGCGGTTTCTGTAGGCAGCGCAGGCAATGAGCGCCAAATCCAGAATGTTGCCGCAGGCCGTATTTCCGCCACTTCGACCGATGCAGTTAATGGTAGCCAACTGTACACAGTCATGAATAATGTTGGACATAATATCCAACAAAACGGTACAGACAAATCCCGCATCAATAACAACGGTACGGTCAACTACGCTAATGGCAACTTGACGACCGTTGCAGTTACCGATGGCGAGAATGCATCAAAAGTTCAAATCAACGTCACTCAAGGCACATTGTCTGTCGATAATAATGGTACAGTGTCCGCACCGACTGCCGGTGTAGCGACTGCCGGCGATGTAGCCAATGCCATCAATAATGCCAAAACCACAACCAAGGTAGCGGCAGGCAGCAACACGCATGTCAATAAAACAACTTCAGGCAAAGAAACCACTTATACCGTCAGCGCAGATAAAGCAACGGTACAAGTTTCCAATGCTTTGAATCTGACCTCTAATACTACAACTGCAGCCGATGGTGCAGTCACAACTAATTACAGTATCGATCTCGCTCAAAGCACCAAAGCCGACATCCAAAAAGGCGTGGACGCCAAAACCGCCGTTGACAGCAAAGGCCTGACCTTCAACGGCGACAGCGGCAGCACCAATGTCGAAAAACTGGGCTCCACCGTGATCGTTGCCGGCGACGACAACATCACCACCGCAGCCCAGGACGATACAGTGACCGTCAAGCTGAAAAAAGACCTGGTAATAGACAGCGTCAAAGCCGGCGACACCACCGTGAACAACGACGGAGTGAAAGTAGGCGACGATGTCGCATTGACCCAGGACGGCGTTAAAGCGGGCGATGTCAAACTGACCAAAGACGGTTTGAACAACGCCGGCAACAAAGTGACCAACGTAGCCGCCGGTACCGACGATACCGACGTCGTCAACTACGGTCAGCTGAAAGAGACCTGGGTGCGAATATACGCTAAGCAACAAGATAGCAGGCTGTATATCAACTCTCCCAATGATTTTGGTGCGGCATATTGTACGCAAAAACCAGATGCATGCTGTTTTTAAAAGAATTTCATGAATCAGGCCGCCCCCTCTTTAGAGAGTAAACCTGAATGGCTATAGAAACTTGGGAGTCCAAGACATGGGATACCTGCCTTTTCTCCTGCAGGTTGCTTTATTCTGGTGGACTCCCTCTACTGTTGCAAAAAAGCGATACATTTCTCCGTACATCAACAGGGGGGGGGGGCTGGAATATTTTCAAAATAAAGATAAAATGACAAAATTTTACCCCCTGCTTACCTCGTAAAATGAAATTCTTGTACTCACGAGCCGAATGGTTCGTGCAGGTAAGTGGGTAGGTTGCAATTTCGATCACTCTATACAACTAAATAATGGAGCATAACAATGAATAAAGCCTATCGCGTTATTTGGAATGCGTGCACCAACACTTGGACTGCTGTTCAGGAAAAGGCCAAGGCCAAGGGAAAATCTTCTTCCGGACGGGTTTCTGCCGAGCCTGCCACATTGGGCAGCTTGGGGTTGAAATCCTCCCGTTTCGTTTGCACCGCATTGGTTTCCGCGCTGATGATGACCGCAGGTTATGCCAATGCCGGACCTGGTATTTTTATCAATGATGGTACTGATGACGGATGTATCGTTACCAGTGATGAATCGATAAGAAGAAACGCGCTGTTCTTTCTGGTTAATAACAACTTGGAATGGGCGGCCGGGCAGGCCAGCGGCGGCAATATGCCGAGTGTAAATGCTTTTCGGGATAAATGTAGATCCGGAGATGCGGCCAGTCAAACCAACCGTGCCCTGTTCTATGGTGATGCGGGCGGTGCGGGCAGCAAACACCTTTCGCTCGGTGGCCGTTTGGATGTAAATAGCGGCATTATCGGCTTGGGTGACCGTGCCGCAGGCAATAACAGTATCCGCATTGGTAGCGGCAATACTTTGCAGGCTGCCAATAGTCAATCGAATTCCGTTGCTATCGGTAATGACGTGGAAACCAAAGCTGCCCTGGCTGTTGGCATCGGCTCGGCCGCCAAGGCCAATGGAGTGCAGTCTGTAGCTGTCGGCAACAGCGTGGAGTCTTCCGGATATTATTCCGTAGCCATCGGTACTTCCGCTCGTGCGAATGCGGCACAAACTGTGGCTTTGGGTAACAATGCCAACGCCGCAGGCGAGGATGCGCTGGCTATTGGTCGTAGTGCCAACGCGCAGGCGAAAGACTCCATCGCATTCGGTCGTAGCTCTCAGGCAGCTGCCAAGGGTGTTGCCATTGGTTCGGATGCCAGCGCTGCCGTGGCCAATTCTGTTGCCTTAGGTTCAGGTACGACTGCCGTTGCTGCTACCAACCAGTCTGGAACGAAAAATGTAAACGGACTGAACTATACATATGTCGGCGATTCCGCCAATAGTTCTGTGACCGTTGGCAACCGTCAAATCAAACAGGTAGGGGCGGGCGAAGTTTCGGCTGCTTCCACCGATACGATTAACGGTAGCCAGCTTTACGCCACCCAAAATGTAATCGGCAATATCGGTAAAGGTGTGGCTACTAATTTGGGCGGCGGCGCGGCCTTGAAACCAGATGGTACGTTTACCGCTCCCACCTACAACCTGACTGATGCCAACGGTAATGCGGTTAGCAAAAATAATGTCGGCGACGCGCTGAACGTATTGGACAGCCGTTTGAATACTGTGGGCGGCGGTTTTCAGGTGGCCGCTGCTACTGGTACGACGCAAACTGTGAAACCGGGCAATACGCTCAAATTTATTGACGGTACAAATACCACCACTGAGGTATCGACCGACGGCGCGGGGTAACTACCGTGAAAATCAATGCCACTGCAGTTGCGCTGACCAACAACGCCACTACCGGCCAAGTGAACGCGCCTACCGCTGCGGATGCAAACAAAGCCGCTACTGCAGGCAGCGTGGCTGCGGCCATCAATACTGCGGTTGGAAAAAGCGGTTTCAATGTGGAAGGCGGTTCTGTTGCCGGCGGCACTGCCACCGGTACGGCTACAAGCAGGGTAAATAATAACGATACTGTCAAACTGCAGGCTGGCAAAAACATTGCATTGGTACAAAACGGTAAAGAGTTTACCTTCGGTACTGTCGAGGAGATGGAGGTAACCAGTATTAAGGCCGGAACGGCCGGCGCTGACGCTAAGCTGGATCGCGACGGTTTGACCATCACTTCTACTTCTTCAGGCGACCCGGTCAAATTGACCAATAACGGTCTGAATAATGGCGGCCACACAATCGTCGGTGTTGCAGCAGGTGCGGTTAACGCGACCAGTACCGATGCCGTGAACGGCAGCCAGTTGTACAAAACTGCCAATTCCACAGCCACCCACTTGGGCGGCGGATCGGCAGTTCAGGCCGATGGCAGCATTAGCGCGCCGACCTACACCCTGGCCAATGCCACTGGTACGCCAACGAACTACAGCAACGTAGGCGACGCATTGACTGCGCTGAATGCACGCACCAATGCGGCCAACGCCGGTTGGAAATTCCAAGTGAACAGCGGTGCTGCGGAAACCATCAAGCCGAATGATACGGTAGGGTTTAAAGATGGTACCAACATTGCCATAACCAACAACGGTAAAGACATTACCATTGCCACCAAACCTAACCTGACTGCCGACAGCTTGACAATTAACAACGGCCCGGTCATCAACGGTAACGGTATTAGCACCAACGGCAAAAACATTGATATGGGTAACAACGGCAAGATTACCAACCTGACCAGCGGCAACGTTGCGGCAGGCGACAACAGTGCCGTAACTGGCGGTGCAGTTAATACTGCAATCAATACTGCCATCAATACTGCCGTGACCGATTTGAAAGACGCCGGCTTCAAGATCGGAGCCGACAGCGGTGCAGACGACACCGTAAAACTGGGCGAAACCGTCAAATATGCCGGCGATGCCAATATCAAGACCACGGTTACCAACAACCAAATCGGCTTTAAACTGGCCGACAACATTACCGTTGGTCCGGCTAGCGGCGGCAACCCGGTTACCGTCGACGGTAGTGCCGGTACGGTTACCGGCCTGACCAACAAAACTTGGAATCCTGCCGGCATTGTCAGCGGACGTGCGGCCACGGAAGATCAGTTGAAAGCTGTAACCAATCAGGTCAACAGTTCTGCAACCCACTATTACAGCGTGAACGACGGTGGCGGCGCACACGGTGGCAATTTCAATAATGACGGCGCGACTGGTCTTAACGCATTGGCTGCCGGCGTGGGTGCAAGTGCGCAAGATAATGATGCTGTCGCCATCGGTAGCGGAACGATCGCTCAAGGTAACGGCTCGATCGCCATCGGTGCGGCTGCCGAAGTCAGCGGCGCCACCGGAGCGGGCGGCATCGCCATCGGCGCGGCTGCCACCGCTAAGAACGGCGGTACGGCCGTCGGCTCCGGCGCGGATACCGGCAACGGCACGGCACTCATCCCCGGCCTGCCCAACCGCCTCAATAACAACCTAGCATTGGGCGATAGCGCGAGGGTTAAAAACGATACCAACTTCAACGTGGCATTGGGTTCGCTTTCCACTGCAGGCGATGCGGATTTGACCGCCGCCGCCTACAAACCGAACGCAACTTCCGTCATTGCCGGCGACATCAACGAAGCCGGGGTTAAATATGGCGAAGTTTCGCTGGGCGGGGACACAAGCCATTTTATGTCCGGTAGCAAAATGTACCGCCGCCTGACCAATTTGGCTGCAGGTTCGGCCGATACCGATGCCGTGAACGTATCGCAGCTGAAAGCGGTGCAGGCTGCTTTGCAGGACCAAGCCCCGGTTGCATACACCAAAGCCGACGGCACCAAGGTGTACAAACACACCGACGGCAACTTCTACGATGCACCCAACGGTGCAGGTAACCAAGTTGCAGCAGCGGATGTGATTACCAGCCTGCAGAATGCGGCCGGCAGCACAACCGCACCGACTACCTTGGCCAACGTGAAGGACAATCTGGCCGATACCGCTGCAGCCGTTACCAACCCGACCGGTAACGACCGCACCACCTTGTCTGCCAACAAAGGCCACAACGCCGCCACCGTCAACGACGTATTGAACGCCGGCTTCACCGTACAAGGCAACGGGGTTGACGAAGATTTTGTCACCCATGGCGATACCGTTAATTTTGTTAACGGCCAAGGTACCGTAGCCAACGTCAGCAGCACTGGCGGTGTAACAACGGTTAAGTTCGATACCCCGATGACCTATGTTGACACAGCGGGCACTCCGGCCACTACGCCGAGCAACAAAGTGAATCTGGTGGGCACAGGCGGCCCGGTAACCTTGGGTAACGTCGCTGCAGGTGCGGTTAACGCGACCAGTACCGATGCCGTGAACGGCAGCCAACTGTTTGCGACCAACCAAAACGTAGCCAACAACGCCGCCAATATCGCCAAAGGCATCAACTTCGGCGGTACGACCGGCAGCAAAAACTACGCATTGGGCGACACCATCAATGTCAAAGGCGACAGCAACATCATCAGCGAAACCGTAGCCGGTGGTGCACAGCTGAAACTGGCAGATGTGTTGAATGTCGGTCAAGCGGCTCCGGTGAAAATCGATGGCAATAAAGGCGAAGTCAGCGGCTTGAGCAATACGACTTTGGGTGGCAGCGACTTTGCCCAAGGCAAACGTGCGGCGACTGAAGAGCAGCTGAATGCAGCCCAAGATCAGTTGGTGAATGTATTGGGTGGCAATGCGGCCAATAATGGCGGCAACATCAGCATGACCGATATTGGCGGTACTGGTGAGAACAACATCCACGATGCAATTAAAGCCGTTAATGCAACTGCCAATCTGCCTTTGACTTTCGGCGGCGACAGTGGCAAAGACGTTGAACGCAAACCGGGTACGAAGCTGAATATTGTTGGCGGTCAAACCGATGCAGCCAAACTTTCAGACGGCAATATCGGTGTTGTAGCGAATGGCTCTGATAAGTTGGAAGTCAAATTGGCTAAAGACTTGGCAGTTGACAGCGTGAAAGCCGGCGATACCACCGTCAATACTGATGGCGTGAAAGTTGGTGATGTCAACCTGACTAAAGCCGGCTTGAACAACGGCGGCAACAAGATTACCAATGTTGCGGCCGGTACGGATGACACTGATGCGGTCAATGTTGCTCAGTTGAACAAAGCTGCGGCTGCGGCTAAGACCGAAGTCGTTCAAGGCGATAACATTGTTGTTACTCAGAATGTCGGCGCCAATGGCCAAACCATTTACAAAGTGGCTACCGATAAAAACCTGAAAGTTGACAGCGTTACCGCAGGTGATACCGTGATGAATAATGACGGTGTAAAAGTCGGCGATGATGTTGCATTGAACAAAGACGGCTTGAAAGCAGGCGATGTGAACCTGACCAAAGCTGGCTTGAACAATGGCGGCAACAAGATTACCAACGTTGCGGCCGGTACGGATGACACCGATGCGGTTAATGTTTCTCAACTGAAACAAGCTGCGACGGCATCTAAAACTGAAGTCGTTCAAGGTAAGAACATCGTTGTGACTGAAAAAACAGGTGACAAAGGTCAGACTGTTTATGAAGTTGCTACCGATAAAGACTTGGACGTTGACAGCGTGAAAGCCGGTGATACTACTGTTAATAATGATGGTGTGAAAGTTGGTGATGATGTTGCATTGAACAAAGACGGCTTGAAAGCAGGTAAGGTAAACCTGACTAAAGACGGTTTGGACAATGCAGGCAACAAAGTAACCAACGTAGCGGATGGCGACATCAACGCCAACAGCAAAGATGCTGTCAACGGCAGCCAGTTGTACGCAACCAACCAAAACGTAGCCAACAACGCTGCGACTATCGCCAAAGGCATCAACTTCGGCGGTACGACCGGCAGCAACAACTATGCATTGGGCGACACCATCAATGTCAAAGGCGACAGCAACATCATCAGCGAAACCGTAGCCGGTGGTGCTCAACTGAAGTTGGCTGACGAGATTAGCGTGAAGACAGTGAATGCCGATACCTTCAAAGCAGGCGATACTGTAATGAATAACGACGGCATGAAAGTCGGCGATAAAGTTGCGTTGAACAAAGACGGTCTGACCGCAGGCAACACCGTGGTCAACAACGATGGCGTAACCATCGCTGCACCGACTGAAAACAATCCGAACAACCAAGTCAAACTGTCTCCTGTCGGTCTGAACAACGGCGGCCAACGCATTACCAATGTGGCTCCGGGTAAAGACGGTACAGACGCGGCAAATGTGAATCAGTTGATTGGTTTGGGTACCGAGTTGCAGAACAACATCAACCAAGTAGGTAAGAAAGCCTACGCGGGTGTGGCCGGTGCGATTGCCCAAGGCTCGATTCCGCAAGTAACCAGTCCGGGTGAGACCGGTATCGGTGTCGGCAGCGGCTACTACGGCGGTCAGTCTGCCATGGCTATCGGCGTATCTGCGATGAGTGACGGCGGCAACTGGATTGTCAAAGGCAACTTCTCGGCCAATACCGACGGTCATGTCGGTGTCGGTGTCGGTGCGCTGTATAAGTGGTAAGTTGGCAATGACAGGCAACTAGATTTACTGCCTGAATAGGGAGGCCGTCTGAAATTTTAGGTTTCAGACGGCCTTTTTTTTCTGAAAACACTTGAATTTAGACTATCTGAAACGATATGCTTCATCTATTTACCGCATGACTCTGAAAGAGAACAAATGAGCAAAACCATCCATTATTTGAAAGACTACGCCGCGCCAGCGTACCGTATTCTGAAAACCGACCTGCATTTCGATATTTTAAAACCGCAAACCATCGTCAAATCCAGTCTGACCGTTCAACCTGAAAGAGCAGGAGAGCCATTGGTATTGGATGGTTCGGCAAAACTGCTGTCTGTGAAAGTAAACGGCCGGGCCGTAGATTATGTGTTGGAAGACGAAAAACTGACGATTGCCGGCGTGCCGTCTGAAAACTTTACGCTGGAAGTGGAAACTGAAATTCTACCGGCTGAGAACAAATCGCTGATGGGTCTGTATGCTTCCGGCGGCAATTTGTTTACCCAATGCGAACCGGAAGGTTTCCGCAAAATTACGTTTTACATCGACCGTCCGGATGTCATGTCTAAATTTACCACCACTATCGTTGCAGATAAAAAACGCTATCCTGTGTTGCTGTCTAACGGCAATAAAATCGATGGCGGCGAGTTTTCAGACGGCCGTCATTGGGTGAAATGGGAAGACCCGTTTGCCAAACCGAGCTATCTCTTTGCTTTGGTGGCAGGCGATTTGGCGGTAACGGAAGATTATTTTACGACCATGAGCGGCCGTAAGGTCAAAATCGAGTTCTACACCACGGAGACAGACAAACCTAAAGTCGGGTTTGCAGTGGAATCGTTGAAAAATGCGATGAAATGGGACGAAACACGCTTTGGCTTGGAATACGACTTGGATATTTTCATGGTCGTTGCCGTGGGCGATTTCAATATGGGTGCAATGGAAAACAAGGGTTTGAATATTTTCAACACCAAGTTTGTGCTGGCCAACAGCCGTACCGCGACCGATACCGACTTTGAAGGCATCGAATCTGTTGTCGGCCACGAATATTTCCATAACTGGACGGGCAACCGCGTGACCTGCCGTGATTGGTTCCAATTGTCGCTGAAAGAAGGTTTGACTGTATTCCGCGATCAAGAGTTTTCCGGCGACCGAGCCAGCCGCGTGGTACGCCGTATCGACAATGTCCGCATGCTGCGTTTGTTCCAATTCCCTGAAGATGCGGGCCCGACTGCGCATCCTGTCCGCCCGGCCAGCTATGAAGAGATGAATAACTTCTACACCATGACCGTCTATGAAAAAGGTGCGGAAGTAGTGCGCATGTATCACACCTTGCTTGGGGAAGAGGGCTTCCAAAAAGGCATGAAGCTGTATTTCCAACGCCACGATGGTCAGGCTGTGACTTGTGATGATTTCCGTGCCGCAATGGCAGACGCAAACTGCATTAATCTTGATCAGTTCGCCTTGTGGTACAGCCAAGCCGGTACGCCGGTTTTAGATGCTCAAGGCCGTCTGAAAGATGGAGCGTTTGAATTGACCATCAAACAAACCATTCCGGCCACGCCCGATATGGCGGACAAACAGCCGATGATGATTCCGGTCAAAACTGGTTTGCTGAACGAAAAAGGCGAAGCAGTTGAGTTTGAATATCAAGGCAAACGTGTGAAAGAGGCGGTTTTGGTATTGACGGAAGCCGAGCAGACTTTTGTGTTGGGCGGCGTTAATGAGCCGGTTATCCCGTCTCTGCTGCGAGATTTCTCTGCACCGGTTACCCTGAACTATCCGTACAGCGAGCAAGAATTGGCCACCTTGCTGGCGGCAGATGAAAATGAGTTTGCCCGTTGGGAAGCTGCTCAAACCCTGTACCATCGCGCCATTAACGCCAACCGTCAGGCATTGGCGGAAGGCCGTCCTTTGCCGGAACACAAAGCATTGATGGATGCTTTGGCTTTGGTGGTTTCCGGTGACTTTGATCCGGCATTCCGTGCTATTTTGCTGCAAATGCCGTCTGAAACCGATGTATGGGCGGAAGAAGAAAATATTGATCCGATTCAGGTTCATCAGGCGCGTGAAGCCTTGCTCAATGCCGTTGCCGTCAAGTTCCTGCCTCAATGGCGCGAGCTGAACCGTCAAGCTGCCGAGCAAGAAAACCAAGCTGATGCCGCTGTTCGTTATGAATACAGTCCGGAATTGGCCGGATGGCGTACTTTGCGTAATGCTTGCAGGGCATTTATCCTTCGTGCTGACGCTGCGCATATCGAACACGTTGCGGAGAATTACGAAGCAATGGCGCAAAACATGACCCACGAATGGGGTATCTTATCCGCAATTAACAGCAATGAAAGCGAAATCCGCGATCGTTTGTTGACACAATTTGCCGATAAATTTGCCGATGATGCTTTGGTAATGGACAAATATTTTGCCCTGATTGCCTCAAGTCGCCGCAAAGATACTTTACAGCAAGTTCAGACGGCCTTGAATCATCCTAAGTTCAGTATTGAAAATCCAAATAAGGCCCGTTCTTTATTGATGAGCTTCAGTCGTAATATTCCGCACTTCCATGCAGAAGATGGTAGTGGATACCGTTTTGTTGCTGATAAAGTGATGGAAATCGACCGCTTTAATCCGCAAGTTGCCGCCCGACTGGTACAGGCTTTCAACATCTGCAACAAATTGGAAGCCAACCGCAAAGCCGTTATGACCAAAGAGTTGCAACGCATCCATGCACAAGAAGGTTTGTCCAAAGATGTGGGCGAGATTGTCGGTAAGATTCTGAATGAAAAATAAAGCTTGTCTGTTAACCTTATTGTAATTTGGCAATAAGGATAGATAGACTAAAGGTCGTCTGAAACCGATTGGTTTCAGACGACCTTTTTATATATCAACGCTTAAATTAATTTTCGTTGAGGATAGTGAATAAGAATAAAAAAAGAGCCTGCATAAAACAGGCTGTAGGAAAACGTTGCGTTGTTTACACCACAGGTTGAGAATGAAGCCTGCAAGA
>ERZ773049.2090-NODE-2090-length-11086-cov-7.801197_pt1 | contig 11086 bp, 9 predicted proteins | sample MGYA00580633_ERZ773049 | MGnify/ENA primary metagenome ERZ773049 (study PRJEB29015, sample SAMEA2737991) | human oral metagenome | biome: human oral; feature: human-associated habitat; material: dental | place: China | collected 2066 ... | reverse complement strand
TGAAAATATTTTTTCAAGTCATTAGGTAACGATTTAGAAACCTAATTTTGAAAAAACCTATCTAAAACATCTAAGACTCTGCCTTCTCTTATCTTCCTGTCAAAAAATTAATCCTCTTTGTATGAGCTAATTACATTATTTTTTGTAGTTTTGCTTTTTATTCGTAATTTTGCGCAAAAAACTTCATGATTAAAAGATATATCGGCAAAGAACAAGCAAGGCAGGAGAACCTTTTACCTTTTACTTTATTGAAGTTCTGTGGTCAATAAACTTCACTGGTTTGCGGCTTCCCTTAGGGTAGAGTTGTTGTTCTATGATTTCCACTGGGTGGAACTCTATTTTGGGAACAACGCGCATTTTAGCACGGAAATGGTTGGTAATCTCTTCACGAAGTGCCTCGGAAGGGGAGGTAGTTCCTATTTTGATAAGAATCTCATCGGTGAGGATTTCATTATTGCTGATCTCTATGATGTAGTTCTCCACTTGGGCAAATTGGGTAAGTAAGTCCATAAGCACAGGCGGATATAGGGTGGTTCCCTTGTACTTTATCATCTGTTGTTTTCTTCCTACCACAGGGCTAACCCTTAGTGTATTTCTCCCACACGAACAAGGTGCTTGGTGTAGGGTAACCATATCTCCTGTACGGAAACGCAATAGAGGCATACCCTCTATACCAAGGGTGGTAATGGTCAGTTCTCCCAAGCTACCCATGGGAAGAGGCTTTCCCTCATCATCTAATACCTCAGTGATAATAAGTTCTGGGTGATGATGCCCCCCTTGCTGGTGTTCACACTCGGTAAAGGTGGTACTCATCTCGGTAGAGGCATAAGTAGAGTAGAGTTTTAGTTCAGGCCATTTTTCCATGATTTTCTGAGTGAGTAGGTTAGCAGAAAAATCTTGTCTGCGGAGGGTTTCTCCTATACATATTACGCCTTTGACTGAGGAATTGCGATAGTCTATATCAGTTTTTTCGGCATATTCTATGAGCTTAAGTAGAAAAGAAGGCACTGCAATGAGCCACTTAGGCTGATAGGAATCTATAGAATCCCATTGGAGTTCAGGGATTCCTGCACCTATACGTACAATACTGGCACCAAGTTTTCTAATGCCTAAGAAATAAGCCAGTCCAGCCATAAACCTACGGTCAATAGTGGTCATCAGTTGTACTATATCTCCCTTTTGAATACCAGCACAACTCAGTGAAATAGCCTCATTGTAGGCCAAGCGGTCTAAGTCCTTGTCAGTAAGCCCAAAAGTAACAGGCTTTCCTAAAGTCCCGGAGGTAGAAGCATAATCCACTATGGCTGTTTTGGGTACGCAGAGGAAATCATCATTATAAAGTTGGAGGTCATCTTTGGAAGTGGTGGGGAGTCTCTGGAGGTCTTCCAAGGTTTGTATCTCCTCAATATCAATATGATATTCCTTGAATATACGTTGGTAATAAGGAGAATGAGCGTGGAGGTATTGTAGAAGCACTCGGAGTCTCTCCTCTTGGAATAGTCGAATTGTTGTGGGGTCTTGCTGTTCTATTTCAGGGATCATAGCAGGCCTTAGTTGAGTGAAAGATTGATATTTTCTATATAGTCAAGTACCTCCTCTTTACCCAATTTGCTCTCGGAAGAAGTAATAAAGTAGGGCGGCATCTCCTCCCAACTCTCTAAGAGGATTTTTTGGTAGGTAAGTACGTGTTGTTCAATGACTTTGGGAGCAAGCTTGTCTGCCTTAGTAAAGATGATAGCAAAGGGAATAGCATTCTCCCCCAACCATTGCATAAACTCCAAGTCTATTTTTTGGGGTTCATGGCGTATATCCACTAACACAAAAGCACAGACCAATTCCTTGCGTTTCTTGAAATAGTCAGTAATAAACTGCTGGAAAGTCTTCTTAGATTGCTTGGACACCTGTGCATAGCCATATCCAGGCAAATCTACTAAATACCAATTCTTATTGATAAGAAAGTGATTAATTAGCTGTGTTTTTCCTGGTTTGGAAGAGGTCTTAGCAAGCCCTTTGTGGTTGGTTAGCATATTGATAAGGGAGGATTTCCCCACATTGGAGCGCCCGATAAAGGCATACTCAGGTAGCTTATGCGTAGGGCATTTGGCCACTTGTGTATTGCTCACCACAAAGGAGGCTTGTTTGATCTCCATATTTATAACTTATTAGTCGTTAACCAATTGTTTAGTAACTCATTGAAAGTGTCGGGATGTTCCATCATAGGAGCATGGCCACACTTGTCTATCCAATAGAGAGACGCATTGGGCAGTAGTTCGCTAAACTCCTCGGCTACTTTAGGGGGCGTTACAGGGTCATTCTTTCCCCATATAAGGCAAGTGGGAGTCTTCATATTGGGCAGATCCTTAGCCATATTGTGGCGGATAGCACTCTTGGCAATGGAGAGTGTTTTGATTACCTTTGTACGGTCATTGACAATGGCGAAGACCTCATCTACCAGTTCTTTGGTAGCTGTTTTAGGGTCATAGAATACATCCTCACACTTCTTTTTGATGAACTCATAGCTACCACGCTTTGGATAACTATCACCCATAGCGCTCTCATAAAGGCCAGAACTACCTGTAAGGATGAGTCCCTTGACCTTTCTAGGGTGCAGCTTGGTGTAAAGCAGCGCAATATGTCCGCCCAAGGAATTACCCAAGAGAATCACCTGCTCTAGTTCTTTGTAAGTGATAAAGCGCGTAAGCCAATTGGTTAAACTCTTTACCGTACTAGAGAGCAACGGCAAGTCATAAATGGGTAGTTCTGGGGCTATTACCTTATATTTTTTTGAAAAAAACTCAATAGTACTATCAAAGTTACTAAGCCCTCCCATAAGCCCATGTAAGAGGATAATAGGAGTACCTTCGCCTTTTTCAACATAGGAAAATTTGTCTTCTTTTTTACGAAAAAGATTTATCATTTTATATCTATTTCTTGTAGCTACAAAGATAAGAATTTTTTATCAAATAGTAGTCATTGTTCTTGAAAAAAATTTCAGGAAAATAAATTTTTATAAACAATTAATTTATAAGCATTTATTCCACATATAATATCCAAACATCTTTTACTTTTTGCAAATCGGGGTTCAGACTGCGGGCGGTATTGATTTCTTGTTGTTTTTTGAATGCCTCTGCATAGGTAGCTGCATAGAGAGAATAAGCGTAATATAAGTTCTTTTCAGCATAGAGGAAACTGCCCTCGGCACGCATTCCTTTTTGTCGCAATCCGAACATATATTTCTCAGCATTTTCTTTGTTGGAATAGACGCCTAGTATTAGGTAGAATCCTTTTTTGACATTCGCAGCGGTAATTCTACGTACATTGTCAGGAATCTGTTCTGTTTGTCCTGCAGGGGCTTGTTGTACAGGGGTTTTTGCTTGGGTAGTAGCATTTGTCTGCCCTGTAGTATTTGCCTTAGCTGTAGAGCTTGTCTGAGCTATATTAGCTTGTTGGTTAGTTTTTACTTCTGCTGAGGCAGCTTGGTTAGCATTGACCACAGTCTGTCCTGTAGGGGCTACCTTAGGAGTTGTTTTCTTTCCTAAGAGCCTATCTACTTCCTCATCGCGCAAGGAGGTACTTTCTTCGGTATTGATAGCTAGCCCCATTAGGAAAGCATAATAAGAATCATTTGTGGAGGAGAAACTCACTCGTAAGTAATCATTGCCCACAGGGAATACTTCAAAATCGTAATTGGGAAGCACTACCGAGAAAATATCAAAGCCCAAGGTATTTTTGCTGTTGGGTTTTCTTTGTTTGAGATAGTCTTCGCCATAGGTGATAGAGCTATTGAAGAAGTTTTTTATCTTTCTCGTTTTTGTCTCCAAATAGAATCCTACTTTGTCGGAGAATACACCTACCTTGTTCTCTCCTTGGTTGAAATCAGCATCCAAGACAGCTCCTACCAATCGGGGAAAGGCTTCCTTGACAGAAGGAATTTTATAGTTGGTAAAGGCGATGCTCTTGTCGCCTTTTACTTCCAAGAATCCGTCTTTTATATCCAATTTTCTAAAGGGTTCAGAGGCGTTTTCATAAGCAATAACCAATGTCCATCCCCCGCAAGAGCCTCCTTCTACACTTCCTCTGGCAGCTCTTACATTGGCTACCGTATATTCCCCATCAATGCGTTTGCTGCTCTGAACGAGTTTGGTAACATCGGCGAACATGACATAGGGGGCATTTTTGCCTATATAGCGGGAATCCGTATTGCCGTCAAATACATATTCTCCTTTTACAGGAGTATATTTCCCTTTAGGAACTTTTAGTAATACCTCCTCTACCGATTCACGTTTGGCATCTTTGGCTACCGATTTTTTGGCCACTACCTGCCCCTCTTCGTAAGGGTAAGTGGCTGCCCAGTAGAGCCCAGCAGATAGAATCTTACTATTCTTAGGGAGTGATACACTAGCCGTGCTGGAAGAGAATGTTTTCTTATCCTTATCTACATCTATATATTCCATTACTTGGGAATCGTTCAGCTTAAGTCCGCCTATCAGATCATTGTAGGGAGTATTGGCATCAGCTTTTCCTTCCTTGCGGTTTAGGATATTATTTCCTGTAATGGTGATATTTCCTTTGGATAACACTTTATAACGAGTGGTGAGGGTATCGCTCTCCTGCGCCCATAGTAGGCTTGTAGCGCTTAGGCAGAGGAGTAGACTGTAAATAATTCTCATATACACTTTAAGTTTTATTTGTAAATTAACGAATTTGGAGGCAAATATACGTAAAAAAATAGTATTCCCTAAAAAAGATAAATATATTTTTATCTGAAAGCATTCCATCCTCTAGCTTTCAGAGGAATGGCTTCATTGGCACGAGTAATGAGGTTGCAACCTTGGGCAGGTTCTGTAATATAGCCAATGACGCTAAGGTTGGGGTTACCCTTGATTTTGTCATAGTCCGAGGGGGCTATGGTAAAGAGTAGCTCATAGTCCTCTCCGCCACTGAGGGCAACCATGGTACTACTTAGGGTAAATTCTTCACAAGCGTTAATCAGGGTAGGGTCAAGAGGTATCTTTTCCTCTACTAGGCGACACCCGACATGGGATTGTTTGCAGATGTGTAACAATTCTGAGGAGAGTCCATCGCTGATGTCCATCATTGCTGTAGGTTGTACACCCAATTTCTCAAGTAGTAGGACAATATCCTTACGTGCTTCGGGCTTGAGTTGCCTTTCTATAAGGTATTGATAGCTTTCTAAGTCTGGTTGCATATTAGGATTGACCTTGAACACCTCATTTTCTCGCTCCAACACCTGCAATCCCATATAGGCGCTACCTAAGTCTCCACTCACTACAATAAGGTCGTTCTCTTTGGCACCATTGCGATAGACAATCTTCTCTTGTGGCGCCATACCGATAGCGGTAACCGAGATGATGAGTCCTCTAGTGGAGGAAGTGGTATCTCCGCCTACCAAATCCACTTTATAAATATCACAAGCCAAGCGAATACCCTCATAGAGTTCCTCTAAGGCCTCCACAGGAAAGCGATTGGAGACAGCGAAAGAGACTACCACTTGAGTGGCTATGGCATTCATGGCATAGATATCGGAGAGATTGACCATAATGGACTTGTAACCTAAGTGTTTTAGCGGTACATAAGAGAGGTTGAAGTGTACCCCTTCTATCAAAAGGTCGCTGGATATAACAGCTTTCTGAGTCCCGAAATCAATAACAGCTCCATCATCCCCTACGCCCTTGAGGGTGGAGGGATTCACTATAGGGAAGTCTTTGGTCAGATGGTCTATCAAACCAAACTCTCCCAACTCCGAGAGGTGGGTTCTATGGGTGTTTTTGTCTTCTAACATCTTGTCTTAAAATATTTGGCACAAATGTACAATAAAAATGATTAACTACTCATTATTAGTGATTAATTAACGTTGTTTTTAGCTATTGCAAATTCCAGAATAATTTTTTGTTAAATGGCAACAGCTCTCATATAAAAAACTTATATTTGCACCCACTACAATAATACAATACATTATGAGTGTAGAAAAATTCAAAGAAACCATCGCGGCAGGGTATCCTGCCCAAGGAACTTATATTACCTTAGGAGGTGCTATGTATCAGGGAGCGGTCATTAAGGACTTGTTGGTCAATATACCCCTGAAGAACCTCAACCGCCATGGTCTTATTGCTGGTGCTACAGGTACAGGAAAGACTAAAACGCTACAATCCCTCACCGAAAACCTTTCCAAGGCGGGGGTGCCTACCTTGCTTATGGATCTCAAGGGAGACCTTAGTGGTATTGCAGCTATAGGGGAGGAGAAATCTTTTATCAAGGAGCGCCATGCTCAGATGAACTTGCCTTACACACCTGAGGCTTTTCCTGTGGAGCTGCTTACTATTTCTAAGCAAGATGGGGTTCGTCTACGTGCTACAGTTTCCGAGTTTGGTTCGGTTTTGCTCTCCCGTATCTTAGACCTCTCCGATGTACAAGAAGGGGTGCTTGCGGTGATTTTTAAGTATTGTGATGATCACCAATATCCGTTGCTTGACCTTAAAGACCTCAAAAAGGTGCTCCAATATGCCACTGAAGAGGGGAAAAGTGAGTTTGAGGCAGAATATGGTCGTGTGGCTTCTTCTTCTACCAGTGCTATCTTGCGCAAAATAGTGGAATTGGAGAACCAAGGAGCTGAACTTTTCTTCGGAGAACGTAGTTTTGAGACTGAGGACTTACTCCATACCGATGAAAAGGGTAGGGGAGTGGTAAATATTATTCGATTGACCGACATACAAGATCGTCCTAAGATGTTCTCCACTTTTATGCTCTGTCTCTTGGCTGAAATCTATAATACATTTCCTGAAATAGGAGACCAAGACAAGCCTAAGTTAGTAATTTTTATAGATGAAGCACACCTGATATTCAATCAAGCCTCCAAGGCTCTGCTTAATCAATTAGAAAATATCGTCAAGCTGATTCGTTCCAAGGGGGTAGGACTTATTTTCTGTACACAAACCCCTACGGATGTGCCCGATGCGGTGCTCGCTCAGTTGGGTATGAAGATACAACATGCCTTACGTGCTTTTACAGCCAAGGATCGCCAGGCTATCAAGCTTACCGCTCAGAACTATCCTGAAACAACTTTCTACAACGTAGCCGAAGACCTTACCTCATTGGGAACAGGAGAGGCTTTCGTGACAGCCTTGGATGCCAAAGGTCGCCCTACACCACTGGTTGCCACTATGATGCGTGCTCCTATGAGCCGTATGGATATACTCTCCGAGAGCGAAATAGCACAGGTGTTGGCCAAATCAGCCCTAAAGAAGAAATACAATCAGGAGATAGACCGCGAGAGTGCTTATGAGATACTCAATGCCAAGATAGCCAATGCTGCTGAGCAGACAGCCAAAGAACCAGCACCAAAGAAGACGACTTCTACGACAGCGAAGACGACCGCTCCCCAAACCACAACGACTAAGAAGAGTACAGCTCAAAATCCCATAGTAAAACTACTTACTAGTGCTACTTTCGTTCGTGGGGTATTTGGGGTGTTGAGTAAACTCATGAAGAAATAAAATACCTAAAAATAGAATGAAAAATACAGCAAAAATACTTTTATGGGCGGTAGGTAGTGCCTTATTGGTTATTGGTTGCTCCCGTTCTGATAAAAGATTCTTGATAACTGATATCAGTGTTGGGAACTTGACCAAAGAGACCAAAATTTCTCAGTTGGATTCTCTATATAAGAATGATTCTTTGGTAAAAACATCGATTGAAGGGGAGTTTAGGTATATAAGTGATGAGCGCTTTTTAGTCTATGAAAAGGGAGGTGAAGGCAAGCAACTCTTGGAACTGACCCCTGCGATTCCTTTGGAGGGGGAAAGCAAACATATTCAGGGGGTACAAATTATGGATGAGCGTTTTGCTACAGCTGAGCATATTTCGCTCAATAGTACCTTTGCCGATATCAAGAAGGTATATAAGGACTTTGATTTTGAGCAATTGATCTCTACAGTTATTGTCATGCCTAAGGGGAGTAACCTCTATTTTGCTTTTGCTAAGGAGGATCTTTTACCTGCGGTAGATGATGCTTATACCATAGAGAGTATTCCTGAAACAGCCAAAGTGAAAAGATTGATGATTAGTTGGAACTAAAAAGGGGGAGCATCATTGCTCCCCTTCATTTACATATTTCTTATAGGTAGCCCTACGACCAAAATCAGTAGGATTGAAGTTTTTCCATAGTTTCTGCACGGCTAAGTTGTTCTCCAATTCAGGAGTGATGATACACTGCTGAACCCCTTTTTCCTTGAATAACAAGTAACAATCCCTAAAGAGCATAGCAGGGACTCCCTTGGACTGGTACTCAGGGCTGATTCCTATGAGATAGAACTCCATTACCTTGGGGTTTCTTCTGGCTTTCCATAAGTGATAGAAGCCGAATGGGAAAAGTTTTCCTTTGGCTTTCTGTAAGGCCTTAGAGAAAGAAGGAATCATAATAGCAAAGCAGATGATTTTCCCCTCTTTATCCAAGATGAATTTGATAAACTCAGGTAGGACAAAGGGAATATATTTCTTTTTGAAGTACTCTTTTTGCTTTTCAGAGACAGGAATAAAGGAGGAAAGATTGGCATAGGAGGTGTTGAATAGGTCAAACATCTCATCTACATAGGGGATAATATCCTTATTGGTTTTGATAGGGGCATAGCTAAGACCATAACGGCGCTCCACTACATCACCCGCCTTCTTATAGGTATCAAAATTTACATCCTTAAGAAAGAAAGAGGACTCTACATAACCTTTTTCTTTTACCCAGCCAAGTTTCTCAAAATGAGTGACATAATAAGGGTAGTTAGTCCAAGTAATCATACCTCCAATATGGTCATACCCATAGGTCTGTACCCCTACTTTGTCCATATTCGAAAAGCCCATAGGCCCTTCGGCATACTCCAATCCTAATTCTTGTGCTTTGTCTAAGGCTTTTTTGAGCAGTGCATCGGTAACGGCAATATCATCTATCATATCTAGCCAACCAAAACGAACCTTACGTACCCCTCGGTTGATCTCATAATGGTTAACAATTACTGCAATACGCCCCACTATAGTCTGCTGCTTATCATAAGCTAAGTAAAAAGTAGCCTCACAATTCTCGAAGGCTGGATTTTTCTCAGGGTCAAGGGTATCCAACTCATCGGCAATTAAAGGGGGTACCCAGGTTTTACTATCTTTGTATAAGGAGAAAGGAAACTTAACAAAATCAAGCATTCCCTTTTTGTCTTCTACTTTCTTTACAGTAATCATTATCTTTGTGCTAATCGCTTGCAAATATACAAAATAAAGACTAATTAAATTATGATTAGTAATTAATTAACATGTTGGGAGGTATTAAAAATGATAGTGATTGAATGTTACCTTATTTTTTTTTGTACCTTTGCGGCGAAATTACAATGATTAATGCCAGCAATGATTAATGATTAATATGTTACTCAATCATTAAATAATTGATCATTAATCATTAATCATTAATAATGAGTGCTTTCCATTCCTTACGGTTTCGTATCTTTGTAAGTCTTATTGGTATTACGATACTTTCCTTTATTACCATTGCGATAGTAACCATATACCAGTATCGCAAGCAAGCACAGACCTATCATAACGAGCGCTTGTTGCGAAAGGAACAGCAGCTCTCCATGCAGATACGCTATGTACTATCGCAGACAACATTTCCTGTGGAAGATAAGTATATTCCCCTAATCTTCCGAGAGGAGATCTATCGTATTGCCGATATTGAAAATATTAACTTTAATCTCTATAGTATCAATGGGACTTTCCTTATTAGTTCACAGGCGGGACTAAGGGATAACAAGGAGTTACATTGTATCTCTGATACCATTCTCACCAATCTCTCTAATTCTGTAGATAAGCGATTGGTCTTCCAAACGGCACTTGAAAAGGATAGTTTCCAATACTCCTATTCCTATGTCAATGACCTACAATACAAGCCCCTACTTATTCTGCATATTCCTCATTTTGAAAATGATACCTTCAATGAGGGCTTCCTGCAGAACTCATTATATAACTTAGGAGGTGCTTATATGGCTATATTGCTGCTGACGATAGGGGTAGCTTTTGTTATCTCTCGCTATATCACTCACTCTATTGGGGAGATACAACAGCGATTAAGAAGTACTCATTTCTTAGGGAAAAATGAAAAAATTGATGTCAAGAATACCACTACCGAGATAGGAGAGCTTATCTTCTCTTATAATGAAATGGTAGATGAGATAGAAAAGAGTAAGAAAGCATTAGCTAAAATAGAGCGGGAGAAGATGTGGAAGGATATGGCCAAGCAAATCGCCCATGAGATTAAGAACCCACTGACACCTATGCGGCTGAGTGTACAGAACTTCCAGCGGAGATTCTCTCCTGATGATCCACAATGTAGTGAAAAGGTAGCTGATTTTACCCAAATGCTCCTCCAGCATATTGATACCCTTTCGGATATCTCCGATGCCTTTTCTTCTTTTGTCTCTATGCCTCCACAGAAAAAGGAAAGGACAGATCTTAATGCGATTATTCGTCATGCTATAGCGATTTTTGACCTGCCTTATATCCGTTTTGAGAGTAAGCAAGAGCAGATATGCCTTTGGGTGGATAAGAATCAGATGAATCGTATGTTGACCAATCTGCTCAAGAATGCTATCTATGCAACCGATAACATCCCAGACCCTCTAATAGAGGTTACAACCTATGTAACAGGTGACTTTGCTTATATTGTGGTTAAAGATAATGGTTCTGGGGTACCTCCTGAATTGCAAGAACGCATATTTGAACCTAAGTTCACCACTAAGAACACCGCAGGTTCGGGACTGGGGCTTACTATGGTCAAGCACATCATCAACGCCCATGGTGGGACTATTACCCTGAACTCAGAAGTGGGTAAGGGAGCTACCTTTACAGTAGAACTTAAAATTAGGTAAGAAGCAAAAAGTAAAGCAACTAATCACTAATAATTTAAATACCAATGGAAAGAAGAAGTTTTTTAAAGAACTCAGTATTTGCGGGATTAGGGTCTCTCCTACTTCCCTCTGTAGCACAAGCCTCCGAGTCTTTCGCTCGTAAGAAGGCAAAGAACATTATCTATATG
>ERZ773049.2084-NODE-2084-length-11098-cov-11.198497_pt1 | contig 11098 bp, 2 predicted proteins | sample MGYA00580633_ERZ773049 | MGnify/ENA primary metagenome ERZ773049 (study PRJEB29015, sample SAMEA2737991) | human oral metagenome | biome: human oral; feature: human-associated habitat; material: dental | place: China | collected 2066 ... | reverse complement strand
CAATTACGTTTAGCGTGCTAATGCTATGATGAGTTAAAACCTTATCGAGCACCACTTGCGTAAAAAGCGGCGTCACTAGACCGAAAAGCTGCATGATGAATGAAGCTAAAAGCACTTCAAATACAACCCTTTTAAAACTTAGCATCCGCTTGTAAAACCAGGCAAAGCCGAATTTAATCTGAGAATTCAGAGTTTTATGAGCCAGCACGATAAACTCGCCACTACAAAGATCAAATAGCTCGCTCGCGCCCAGCTCTTTTACGGAATTTCCACCGTCAAATACGATAAATTTAAGGGAAGTTTCTTTTTCTTGTGTGGATTTGGATTGAGGGGATCTGGATGAGCGGGAAGCTTTAGATTCTTTGGAGGAGGAATTGTATGAGTTTGCAGAGGATGAAGATGGCGCGTCTTTGGAATTTGCGCTATTTATATCAGCGGCCGTCTTGCTAGCGTTTGCCGCCTTAATATCCGCTTCGCTTTGCTGCTCGATCTTTAGGACGTTAAAGTAGCTTCCGTCCTTTTTCTGAAGGATAAAGGGAGGTTTATAGCGCATCAAATTTGAAAGAGTTAGCTTTTTGATTTTAGCCTTAAACTCGCAATGTTTAGCCATCCGCACTAGCTCTTCGATCTGCGGCTCCTCGCTGCTTAGCGCAAATTTATTTATAAGCGCCTTGGCATCAAACGGGATATGATTTACGGCGGCTATCAGACCTAGCGAGCCCAGGGCGGTTTGCATCGGATACCTTTGAGTGAAATTTGAAAGAATTCTATTAAGTCTATTTGAAACGGGGCTTAAATTTAGAGGGAATTTTAAAGAAATTTAAGGGATTGAGAAAATTTGGGAAACTAGAATGATGGTACTAGAGGAAAGAATGGGCGTAGGAATGGCTATAGAATAGATTATGGCAACCGACAGGATACCCGATAAAATATTCAGTTCAAAATCGACTTTATGACATCCGCATAATATGCAAAAATTTTGTCATTATATGCCAATCTGATTGGAAATGATGGCGCGTAATAACGGAAGGCGGGGCGTTATAGTAGTTTAATATCCGCTTAAGCCGCAAAGAGTAAAATAGGCAAACTTCTGAGATCATCAACGGGGATAAGGATGAACGAAGCAAGGCTCGAAGAGCTAAAGAAAATTCTAAATGAACGGCATCAAAATTTAGAGCAAGGTTTGCAAGAAGATTTTAATGCTCAAAATTTTGACATCCCAAATTCTGATGCTTCGAATTTTAATACCTCAGATTTAAACAGTGCGAATTCTAAAATTTTAAATTTTGATGATAAAAATTCAGACAGCTCAAATTCAAACACAAGGAACGATTCAAAATTTCAAAATTTGCATTTATATCACGCCGCCTCTAATAAAAATTCTAGAGCTCAGATCAGAGACTACGACAAAGAGCCGATAGTAATAAAAGATCATACTTATTACGAATTTATGATTTATCAATTTCCGGCGCTACTGATAGGTTTTATTATATTTTTGACTTTTGCTACTATAGTAAATCCCGTTAGTCTTAAGACTTTTCGAATGCTTCCGTCTATATTGGTTTCATTGTTGACCGTAATTAGGGACAAAGACGGCATGTATTTTGAGTTTAAAAGTGATAAAATTCTGTATTATTACAAAAACAAAATCCGTAAAATTTTCGAATTAAATAGTATAGGTGCGATGATAATTAGCTTTGATTGCAGGCACAGTATGCGGCAAAGAATAAATTGGTTTATAAGAATAGCGCTAATTCTTTGGATTTTATTAATTTTTGCCGCCGATGCATACGATATGACAATCGGCGAAAGTATAACTGATATATTGTGTATTTTTGTTTTAGCCGCATCAGGAATTTTCGGAGCAAAGGCTATTATGCACCTACGCAACGGCAGCCTCGGCTTTTTCGGTCTTCACGATCAGCTTGTGCTTTATAAGGAAAACGCCGAGGTTGAGATACTAAATATTTTGATGGCAAATAAAGAGGAATATCTGCAGCTGAGAGATTATTTTATGCAAACGATGCAAAAAGATATAAGCAACCTAGCTCGCACGATGTCGATTTTTAATAAAAAGATAGAATTTAGAAAGTTTAAATTTTAAAGGAGTATGTTATGGAGCAAATTGAGAAGGCAAGAAAAATCTTAGCCATTGCCGCAAAACAAGAGTTGGAACAAATGGATGCAAAAGAGTATGCGCTAGCTAGAAAATCTTGGGGAGCAGCCAATGCCCTAGCCGACAATACTGCTTTTAAGGGAATGAAAAAACTTACTTTATTTCTTAAAACAGAAAGCGGTAATGTAACGGTAGACGTAATGGCGAATCAGGATGTCGAAACAAAACTAAGGAGTATAGTTGGTGATTTAGCACAAGTTATACTAGTTGGAGCTTGTACGGTTATGTTTAGCGAGTTTGGAGTAGTAATAAAAATAATAGATATTGTATCTCAATTAAAAGGAAAAGATTTAGGATCTGTATTAAATAAACTTCATTACTCAGGAGAAAAGTGGGCTTACAATATAGATAAGATCACTCTATACAGTGGAGTATTGGGCGTAGAAATGAAGGACGGAACTGTTTATAAAGAACCAATAGATAACTATGGTGTAGATTATCCTGCATATAATCGTAGTATTATAGGTTCTGCAAAGGATGACGTATTATTTGGTGGAGCAGGTAACGATTATTTAAGCGGACTGGGCGGAAAAGATATATTAATAGGTGGTAAAGGGGCAGATTACTATGCTACTTATGATGGTGATACTGTTATAGATGAAGATGGATTGGGTTATGTTACTTTAAGAGGTGAAAGATTATATGGAGGAAAATGGAATAGTGAGAAAAATGCATACATCGGAGGACTATGGGAAGAAGAAATTTATACTTTAGATGATAAAGGAGTATTGACCGTTAAAAGAGGTAAAGATGCTATAACTATCCGAGATTTTGATAAAGATAAAAACTCTCTAGGCATCGTCCTTCAAGACGCAGATGAAATCCTCGTCTCCGTATCTGATGCGGCAGTGAGCGAGAAGAGCGGAAAAATAAACTTTAAAATAAGCCTAAGTAGAAAGCTGGAAAAGGGGGAGACTTTAAAATTAGATGTTAACGGCGAAGAGCTAATATTTGAAGAGGGAGATCAAGAAAAGATCTATCAACATAGATGGAAGGACAACAGTAAAAAAGAAGAAGATAGAGAATTCAATATTACTCCTATTATAAAAGATAAATCAGAAAATTTAAAAGCAAAGGTAGGAAAAGAGGGTACCGGTAAAATAATCGACGACGACCGCGATCCGGATGATCCCGAAACTGATAGTTCCCCTATAGTCATCGATCTAAACAACGACGGTATAAATACTCTAAGCCTGGATTATACCAGAAACTTCGATCTGGACAATAACGGCTTTGCCGAAGCTACCGGGTGGATACAAAAAGATGATGCGCTACTAGCGTATGATAGAAACGGAAACGGTAAGATAGATAATGGAGGCGAGCTCTTTGGTGACAAAACGATTTCAGATAATTACTACTCATACACTAACCCTAAAGCTAAAAACGGTTTTGAAGCCCTAAAAGAGTTCGATACTAACAATGACGGCATAATAGACAAAAACGATAAAGACTTCGACAAGCTTCTATTATGGCAAGATAAAAACTCTAATGCCGTAACCGATGAAGGAGAATTAATCAAACTAAGCGATAAAGTGAAGTCCATCAATCTGAACTATAAGGAAATTTCAACCGATAATAACGGAAATTCTATTAGGCAAACCTCTACTGCCACTTTAAATGATGGTACTAAGGTAAAGGCAGATGATATATGGTTTAAAGTGAATTTAAAAGATACCGAGGAAATAGCAGATCAAAACAAAATTCCGCTAGAAATCCAAGCCCTACCTCAAGTAGTGGCTAGTGGAAATTTAAACTCTCTAAGAGTGACGGCAAGCAAGAACGAAAAACTGGCTACAATAATAAATTTATATCTGATGCTAAGCCCTGAAGATAGAAAGAAACATATCGATGAACTGATCTACAAATGGGCTGGAGCAGAAGGAATAAGTGAAGATTCAATGAGAGGTGATGTAAAAGCAAGGGATATGGTCGTATATGAAAAGATCACCGGCAAACCATTCAAACAAGCAGGCCTAGAACCAAATCCCGGTTCGAATGCCTCTAATAGAGTTAATGATAAAATTAATACCTTTAAATATTATGTATATGCCTCTATAGAGCTTCAAACTACATATTCCGATTTAAATTTAGATATGGAAAAGATGAGCTTAGAAAAAGGTGAAAAGCTAAGCTATAAATTTGATGCTTTGAATTCTAGACTTATGCGGCTATATAAAGATGGAAAATATAATGAAATTGTGGAACTAATGAATATTGTTCGAAGCGCTAGCCCGTATAAACCTATATTCCAAGAGAATTTAAAAGAAAATCTAAAAAATTTTATTGGTAACGATGATAAATTGTTGTCGCTATGTCTTAGTATATATATAAATGGGGCGAACAGTAATGATGTTATCAATGGAAATTCTGAGAATAATTTTATAGAAGGAGGAAGAGGCAATGACACGCTCTATGGTGGATATGGTGATGATATCTATATATTTAATAAAGGCGACGGAGCAGATACTATCTACGATGCGACAGGTAACGATAAAATAAAATTCAAAGAAGGCATAACTTCTAATGATGTAAGTTTCAAACGAGAATTGGATAAACTAATAATCTCCATAAAAAGTGATACTGAGGCAAATAGCAATAGCATAACTATTCAAAATTTCTTTTCCGTTAATCCTGAAATAGGAAACAATACTGTAAGAACTATAACTTTTGCCGATGGAACCGTTTATGATCTCAACAAAATTCTTGAGCTCACTCCGCTAGGCTCTACCGATAAAGACGACAAGCTATATCTCACCGATGGCAACGATACCTTCGATGCAGGTTTAGGTAACGATGAAATTTGGGGCGGCAATGGAGATGATGTCATTAATGGCGGAGAGGGAGACGATATCCTTTACGGAAATGATGGTAATGATACTTTAAACGGAAGAGACGGTAACGATACGCTCAATGGTGGTTACGGTAATGACGCGCTAATAGGCGGCAAAGGTAATGATTGGCTTAGTGGCGAGGGAGGTAACGACATCTATATATTTAATAAAGGTGACGGTAATGATATTATTGCAGATAATAATGGCGTAGATATTTTACAATTTGGAAATGGGATAAAGAAGGAAGACTTAGTATTTAAAAGAGAGTCCGATAAACTTATTATTTCGGTTAAGAATGATAATGGAATAAATGAAGATAGTATAACTATTCAAAATTTTAACTCTCTAAATACAAGTAGTACAGTAAAAACTATAATTTTTGCCGATGGTATGATCTATGATTTTAATAAAATTCTTGAGCTTGCTCCAATAAGTTCTACTGATAAGAGCGATAGACTTTATCTTTCTGATAAAGATGACATCTTTGATGCCGGCTTGGGTGATGATGTTGTATTGGGTAGAGACGGTGACGATATTATTTATGGCAACGAGGGCAATGATATTCTTTGCGGAGATAACGGCAACGATACACTAATTGGCGGCAAGGGAGACGACACCCTCAATGGCGGATATGGAGATGATACCTATATATTCAACAAAGGTGACGGCAATGATGTTATTTACGATATTGGGGGGTCTAATACTATAAAATTTAATGATTTTAATGCAGAGGATATAGATATCAAAAGAATATTCGAAAAGACAGTCATCAGTTCTAAAATTTCAAACGATACCATTACTTTCCAAAATTTTTACTATAATAACGGTGAAATCACCATTGATACTATAAAATTTAAAGATGGTTCGATCTGGGATCATCAAACTATCCTAAACAAATTCTATATAAAAGCAACTGAGGGAGACGATAAAATTTCGCTCGATTATCAAATTAAAGAATTTAATGCTCTTGGCGGAGATGATGAAATTTACGGTAACTGGAGGAATAATATTATAGATGGCGGGGAAGGCAATGATATGCTCAGGGGTGATCAAGGCGACGATACTCTAATCGGAGGCGGCGGCGATGATAAGCTCTATGGCGACGAGGATAATGATATTTTAATAGGAGGAACTGGAAATGATATGCTTATCGGTGGGGCAGGCAATGATACCTATATCTTCAATAGAGGTGATGGTAACGATACTATAGAGGATTATTCTGGCAACAATACTATCAAATTGAATGATTTCAACGCAAGCGATGTAGATATTAAAAGAGTTTTTGATAGTATAGTCATAAGCTCAAAAATTTCAAACGATACTATAACCATTAAAGATATGTCCGATAAGTATCGTGCAACTATGCATGCTATAAGAAATATAGTCTTTAAAGATGGCTCTGTTTTAAGCTATCAAGATATCCTTAATCGCTCCCATATAAAAGCAACCGAAGGAAGCGACAAATTTTATCTCAGCGATAAGGATGATGAATTTGATGCTTTGGGTGGAGACGATGAAATTTACGGGCAAGATGGTAACGATGTCATAAATGGCGATAAAGGAAACGACAAACTTTACGGCGACAGGGGTGACGATACCCTAAACGGCGGATCTGGCTACGATCTTCTTGATGGCGGTATCGGTAATGATACCTTAATCGGCGGTAAAAATGGCGATATCCTAAACGGCGGATATGGAGATGATGCTTATATATTTAACAAAGGCGACGGCAAAGATACCGTAACCGATAATGGAGGAGCCGATACTATAAAATTTGGCGAAGGAATAAGCAAAGAGGATCTTATCGTCAAAAGAGTTGCAAGAATGAATGATTATACTAAACGAAAGGAATATTCGGATATAGTCATACTCTTTAAAAATTCTCCGAACGACTCAATAACCCTAAGAGATGTTACCCATGGCAACTCAATAAACGAAAATAACGTTATAGAAACCTTTGAATTTAGCAATGGTGACAAGCTAAGCTTTGAAGATATCAAAAAACTCTCTTTGATCGGTACCGACAATAGCGAAAACATTATAGGTTATGTCCATTCAAATAACATCATCAAAGGAGAAGGCGGAGACGATAAGCTTTACGGTCAAGGCTGGAATGATACTATGTACGGCGGAGACGGCAATGATCTAATCGAAAGCGGCAGCGGCAATGATACCTTGATTGGAGGAAAAGGAGACGATACACTCACCGGTGGTTACGATAACGACACCTATATCTTTAATAAAGGCGATGGAGCCGATACTATAATAGATACAAGCGGTCAAGATAAGATAAAATTTGGAGAAGGAATTAGAAAAGAAGATTTAAGCGCAACTATACAAGGCGATGGGTACATAAAAGATTTTGTGATATTTTTTAAAAATTCTCCAAACGATTCTATTATTTTAAAAAATATTGTTAATGGAAACAGGATTGATACCACAATACTAAAAACCCTAGAATTTGCTAATGGTGACAAAATAGATATTAGAGGTATTGAGAAATTATTTATAATCGGTACCGATAGAGATGAAACGATACGGGGTTTGGAAGATTTAAATAGTATCCTTGTAGGTAAAGACGGAAACGATGAACTCTATGGGCAAAAAGGCAATGATACTTTAATCGGAGGCGCAGGCAATGACATCTTATATGGATACAATGGGGATGATACCTATATTTTCAATAAAGGCGATGGAGCCGATACTATAATAGATACGGGCGGATCAGATACAATCAAATTCGGCGAGGGTATAAGCAAGAAAGATTTATCGGTCAAGATAACTTCGGGGACTTATTCCGATATCCAAAATCTAACTATCTCGATAAAAGGCTCTAACGATCGCATAGAGCTTACTGATGCCTTTAAATATACTAAAGACATCCCTGATCGCTTAATAGAAAAATTCGAATTTTCTAATGGTGAAATTTTAAATTTTGAAGATATGAAAAAGCTTTCTTTAATAGGAACAGACGAAAATGATGAAATTGACGGCTTTTATGGTGCGGATAAGAATTTAATTGAAGGCGGCAAGGGAGATGATACGCTTAGGGGCGGATATGCGACAGATAACGTATTTGTCTTTAATAAAGGTGATGGAAACGACATCATTGAACCCAACGGAGAGAACAACACTATTAAATTCGGCGAAAGTATATCAAAAAATGATGTACTGATAAAAAGAGCCAACAAGGATGAATATGGGCGCGAAGATTTGATCATATCATTTAAAAATAATACTGGTGATAGTATGACAATCAAAAAAGTTATAAGTAATGATAAATTAAATAAAGAACGTACTATAAATTTCTTGGAATTTTCGAATGGAGAAATTGCAAATTTAGATGAAATTGGGCGTATGTCCTTGATCGGAAGCGATATGGACGATACTATATCGGGCTATACCGGTTCAAATAACGTAATTGAAGGTGGGGCCGGAAACGATAAGCTCTATGGCAATACAGGCAGTGATACTTTAATCGGCGGTAAGGGAGATGATCTGCTTGAAGGAGGAATGGGGGATGATGTCTATATTTATAACAAAGGCGATGGAAATGACACTATACTAAATAAATATGATTGGATGCCAAATACTACCAATAATGATACTTTGAGATTTGGAGAAGGCATAAGTAAGGATGACTTAATAGTAACGAGAGTACCTATTAATAAAGAATATGAAGAATTTGGTGATTTTGTCATATCTTTTAAGAAATCAGATGGTTCGATAACTTTAAAAGATATGTTACACCAAGATTGGGCTAATGAGAATAATATCATACAGACCTTCGAATTCGCCGACGGAGACAAACTAAGCTTTATTGATATCAAGCAGCTATCGCTAAGCGGCACTGATAGTAGTGACACAATAAGCGGTTATCCAGATATGAGCAATATACTAGAAGGCGGTAAGGGGGATGATATTCTAATAGGTGCAGATTATTATGACAATTATGGACAAAAAGACAGTCCATATAAAAACACTTTTGTTTTTTCTAAGGGCGATGGAAAAGATATTATAAAGATGCTTAAAAATAAAGACCTTATTAAATTTAAAGATTGGGATAAAAAAGATGTAAGATTTGATCTAAATTTGATCAACTCTACCTTGCTTATCTCGAACGCCTCTTCAAATGATACCGTCTTAATAGAGGGTTACAATGCTATTGCGGGTTATGATTACAAGGAAAACCGCAGATTGGTGACAAACCTAAATATACAATTCAAAGACGGCATCACTTTAAATAATGACTTTATCTTAAAAAACGCCAAGCTTAAAGGCGATGCAAACACTATGATAGGAGGAAAGGAAGATAATATCTTTACCTATGATGGAGGAGCAAAAACCATAATGGATCTTGGAGGCTACGATAAGGTCATATATAAAAATCCCGTAAAAAGAGTCCGCTATGATTACGGCGAGAACGGCTCGGATGACCTCAAATTAATCATTACTCCGGCAGATCCGAATGCAAAGAACGATATCTTGGAAGTAAAAGGTTTCTTTAGCAACCGAGATAATGTCATAGAGGAATTTCGTATCGGTAAATATCTAAATATTAAGGCAGCGGATATTTACAGAGCATTCGGTATGGATTATGAAGCAAATAATGCTAAAGCGGCTTCTTTGGCAAGCACTACGGAGACATTTTCGCTAGCTGCCAAGCCTGCTGCTTTAGCGATGAATGCCAAGCTAGACATAGATAACGAAGCTCAAATTTCGCCTCTTTCAAAAAGCTCTGGCGATAGTTCAAATTCCAAATCCGGCTGGGATATGGTTTTAGGCGGCGGCGATAAGAATGAATTAAAGGCTATCGTTTCAAAGTATTGCGATGATTCAAATTTAAGCGGCTCTGATCTAAATTTAGCCCTTAATGCTAACAGCACCGCAGATCTAAGCTCTGCCTCTGCTGGCATTACCAAAGAAGAGGCTTTAAAAGACAATGCTTTCTTAAGCCAAAATACGGTAAACAAGATCATCGAGCAGCTAAATATCTATGCTGATAACTCGGAGGCTTTGGAATTTAACCAAAAAGATATTCGCAAGGATGATATTCAGGTTTATATGAGTTAAGGCTTAAGGGTTATGCCTTAGTATTATGCCGGCATTTCATTTCACTCGCTAGCATATCGCTTTGTAGATCGATAATTTATATGGGGCGGCATCATATTTTAAGATGCCGCCCCATAGATTTATATCCTCAAAACCATAGCAAACACATGATTAAATTTAATGTAGTAAATTTAAAATGCTCCCTGCACGAAATATATCACAATTCCTCAAATATCTCTATCCTTAGACAGGTTTTTACGCTTGTGGCCTTTGTCCCTCATTAAAGAACCCACAAAAAGAAGAAAGCCGATTCTGCAAGTTTACAAGTTTTTGCCCTTTACGCTCTTCAAATCCCAACTCACATATGCCTTTCAGCTGCAATATCTAGTTCAAAACCAACCCCGAAATTCTCCATCCCCAATCCTAAAAATGAACGCTTTCCTCCCTGATATCCCTCCTATCCCCTCCCTCTCATACCCTCAAAATATCCTGCAATATCATACTACCATTCTCTATCACCAAGCCCTTTTATAAGAAACGATGAAGCCCCATAGAAACTATGAATCTACTGAAAATACAATAAGGTTGTTGAAAAAATAGAGCTTTTGAAAGGGCAATAAAGCGCAATGATGCTTCTGAGAAGACAATGAATCTATCGAAAAATAACGAAGCATAATAAGGCTTCTGAAAGACAACGAAGCTACCTAAAGACAATGAGATTTTTGAAAAGGCAATGAAATACAATAATAAAACCTTTGAAAAACAATGACTTAAGACAACGAAGTACAATAAGACCTCTGAAAAAACGATGAGCCTTCTAAAGACAACGAAGCTATTGAAAGGCAATAAAGTTACATAAAAATAATGAATCTCCAAGCTTTTTTATTTTCTACATTATAATAGACCGGTAATCTTTAAATTTACCACAAAATCTATCACAAAGGAGTAGATATGCATTACGAAAATCTTTTAAGAGTTAGGAAGGGCATAAGGGTCTTTAACGATAAAGCTCAAGAAACTGCTAATCAGAATGAGCTTA
>ERZ773049.2083-NODE-2083-length-11102-cov-2.892912_pt1 | contig 11102 bp, 9 predicted proteins | sample MGYA00580633_ERZ773049 | MGnify/ENA primary metagenome ERZ773049 (study PRJEB29015, sample SAMEA2737991) | human oral metagenome | biome: human oral; feature: human-associated habitat; material: dental | place: China | collected 2066 ... | reverse complement strand
GACGGATAATTCGGTCAAGGTCTTGTTGAAGCTATCGATGGCTGCCCCGCCCCCAAGCGTGGTATTCTTAGCTTCAGTTGCCAATTGTTGGCCGATGCTTTGGTTGACACTGCCCAGAATGGTATTGCCGACCCATTGGCTGACAGGTCCACCTAGGAGGAAGGCTCCTACGAAGCTTGCTAGACTGACCATGAGGACTTCTACTAGGAATTGAGCCAAGATTTGTGGCTTGGTCATACCTAGGGAGAGACGAATCCCCATTTCCTTACGACGACCGTTCATCCAGAGGAAGAGGATCAGCATGAGGACAACACCTGAGAAGATCAGGCTGCCCAAGAGTAACTTGTCGGTCATGCCATAGACTAAACCAATTGATTTTTGCAAGGATGGGAAGTTTTGGCTGCTCTTAACCAAGCTGTAAGCCCGCCAGTTAATGGACAACTTCTTAGCTTCAGACATAATCTTGTCTAAGTCATGGTTCCCGTCAACGAAGAAGCTAGCATCTTGATAGATAGCCGTCTTGTCGGTATAACCATAGAGCTTTTGCGTGGTCTCTAAGTCGGTCAGCAGGTTGTTTTGGTAGAGCTCTTGGATGGCCGTTACCCCACCCTTGTTTTTCCCGCTGAAGGTCCCCACGATGGTGACTTCAGTCGTTTCGTTGGCTTGTTTTTCATTATCGGCATCATAGATGTTGGACTTGAGCTTGAGCGTGTCCCCTACCTTGAGGCCGTTCTTCTTAGCAAATTCTTCGTGGACCATGGCCACGTTCTTGTCTTCAGGCTTAATGTGACGCCCTTCAGCCAACTTGAAGGTTTCGGCGCTAAAGCGATCATCCAAGGACGAATCATTGGTCCCTGTCAACATGGCGGCCTTACCGAAGCGACGTTGACGGTCGGCATCAATCCGTGGCAGGCCGTCTTGGGAAACCAGTTCCTTGTCCACTAAGTCGGCCACAATCCCCATACGTTTGACCACTTGGCTAATACCATCTAGGCCTTGAATGGCCGCGATGTCCTCACCACGCAAGTTCCCACTCCCGCGGTTGGTCCCTTGGTTGTTACGGCGGTCGATTTCCATGGAGAAGGAAGAGCTGATGCCCTTGAAGGTTTCTTTGGAGGCCACGTCGGTTGCCCGCTTAACAGCCAAACTACTTAAGGAAACAGTGGACATGACCAGGAGAATGAGGAAGATAATCAGAGTCTTAAATTTTTTACGCCAGACATAGGCCCAAGCATTATTCAATAAACGCATTGTGCTTCCCCCTCTCTATTTCACTTTATGTTCGTTAGCAGCTTTCAGCTTACCATGACTGAGTTCTAGAACCGTATCGGCTGCTTCTGCCACTTGTGGGCTGTGCGTCACGACGATAACACATTTGCCTCGTTCATGGGCAGCTTGACGTAAAATATCGATGATTTCTTGGGCAGTCCCTTCGTCCAAGTTACCAGTTGGTTCGTCAGCCAAGATGATTGGCGCTTCGCTGGCCAAGGCCCGGGCGATGGCCACCCGTTGTTGTTGGCCCCCAGATAACTTGAGGACGTTACGGTGAATTAAGTCCTGGCCCAAACCAAGTTGTAAGAGCAAGTCTTCGCTAGCTTCCGCATTGGCTAGGCGCACATTTTCTAGTGGCGTCAAGTAGTCAATCAGGTTATAGTTTTGGAAGACCAAGCAAATATTGTGGCGGCGGTGGGCGCTAAAGGACTCTTGGGCAATGTCCTTGCCTTGGAAGAGGACTTTACCTTTGGTTGGGCTATCTAAGCCAGCCAAGAGGGATAAGAAGGTCGACTTACCAGCCCCAGATTTACCCACAACGGCATAGAAGGTGCCAGCATCAAATTTGGCGTCTAATTCCTTGAGGACACTCTCTTGTGCCCCTTCATAACGATAGTAAATGTTGTCTAATTTCAATAATGTCATCATGATCACTTCCTTAACTGAGTTGTCCTAGGATTTCCTTAGGTTTTTTGGTGAGAATTAAGCCGGCACAAGCCATGACCGCTACTACGATAATGAGGAGGACGACGCCATAGCTTGTTGCGACTAGGCCAGCCTGCCAGCTTGGCGCAGCGGCCGCGAAGAGTTTGCGGACCTGATCTGGCAGGTCATTGGAGACTAAGAGGCTGGAGAAGAAACTGTTAGCCAGTGGATAGGCGACTGCTGCTGCGATGGCCCAGGCCCCAATAGATAGACCCCAGAGCTCTAGCAGGATTTGGCCAATGATTTGGCCCTTGGAAATCCCAATGGAGAGCAGAATGCCGAATTCATGCACTCGTTCCCGCAAGCAGAAGAGCAAGACTAGGAAGAGGGTAATCACACTGACCACTAAGACCGCGCCGGTCATGATGGTCATGAGGGACTTGAAGCTAGCGATAGGTGCTGCCACCTGTTCAAAGGCTTGACTGTTGGCTGTCAATTGAGTTTGGTCCCAATCCAGCGACAAGGCCTTAACGCGGCTAATAACTTGGTCTAGTTCTTTGGGATTTTTCACCCGATACTGAGCCAGACGCACTTGATAGTCGTCTGCTTGCCGCCCGTAGAGGGCCTGACTGCTAGAGTAGTCGGTGTAGAGCCGGTTTTCGGTCAAATCGGAGCTGAGCCCGGTGAAGGTCTCACTGCGTTTCCCGCTATAGATCCCGACAATCTCAAATTCCTTGGCCTCCCCGTCCTTGGCTTCCCCACCTTCGGTTAGCTGGGTGCCCTTGAGGCTAATCTTATCGCCTAGCTGGAGCTTGTTGGCTTCTGCAAAGGCCTCGTGGACCATGACCTTGTCTTTGTCATCTGGCGTCAAGTGGCGCCCTTGGCTGAGGGTCAAGGCCCCGCTAGCAAAATCTAAATCGGTCTGACTGTCTTGGCGACCTTGAATGGATAAGAGCTGATTAAAGATATCGTCGCCTTGGTCACGTTGCACGGCTTGTTGGGCCTGAATGACTTGGCCGGACTCAAACTTGGCCAGCCCTTCTGATTGATACTGAACGTCTGCTACCCCTTCTACTTGAGCCACTTGACTGATGTCCGACTCTTTCATACCTGCCTGCAAGCCCTGACCTTGGAGCTGGAATCCCGCATTGGAGAGGGACAGGAGTTTATCTTGAACTTGTTGGGTACTAATCTGAATCGCGAAAACAGCTAAGACAGCGGTCGTGATCAGAGATAAGATGAGGAAAAGCAGCCCTACTCTGACTCGCTTACGGCTGACATAGGCCCAAGCACGCTGATACCATTTCATACGAGTCACTTCCTTTCTGCTGATTAAGAACTAACTATAGTATGCAGCCCCTGTGTGAAGTTGATATGAAATTGTGAAATAAATTTTTGCCATCTTCAATAAATGAAAAATCCAGCCCCTGACCTGGCTTGAGAACAGGATAAGGACTGGTTTTTTTATAATTAAAATTAGCTAGCTGGGCCCCCAACTCGAATAGCATAGGCATCCAGCAAAATTCGGCCAATGACCTGCAAGGGTAGGCGAGACCGCACTTCATAATCAGGAAAATAGGAAATTTCTGATTTATAGCCTACCAAGCTGATATCGGCTAGCTGGGCCAAGCTAGAGCCACCGTTGGCGGTCAGGAGAACTAGGGGGACTTCCTGGGCCACACAGGTCTGGGCGGCTGCCACCAACTCCTGAGTCTGGCCATTAAGGGAAATCAAGAGCACCAGGTCTTGGGCAGTCAGGCGCTTACTGATGGTACGAATAATGTTGGGGTCGGTATAGAGCTCACAGGTCCGGCCCAGTAAATGGAATTTGACTTCCATCTCGCTAGCAATCAATTCACTCAAGCCGCGAGCAAAGAGATAGACCTGGCCTGCCCCCGCAATAGCTTGAATAGCATCTTCAATCTGGCGCTTATCTAAGAGGGCCAGGGTTTGCCGGACTTCAAGGTCATTTTTCAAGATAACTTCCTGAATCTTCTGATCATTATCGTCCAGGATTTGATAGGTAATGGAGCTTGCCTGATCACCTCTGAGCTGCTGCTTGATAGCATGCTTAAAGGCCGTAAAGCCATCATAGCCTAACTTCTTCATGGTTCGGACAATGGAAGCTGTGGAGACATTGGTTTCTTGACTCAACTTGGTGATGGATAGACTGGGCACCTGGCCTAGATGGGCCTCCAAATAGGCTACAAGATGACGCTCGGTCGCCGTTAAATGTTCTAGCGAAAACATGGACTCCCTCCTCCGTAATTCTGTAAATATTTTCCTAGCTAGCGTCGCATTTAGAAAACATTTACAGTCAAACTTCTGTCATACTAAGTATAACAAAAGTCCCATCTCAAACCAAGGAGGTGATTGAATGATCTATACCTGTACCATGAACCTGGCCATTGACCTCTTCATTAAAACTCAGGACTTAGTCCCCTTTGTGGTCAACCGCACCCAAGAGGCAGACTACCAGCCCAATGGCAAGGGAGTCAATGTCAGCTTCATCCTTAAGAAACTGGGCCTAGACTCTACGGCGCTTGGCTTTAGTGCAGGTTTTACTGGCCGCTTTATCTCAGACCAACTGCTTGCAGCGGGTATCCAGACTGCCTTCATCCCTATTCCTGGGATTAATCGCATCAATGTCTTCACCCGCGTCACCAGTCAAAATCTGGAGTATAAGTTGGTGAATCAGGGACCCGATCTAAGTCCTGACCATATCCAGCAACTTCTAGCCCAGATTAAACGCCTCAAACCCCAAGACACCCTAGTAATCTCTGGTAGCCATCCCCAAGGCGTCACCGATGACACCTATTTGGCCATCGGCCAGGCTGCCCAAGCACAAGGCTTCCAACTAATTCTAGATATCTCCAGTCCGGTAGTCTTGGACCTCTTGCCTTATGGTCCCGCCCTAATCAAGCCTAATGATGAAGAGTTAGCCCACTGGTTCCAGGCAGAAGCCCTTAACCAAGACCAGCTCATCTATTACGGTCGCCAACTCTTAGACAAGGGCGCCCGCCAGGTTTTACTATCACTTGGCCCAGACGGTGCCCTCTTATTGACGCCAGAGATAAGTCTTAGAGCCACTGCTCCTCAAGGCCAGGTCGTCAATACGGCTTGCGCCGGTGACACCTTATTAGCAACCTTCATCGGCTGTCGCCAACAAGGGTTATCCTATGAAGATTCTCTAGTCAAGGCCGTAGCAGCGGGCAGTTCGACAGCCTTTCGCCCTGGACTGACAGACTTCTCAGATGTAGCAGAACTCAGTAAAAGCATAGAGCTTACTTATTTATAAGGAGGAATTTGCATGACCAAGTATGATTTGATTGCGGCAACCGGTTGTCCGACCGGGATTGCCCACACTTTTATGGCCCAAGAAGCCCTAGAACAAGCAGCCAAGGCGGCTAGCGTTACGATCAAGGTTGAAACTCATGGGCAAATGGGTATCGACAACGAATTAACTGCTCAAGAAATTGCGGATGCCAAGGCGGTCATTATTGCTGCCGACAAAGATGTCCAGGCTGAACGCTTCGTTGACAAGCGCATCATTGACGTCTCCGTTGGTCAAGGCATTAAGCAAGCAGCCCAGCTGATTGAACAAGCGATGGCGGGACAAGGTCAAGTCAAGTATCCTTCCAGCCAACAAGTGGCAGCGGAAGATGCTCTCTTAGGGACTAGTGCCCCAAACCTTGGCGGCCAATCCTTTGGACGCGATATCTATAAACACCTCATGAACGGGGTCTCTCACATGCTACCCTTTGTGGTCGGCGGTGGGGTGCTGATTGCCCTCTCCTTCGCTATTTTCGGGATTTATTCCTTCGACCCTAGTCATGAATCTTATAATCCAATTGCCGCCAAACTTAAGGATATTGGGGGCACAGCCATGGGTCTCATGACACCCGTACTAGCAGCCTACATTGCCCAAAGTATTGGCAAACGCCCTGCTCTCGTCACAGGTTTCGTGGCAGGGACCATTGCCAGCACTGGCGGTGCCGGCTTCTTAGGCGGTATCGTCGGTGGTTTCTTGGCTGGTTATACCATTCGTCTCTTAGAAGTCGTCTTCAAGGGTCTACCTAAGACCTTGGACGGGCTCAAAGCCATCTTCCTCTTCCCACTCTTCGGGGTGTTGATTACAGGACTGATTATGATGTGGCTAGTCACTCCAATGGCTGGCATTAACGAAGGCATGATGACCTTCCTGCAAGGTTTCCAAAACTCTAACCCGATTATTCTGGGCCTAATCGTGGGCTGTATGTCGGCCTTCGACATGGGTGGTCCGGTTAATAAGGCAGCCTATGTCACCGGGACCGTTCTCCTAGCCCAAGGCAATACCGCCTTTATGGCTGGGGTCTCTGCAGCCTGCATTGCTCCACCACTCATTACCGGTATTGCGGTCTTACTCTTCCGCCAACGCTTCGATTCCAGTGAACGTAATGCGGGGATTGTCAACCTCATCCTGGGTAGTACCCATATCACCGAAGGTGCGATTCCTTTCGTAGCCAAAGACCCACTCAGAGCTATGCCTATTATGATGATTGGTTCTTCCGTCGCAGCCATCCTGACCTATCTCTTCAAGGTTCAAGTTCCTGCGCCTCATGGTGGTTTTCTGGTCCTGCCAGTCGTGACACATCCCTTATTATGGGTCCTTGCTATCCTGATTGGTTCTGTCATTGGGGCGGTCCTCTTGGGTTTGTCTCGTCCAGAACCTAAATTGTAGGAGGCGAGAATTGCATGCTACTTTCAAATGACGCCATTTACTTCAACCAGACACTGACAAGTCAGGCAGCGGTCTTCGATTTTCTGGCCAAACAAGCAGTGACACTAGGAATCGCAACAGATGCTGGGGCAGTTCTAGCCAGTCTGCAAGAGCGCGAGGCCCTGGGGACAACTGGCATGATGGATGGATTTGCTATTCCTCATGCCAAAGACGCAAGCATTAAGGAAGCCAAGGTCTTAATTTTGAAACTAACTTCAGGTATTGACTGGCAAAGCATGGATGGCCAAGCCATTGACTTTATCTTCTGTCTCATGATTCCTGATTCTCAAGCAGGAACTACCCACCTCAAGCTTCTCTCCCAGCTAGCCCGGCTTCTAATGCGCCAACCGGTCAAGCAAGCGCTAAGCGAGGCCCAAAGTCCACAAGCTATTCTCCATGTTTTGGCTCAGGAACTTGAATCCTAGCCAGCCAAGCTAAAAACCACCCTACCATCAGTTCGGCCGCTGATGGGGGGTGGTTTTTTATTTAATAGAGGGGTTAGACTTAGTTGCTTGAAGTCGTTTCGTCTTTCTGATCGCTTGCTGCATCAGCTTTTGAGCTGGACGAAGACTGGGATGAGCTTTGGTCTGAGGATGAGGAGGCCTCGCCTGCCTTGTCCTCTTCAAAGTTAGTTACTGGCAGGCTCTTGTCCTTGTCAGCGTCTTCTAAGACTTCGGAAGTAAAGGACTTGTTGCTTTCCAAGATACTTGGGCCACCATCTTCCCCGGCTTGGGTAATGGCCTTATACTTGTCACCTACGCGAGTGTCGACCTTGCCATTAAACTGAGCATGAGCTAGCTCGATGGCTTGCTTAGCCAAGATAGCTGGCGAAAAGAGCGGTTCTGCCGGGTCATCCCCACCGAAGACGGCATTGGTCTTGGATAGGCGGGCAATGATATCCGACACTTGTTCCCGCAAGTCATAAGACAATGGCTTGTCTTGGACGTGTTGAGTCAAGAAGTAGAGATGCTTCATGGCTTCAACCCCAGGGCGGTCATTGGCGTCCTTGAGGGCAGCCACATAGGCTGCTAAACGGCTTAAGCCCACCGCGTCTTGTGCTTCGATGGCCTTGTTGGCTTGTTCCCGCAATTGGTCGGCAGTCACGCCATAGTTAGTCAAGTTCAGCTCGCTAATGGCCTTGAGGATGCTCTCATGTTGGGCATTCAATTTGGCCAGACGTTCAGACAGTTTGTCGCTATTGTCTTCAATTTGGAAAATGTAGCGGGCGGCAAAGCGGTCTAAGAGTTGGAGGAAGCCTTGGGTCGAGTTGCCCTTGTCCTTGAGGCTTTCTTCAATGTCTTGCAAGCCAGCTTCAATCCGGGCTAGGGCCACTTCTTGGCCGGCTAGACGTTGGCTAGCCACTTGGCGCAAGGTAGCGATATAGGCTTTGACAGTCGACTCATCTAAATCGCCTGGCACATGGATACTTGGCAGACTCGCTAATTTGTTAGCGACATAAGCCTTGGCCCCTTCCACGTTGCGAATGCGGATGTTGTGGCTGTGGTCGCCATGTGGCACCTCGAAGTAGCCATCGCGAATGCGAATAATGCGTTGCGGAATACCCATGCGTTTGGCAAGACCTGCTAGTTCACGGGCAAAGCGTAACTCAGGGTCAATGCTTGGATCCTGACTAGGCACTTCCAAGGTCCAGAGTGGCACTACCCAAGGATGGATGTGCGACTTGTCTTGGCCCTGTTCCGTATTTTGGAAGGCAAAGACTTGGCCCCGGTAGTTGCCCGCATCATCATAGACGGCCTGCAACTTGATGGTGTCCCGCTCTACCCCATAGGCATAGCTGATGTAATCCAGATGAGGCTGCAACTCAGGCGAGTCTAGGGTCAGGAGAGAAGTCGGCCCTTGTGGCGTGCTTGGTTGTTCTGGCTGGTTCGGAGCCGGACTTGGCGTCGCTGGCTGATCCACTGGCAGACTTGGTGTGACAGGTTGACTTGGTCGGGTCAGTTGGTCGGCTGGATGACTTGGTGCTACGGGTTGGCTAGGGCTGGCTGGCCGGCTAGCGACTGGACCATTAGGTCTTGGGCTGACTGGCTCATCATCGAAGGACAGATTGCCCAGGCCTTGACCACAATCCAGCACATCGTGGAAATGGTCGCCGTGAGGAATCCGCACTAGGCGGCAGCCCCCTGGTGTGTGGGCATTAGGCACAGTTGGCGCATTGGCCAAGTCCCGTTTGGAGATAAAGTGGAAATGGTCGCCGTGACGGACCACATAACCATCCGCATTCTCTTCGACAATATCGGCTGGGTTAAACACATAATTATCACCCCCACCCCTTCTTGAGCTGCTAGCCCCTGCTTGGGCCTGGTCTTCATAGATGGCGTCCACTGGTGGCTTACCATAGACAAAGTGGTAGTGGTTGCCGTGCTTCTTAAGGTAACCGTTAGAAAAGACCTTACCCACGATGACCTTTTGTTTACCCATTTTTTCCTTGAATTCTAGCTCGAGCTTATCCAAGGCCAAGGATTCTTTTTCGGCTTGGGCTGCGGCCAAATCGCTAGATAATTGCCCTTTGTCGCTTTCGGCTTGGGACATGGCCGTTTGGGCCTCTTGCAAACGGGCTTGAGATTGACTGAGATCTTGGTTAAGGCCCCACAAACCGGCCCCGGCGCTCAAGAGAATGGCGCCATTAATCCCCCATAAGAGGATGCGTTTTTTAGTCATGAATGATGACTCCTTTATATATAATGGTAATTCTTACTTTTAGCATCTTACACCCAATCGTAATGATTGTCAATACTGAAATGAAAAAATATTGCACTGATTGTTAAATAGTGTGCCAGCATCAAAAAAAGCCCCCTGCTATGAGGGAGCTGGGTGATAAGATTAGGAAATACCTACCATATCTAAGTAGAGTTGGTGGGCATAGCTGTCGGTCATGCCTGAGATGAAGTCCGTGGCCAAGAGCAGGCGCAGGTAGAGCTTCTCCAGTTCCGACTTACCTTGCGCAAAGTAATGGTAGGACCGCTTCTGGCTCTCGGAAATAATGCCAATCTTCTTAAGGTCCACATAGTCTAGTCGACGCGCTGTGTCATAGGCCACCAAAGGTGGCACGAAGCTATCCAGCAGATAGGTCAGGGTCGAATAGCCCGCTATTTCCAGGCGTAAAATGGACTTGTGGTCATAAATCCGCTCTTCAGAAATAGACCGCAGTTGATGATAGAGTGGCGCCACATCCGAGTCTTTGAAGAGGTCAAAGTCGTAGGTCCCGGCCATCAAGTCAGCATAATGGGTCACGAAGGACTGGGTGGCGCCGGCAATTAGGACATTGCGCAGGTGCTCGAAGAAACGGTTGATGCTGAAGATTTCTTCATCAATGGTCTCCAAAATGTGAACCACCTGACGCGAAGCCTGGCTGTCCTGGGCTGACTGCTTAAGACTAGCTAGCAGGTCCGCCTTGACCATGGCGAAGGTCAGGACGCCCTTGCCCAGGGCGTCTTCCATATCGGCCACCAGATAGGCAATGTCATCGGCTGCCTCTAGGATAAAGGTCAGGGGATGGCGTTGGCTGCCCGCCCCTGTTTGGCTGGTAATGGCCCGGAAGAGGTCAGCCTCCGCATGGAAATAGCCCACCTTCTTATGGGTGATGGCACCGGTCTTAGGCTGGTGAGAAGCCCGCGTGTATTTGAGAATGGTATTGAGGGTGGCCACAGTTAAATCCAGGCCATCAAAGCTACCCTTGAAGTCGTGGAGCTTGGCCGCAATCCGCAGGGCCTGAGCATTCCCTTCAAAATGATAGAGGTCATGAACATAGTCGCTGGCCAGAAAGTCCTGGGCCAGTTGGGGATCCAACTGCTCACTCAGAATGGCTGGCAGGCGCTTCTTGAACCACTGACGAATAATATCCTCACCAAAGTGGCCATAAGGCGGATTGCCAATATCGTGCAAGAGACTAGCGCACTCAACAATACGGGCAATATCGGCCTGACGGACAATGAATTCCTGCTGGCTGACGGCCAGCTCTGAATCCGCCACGCCTTCCAGTTGATCGGCCAGACTAAGGGCAATCTCGGAAACCAGAGTCCGGCCAATCATGGCTACCTCCAGGGAATGGGTCAGGCGCGTATGAATAAAATCCATGCGCTCCAGGGGAAAGACCTGGGTCTTGTCCTGCAGCCGCCGGAAAGACGGACTGGTCACAATACGTTTGTAGTCATCATCAAATTCATTACGATGCTGGGTCGCGCTACCCGATAGACGGGCAGTAGATAAAAGCTCTGTCCATTGCATAAGCCGGACCTCCTTGTCTGCTGGCTGAGGGATGTTGGAGTATTAAAGTGGGCGTCAGCCAGCCTATTTTGCTTCCTTATTATAACAAATTCTCAAGCTGGCATAAAGAAAGACACCCGAGTGGGTGTCTTAGGTTTAAGTATTTGTGCCACTAGGCTATATGAAATTTTATTGGTCCAAG
>ERZ773049.2082-NODE-2082-length-11104-cov-13.367816_pt1 | contig 11104 bp, 7 predicted proteins | sample MGYA00580633_ERZ773049 | MGnify/ENA primary metagenome ERZ773049 (study PRJEB29015, sample SAMEA2737991) | human oral metagenome | biome: human oral; feature: human-associated habitat; material: dental | place: China | collected 2066 ... | reverse complement strand
GCTCATCGCATACTTTGGCGAATTTTTCCTGCGCGCTTTGCAACCCTTCGCGGTTTGCGGCGACGACGGCGGCAGGCGCGGAGGAAATAAATTTTTCATTGCCAAGCATTGCAGAGAGCTTTTCGATCTCTTTTTGCAGCTTTGCTTTTTGCGCGTTAAGACGCGAAATCACGCCGCTAAGATCGACCCCTTCAAGCGGCACGAAAGTTTCTAGCCTCTCGCTTACGTCGCGGGCGGAATTTGCGATATTTTGCTGCGTAAATTCCACTTCATCGACCTTTGCTAGCGTTTTGATGTAGTCCGCAGCGGCGCTTAGATCGACTGCGGATTTGACGTAGGCTTTGGCTACGCGCGCATTGCCGAGCTCGATCGTCGCCTTTGCGCGGCGAATGCTCACGATCGCTTCGATTAGCAGCGAAAATAGCTCCTCGATCCGCTCATCGCGCTCGCCAGGATGTGGGTATCTCATCACCATGATGGAGCGCGCGTCTTGTAGCCTTGTGCCGCTTAGCTCCTGATACAGATACTCGCTTAGAAACGGCATAAATGGGCTTAGCAGCTTCATCGCTTCTTTAAAAATCATCCCCAGCTCGCCTATCGCGGCCTTGTCCGCCTTGCTAAGCTCAATGCCCCAGTCGCAAAACTCGTCCCAAAAAAACTTATAAAGCTCGGTCGCAGCGTCGTTGAAGCGGTATTCGTCTAAATTTTCCCGCACCGCGCTCACACAGCAATTAAAGCGCGAAAGCATATATCTGCCGAGGCTCGTTTTGATCTGCGCCACGTCTAAATCGTCGAATTTAGAAGCGTTTAAAAGCAAAAATTTACTTGCGTTATAGAGCTTATTCGTAAAATTTCGATATATCAAAAGCTTATCGTCGCTAAGGCGCAAATCGCGCCCCTGCACGCACAAAATCGTAAGCGTAAAGCGCAAAATATCGGCGCTAAATTCATCTATTTTTAGCAGCGGATCGACTACGTTTTTGCTCGATTTGCTCATCTTTTTGCCGTCTTTGTCCTTAACCAAGGCGTGCAGGTAGATGTCGCGAAACGGCAGCTCGCCCATGGCGTTTTGGCACTGAAACATCATACGCGCGACCCAGAAAAACAAAATGTCAAAGCCCGTAATTAGCATGGTATTTGGATAAAATTCGCTCAAATCCTCCTCAAACCACTTCTCGTTTTTCAGCGCCTCACCGTTGCCCCAGCCAAGCGTGCTGATCGGCCAAAGACCGCTTGAAAACCATGTATCGAGCACGTCGGGATCTTGAGTAAAATTTTTACCGCCGCATTTTGGGCAGGCATCGGGGGCTTCTCGCTCATCCGCCCACTGATGACCGCAGTCGCAGTAAAATACGGGAATTCTATGTCCCCACCACAGCTGGCGGCTGATGCACCAGTCCTTCAGCTCGCGCATCCAGGCGTTGAAGCTATTGATCCAGTGCTTTGGGAAAAATTCCGCCTCGCCGGAATTTACTTTGGTAATTGCTTCTTTTGCGATATCCGCGCGCACGAACCACTGCTGCGAGATGTACGGTTCGACGACGTTTTTGCAGCGGTAGCAGTAGCCGACTTGATTTTCGTAATCCTCTATTTTTTCGATAAAACCCAGCCTCTCAAGCTCCGCTACGATCTGATCGCGCGCGGCAAGCCGCTCTAGGCCTTGAAATTTACCGCACTGCTCGTTTAAAATTCCTTTTTCGTCAAAAACGGTGATAAAGCCCAGCTCGTGGCGCTTGCCAACCTCGTAGTCGTTGGTATCGTGCGCGGGCGTGACCTTCACGGCGCCCGTTCCGAAGCTCATATCGACGTATTCGTCGGCGATGATCTCTATCTCGCGACCGATTAGCGGCAGCACGACTTTTTTGCCGATCAAATTTTTATAGCGTTCGTCCGCGGGATTTACCATTACGGCGGTGTCGCCGAAGTAGGTCTCGGGGCGCGTAGTAGCGATAACAATGTAGTTGCGGCTCGTCTCGCTCGAATCTTTGCAAGAATTTGAATTTTGTTCGTCCGCAAAGTAGTAGCGCAGATGATAAAGTTTGCCTTTGTTTTCCTTGTGCTCGACCTCCACGTCGCTTAGCGCGCCGTCGTGCGTGCACCAGTTTACCATGTAGTTTCCGCGCACGATGAGCCCCGCGTCGTATAAGTTTACGAAGGCTTTGCGCACGGCGTTTTTAAGCCCTTCATCCATCGTAAATCGCTGTCTGCTCCACGCAGGCGTGACGCCAAGGCGCTTCATCTGCTTTACGATCTGCCCGCCGCTTTGCTCCTTCCAGCGCCAAACGTGCTTTAAAAACTCCTCACGCCCTATCTCTTCTTTTTTGATCCCTTGCGCCAAAAGCTCGCGCTCTACGACGTTTTGCGTCGCAATGCCTGCGTGGTCTAACCCCGGCTGCCACAGCGTTTTGTAACCGTCCATTCGCTTGTATCGCGTCATTATGTCTTGCAACGTATAAGTGAGCGAGTGCCCGATATGAAGCACTCCGGTGACATTCGGCGGCGGTAGCATAATGCAAAAGTTTTTGCCTTTTTGCTGGATATCTTTATTGCCGTCGATCTCGAAATAACCGCGCTGCTCCCAAATTTTATAAAAGCTCTCCTCTACGGCTTTCGCGTCGTAAAAATCTGCCATTTTTAGCCTTTTTTTAAAATTTTAAATTTTGCGATTTTAGCGGAATTTATGTAAAGCGCTCATTAAAGCGTGCCAATTCTGAATTATACAATAAAATGTAGTATTTAAATATATATAGAAATATCGAATTTTAGAATATTTTAGATAAAATTTCAAAAAATCATATAAAAACACTTGACTTTAAAAATTCTACCTGCTATAATACCGCGAAATTTTAACCAAAAGGATTAAATTATGAAGAAATTTCTTCTCGCTTCGCTTCTTAGCGCTAGCGTCGTCAGCTTCGCTCTTGCCGAAAAAATCGTAGTCGCCGCTACTCCGATACCGCATGCCGAAATTTTGGAGCAGATCAAGCCCGATCTAAAAGCCCAAGGCTACGATCTTGAAGTAAAAGTTTTCAACGACTACGTAACCCCGAACCTCGCTACCGACAGCGGCGACGTGGATGCGGGATTTTTCCAGCACGTGCCGTATATGGAGGAATTTAACGCTAATAAAGGCACGAAGTTAAAAGCGACCGTGGGCGTGCATTTAGAGCCGATGGGCATCTACAGCCATAAGATTAAAAATTTAAAAGATCTTAAAAACGGCGCTAAAGTTGCCGTGCCAAACGATCCGACTAACGAAAGCCGAGCTCTTGATCTGCTCGTAGCCGCGGGGCTCATCGAAGTTGATCAAAACGCCAAGCTTCGCACGCCGTTAGATGTCACGAAAAATCCTAAAAATTTAGAAATTTTAGAGCTTGAAGGCGCCGCGCTTCCACGCACCCTGGGCGATGTAGATATTGCAGTCATCAACTCAAATTTTGCCTTTAACGCAAATTTAAACCCAATCAAGGATTCGCTATTTTTAGAAAAGGCTGAGGGCAACCCTTACACAAATGTTATTAGCGTTAAAGAAGGCAACGAAAACAGCCCTAAAATCAAGGCGCTAGATAAAGCGATCCAAAGCGAGAAAGTGAAAAAATTTATCGAGACGCAATATAAAGGCGCAATCATCCCGTCGTTTTAACTCCTCTCTTTTTAAAATTCGGCGCACGATTCGCGCCGAATTTGCTGGCATTCGCTATTTTATTTACTATCTTTTTTTATAATTGCGCGAAATTTACCGAATAAAGGAAAAATAATGAAAAGAATTTTATCTTTCAGCTTTGTTGCCGCTATGGCTATATCTTCGCTTAATGCAGGCGTTTTGGCTACTGCAAAAGACGCAAATATCACTATTACGGATGAGGATGTTGCACCGTTTTTGGCTCAAGGTATGCAGCACGGCGGACAGGAACCAACCGCCGATGAGAAGAAAAAACTAATCGACGATCTAATCAAATACAAACTTCTAATCGCAGAGGCGAAAAAATCAGGTATTGAAAACAGCGACGAATATAAACATCAGCTAGAGCTTGCTAAAGATGGCATCGCATTTAATCTATGGCAACGCGAACAGGCTAAAGACGTAAGCATCAGCGACGAGGAAGCTAAAAAAATTTACGATGAAAATAAACAAAATTTCATGCAACCAGATTCCGTTACTGCAAGCCATATCTTAGTAGCAGACGAAAAGGCTGCTAAAAACGCGATTGCGAAGCTATCAAAAGTCAAAAAAGAGAATTTAAAAGAGGAATTTAATAAGCTAGCTAAAGAAATTTCAATCGATCCAAGTGCGAAAGAAAACGGTGGCGATTTGGGCTCTTTTAGCAAAGGGATGATGGTGCCGGAGTTTGAAAAAGCAGCGTTTGCACTAAAAGATGGTGAGATGAGCAAAACGCCGGTAAAGACACAATTCGGATATCATGTAATCTACAAAGAAAGCAGCAAAAAGGCTGAGACTATGCCGTTTGAGAAGGTAAAAGATCTCATTAAAAACCAATTAATTCCAAGCAAAGTAAACAAAAAAATCGATGATAAGGCTAACGAGCTATTCGGCAAATTAAACATCGAATACGCAAAATAGTTTTAATTTTAAGGCGCGAGGCTATTAAATTTATATGCAAGTTCGCTGCAGCGGCAACTTGCAGGGATAAATTTTAGCCTGCGTCTTTGTTTTATATGCTCTAAATTTTGTGAAATTTTAAGATCACTCTTGTATCGCCGGGTTGTTAAATTCTAAATTTATTCGCTCTGCCGATGTTAAATTTTGCGGAATTTTAAGTACAGCCGGTTTTTTACACATTAAATCAAGGAATTCAAATGCTTTCTGATATCGTAAATTTTATCGTAGAATTTGTCGCAGGTTGGGGATACCTTGGCATTTTTGTGATGATGTTTTTAGAAAGCAGCTTCTTTCCCTTCCCAAGTGAAGTGGTGATGATCCCTGCGGGCTATCTGGCCTCAAAATCGCAGATGAGCTTTGTTGCGGCATTTGTTTGTGGGCTTGGCGGTAGCATCACCGGCGCGCTGTTTAATTACTATCTATGCTACTTTTTTGGACGTAAGATTATCGCTAAATACGGCAAATACGTAGGCATCACCGAGGAGAAATTTGCAAAATTCGAAGCATTTTTTAACCGCCATGGCGAAATTTCAACGTTTAACTGCCGCCTAATCCCTGGCATCCGTCAATACATCAGCCTTCCTGCGGGGCTTGCAAAGATGAATGTCGCGCGCTTCGTGCTATTTACCGGGCTTGGAGCTGCGATTTGGACACTAATACTAATGAGCTTGGGATATTTCATCGGCGAAAACGAGGAGCTAATCAAGCAAGATCTGCATCTAATTACGATCGCTCTGTTCGCCGTCGTCATTATAATCTCGCTTCTATATGTTTATTTTATAAAACGCAAAAGATAGCTCCGCGCTAGTAAATACAAATACAATGAAAAATTCCATTTTATCGCCTTTAAGTTCAAATTTTTCAAATTATAATTTAAGCTAAACAAGAATTTTTATAATTTCACTTTCATAATCTGCGTGCAATACGATATTTCTATTAAAGTGTAATTATACCTTAGTAGCGAATTCCAAAATATTTTTTAAGTAAAATTCTATTTAAAGCCTTAAACAATCATACTAATTTCTAAATTTTAATTTTTCGTTACGTTTTAAGCTGCTTTTAATACTAAAAGCTTTAAAATTCCATTAACAATTTCAACGAAAGGACTTATTATGGCAAAGACCAGAAAAGAACACGATTTCATCGGTGAATTAGAAATTTCCGACGATTTTTACTACGGTGTGCAAACATTTAGGGCACTAGAGAACTTCCATCTAAGCGGACGAGCGCTCAAAGACTATCCATTTTTTATCAAGGCATTTGCACAAATCAAAAAAGCAGCTGCACTAGCCAATAAAGAGGTCGGAGTCCTAGACGCACAAAAAGCCGATGCGATTGCAAAAGCTTGCGACAGGCTCATCGCAGGAGAGTTCAGAGATCAATTCGTAGTCGATATGATCCAAGGCGGCGCCGGAACTTCGACGAATATGAATACCAACGAGGTTATCACCAACATAGCTTTGGAGAGTATGGGGCATAAAAAGGGTGAATACCAATACCTCCATCCAAACGACCACACAAATTTGGGTCAAAGTACCAACGATACCTATCCTAGCTCGATCAAAGTCGCCGCTTACGCCAAGCTAACCGATCTATTAAAAGCTATGGAAAATTTGAAAAAAGAGCTTGAAGTTAAAGCCAAAGAATACAAAGATGTCATCAAAATGGGAAGGACGGAGCTTGAAGACGCCGTTCCTACTACTCTTGGAAACACTTTCAACGCTTTTGCTACCTACATCAAAACCGATATCGCGCTTATCAAAGCTGCTAGAGAGTCGATGACTTACCTAAATATGGGCGCTACGGCGATTGGTACGGGTATCAACTGCCATCCTGATTACAAAAACGTAGTCGAGAAAAAACTAGGCGAGATCACCGGCGTTAAATTTAAAGCTGCAGAGGACTTCATCGCCGCTACACAAGACACCGCAGACTTCGTCCACGTTAGCGGCGCGTTAAAAACAGCAGCCGTCCGCCTAAGCAAAATCGCAAACGACCTACGTCTTATGAACTCCGGTCCTAGATGCGGACTAGGCGAAATAGAGCTTCCTAAGATGCAACCGGGTAGCTCCATCATGCCGGGCAAAGTAAATCCGGTCATCGCTGAGGTCGTAGGCGAGGCTTGCTATGAGGTAATCGGTAACGACGTGACTATTATGCTTTGCTCTGAGCGTGGAGAATTCGAGCTAAATGCATTCGAGCCTGGCATCGCATATGCGTTATTTAACTCGATCGTGCTTTTGGAAAATGCGATGAATACACTAGCTGAAAAAGCTATCAAACATCTAAAGGCAAATCCTGAAGCTTGCCTAAAATCGGTGCTAAATTCTGTTGGTATTGTTACTGCATTCAATCCATACATCGGCTACGAAAAATCCGCAAGTATCGCCAAAGAGGCACTTCAGACCGGAAAATCCGTCGGCGAAATCTGCTTAGAGCGCGGATATTTGAAAAAAGAGGAGATCGATAAGATCCTAGAGCCTAAATCTATGCTCAACCCGCATATGAGCAAAAAATAGTTCCAAACTAGGTGCGGCGCGGAATTTCGTCGGTTAATTTAATAGGCGAAATTCCGCAAAGTAGAATTCTAATAGATAAGATTGATCGTGCAGAATTCCGTATATGTAGAATTTCATCAAGTTAGATTTAGCTTCCGTGGAGTAAAATTCCACTTGCGAAATTTTAGGATAAAATTCCGCATAGAATTCCGACCACTGAATTATAAAGATAATTCGGATTTTACCTGCTGAAATCTTTAGAATTCTGCGCGCCGTTAAAAAAATTACTTTATAAGGAGTTTTGCAATGGACTTTATGGTGATATTGCAATTTATCGTGTTGCTCGGCGGCATCTACTTAGGCGTTAAGCTAGGCGGAATGGGCGTCGGTTATGCAGGCGGTTTGGGCGTTGTCGTCCTAGCCATTTTGGGTATGAAGGTGGAATTTAAAGATATTCCGGTTGACGTTATCTTGATTATCGCATCGGTAATCTCTGCGATTACGGCGCTACAAGTCGCGGGTGGACTTGATTATCTGGTTCAGGTGGCATCTAAAATTTTGCGCAAAAACCCAAAACAGATCAACTACCTAGCGCCTATCGTTACCTATCTACTTACGATACTAGCGGGCACCGGACACACTGCGTTTTCTATGATCCCGGTTATCGTCGAGGTTGCGAAGACTCAGAACATCAAGCCTTCCGCTCCTCTTGCGCTCTCGGTCGTTTCGTCTCAAGTAGCGATCACTGCGAGCCCTATTTCGGCGGCGTTCGTCGCTATGAGCGGTCTGTGCGAGAAGCTAGGCGTTAGCTATCCTAAGCTTTTGTTTATCTGCATCTCTACTACCTTCGTAGCTATGATCATTACGGCTTTCATCGTAAATAAATTCTACGATCTCGATCTTTCAAAAGACCCTGTTTACAAAGAGAGACTTTCAAAAGGTCTTGTAGCTGAGATCAAAGCCGAGGAGTATAAAGAGCCGAAGCCTTACGCGAAAAGATCGGTTGCGATATTTGCCGTCGGTGTTTTGATCGTCGTTTGCTATGCGCTTGCGATCTCAAAGAGCGTCGGCTTGGTAGAAAAACCAATCCTTTCAAGAGATAGCGCGATCATCAGCTTTATGCTAACTATCGGCTTTCTTATCGCTGTTTTGTGCAAGATCGATACGGGCAAACTGCTTTCTACCAGCACTTTCCAAAGCGGTATGAATGCGTGCATCTGCGTCATCGGTATCGCATGGCTCGGTACTACTTTCGTAAACGGTCATATTGACAGTATCAAAGAGGTAGCTAAAAACGTCGTTACGCAGTATCCTTTCGTACTAGCCGTCGCGCTATACTTCCTAAGCTGCTTGCTATACTCGCAGGCTGCAACCACAAAGGTTATGATGCCTGCCGTCGCCGCCGCGCTTGGAATGACTAGCCCTGAAAATTCCGGTCAAATTTGGATCTTAGTCGCATCGTTCGCAGCCGTTTCAGGCTTGTTCGTGCTCCCTACCTATCCTACGACGCTCGGCGCGATCGCTATGGACGATACCGGAACGACTAGAGTCGGTAAATTTGTATTTAACCACTCATTCTTCCTTCCGGGAACCATTATGGTTGCGATTTCGGTCGCTCTAGGATTTTTAGTAGCTCCTGCGCTAATCTAAGATTAGTATTCCTTTCATTTGCGCCGAATTTTTTCGGCGCATTTTTCATACTATTTAAAATTTTTAATACAATTTAATAGATAAAATTCTATCGATTTTGGGGTCTGCCATATTTGCTTATAAATTTAACTTCTAATCGCATGCGCAAAAAACTATAAGCCTGCTAGTAATGTTTGAGTGAGAGTAAAATTTCATTTGAAATTTCATACCCATATTATGCTAGATGATAAATCAAAATTTCAGCCAAAAAACATATAATGTAAGAAATTTAAAACAAGGATAAAATATGAAAAATCTCATCATCATCGCTCATCCCGATATGGCAAGCTCACACGCAAACAAGGCGTGGCGCGAGGTAGCCAAAAAGCAAGCGGATAAATTTGATATTCACGAAATTTACGCCGCTTATCCGAACGGCAAAATCGATGTTGCGCGCGAACAGGAGTTACTTTTAAGCCACGATAAAATTATCATTCAGTTTCCACTTTATTGGTACAGCTATCCGCCGCTTTTAAAACGATGGTTCGACGATGTATTTGCCTACGGCTGGGCTTACGGCAGCACCGGCGACAAGCTAAAAGGTAAAGAATTTGCCCTAGCGATCACTATAGGCGACGAGCAAAATAACTATAAAAAAGACGGCACGATCGGATTTTGCATAGAAGAAGTTATCACACCTTTTAAATGCGCTATGAATTTTACGGGTGCTAAACTGCTTCCGTGCCACTTTGGCTATGGATTTTCATTTCATCCAGATAGCGAATATATCGCAAAAAGTGCAGAAAAATACGAAGAATTTTTAGCAAAATTTTAAAATTTACAAAGGCAAAATCGCTTTTTAGTCGAGAAATTTTATTTTAAAAAGTGACGGATGAAAATCATCTTTTCATCCACACTACTCGATACGCTTCCTGTATCGCTATTTTTTGCGTTGCACACGCAGCCTGCTGACATAATCCCCCGCTCTTTTGATCGTAAAATTTTACTCCCTTCTCTTCTCCCCTAAATGGGCAAAGTTTACGTTAAAAATTTATACGAAATTTTTCTGTATGAAGCATGCTTTAGTACAACCATATAAAAATCAATGAGCATAAAATTTTACCTAAAAATTTGCACCCGCTCGCAATAATACTCGTTTTAAATTTACATAAGACGTTAAAAAACTATGCATATCCGCCACAGCACTGCTTCAAACTCTCCGTTAAAATTATATTAAACTCGTAAAGTCGCGCGTTCACTATACGCTATCGGGCTTGTATTGCACTCACCAAGCTCATTCTCATCAATGCTAAAACAGCATTAATCATATTGCTAGAAAGCGTCTCAGCTGACAGGTATAAAAGAGAACTACTGCGAAAGTGGCGCAAAATACGATACCTCCACGCCTAGCTGCTTAGTGCTTGCTGCTCTGCGAGTGCAAGCCCAAGATCCAAAAAGAGATTTAAAGTAAAGTAGCGCCTGCCACCCTACGCGCGCGCAGATAGCTTAAAGCTACCAAAAAGTTTGCGCTCACTTCGCCACTGAGCGCAATTTGCCTATTGCGCGCCTATTAATGCTTTCAGATTTCAACCTATTCGATCTTGCTTTCCAGCTTTTAAATGCCTGCGCGCAGCTAGCTGCAAAGACATATTCGCTGGATATACCTTGTAGCTCGCCCCCATGCCCTCGATAAAAATCTGCCGTAATTTATGCGGATATTTGACAGCAGGATCGTTTGGATACGATCTTTGATACGAAGCCTAAAAGCGCTACGCCGATACAGATGCTCGCGCCGTTTTTCTCGCTCTGTGCGCGCTGCCTACACACGCTGCCATCGCAATTTTCTCTGATACGACACTTAAAGATAACTCATCACCAAAACTACCGAAAAGCTTTTAGCCTTGTTTTTTCTGCTTTAGAATTTAGTCTCAATCAGTTCTTTTCTAATAAACCGACAGAATTTCCATGCTTTGATATAACCCATCCACGAGGAACTTAGCTAAATTTATTTGAATTCCTAAAGACACGGCAACTTACATCGCACCCGCATTTCAGATCACTGCGAAATTTCGTCGCTACATTGTAAAGAGTTAAATTCTATCAGGTAGATTTATTAAAAATTTTAAGAGCAGTAGAAGTAGTAATAGATGATTAATGCTTTTCTATATGGATACCGCCACCATTAAAATTTTAATCAAAAGATATCCATTAAATTAGCCAGCAAAAAGCTTAGATCCAAGGCTTCCTACGCAAATAGGGCCCAAAACGCTTGATTAAACGGCACAAAAGCCGCTTTAAATTTCACTCCGCGACGCGATTTACCCAGATCAAAAACTCATCGCTCGGGTTCTCGTCG
>ERZ773049.2080-NODE-2080-length-11109-cov-12.943912_pt1 | contig 11109 bp, 7 predicted proteins | sample MGYA00580633_ERZ773049 | MGnify/ENA primary metagenome ERZ773049 (study PRJEB29015, sample SAMEA2737991) | human oral metagenome | biome: human oral; feature: human-associated habitat; material: dental | place: China | collected 2066 ... | reverse complement strand
CGGTATAAATCATGCCTAAACGGCGCAAACGACCGATTGCCGCACGCACTTTTTCTGCTAATTTTTGTTTATCCAAATCAGAACCGCTGGAACGTTGATTCACGGCTTTTAGCAATTTGCCTTCATCCGCCAAGTTCAGCAATTCGTCATACACTTCCTGAGTACTAAAAATGCCTTGTTGGGCTAGTCGCTCCGGGCTTAAATACAAATAACACAACACCTTACCCACTAACATTTCCAATTCAGTTAACACAGAACGGGCAATGAGTGTTGTCGCTTTCGGGCGTAAATAGAAAAAACCTTCCGGCGCGCGAATCAGTTCGACGTTATAGCGACGATAGAACAGATCCAGTTCCGTTTGAAAATCAAGTAAAAAAGCGTGGTTATCCAAATGTTCTGTGCCGATATGTTTACCGGAACGCAACTGGCTGTCCACAGCAGGAAATAACGGGTTGGCAATGGCAGCTGCCAATTTCGGTGAAATTACATCTTGAAGGTTGTCTGTCATTATTTTTTCTCTAACTGAATTGCTCTGTTATTGTCTTATTTATGCGGTAGCGAAATACGACTCAAAAAACGCGTGGATTTTCGACCGCACTTTTAATATTTATCAATGATATGCGCCTGAACTTCTGCGCCGTAATCGTTAATTTCTGTCCAATGCGGATAGATACCTGCCAAGTCATCGCCCGCAATACCTAAACGCACAGCCTGATCCACGATAATTCGCGCCACATCAAAATGTTGTGTCAATGGATAATTTTCTAATTGTTGCTTTAACACTAAACTTAAATTAATCGGACGATTTTGTTCGCGGTAATCAATTAATAAGCCTTGCATGTGTTCGACAATTTTTTCACGAATATCGGCTAACGATTCAAATTGTAATTCTTCCGGTAGTTCGCCCAAGGCATCTTCTTCGCGTAGTGCTAATTCTTCATCGCGCAAATCAACTAAACGCTCTGCTTGCGCTGTCCACAAGAACCAAGGGTTGTCGAAATAATGATGAATAGAATGGCGTAAACGTTGGGAAAAGACACGGTTCTTGTCCATATCAATGGCGGTACGGATAAATTTATGCACGTGGCGGTCGTAGCCGATCCACAAATCGATAGCTTGTTGTCCCCAACTGATAATGCGGTCTAGCTTGGCTTGCAAATCAATGATTAATTGTTCGATAAAATACAATTCTTGGCGACCGATCACACAATCTTGAATACGCAATAACTGCGCCTGTAATTTATCACCGGCAGCATTTAAGGTGTCTTGTAATTCGCGTAAATTGCCGGAGGTTTCATCTAATAATTGTTCACAGCTAGAAATGGCGGCTTGCCAATCTTTGGTTAACAGAGCGGCGATATCTTCTTTAATGCTTTGTTGATTTTCATCCATCACGCGTTGTGATAAATCAATGCTGTCAAAAATTTCTGCGACAGAATATTTCAACGGCGCAAAGACATTGCGACGCCAATAATGCTCATCACCGTCTTCTTCAGCAGCATCAGAGGCGCGTTGGATTTCATCGGCCACAATGGAAAGTTGAACGGAAAGACGTAAGGCGGAAAATTCACGTTGGCGAATGTAATAATCAGAGACACCAACACCCAACGGTGTTAAGCGATAAATTGCCAATCCTTCGGTGAATTCACTGCTAAAACGGTTTAGAAAACGTTGTTTAACCAGTTCATTAATCGCGTTATTAGCACGAACGGCAATCGTTTCTTGAGATTGTTCAAAGGCGGTAGAAATGTGACGGAAAATATCGACTAAGTCAGCTTCTAGCATTTCGCCGTCAAAACGTTCATTGTTATAAATGGCAATCGCCAATAAAAATGCCAAACGCTCTGTCGGCAAATTTAAGGAAAACTCACGTTCTTTCGCCCAGGAGACCAGTTCGGGAATGGTTTGTGATGTGTCAAGCATGAGGGATCTCACAACAGGTTAATTTCAACAAAAAATTGTGAGAATTATACAGGAATTTGCCTTTTCTAACAGCTTGAAAATGGAAAGTGCGGTCAAAAAAAGCCATGTTTTTTAGACAAATTATAATGTTGAATTTAACCCGCGACTTTTTTAATTAACTCATTCATGCCTTCTTCATCATAGCCTTCTTCATACTGCATATCCTCGACAAAATCTCTCAGTACTTTGCTATTTAACGCGGTACAACCGTATTTTTCCAATTTACTTTTAGTAAAACTGGAACGATATGCTGAAGAGACATTATTAAGGCTTATCACGCCGATGGTCGCTCGATTGCAAGGCACTTTATTGACGAACACCAAATTGTATCCTGATTCACGGATATAGCCGGTTTTATTGATCGCTGCACTAAATATTTCGTCACGCACGAGTTTATTGGTGTTTTTCACAAAAATATTGCGCTTTCCTGTTTGAATATAGGTAGAAGAAATATTGGAAAGACGTTTAATTTCCGCCTTATTTAAGGAATATTTAGCCAGTTTCACCAAATCCATTACGCTGGACACATTGCCGTTAGATAAACCGGAACTGTCGATAAAACGGGTTGATGTCATACCGAGTGCTCTCGCCTTTTCATTCATTTTTTGGATGAATTGCGAACGACTCATACCGGCTGAACGGGATAAAGCGTGTGCCGCATAATTATCGGAATGTACCAACATGGCTTTCAATAATTCATTGCAAGAGATCGGCGTGTTTTTGGGCAATTTTGTACTTGTGCCTTTAATGTAGTCCGTATCCTCAGCAGTAATTGAGGCCGTACAACGGGCATTTTTGTTATGTTCCAAAAACACATTTGCTGTCATTAGTTTGGTCACAGAAGCAATGGGGCGTACGCTATGGGCAGAGTTGCTTTCCAATATTTTATTGTGGGTAAAATCATACACAACATAAGATTGCGCAGCGGCAACAGTGGGTAGCAAAAATAATAAAGGCAAGGTTTTTGATAACATAGGATGATTCAAAGAAGTAAGCAACGGCACTATTCTATCAGTTTTTCAAAGTCAGATTAAATAAAAAACCACCCTCAACAGAAGGTGGTTTTTGTTTTTATATTTATATATTCGTTATTTAAATTACCAAGCGTAGCTATAACCTAACACGGCTTTCGCACCGGAACGGGTACCTTTACTGCCTAGAGAATGCTCTAAACGAAGATCAGCATGAATGGCGTGGTTACCGAATGGTACATTTAAACCTGCGCCACCTTCCACCCAAGTGCGGGCGTCATTTTCGCCATATTTTTTATCACCGATTAAAACGGATTTTGCGGTCATAAAATCATGCCATACGTTTGCAACAAAATACACGGTTGGGTTACGTTGGAAATCTTTACTATGGCTTAAACGCACACCGATACGTCCACGTAAGTTATTATCAGTACCTTGTTCAACACGGCGATCTGCATCATGATAGAACGATTGAAGTTTTAAGCGTTGGTAAATCAATTGGGTTTGAGGTTCAATATGCCAGTTGGAATTGCCCAATGCAAAGCTGTGACCACCCTCAACAGATAGTGCACCGCTCCAACCATGTTGTCTTACTGCCGGATTAGATACAAAGTTGTATTTATTAGTTAAGTAAGAAAATTGAGCCACTGTGTCCACATAGGCATTATTTGGTGCACGGTATAAGTGATATACACCGATATTTGCCGCAGTGGTTTTACCTTTACCGCTATATTTATCTGCAAGAATCTCACCGTGTTCAGCACGATATTGGTCGTAGAAACGGCTATCTGCACGAGAGTAAGCAAAATATACACCACTTAGAGATTGTGGCAGACCATTTTGCATTTCGCTGCGGTTAAAGTCATAACCTACTTGTGCGACATATTGAGAGCTATCAACATCTAAACGGGTACGACCCTCGGTTTCTAAACGTTTACCGGAAACACGCGCCCAGACAGCAGAATTTGGTGATTGGCTAATTTCACCACGACGTTGATGTAAGGTATCCAACACGCTATAACCTAATTCCATGTTGACACGAGGCATTTGGATATACGCGGTGGCAGGCTCGATATAAATATCATGACCGAGTACTTTTAAGGTCCAAGCATAAGTTGTGCCATTTTTCTTGGTTAACTGCGCTTCATCAGCATTTCTGGTTTTAGCTGTACCACTAAAGGTTGCTTGATGATTCGGATTGTCAATTTTAATGATATCTGCGGAATAAATATTTTCTCTTGCTTGACGAAGTACATCTCCTTCAATAAAACCATTTTGGGTTGAAATAACGGTATGGCCTGTTGCTTTACCTTTAATATGTAAGGTATCAGAACTACTACTGTTGTCATTATTCCAAGTCGTTTTCACGATTAATTTACCGCCATCAGAATGATAGTCACCTTCAACGGTAAGGGTTTTATTTGCGTTCTCAGAGGTAAGATCAAGTGTACCTTTGTTATTTAGGTTGGTCACGGTTGCATCAAAGTTGTTTAACTCTAACGTGCCTTTCTCACCGATATCAACATTACTTTTAACGGAAGCGTCGCCAAAAGCATTATCTCTACCAACTTTTAATGTACCGTTAGTAATACTGACATTAGAGTTAATATCACTCATGTTTCTTGGTGCAAATAAAGTGGTACCACTACCTCTTTGAACAAACTCTACAAGTTTAGTGGAAGCTGACGCTGAGGCTATTTCAGGCGTGAAGTTAAAATCATCTGTTTGTGCGAAGTCAAACTTGACTAATTGAGGGTTTTCTTCAAGTTGAATTTTCTCTATGTCAAATGTACCGGCTTTGTTGTTATCACCAATTTGGACTTTAGTTGTCCCATTTCCGATTCTTAATGTACCGGCAGAAAGTTTGCCTTCATCTGCAACCAACACATTAACGGTATTAGTTTTAGATTTACCATCACTCGCGGCAACACGAATTTCGGCATTTTTCGGATACTGAAGCAATGAACCTTTACCTGTTACTGAAATTGTCGTGTTGGTAACATCATTCGGATTATCAAGAACAAATCCCCAAAAGTGAGGTGTCGGTTCAGTTCCTTCAAATTCACCAATTACTTGCCCGCCATTGGAAACATATAAATTACCATTACCAAAGTTGCCAATATTCATTGGATTATTGGCATCACTGGTTACAATGAGTTTACTGCCTTGTCCATCAACGGTAACGGTCCCCTTAGACTGGCTGTGGTTGGCTATATGTAATGTACCTTGTATATTTACAACAGAGCCACCATCGATTCTTAAACTTCCTTCACCACCGCTACCAACTTGAACTAAGCCGTTAACCGTATCCGGGTTTACTTTTCCAAGCGTTTCAGGAATTCCGCCATTCTGCCCCGACCAAGTAACGCTTGCATTCGCGGCCAATGGTGCGGCTAATAGAAGTAACGTTAATTTATTAAGTTTGAACTTCATAGTGTTCTCCTCTCGTCCTTTTGTTGTTGTATGTATTATCGTTGATTTTATCACTCTTAGATCATGTAAACAAATCAGCAACACGCATTGTAAGGATTCATAAAAATTCTTAATAAAAAAACCACCCTCAACAGAAGGTGGTTTTTGTTTTGATATATTCGTTATTTGAATTACCAAGCGTAACTATAACCTAACACGGCTTTTGCACCGGAACGGTTACCTTTATTGCCTAGAGAATGTTCTAAACGAAGATCAGCATGAATAGCGTGGTTACCGAATGGCACATTTAAACCTGCACCACCCTCTAACCAAGTGCGGGCATCATTTTCATTATATTTGGTGTCACCGATTAAGACAGATTTTGCAGTAACAAAATCATGCCATACGTTTGCAACAAAATACACGGTTGGGTTACGTTGGAAGTCTTTGCTGTGGCTTAAACGCACACCAATACGTCCACGTAAGTTGTTGTCCGAACCTTGTGCAACATCACGAACTCCATCATGGAATGATTGAAGTTTTAAATGTTGGTAAACCAATTGGGTTTGTGGTTCAAGGCGCCAGTTAGAATTGCCTAATGCAAAGCTATGACCACCTTCAACAGATACCGCACCACTCCAACCATGTTGTCTTACTTCACGGCTAAGATTAGGATTATACTTATTGGTTAAGTAAGAGAATTGAGCGACTGTATCCACATAAGCATCATTTACTGCACGGTATAAGTGATATACACCGATGTTTGCTGCTGTTGTTTTACCTTTACCGGTATATTTATCATCAGCAACAACGCCGTTTTCTGCACGATATTGGTCGTAGAAACGGCTGTCCGCGCGAGAATAAGCAAAATATACACCACTTAGAGATTGTGGTACGCCATTTTGCATTTCACTGCGGTTAAAGTCATAACCTACTTGTGCGACATATTGTGAGCTATCAACGTCTAAACGAGAACGTCCCTCGGTTTCCAAGCGTTTACCGGAAACACGCGCCCAAACGGAAGAATTTGGTGATTGGCTAATTTCACCACGACGTTGGTGTAAGGTATCCAACACGCTATAACCTAATTCCATGTTGACTCGTGGCATTTGGATATACGCAGAAACCGGTGCTGCATAAATATCATGACCAAATGCTTTTAAGGTCCATGCGTAAGTATTAGCATCTTTTTTAGCTAATTGTGCCTCACCCGCATTAGTTGTTTTCGCTGTGCCGGTAAAGGTGCCTGAATGATCTGCATCAGCAACTTTAATTACATCTTTAGAATAAATATCTCTATGCGCTTGACGAAGTACATCGCCTTCAATGAAACCGGTTAAGGTAGAAACAACGGTATTACCTGTTGCAGTGCCTTGAATATCTAGCACATCAGAAGAGCTATTAGCATTATTCCAAATTGTTTTTACTAATAGTTTACCGTTACCACTGTAGTCGCCACGGACAGTAAGTTTTTTATCTGCATTATCTGAAGTAAGATCAAGCGTACCTTGATTGTTAATGGTGCTAACAGAGGCATTAAAATTGTTTAACGCTAATGTACCTTTCTCACCAATATTCACTTCAGTGGTAACAGAATCATCACCGAAGGCATTATTTCTACCGACTTTTAATGTACCATCAGTAATATCTACCTTAGAATTTACATTTTTCATGCTTATTGGTGCAAATAAGGTTGTGCCAGAACCACTTTGTACGAAATTAACATGAGACTCTGCCAGGGATGGATGAGTATGAATAATAGAGGCAAAATTAAACATATCATTTTGGTCAAAGGTGAATTTTACATCTGCACGACCAATAGCAAAACGTCTAACATCTAGCGTTCCACCTTTACTTTTGTTCCCAATTTGGATATTGGCTGTGCCATATTCTAATTGCAACACACCTGTGCTGAGTTTACCACCATTAGAAATCAACAAATCTAGGGTTGTTGCCTTGTGACCTCCGCCCACTACACGAATTAATGAGTCTTTATGATAAGAAAGTTCTGAACCTTCACCATCAATAACAATTTTAGTGTTAATCGCTGTTCGAGCTGTTCCGTTATGAAGAAACCATCCCCAAAAGTGAGGCGCGTTAGGAGCACCATGAAATGTTGAGGTCACCTTTCCGCCCTCTAAAATAGAGAGATTCGCATTACTGTAGTTACCGATACTTAATATTCCACCTACATTTAATTCACTTCCGGCACCAGTGACAGTCAATTTACCACCAAAACCGTCATTGTTTTGATTCCCAATATAAACCGCATCTGTAGAGTTTAATTTGGAACCATTGTCGATGGTCATTTCACCCTTGGTTTGTCCGGTCGGATTTGTTTTAGCCCCTTCCCCAATAGATAAGAGCGCATTTATAGTATGCTCTTGATTATCGGTTATATTTGTAGCCAGATTAGAAGGAAGAAGATTATGTTCACTTCCGTTATGAGAAATTCCCGCATTAGCAATAAGCGGAGCAGATAATAAAACTAATGTAAGTTTATTAAGTTTGAATTCCATTTTATCCTCGTTTTTAATTAAAAAGGGCGCGAATTCTAGCACAACATGTGCCCCAACACAAATCAAAGAATTGTTTCGAAAAAACTGACAAAAAACTCACCGCGCTTTTCTAATTAAATCAAAAAAGTGCGGTAATTTTTCAAGGTATATTTCATATAAAAAATCGCCTTACTGCGGAACAATAAGGCAATTTATTTTTAGATAAATAAGTCAGAATATTATTTGGCGTCTTGTGCTGGTGCTGCGACCGGTGCAGGATTAAATTTTTGTTCTAATTCGATACTTTGTTTTTGTAACTCGGCCATCGCATTTCTTAATGCTTCAGCTTTTTCAGCATAAGCTTTTTGTTGCTCCGGTGTTTGTGTCGGGTTAGTGAAACTCATATTAGCTTGATCAACCAATAAACCACTCGCCAAGCTTAATACATTTTTGGTTTGCTCTTTGATAGATTTAATTGATTCTGCTTTTACATCTAATGCATCTAAGCTTGTAATTGTATCTTTTACTGATTGATTAAATGTTTCAATCGCTTCTTTCACTTTTTTCTCATCTTGAGCTTGAACTGCAGCCACCAAATCTTGTTGGAATTTTTGTTGTGATTGTAACTGTGTTTGTTCTTGTGCCTTGTTCCAATCGACTAATTTTTGATAATCACCCTTTTCATCTACTTTTACTTCTGATGCGGCTTGTGTTTGTGCTGCTTCCGGTTTCGCTTCTGGTGCTTTGTCTGCCGGTTTGTCGCAAGCTGTTAAGAAAAGAGCCAATAATGCGGTAGCGCTAATTTTTGTAAATTTGTTCATGAAAAATCCTTATTAATTGTTGATGAAAATTACTCTATTACGAGCAAAAGACGGGGCATTAGACATAGCATGCAATGATTCGTTCAATATTTAAATATAAAAAAACTCCGAGAATTTCGGAGTTTTTCATGATTAAACGCGTTTGAAGTCAACGTGAACCAATTTTGGTTTGAACGGGTGACGTTGCATTGCTTGTACTTTTACTGCAACTTCTTTACCGTCGATAACTAGGGTGAGCACATCAGAATAGAATGAATCGTGTGCTTGAGCGTTGTTAACTTCATCATGATTTAAGATGATAGAAACCGGTGCTTCGCTACCACCGTAAACGATAGCAGGAATTTGACCGTTATGACGCAGGCGGCGGCTCGCACCCTTACCTTGCGCTGTACGAACTTCAGCGTTAAATTTAAATGCCATTTTTATGTTCTCTTTATTGTAAAGATTAAAATTAAAAAATCGCAGGCGACCCAGCGATTTCCACAAAATTTGCTCAAAGCATGAACTTTGAGGTGCTGCATTATAATGAATTCGTGGCGCTAAAGCAAACGAAAATCTTGTTAATTTTCCTAGATATCAGGCTAAAAAACGGGCTAAAATAGAGCGTTATTTTTTATAGAGTTAAAGAGTATTCGATGGAATTTTTAATTAGCTTTTTTAGTGATTACGGTTATTTTGCCGTGCTGTTTGTTTTGATTATTTGTGGTTTTGGCGTGCCGATTCCGGAAGACATTACCTTAGTTTCCGGTGGTGTTATTTCCGGTTTGGGTTATACCAATGTGCATATTATGTTGGTTGTGAGCTTGTTTGGCGTCCTCTTGGGTGATAGCACGATGTATTGGTTGGGACGTATTTATGGCACGAAAATTTTACGTTTCCGCCCTATTCGCCGTTTTTTAACCTTAGATCGTTTACGTATGGTTCGGAGTAAATTTGAACAATATGGTAATCGCGTTTTGTTTGTAGCCCGTTTCTTACCGGGATTACGCGCCCCCATTTATATGGTTGCCGGCATTACCCGTCGCGTGAGTTTTATTCGCTTTCTTTTATTAGATTTTTTTGCCGCCATTATTTCTGTACCTATTTGGGTTTATTTGGGAGATTTCGGAGCAAGTAACTTAGATTGGCTACATGAACAAATCAAGAAAGGACAATCCATTATTTATATTTTAATTGCACTTTTGGCACTCTACTTGGTTTGGAAATGGCGCAAAGGACGTAAAAAGGTCAGCAAAAAAGCATAAAGTGCGGTCAAAAAATCAAAATCTTTGTCCTGTTACTTTAACCCCATAAAACAAAACCCCATTCAAATTCGAATGGGGTTTATTTTATCGGGAAACTACTTCTCGAGATTTAATGGCTTAATGTGCCAAATATTTTCAGCGTATTCCTTAATGGTACGGTCAGAAGAGAAATACCCCATGTTGACGATATTTTGAATCGTGCTGTCAATCCATGCATCACGATTTTTATATTTTTCATCTACCTTTTTTTGGGTTTCTACATAGCTACGGAAATCCGCAAACGCTTGGTAGAAATCGTGATATTGTAAACCCTGTAATAGTTGCTGATAACGATTTGGATCATTCGGTGAAAAGTACCCATTAATGATTTGATCTACAACGTTTCTCAGTTCTCCATCATTTTGGTAAAAATCAAATGGATGGTAACCATCACGACGTAACTTCTCGACTTGTTCAACGGTGTTGCCGAAAATAAAGATGTGGTCTTTGCCGACATTTTCCAAAATCTCAACATTCGCCCCATCCAATGTCCCCAAGGTTAATGCACCATTTAACGCAAATTTCATGTTACTGGTACCGGAGGCTTCTGTACCGGCTAAAGAAATTTGTTCAGAAATATCTGCAGCCGGAATGATCAATTGAGCCAAACTAACACTGTAGTTTGGAATGAAGACCACTTTTAAGCGGCCACCCAAACGGGTATCGTGATTAATAATATTCGCCACATCATTAATTAAATGGATGGTTTGTTTCGCTGCGTAATACGCCGATGCCGCTTTACCGGCTAAGATAAACACACGAGGTTGCCAATCTTTTTCCGGATGCGCCAGCATGGCATTGTAACGGGCAATAATATGCAATACGTTTAAAATTTGACGTTTATATTCGTGAATCCGTTTCACTTGAACGTCAAATAACGCATGGGGATCAAGATCAATGTCTAGTGTTTTCTTCACATAATTTGCCAATTTCACTTTATTCGCAAATTTAATATCCGCAATGGCGTGTTTAAAATCTGCCTCATGCGCGTATTGCTTTAATTTTTCGATCTGACTTAAATCACAACGCCAATCAGAACCGATGTATTTATCAAACAACGACGCTAATTGTGGATTTGCCACAGCAAGCCAACGACGCGGGGTGATCCCATTAGTCACGTTAGTGAAACGTTCCGGATAAATACGAGCGAAATCTGCAAAAG
>ERZ773049.2076-NODE-2076-length-11120-cov-172.480163_pt1 | contig 11120 bp, 9 predicted proteins | sample MGYA00580633_ERZ773049 | MGnify/ENA primary metagenome ERZ773049 (study PRJEB29015, sample SAMEA2737991) | human oral metagenome | biome: human oral; feature: human-associated habitat; material: dental | place: China | collected 2066 ... | reverse complement strand
GGCGGACCTTGCTCGCTTTCCTGCCATTCGTGCTGCAAATAGCCGTATTTTTGCAGGCGGCTGAGCAGCGGGTAAATCGTTCCTTCAACCACCATCAGCTCCGACTCGCTCAATTGCTTCACAATGTCGCCGGTATATTGCGGTTGTTTGGCACAAACCAGCAGCACACAGTAGACCAAAAAACCTTTGCGCAGCTGAATCGCCAAGCTTTCGGCGTAAGCACTAACGTCCATGCTTTTTCTCCTCTGGCACGGTCGATTTCTCAACCCGCCCGTCTTTAATTATAATCTGATAATCGCATTTTTTCGCTAGGTCGGCATCGTGTGTCACTACAATCAATGTTACACCCTTTTGCTTATTATAGCCAAATAGCAATTCTTCCACCTTGGCGCCAGTTTCGCTGTCCAAGTTGCCTGTCGGCTCGTCGGCAAAGATGATTTGTGGATCGCCGACAATCGCCCGGGCAATCGCCAAGCGCTGCTTCTGCCCGCCCGACAAGTCCTTAGCGCGGTTTTTACGCTTATCGTACAAATCCACCGCCTTAAGCGCCGCGTTAATTTTGTGCGCTCGCTTTTTGCGCGGCAACCGGGCAATTTCCAGCGGCAAGCTGACGTTATCAACCACGCTCTCATTGCCTTGGACAAAAAAGCTCTGGAAGATGAAGCCGATTTTCTTGGCGCGAAACTCATCGACACGCTTCGGCTTCAGCTGCAAGATGTCTTGCCCGTCGATGATCACCTGGCCGTGCTGCGGCCTGTCCAGCCCGGAAATCGCGTGCATCAGCGTCGATTTTCCAGAACCGGATTTGCCGAGGATGGCCACGCTCGCGCCCGTCGGGATATTCAAGCTGACGTTTTTCAGCGCGGTAAATTGATTTTTCTTTTTGCCGTAAATCTTCGTCACATTTTTTAGTTCAATCATGATATTTCTCCTATTCCGTCCTTAACGCCTCAATCGGGTCTAATTTTGTTGCTTTGCGGCTCGGCAGCCAGCCAGAAATTACCGCCATCGCCACCAGACCAATCACCAGCAAACCAATGTGCAGCGGATTAATCACCAGCAAATTCGTCCCTGCGCTTAACTTCAGCGCGCTGGCAATCACTGGATTCAGCAGCGTCACCAAGCTCGCCAAGCCCACGCCAATCAAGCCGCCTAGCAAACCAACCCACGCCGCCTCGTAGCGGAATAACTTGCCGATATCGCGGCCGCGCATCCCGAGCGCTTTCATCAAGCCAATTTGGCTAGTTCGCTCCAGCACCGAAATATACATGGTATTGATAATCCCGAACACGCTCGCCAGCAGTGCCAAGCCGCCGAATCCCGCCAGCGCCGCTTGCGCCGCGTTGACCATGGTGAGTAGTGTCTTGCGCACGTCCTGAATCGAATAGGCGCTGTAGTCTTTGCTAATTTCGTCCTTCACCGCATCGATATTTTTCTCATCATCAACCGACACTAGCGCCGTCGAATACTCGTTCGGCTGGCTTTTGTCATGGCTAAATTCGTAGATTTCCTTAGCGTCGGCGGTCGAGATTCGCAGCATCGGCTGATAGTATAAAATCGTATCCGACTCCTTATCAACCGCCGCGATTTTCAGCGGCATTTCCTTGGCAACCTCGCCGCCTCGCTCCGCACTACGCAAACCCAGCGTAATCGTTTGACCAATTGCCGACCGCGCATCTTTGAAACCTAACTGTTGTACATAAGCATTCGGAATAATAATCTCGCCCGGCTTTGGCATGAAATTGTCCAGCTTGCCCGCCGCCAATTCTGCCCGCGTTCTATCGGCTTTCACCGCCACATCCAACGCAAACTTTTTGCCGTTTGCCGAACTCTGGGCATAGACCACGCCAGCAGTTGAATAAGCCGGCGTTACCGTTTGTACGTGCGGAGTCTTTCGCAGCTTAGCCAGGTCGGCATCGCTCATCGAATACTTACTACGCATAGCTGCCGCCTGCTTCTCCTCTTGTTCTTTTTCTGTTTTTTCCGACGCGCCGTACTCTGGTAATTTTTCTTCCTTATTGTTCGACTCAATTTTTTTGCGAACCATAACCACTTTTTTATCGCCAGCCGCATCGACCATGCTGTTGGTATACAGCCGACCGCCTTCGCCAGCCATCAACGCCAGCCCAATCGTAAACGCCCCGACCGAAATCGCCAGCGCCGTCAAAATCGTCCGACCTTTCGACTGGCGGAGATTGCGCCCTGCCCGCTTGATAATATCAATTCTTCTCATGCTATGCTCCTTGTAGTTTTATTGTACATAGTACTATGTTATACAAGGTAGTTTGAAATGTCAAGCTATTTTAGAATTTAAACTATTAACTTCTACGGATAATTGCCAAACTCGCTTCGGTCGCTAGAGAATATTGCTGGTTGCCACTTAACCACTTATCAACCGCCCGCGCTGCGCCTGGGAGCGCCTCATTGGCGTAGTCATCGACGATGATAGTCGCTGTTTCCTGAAACTTACCGTCGCACAGGCGGAATGAATCGGCAATTGACTCATAAAAATCACCGTCAAAAAACGCAAAGATGATACTTTCCGGCACGTACTCAGGAGTGAAATCAGCAAACCAACCTTTATGAATAATCGGCAGTTTCAAGCCAGCCTTTTTGAAATTCTGGACGAAGGTCTTGCGCGGCGCGAGCAGCTCGCCCGCCTTGAACTGCTCACCCGCAGCGCTGGCGTCGGCTTGGGTTTTTTCCGGCAAGCCCATAAACGAATCGTAAACATGAAATTCACCAGTAAAATCATAAGCGTCCAGCAGCCGCCGAATGAACAAACTAGTCGTGCCGACATAACAACCAAACTCGACGATATTGCCAGTCGCGCCGCTTTGCAGCACCTTTTCCAATTCTCGTAGCAAGACGCCGAGCTCTTTGGCATCAACTTGCTCGGAAATGATGGGATATTTGGTGAGGAGTTGGTCGGTGATCATTATTAAATTATACAGTACTATCTTGGATTAATGTCGTTCGCTATCATTTCCCCATACCATATTGTCTGAAAATATTTACATACTTTTGCATAAACTCTTCTTTGCGATCCACATTATACTGCATAATAAACCGCGGATGCTCCAACGGCACGATATTATCAAAGAAATGATGCTTATTATTTATATTGGTCAAAAACTTAAAATTCTCACCGCTGCCAATGCAAAAACAAACGGTTGTGTCAATATTGAAATCGATCTGGCGCCTCAGCGAATCTATGATAAAAGGATGTAAACATTTTTTCAGAGCTGCATTTTCATAGTAATTACAATTTGCCCAATTACACTTCAAATTTATATTTTCAATACCTAGCGGACACACAAAACTCATGTAAAATTGTTTATAAAAATTCTGGCGCCCGCCGTATTCTTCCATCACTTCATACAAGAAACTTGACGAGCGTTTATTCGCTCCAAAAGCATCTATAGAAATCCCAGTGTCTTTTTGTAAATGATTAACGTCTTCAAATGACACACCGGTAAGCGCTGTCCCGCGCCGTGCTGGTGGACTGCCCAAAATCATAAACCGCCGCTTATTATCGTGATAGTACCGGTAATAAAACCGATGTATTATTTGCGCTATTTGCTGCTGATTAGCGCCAGCGAATGGATTGATTAGGCGATATTTTTCCGGCAAATTTATGTCAATATTTTTCAGACTGTCGTAAAATTCTAGTATTTTTTTGAGCAGTGGTTTTAGGCTTCATGCGGATTCTTATTGTAAATGATGTACATTAGTAAAGCGTATAAAAATTGCTTATTTCACTGTAAAATTTAGCGGGCTTCCGACAGTCCAGTGATCGCAATGATAATAGTGCTGACAGCAAGGCTTCCGACCAAAAATTCAAGCGGAACGTCGGGTTTCAGGTAAGCAAAAATCGCCGTGCCAATCCACATCACGGCGATGATTCCCGCGGCATACGGATAGCGAACTTGCATCACCCATTGTTGTAATTGTTTCATGATAATTCTCCTTTTTGTAACAACATGGCGTAGGCGGCTCTGTCGCGCTCCGCAACCTTGCTCATCCAGTCCATCACTATTTCTTGCGCCAGCTCAATACTCATCGGCGACGAACGCACCGCCTCGCTGACACCATGACTATTGGCATGAACCTCGGCCGACTCCAACGCATCATGGACAATACGCCAATAACGCGTCCTTCGATATTCATCGCCGCACGCCAGCCGCGCTGCCGCCAAATAGTGATACAAACCGCGCTGCAACATAATATTAACACTGTCTAACCTGACAGCAAACCGATTACCAGTGTTCAGTTCGTTAAGAAACAGTTGGGTTATTTGCCGATTAGCGGCGAATGTGCTGGTTGTCGATTGAAGCAGCGTGTTCGCATATTCATAAATAGTGCGGGCCAAGCTGCGATCCTTGGCGATTACATCTAGCGCTTGATACAACGTATGGTCATAAAACGCTAACATCGCCAGCGCCAATAAACCCATGTCGGCTCGATCTTCATACAGCGCGCGATACTGCACAATCATGTGATAAAACGAAGCGCGATGCCGCGGCGCTGCCACCGCCAAACCAAAGTCGATGAGCGCAACTTTGTTGTCTCTCAGCAAATAAATATTGCCTGGATGCGGATCGGCCATAATGATATCTGCTTGCAAAATTGCGATCAAAAACTCACTGCCGACCGTCACTAATTGCTGCTGCATGTCAGAGCCAAGTTGATCTTTGACAAACCGGTAAGTATCACCTCCTGCTTGCGCCTGTTCCACCACCTCGGTTAGCGGTAACCCTTCTATATAGTCCTGAACCAATATCCGCCGCGTTGAGTAATCAGCCAGCGTCTCTGGCACGACAACGTTGTCGGTACGCTTGGCAAAATATTCACGAATCGCCTGAGCTGTAATTTGCTCGCGCTGATAATCGGTTTCACGCTTGGTGGTTTTGATAAACTCATCAGCAATCTCAACCAACGGAAAAATATCATTTTTTAGCATAAACTGCCCCGCCCAACAGCAAAAACGCAGCGCCACAAAGTCAAAATTCAGATAGCGCACCACGCTGGGGCGAAGGATTTTGATAATATACCGGCTACCTGGACGGTCAGCTACGCGGCAATGATAGACCTGAGCGAATGAACCCGTAGCAAACGGCTGGTCTTCCTCGACGACTATTTGACTCGCTTTATTACCGAGCTCTTGCCGCAAAACCTCGGCAACGTCAATTGGCTCAACTGCCACATCATCAAAAGCATCCAGCCGATATCCAGACGTGGCATACACCTGAGCCATTAGTTCAGTCGACGCCAAATGCTGCAAAAACTTGACATACACGCCGCCTAATCTTTGACACTCGTCTGATAAAACTTTGAGCCATATTTGATCGCTGCGCCAAGCTCGCCACACCCGAAACAATGCCCGAACCACAAATAATAAGCGCACTTACCTAGCCCTCCGGAACCCAATGAAGTACAACACCAGCGTCAAAACTAACACGCAAATATACAAAAATAATGGATCAATGCTCGTATTTACCAACAGCAGCATAGCCAGCCAAATCGCCACTATACTCACGAAAACAAAAGCATATCTCACATGTTCATTTTAGCATAATAGACCAGTGGCTCTCCAGAGGTTGTTCGGTGAACCAGCTATCGATAAAATCCGATCGAAAACTGTTTTGCTTCAGTAAGTTACTGTGTTTAAGGTTTAGTATTTTACCGCGTCTCACATCCGACGACACTGGCATGGTAAAATTAAATTATGAAGACATCCAGTCCTGCGTTCGCCGAAAACACTAAAATACCAAAAATTTACTCCAAGCTCGGCGGTAATCAACGCCCGCCGCTCGAGATCAGCGACGTGCCGTCAGACGCCAAAAGTTTGGCGATCGTTTGCCACGATCCAGACGCGCCTGGACGTGACGGGTTTTATCACTGGACGGTGTGGAACTTGCCGACAGAAACCGCAGAAATTGCCAGCGAGTCACTGCCCGCCGGTGCCGTCGAAGGCATCACCAGCTGGAGCAAACCAGGCTGGGGCGGCCCGCAACCGCCATTCGGCACGCATCGCTACCAATTTTACGTTTACGCGCTGGACACGACACTGGACTTACCAAGCGACACTAAACCAAAAGAGTTCATCGCCTCCCTCACGCCGCACATCATTAGCCAAGCCGTGCTGACTGGAAAATTTGGTATGTTGGATATTTTGCGGCGAGGCTCATGATTTAATTATTCTGCGAATATTTTATCTAGCAGAAACATGGCGATATTAAACAATTATACAGATACAACGTCATGATCAGTTATATTCTGTAAGCTTGCTTTCGTTTTCTATGATTAACACAGCCGGCACCAAAATAGTTAACTAAATCTTCTCAAGGCTCATTGAGACATCTTTTGCTAAAATTTTGTATTGGCTCCCTCCTTGTTTAGTAATCTTAGAGACAATCCCACTAATATACTGTCTCAACTTATCTGTGTATAATATTGTACCGAATAAAGGTATACAAACATCTCCTGATATCCTAAACTGACATCCTTCAACTAGTCCGTTCATGGTTGCGCCTTCTTTCATCGTAATGGTTAATGTTATATCACGGTCAATAGGTACACCATCAAACTCAAACATTTTTATAACTTTGTTAATTTCGTACTCGTCTTTCGCCTTTATTGTATTAAGTTCTTTATATGGTATGACCAGATTATATTTTTCTTGAATATCAACAAAACTACGGCAAATACGATATACGTATTCTAGACCATCTTCAACGTTTTGTGGCAAACTTATTGTTGCTATTTTTATTTCCTCACCTGTATCTGGAACAAACCCGCCGAATGTAATACTATCGTGCATTAACAAAAAATCAAGATAGCGGATTATGCTTTCATAGTTTTTGAAAAAGTTATAGTTTAGGCCGATGCGCATTTTAGATTGAGCATTGGCACTTTCTATATTTAACTCAGCCATAACATGGAACGGCTGTTTTTTAGTATCAATAGAATTTATATAAACAATCCCATTACTAAAATATTCTTCAGCCTTTATGATGAATTTGGATTTTTTATTACTAAGAAAAACATTAATTGGCCTCTTTATCAGCCTGTTTGAGGCAGACAAAACAATACCTTCAGACTGAGAAAATGTCTTATCTAATATCGGTAGCCCCGTAGACACCTGAGTAGATAGTATATTATCAGCAGGTATGCTTACTTCGCCAATATTACCTTTTAATATATCCTGCAATTTTTGATATGTCTCTGCCTGAGATTTTGATTTTGTATCAAATTTAAGTTTTGTTTTTGCTGAAGGTAACCCTTCTTCTCCATATTTTTTATTTGGACAATAGTCGTAAGCATATTGCTCTGTCTCTATAGACATTATGGCGTTAGGATTAAGAGGACTTTCTTTATCTCGTATAATTAAATCAAAACCAGATGGCTTCATAGACTTTTCTATGAAACTACTCATATTATCGAGCCTACTTTTACGCAAAAGAATTTCATTTTGCATGTCTGTAAAATATTTATAAAAGCTCTGTAGGCTTCCGTCTACAATTTTGTTTTCAAGAGAAAGATGAAGAGTCGTAGTTTTTTTCAGTTCGCCACTGGTCGCTGCTTCTAGAAATACTTTATCGCACAAAATAGGGTGCCAAAATACTTCTTCATTAGTAGTGTCACAAAGAATCAGAGCCGAAGAAACGTTCAATCCATATAAAAACTTAATCTCATTATTATCTAATTTGAAACTAATTTGTGTATTATTATTGATAAATCTTAACGATTTTGTGGACTTTATCTGTACTTTAAATACGTTACCAGTATGATTTCCTCCTTCGAAAAATTGCAACTCTCCATCAACCCCATAATCGTTTTTGGCTTGCTCGTTAAACACTGCGGTTAATTTAGAGTTCTTATTAGCTTTACGAAGAGCTTCCTGAAACAGAGTTACACCATCATCTCCTATTTCATGTTGCTCTGTTCTTTTCTTCATAATTTTCCTTATAGTATTCTCACCTTATTTTTATAATAATCCGCCCAAGTTATTCTATAAACTACTAATGGAATTATATCACTTATCTATAGTAACCTACACTTAACCTAAGTCACCCCTGAAGCTAATACGATCAGTCTGTCAATCAGAACTTAAGAATATATACATCATCTACATGCTCTAAAAATCTACCAAGACAAACAACATAGCGTCGAAAAATTCGCCGATAGACACCGAGTTTATCAGCACGCCCAATCACTCAGCAAACTGACTATTATAAAGCTCAGCGTAAAAACCATTCTGCTTCAGCAGTTCGTCGTGCTTACCTTGCTCGATGATATTGCCGTCGCGGACGACCAAGATCAGGTCGGCGTCGCGAATAGTGCTCAGCCGATGGGCGATGACAAAACTAGTTTTACTCTGCATCAACTTGTCCATGGCTTTTTGGATGAGCACTTCGGTGCGGGTGTCAACCGAGCTGGTGGCTTCATCCAAAATCAGCATGGGCGTGCGCGCCAGCATTGCCCGGGCGATCGTCAGCAGCTGCTTTTCGCCCTGTGAAATGTTCGTAGCTTCCTCGCCCAACATCATGTCATAACCGCCCGGTAGCGACCGCACAAAATGGTCGACATGCGCTTCCTTGGCGGTGGCGACCATCTCTTCTTCGCTGGCCGTTGGATTGCCATACAGCAAATTTTGGCGAATCGTGCCGTTAAACAACCAGGTGTCCTGCAGCACCATGCCAAACATTTGCCGCACATCGCTGCGCTTCATGTCAGCGATATTAACGCCGTCAATTTTGATCGCGCCGCTGTTAATTTCATAAAATCGCATCAGTAAATTGACCAACGTAGTTTTGCCCGCGCCCGTCGGACCGACGATCGCCACGCGCTGACCTGGCTTGATATGCGCCGACAAACCTTTGATGATGGTTTGGTCAGGCTTGTAACCAAAGACCACATTGTCAAATTCGACTTCGCCTTTGACGTTCGCTAATTTTACTAAATCCTTACCCTCCGCTTGTTCTTCTGGCTCGTTCAAAAATTCAAACACGCGCTCGGCAGCGGCGGCGGTCGATTGCAGCACATTGGCGATATTAGCAACTTGCACCAGCGGCTGGTTGAATTGGTCGATGTATTGAATGAAGGCCTGAATGTCACCAATTTTCAGCCGGCCGTTAATTGCCAGCCAACCACCCAAAATCGCCATGATGACGTAACCGATATTGCCGATGAAATTCATGATTGGATAAATCAGTCCTGACAAAAATTGAGCTTTCCAGGCACTTTCCTGCAGCTGGTTGTTAATCCGCGAAAACTTAGCCAGCGACTTTTTCTGGCCGTTGAACACCCGCATCACTTGATGGCCGCCGTACATTTCCTCGATATGACCGTTCAATTCACCCAGCTGCGCCTGCTGGCGGAGGAATTGCTTTTGCGAGCTTTTGGCGATCAGCGTGATTACGCCGCCAGCCAACGGCAGCACCAGCAGCGCCACCAGCGACATCTGCCAGCTAATGGAAAACATCATCACCAAAATCCCCAGCACCATCACCGTCGAGGAGACGATTTGCGATAGGCTTTGATTGAGCGTCTGGCTGATGGTGTCAACGTCGTTGGTGACGCGGCTGAGAACTTCGCCGTAGGTTTGCTTGTCAAAATAACTCAGCGGCAGGCGGTTGATTTTTTCGGACAATTGCCGGCGCATTCTGAAAGTAACCGTTTGCGTCACTTGGGTCATCAGCCAGGTTTGGATGTAGCGGAAAATGGCGCTGAGCACATACAAACTAATTAGCAAACTAACGACCCGCCAAATTGCCTCAAAGTGAAATTCTGGACGCCGGCTGAGATCCAGCTTTTTGATGGTCTCGAGCTGGTTGGATGGAATTTGACGTTCGATTTCCGACTTGTTCGGTAGCCGCTTCAGAACATCAGCACCGGTCGTGCCAGCTGGCAACGAAGCACCATTTGGCAGCTTACTGGTGATGGTTTCATACGCTTTCATGCTGACATAATCTTCGACGATTTGGTTGGTGGCGCCGCCCAGAATTTTCGGACTGGCAATCGCAAACATTGTGCTACCGACTGCAAAAATCGCCACCATGAGCATTTGCCAGCGAAACTCTGCCAAATATTTGGCTAACTTCTTGACCGTGCCTTTGAAATCTTTGGCTTTTTCGCCCGCGCCCATACCGCCGCCCATTGGACCGCCCATCTTCACTGGCTGGCGTTTTTTCATGCTTTGCTGAGCCATCATGCCGCTCCTTTCGCGGTCGTCGCCGACATTTTCTGCAGGTCATCTTCCGAGAGCTGGGAGGCGGCAATTTCTTGATAGACTTGGCAATTTTTCATCAATTCCTGGTGCGTACCTTGACCGACAATTTTACCTTCGTCCAGCACAATGATTTTGTCAGCGTTCATGATGGTATTGATGCGCTGACCGACGATGAGCACGGTTTTGTGCTTGGTTTCTTTGGCAAGCGCCGAGCGTAATTTGGCATCAGTTTTGAAATCTAGCGCCGAGAACGAATCGTCAAAAATGTAGACATTCGGCTCCACAGCAATCGCCCGGGCAATCGACAAACGCTGCCGCTGACCGCCGGAAACATTACTGCCGCCTTGAGCGATGTCATTTTTGTAACCGTTTTTTAGCTCGTTGATGAACTCGGCGGCTTGAGCAATTTTAGCGGATTTCTCGACCAATTTTTGGCTGGCTTTGGCGTTACCGTATTTGATATTACTGGCAATGGTGCCGCTAAACAGCACGCCTTTTTGCGGTACGTAGCCGATTTGATCGTACAAATCTTCTAGTTTAAGCTGGCGAATATCCACGCCGTCCAGCAAAATCTGCCCGGCCGACACATCGTAAAAGCGCGGGATCAAATTGATCAACGTCGACTTGCCCGACCCAGTACTGCCGATAAACGCTGTGGTTTGCCCTGGTTCGGCTGTGAAATTGATACTAGACAGCACCGGCAGGTCAGCATCTGGATAGGTAAACGTGACGTCTTTGAATTCAATTTTACCCGTAGAGTCATCTGGCAATTGTTGCGGTGACGGCGGATCAACAATTGACGGCAGTGTGTCGAGCACTTCGCCCACCCGCTTTACCGACACGGCCGCCCGCGGCACCATGATAAACACCATCGACAGCAGCAAGA
>ERZ773049.2075-NODE-2075-length-11123-cov-25.195519_pt1 | contig 11123 bp, 8 predicted proteins | sample MGYA00580633_ERZ773049 | MGnify/ENA primary metagenome ERZ773049 (study PRJEB29015, sample SAMEA2737991) | human oral metagenome | biome: human oral; feature: human-associated habitat; material: dental | place: China | collected 2066 ... | reverse complement strand
CCCTTATCGGTACACCCATCAAACCGATCTTTCTCGGTCTCGCCGTCAGTGCATTCATCCTCCTGTTGGGGTATTTTAGGAGAAAAGATAGATCTGCTTTGCGCATGTGATGCCGTGTGTAATTTATAGTACAATTGCTTGATAATTTTCGGCGGATATAGTATACTATGGATAGAAAATTGAAATTATTAAGAATAAACAGAAAATTATTAAGCTATAGAATTTCTTTTCGTCGTTATTTTCATCCTAGGATATTTTTAGAGGGAGCATTGTTCTTAATTTTTGCTATGGAGGTGTCGGTCGTGAAAAAAGTATTATCCTTGCTCACCTTTCTCTCTGTCTTTTCCCTTTGCACATTGGCTTCGGCGTATTATATTCCACGAGAAGAGATAGCTTTAGGTGGGATATTTGTAGGAGCTAGTCCAGAATATGTAAAGTCTGTGTATGGTGAACCGACTCAGAGTGAATCTGGATATGATACAATGGGATATCCTACTATTACTTATAGACTCAAACTTCGCACATCAAAAACACATGTCAATCATTGAAAACCATAGCTTTGCGACTGGAAAAACATCCTCGTCATGCACATTTTCGCAGCTTTTGTGACAGCAGCGACGGCAGCTCGGATAGGAAAAGCTCCAGCAGCTCCTGTATCTCCGCCTCATCATACATCGGATGTTCTTGTAGACGCTTGGCAAAGAGCGACACCAGAAGCCGCAGAGCCTGTGCAATGCAGACATCAGGAAGCTCATCCACAGACAGGTAGAACAGCTCCCCTATGCTTTGGCCATCCTTAGATTCACGTTGCTCCACAGCCAGAAACATGTACCGTGCTAACACAACGGATACATGCGCCGTCATGGCATCGTACGAGAGTGCGCGGCAATCCTTCTCCAAGCGCAGATAGCTCTTGCATATCTTGAAGAACACCTCGATTCCCCAGCGCTTCCCGTAGATACGGATTACTTTCTCCTCCGTAAGACTCAGATCCGTCGTCACCAGTACAAGCCAGTCCTTCCGGTTGTTGCGGTTGCGGACGAAGACGAGACGTACGGGGAGAGATTCGTCCCCCTTGCACACAACTGCTTCTACCGACAGCAGATACTTCGAGCGGGCGCGATGGTAGATGGAGTCATCAAGGATGAGGACATTGATACGGTCTGCGCTGGTGAGAGGTTCAAGGGTGGATTCTATGATGGTGGCAGCGAGCATTGTTGTGAATCTGCGCCAATGGATGTGGCAGGAATTCATGAAGCGGTAGAAGGTGTCCTTGGCAAAGGGGATCGCACTGGATTGCAGGCTCATCTGCATGAAGAAGGAGCGTTGCGTGAAGGCAGTGGAAAAGGCGACGAGAAAGACGCTGAGAACCGGCCTCGGAGCTTGTAGGCGTTTGCAGAGCGAAGAAGACGTCCGACATGGTAACGGCTGAGAAAAGATTGCATTTTCTCGGAAAGCTGTTTCTCAGACTGGTTGGTTTGTGCTATACTGTTCATGGCATGAGCCTCCATTGGATGTTTTTCTTGGCAGTTAAATTATACCAAATGGATGTCGCTCATGCTATTTTATTGTGTAGAAAGGCATATTTTTCAAGCCTTACAGCGTATTATTTATCTGCGAAGTTTGAATTATATCACAAAAAGAACGCACTGTGCATCATTCAAAGATGCATAGGTGCGTTCTCTTTGTGGGCTACTTCTCAATAAATCCCATTATATCAAAAATGTGATCAAATTCATCTAATGTGATTGCGTGCATAACTGCTTCTTGTACATCTGGATTTGTAAATTCCAGACGCAGATAGCATTTCTTCCCCGTTGCACTGTCTTTGCATTCTCTGATCATCTGTACGCGTCCAACTCGTTGCTCGTTGTTCACGTAATTTACCAGTCCTTTTGCCTTGGCAAGTGAATCTTTGTATTGGTCGCCGTGCGGTTCGAGAATATCCATCACATACCGAAAATCCGGATCACTGCGGATGATGAGGAAGTCCGGATACATCGCCTTGACTTCGTTGTTCAGCTTGTAGGGGACGGTGAGTGCCCAGGACGCCTTGGATGGATTCCTTACCCAGCAAACAAAATCCTGGCGCGTGGCTTCTTCTTCGATGGTGCCCTGCTCCCAGCTGTTAAGCCTGATGGTAGCGGTGCCGTCCGGATCGATATAGAGATGACGATAATATTTCTCTCCTATGGGCGAGGAGCCGATGCTGGGGCAGATGGGCAGCTCGAGATTCTGTTTGCTCACAGCGTCGCCCTGCATGGCAATCGCCTTGTAGGCGCGGCGAACATCTTCCTCACGGTTGGCAATTTTTCGGCGATAGGCCTGGATGTAATCATGGAATTTCTTTTTGGCATATTCTGCCAGTTTTTTCAGGCATGTTTCGTTTGAGGCGAAAAGGATACAGTCGATATCACAGTCATCTTTTGTCTCACCAGTGGTATTGAGATAGCGTGTCTCATACTTTGCGGTGTAGTTATTTTGCCCGAGCTTGGCGTCTGCAAGTGCAACCTGCCGATCAAGGACAGCGTTCGTCATGATACGTTCCAGCTGGCCCTGCTGCTGCAATGCCTGTCCGAAAGCATCGAATATCTGGACAGAGAGCTTCATCTCCATGATATTCTTACGATACTTCGCATATTGGCCACTTGCCCGGACTTCCTCCGCATAGGCATGGATCATACTGGTGATTTCCTTGCAGACCTCATCATCCGCCTCCCGGTAAATGCCTTTGGTCGTCAAAAGCGAGGCGAAGTCCAGCAGGGATTTGATGTAATCATGGATGCGGAGGCTTCGTACATGGTAGGTCAGGAAGCCTTGGCTATTGATGAAATCCAAAACGCTCTTGCGGTCGAGCTTAGGGATCAAAGGAATCTGCTCTGTATCCTCTGACGTGTCGGCAATGTTCGGAACGGTGGAGGGCGATATCTCTCCCATTTCTTCCGCTGTGCTGGTTTCAGGTGATGGCTTTACTCCGCCGGCTGCTCCTTCCGCGCCGGTCGTGGTTGCTACTTGACCTGTTGAGGATGTTCCCGGTGTCTCTGTGCTGCTAGTTTGCTCTGTCTGAGAAGCATATTCCGCTCTATTCTCTGCAGCTTGTTCTGTGGTGTCTGTTTCGCCAGCCGTTATGATGGATTCTCCGCCTTCCGGCCAGAAAAGGTCAATCTGGTCGGGATTGTCCGCTGTCCGATGTGGGCGGATACCCCACGGGCGCGGAGCTGGCTGCGACATATTCTCTTCGTCTACGACGGTTGGGATATCGCTGCCCTCTGTATTGCGCAGTTCCTTGACAATTTCTTGGACGGTTTCCTTATCATAGTATGGAAGGAACAGACTCACACTGTTTAGCGTTTCATCTGTGCTTACGCGCGAGCCGCGCGGCGTGCGGATCATGCGTCCGAGCAGCTGCGCGATATAGGTTGCGTCCTGGGCGTGCCGGAATGACATCATCGTTTCGGCACGCGGGCAGTCCCAACCCGTCGAAAGGCTTTCCTTAAACAGAACGACGCGGATTTTATGATTGTCCGCGATATGCGCTGGTTCCTCGTAATGGATGGTCAGGCCGTTTGCAGTAATATCACTGCCAGCACCGAACGTATGCACGACCTCATACTCCGAGAACTTCTTCCGCATCCGTGCTTCAATATCTGCAATGAGTGCGTCGAGATCGGTAGCCGATACCTCATCCTGTCCGGCTCTGGCCGGGGCAACCTGGATGACGAATACTGGGTCTACCCGCTGATAGTGCTGTTCCTGCGTATATTGATACCAATGGCGGCATTTATCGAGCCAGTCATCAGTGGCCGCCTGCAACATGGCCGTCTCATTGAATTGCTTCTTGTCGCCCGGATATTTGACGACAATACGATCCTTCAAGAGGCCGGAGGCGCGGACTTCCTCGATGGGGACTTGGATGATGGAAAGTGTGCTCTTGGGACAGTTTTCTACGAGTTTATGAAAGCGCTCCGGTGTGGCACTCATGCCGATGATCAGCGGCATAGCCTGCATCTTTTGAGCCGGTGCGCCTTTGATGAAACGTTGCATGATCGAGGTGGCCTTTCCTGCCTCGTGACCTTGCATCCCGCGGTGCGCCTCGTCGATGATGAAATAGAGCCGATCAGGCTTCTCGCGTGCTGTATTGTCGAGTGTTTCCCAGATGGTATACTGGCGCCCGTCTCCATGTTGGCCGAGCTTCCCAGACTTCGAGAGCTTCTGCGTATTGAGAAAATAAATATTCCCATCTGAAAGCGTCTCCTGGTCAAAGGACGTTTCCTCAATCGTGACGCAGTGATCAAAGGGAATGCGATCCGACTTGAGCGCGAGTTTGTCGCGGGACTGCTCATTGAGATTCGGAGAATCAGAGAGCCAGACAAAAACCGCATTGGGGACGGGCACCATATTTTCTGTGCCAAAGAGCACGCTTTCAATGAAAGCCGACATGATAATCGTCTTGCCCGATCCGGTTGGGGCTTGCAGGGACAGCACCTGATTGTAGTCGTCTACACCGTTGTTATAGGCGAAAAGCGCCGATGCCGCGCGATGCCGGAGAGCATCAACGGCCTTGACCTGAAAAGGGAATAAGCTGAGCCGCATGTCAATTCCTCCCCATGTTGATCGTAAAATTCTCCAGATAATCGCGGTACAGCTGATACGTCTGCTTTACGTTCAGACCATCCGCGATGCTCCGATACTCTGCCTCGTAGTCGGTAATGATGAAGGCGACATCAAAACCGCCATCATATAATGCCTGCGTAAATTCGTAGGTATATTTCGGATTGATGAGCACGGCGAAACGGTTACGCGGGAACAGGTAGAAACGGTGCTCCTCTGTGGCCTTTGGCGGCGCGCCGACCGCGCCAGCCTTCATCCAAAGCACGGGCAGTAGCTTTTCCAGCTGTTCGCCACGGGCGACGGAATGCTTATCGAGGAAGCCAAGCCGAAAAAAGGCGGCATTGGCGGCAAAGCCGTCTGCCATCGGCCGGTCACTGCCAAGATACTTCCCTTTCAGCGGCTGTCCATTCACATCATACCCCTCAATGCAGCAGACTGTGCGCGGCCAGGTCACATAGCGGGCAATGCCAAGGCGCTGCCACTCTTTGTCCGTAGGTTTGTACCCCTGCTTTTTCAAGGCCTTTTCCTCTTTTTCAGATACCTCGTTATTCGTTACCATAATACAACGACGATGTCCACCATCCTCAGCATTCAGAAGGTTGACAGCATGAAGGGTTGTGCCACTTCCGGCAAAGAAGTCGACAATTAAAGCATTAGGCTTTTCCAGCATCACTGTCTTGACTGTATCTCTCACTGCATATAACGATTTCGGGAAGGTAAAGTCTCGCCTTGGAATGATATTGCGAATCAAGCGAGAACCATATTCTCCAGCATTATGGGCTTGGCGATTCCATATTGTTTTGGGAAAGCGGCGAATCATTTGATTTTCTGCTTCTTCGACTATGGCAACACCATTTTCATCGTGTCCTATAATTTTAATTTGGCCACGCTCAATTCTTTCACGTTGTTTCTTGCCAAGATACAGCAACGAATAACGATGATTCTTTTTGTCATATTGACCAACCTTAGCATACCCCAGTTTGAGGAGTTTGCGAAAATTATCTGGTGTGGTTCGCCATCTCTTTTCTGTACCAGTACCGACAGCAATAGGCCAAACAGTTACAAGCCCTTTGATGTCCGGAACAAGATGCCTGTCCATGCCATTAGGAATTGCATTGCCAACCTTTGCAACACAGTGCTTTTCTGGATCAATATAGATAGGATAAAAGCAACCGGGTGACCTTGGTCGATCTGAATCACTTCCCCCTCTCATCAACCATTCCCAGCGTATTTTACGTTGGGAATGGTTGATGTCATCAGCCTTTCTTTGATTGACGTCAGATGTAAAAAGAGGATCTTCAAGCAGTGCGGGGCCAGCTTGCCCAATATAAATGAAATAAGCGTATTCTTCTACACGATACATTTCATGATCACGCGCTACGCCATTCGGGTTGTTTACAATACTTACCATTTGCATATGTGCCTCTGGGAATAGTTCCTCCAGCAAGCATCCAAGGTGCAGATATTCCTTTTCATCAATCGTGACGATGAGTACAGAATCTTTGGGATTCAGCAGCTTCTTTGCGAGTTTCAGGCGCTTTTCCATAAAGGAGAGCCATTTGCTATGACGGTATTGGTCATTGCCGTCCACATAGTCGTTGTTGTATTTCCAATCCTTCGCGCCTGTATTGTAGGGGGGATCTATATAAATACAATCTACCTTTCCCGCGTAGAGATAGCCGAGCAGTTGGAGAGCGTGATAGTTATCCGCCTCGATGAGCGTATGCCAGAGATCACTGTCCGGCGCGTTCTCTACGGTGTCGATGGGCGCGAGATAGGGGTAGATCGGATCGCCAAACTCCGCTACAGTGATAAGTTCCTCCACGGAGATGTCCGCGGCTTCTCTAGTCGTGCGCTGAATGCAGTGCGCAGTTTCTCCATTGATTTCCTCGACATAGTAGAGTTCCTGCAGGTTCTCTTGCCTTGCTGCCAAGCGTCCTGGCGTGAGAGGAACATCATAGAGCGGCGTGCACTCCGGCTGATGCTCCTCGAAGACGAGCCCGAATTTCTTTTGCTTGCTTGCTCGCCGTAGTTCGGCCTGAATTCTTTTCCGCAGCGCTGGATCACTGACCTGCGCGACGAGATCGTCAATGGCTGCCATAATATCCCTCCAAAAAGATACGCAAAAAAGCCAAGGCCCGATACCTTGGCTCTCTTTTCTTACATATATTCCGAGTAATCCTTGGAAATAGTGCGTACGTCTTTATCAGTTTCAGCGTCAGCTACTTTTTTCGTTGCCGGGGCCTTTTTCGTTTTCCGTGTGCTCCAGGTCTTGTTCGGAGCTTTTTCCTTTGGTTCTGGTGCAAGGGCTGCAGTTTCTTCTGCTGGTTCCTCTGTGTAAGCCTCCTCCTGCTCCCCTGCTGGTTCAGCAGGTTTTGCTCCTGCCTGGGGTGCGGGCATTTCCTCGCCTTCCAATTTTCTGATTTGCTCCATCATGGCATAGGTCTTGATTTCCTTGTATTTGGTCGAGAGGTCTTCTACCTCTGGATGCGTGCTGCAATAGTGGAGGATCAGATATTTCATAGCGCTCGAGAAGTTCGATTGTTTGTCTATGAAGTTCTTCAGTACCGGATTATCCACATCGAAGCGGAATGACTTCATTGCGAATTTCATAATCGCGGCAGGGAAGTTTTTTCCCTGCCTATTCCCCCTTTCGCTTATGCCTGTTCGAGTGTGGCTTTCTTCACAATGTCAAAAATCTTGCTATGCAGGAATACGTTCAAGCCTTTGACTTCTAGCGTGACCGCATATTCTTCCGGGATATAGAGGAGCTTAATCATAGCGCGGTCGCAGTAATCCTGGAGTTTCTTTTCCAGCGCGGAGCGCATCATGATGGAGACGCCGTAGACGCAGACCACATCAATCTCATTGTTTGCCTGTTGTATGACCTGCTTTGCCTTATGCAGAATTTCCTCGGTTTGGATTTCAAGCGCAGGCGTGACGAACTCCAATGCGGTATCGTGGTATTTGTGGCCTTTGTTTTTGAGGATATCGGAGTATTCCTGCCGCGTGAGCTTCATGAGGCCAAAATGGGCCTTGAAGTCGTCGATCACGGCATCGATGGCATGGCCGTTTCCGTTGTTCGTGCCGCTGATGAAGTCCGGTTTGAAGTGAACATCCTGCGTGACGGGGAACTCCGTCGTGCCCTCACCAATGGCGATATGCAGCACACGGAGTTTAGCGAAGTCCTCTTTATGGAACGGTGCATCAGCGTGCACCTGATTGTAGGCATGATACAGATTATCCTCGTTTTTGAGCGCAAAGGAGGCTGTGACGCCTTCAGGGATGACCTTCACAAAATCGTAATTGACGTCTACTACGACTTCCTGGCTGCCGACATAGACGCAGACATGATGCTTCTTTCCGGAGAATTTCGCGGCGAAGTCATTAGCGTTTTTCTTGCTGTAATAAGAGACAGGAAGCGCCGTTGCCATATCGACATGTACGGTGATGGTCTTATCGAGGGCCCACACGGCAGCAGCGGCCTTCTTGACGGCTGCTGCTGCCGTGTGGGCAAGCGTATTGATGTAGACAATATCGCTCGTCAGCTTGTTGTTGTCGATGCCGACTTCGATAGTATGACACGGTAGACCGGAATCCAGCGCGCGCTGTCCGATGTAGTATAATCCGCCTTCGATGGAGACAAGAAGCTGATTATGAATGTCCTTCAAGACATTTTCTTGCACGACGTCATCCAGATTCGGCAAACGCATGAGCTTGGCAAATACGTTCGGCTGCTGGATCAGTTCGTCGTCAATGATGAGATCCTGTTCGCTGTTGCCGTTATCATTTGCGATTTTCAGATACATTTTTGATACCTTCAAAATATAGTTTGTTTTCTACGAATATCATTATATAGTTTTGTAATAAATAATGCAATACATATTTATTACACATTTAACAGCCATAACAAAATGCTTCTGCAGGGCGTTTACTCTTGCGCAGTAAGTTTTTGGAAGAACTCGAGAATTTTTTGGAAGGCTGCTGTCTCCGGGATGCCGAGCCAGTTTTTTCGCGATGTCTTGATCCGGCTTTGGTAACGGCGATTCTTGAAGGTGCTCTCGAGGCGTTTTACGATGTCGGCATAGGTATTCTCACGCATGCTGTCATCATCGAAGATATAGTGATGTAGGCAATGATCCAGACGGCTGCTCTCAATGTGATCAACGAGATAGCATAGGTCGAAAATATCCTTGAAACGAGTAGAGAGTGGCCCGAACTTCAAGAGAGAGCGCAGCTTTTCCGTCAGCATTTGTTCCTGCGAGTTCATGAGAAGGCTGGCGCCTTCTTCGTCCATGCAGACGTCGAAGCAGTATTCTTCCTGTTGGATGGTCAGGTCTTTGTGAACGCCAAAGTCTATCTTGCTGTTGATGATTGTACCTTCACTATCGTAAATGCGGATGTTTACGCATTTGCCGTGGTAGTCCTGATGCCGCAGTGGGTCGATTGCTCCTGCGATGGCGATATGGAAATCGTCGAACACATTCAAATCCTGAATGAATCGTTGAATAGAATCATCGGCCAGCGAGTAACGGATGAAATCGATATCCATATCCTGCGTAGCACGGCGGACGTCTCCTGTCAGGCTGCGCATGACGACGCCGCCTTTGATCGTGACATTGCGGCGCAGCCGTCCTTTCGATATCGCCTCGAGGACGATGTCCTGGCAAAGGCGAGCGCGGGCGTTGGCCCCGTGATAGCCTTGCTTTTCGATTTCTGCCAGCCATTCGGTCAGTCTGGACATCAAAAGACCTCCTCTTCCAGTCGCTTCCAAATAGTTTCGCTGCGAGGGAATATGCTTGCATATTCCTGTATGCGTTCTATATCGAGCGTTTCGAGCATTCTGCGGTAGTGACGCAGGATTTCTTTGTAGTAGTCGTAGGGCAGGGATGATTTGTAGCGCAGCAACTCAATGAGCATGCGTTCCTTGTCATAAATGCGGATGCGTGTGCCTTCCTGCTCCATCTCTATCTGTCCTAATGGGAAAAGCTTCGCTGGCACGAACCATTGTTTGATGCGTTGATCTTTCAGGCGGGCTGCTTTGGCCGGTGTGGCCAGATGGTAAAGTTCTGGGATGTCTGTCGTCAAGCCATGATAGTAAAAGGCGCTCTCCATCGTGATGATGGCTTTCGGATATTTCTTTTGTAGAATTGCCAGCTCCGACACATGAGGCACCGTTGCATAGATCCCGCGCTCGATGCGATACAGCGTCCGTCTCTGTATCGCCTGGTTGATCTGATAGGGGTTTGCATATTTCTGTGTGCAGTCCTGATAATCCAGCAACATGATGAGCACTCCTTTTAAATAAATTATCGGTAAAATAAACTGAATTACCGAGCTTTACTTAAATTATAGCATAAAAACTCAAACTTCGCACATCAAAAACACATGTCAATCATTGAAAACCATAGCTTTGCGACTGGAAAAACATCCTCGTCATGCACATTTTCGCAGCTTTTGTGACAGCAGCGACGGCAGCTCGGATAGGAAAAGCTCCAGCAGCTCCTGTATCTCCGCCTCATCATACATCGGATGTTCTTGTAGACGCTTGGCAAAGAGCGACACCAGAAGCCGCAGAGCCTGTGCAATGCAGACATCAGGAAGCTCATCCACAGACAGGTAGAACAGCTCCCCTATGCTTTGGCCATCCTTAGATTCACGTTGCTCCACAGCCAGAAACATGTACCGTGCTAACACAACGGATACATGCGCCGTCATGGCATCGTACGAGAGTGCGCGGCAATCCTTCTCCAAGCGCAGATAGCTCTTGCATATCTTGAAGAACACCTCGATTCCCCAGCGCTTCCCGTAGATACGGATTACTTTCTCCTCCGTAAGACTCAGATCCGTCGTCACCAGTACAAGCCAGTCCTTCCGGTTGTTGCGGTTGCGGACGAAGACGAGACGTACGGGGAGAGATTCGTCCCCCTTGCACACAACTGCTTCTACCGACAGCAGATACTTCGAGCGGGCGCGATGGTAGATGGAGTCATCAAGGATGAGGACATTGATACGGTCTGCGCTGGTGAGAGGTTCAAGGGTGGATTCTATGATGGTGGCAGCGAGCATTGTTGTGAATCTGCGCCAATGGATGTGGCAGGAATTCATGAAGCGGTAGAAGGTGTCCTTGGCAAAGGGGATCGCACTGGATTGCAGGCTCATCTGCATGAAGAAGGAGCGTTGCGTGAAGGCAGTGGAAAAGGCGACGAGAAAGACGCTGAGAACCGGCCTCGGAGCTTGTAGGCGTTTGCAGAGCGAAGAAGACGTCCGACATGGTAACGGCTGAGAAAAGATTGCATTTTCTCGGAAAGCTGTTTCTCAGACTGGTTGGTTTGTGCTATACTGTTCATGGCATGAGCCTCCATTGGATGTTTTTCTTGGTAGTTAAATTATACCAAATGGATGTCGCTCTGGAACACCAGCTGGCGTTCGTGTAGGGATGCCGGCATCCGTATTATCGAATGTATATGGTGCAACTCCTTCGTATAATGACGGAGGTGTAACGGTAAAAT
>ERZ773049.2074-NODE-2074-length-11125-cov-10.670912_pt1 | contig 11125 bp, 10 predicted proteins | sample MGYA00580633_ERZ773049 | MGnify/ENA primary metagenome ERZ773049 (study PRJEB29015, sample SAMEA2737991) | human oral metagenome | biome: human oral; feature: human-associated habitat; material: dental | place: China | collected 2066 ... | reverse complement strand
GAGCGTGCAGTTCCGTGTGGAGGGCACTGCCACTCAGCCCTGAGCGCACCGTCTTGGTACGCTCGACGTCGAGTGGCAGTGTGAGGGCGTGCTGCCGGTACGCTCGACGTCGAGTGGCAGTGTGGGTGACACTGCCACTCGGGCCTGAGCGTGCAGCCCCGCGCGGTCGGCACTGCCACTCGGGCCTGGACGTACCGTCTTGGTACGCTCGACGTCGAGTGGCAGTGTGAGGGGCACTGCCACTCGGCCCTGAGCGTGCAGTTCCGTGTGGAGGGCACTGCCACTCGGTCTTGAACGTACCGTCTTGGTACGCTCGACATCGAGTGGCAGTGTGAGGGCGTGCAGCCCGTACGCTCGACGTCGAGTGGCAGTGTGGGTGGTACTGCCACTCGGGCCTGAGCGTGCAGCCCCGCGTGGTCGGCACTGCCACTCGGGCCTGAGCGCACCGTCTTGGTACGCTCGACGTCGAGTGGCAGCGTGGGCGGCGCTACCCCGTGCGTTCGCCGCCATAGGTCACTCTTTCGCAGCTTAGGATAGCTCTGCGGCTGTTCAGTCCGATTTAATCCGTGTGCCTCTAACTCTTCCGGGAGCGGCGCCACAGCTCAAGGTAGCGTCCCACGTTTGCACGATCTAGCCGCGTCGCGTTGGGATTGGGCAAAGACCTCACGAACTGGGCACCGTAGCGCTTGGTCACCAAACGCGAGTCGGCAAGCACGAGCACTCCCGCATCATCCGAGCTTCGTATGAGTCTTCCCGCCGCCTGTTTAACGGCAATGATCGCCTCAGGAAGAGAGTGCTTCCACCAGGAGCGATCCTCACGAAGCTCGCGCTCGCGAACAAGCGGGTCCTGGGGATTCGCGAAGGGAAGCTTGGGAATAACGACGCAGCGCAACGTGTCACCTACCGCATCGAAGCCCTCCCAAAACGAGCGAAGCGCAAGAAGCGAACAACTCTTATCAGCCAAGAACCTTTCGCGAAGACGTCTTGGAGAGGAACCGCGCTCCTGGCACAAAAGATGTATCCCGGCCTGTGCGAGCCGCGGCTTCAGTCCCAGATACACCTTCTCCATGTCCCGCCGGTTCGTGAAGAGTGTGAGCGTGGAGCCGCCCATGGCTCGATGGACCTCAAATAAGAGTTCCTCAAGGGCAGGCAAGTACCGCGTATCCCCTGGCTGAGGCATGTCTTGGGCAATAACGACTGACATGTTGTGCTCGAAGTCGAAAGACGACCTCAGGAGTATGTCCCTGTGAGCCCCAGCATCCTCGACGTCGAGTCCAACTGCATGATCAAAGTGCTCGAAGCTCTCCCCCACCGCCATCGTCGCCGAGGTAAACACGACGCTCTCCATCTCGGGGAGCCAGCGCTTTCCAAGCTCAGAGCCTATATCGAGCCTCTGGGCAACAAGCTTCTCACCGCCCATCTCACGCCGTCTACGAGAAAGCTCAGCAAAGTAGAAGTAGTTCTCGTCCTCACCCGAGATGACGAGCCTGAGCGTCACGAGCAACTCTTCCGCGAAGCTGCCTGCCTCTGTAAGGTCTGCCGCAAGGGACGCATCCTGCCCGGACAGCACCTCCGCTGTCTCGTGGACGTCCTTGACAAGCTCATCTAGCTGCGTCTCGGCCGCAGATGCCGCCGCCAAGAAGGTCTCCCACACCTTCGTCGCACGCAGCTCATCATCAATCCAGAGCTGAATGCTACCATAGCCACTCTTTCCCGTATGCTCGCCCAAGGCGTGGAGTGCCTCGACAAGTGCGCTCACAGAAACCGAGGCGCGCGCCGCAACGGCAGAGGTCTTGGTAAGTAGGCGCAGCGACAGCGTAGAGGCCTCATGGGAAGTAAGCTTGGACATGATCGCGTGGATCACTCCCGTTTTAGTTCCGCCAAGTCGCACAAAGCCCTCGCGAGCCGCATCGCCCGAGAACTCCCGGGCCCACTGTCGACGAGCCTCGTCCTCAAATCCATGCGCCTCGTCGACCACCCAGTGCCTAATGGTAGGCAGTATCCTTCCCTCCATGTCAATGTCGCGCAGGAGCAGGGCATGGTTCGTGACGACGATGTCGCTCTCGGACGCACGACGTCGAGCCCCGTGCACGAAGCACTCTGCGGGAAAGTACGGGCACTTGTTGCGCAGACATTCCGCAGGCGTGGTAGTGAGCATGGAGCGAGGCACGGAGCGCCAGCGTATGCCAAGAGCGTCGATGTCCCCCTCCACCGCCTGGCAGGCGAATGCATAGCTCACGGCCAGCGAAGTAAGCATATCGGACTGTGCCGCACTGTGGGACCTGCTCCCCCCATCTGCGGAGGGAAGCTCCACCGTGCTCGCATAGTCAAGCCTGTGCAGGCAGAGGTAGTGCTCGTAGCCCTTGAGGCTCGTGAAGCTGACTCCCTGGGGCAAGACGCTATCGAGGGCGGGCAGCTCGTGAGAGACGAGCTGGTCTGTGAGGGCGTTCGTCTTCGTGGCTATGCCTGCGGTCACGCCGTTCTCCTGTGCGTAGCGGACCTCGGGAAGCAGGTAGGCCATCGACTTCCCAACGCCGGTGCCTGCCTCTATTGCCCTGTGCGTCCCCTCGGCGAGTGCCGATGTGACCTCGAGCGCCATCTCGATCTGATCGGACCTCTCCTCAAAGGAGTCATACATGTCACTTAAAAGTCCACCCTTTGAAAACGCCATCCTAACTTCGTCGGCATCTGGTGCCAGAGACCTCGCCCCCACCTCCTTGACACGCGCTGCCCCCCTTCCAGCAGCATCACTAACCAAGCTGCTTCGGATGGCTTTGAGGAGGAAGGGTCTTGGCTCCTGCATGCAGGCAATGTGCGCGAGGATGGGCCTAAACTGCCAACTGACCTTCTCGTGCATCTGCGAGAGGCGCCGCATGAGCCCCTGCGGCAGCTCCATGAGGCCAGAGAGGATGATGGGCCACATACCCGCGAGCGCGTCCACATCATCCATGGCACGGTGTGTCACGGTGTCACGGCCAAAGGCCCTGGCCATGTCGGAGAGCCTGTGGGAGGAGAGCATGGGAAGTGCGATCCGCGAGAGGGCCAGGCTATCGACCCAGAGCTCGCTCACCTCACGACCACCGGGAACCTTCTCGACAAAGCCACGATCGAAGCTCGCGTTATGGGCGATGACAGGCATGCCTCCCACAAAGTTTGCCAAAAGCGAAACGGCCTCTTGGGGACACGGAGCGTCTGCGACGTCGATGTCGCGAATATGCGTGAGCGCACGTATGTCGGGCGGAATGGGGCGGCTGGGATTGACGAAGGTCCTAAAGCGCTCCTCCACCTCCTTCCCGACAAGACGTGCGGCCGCTATCTCTATGAGTTCGCAGTCCTTAAACGAGAGTCCCGTCGTTTCGGTGTCGAGAACGATGACTCCCTCCTCGAGGGGTCCGAAGTCAGTGTGCGCAGCTTTATCGGGAAGCCCGATATATGCATCTCGCACCGCAGCTGTCACACCCGGAACAAGCAGGGCGGCTATGGTCTCACTCACCGTGTTAGCGTGGCTCTCTTGCATACGCGAGTCCACGCTAGCGTGCGGCGCGCACGGGAACATCCTCGAGGGCCCACTGAACAAAGAGGGTACAGAGCTCAGAAAACTCGATACCAGCATGACGAGCGGCGTCGGGTAAAAGGCTCCTGTCCGTCATGCCGGGGATGGAGTTAGTCTCGAGCATTACTGGCGTTCCATCATCCTTGACGATGAAGTCCGTGCGAGAGACGCCCCTGCATCCAAGAGCTCTGTGGGCGGCGATACCAAGTTCTTCAGCTCGTTTATAGACAGTCTCGTCGAGGCGAGCGGGAATAATGTGATGCAGCGATGCGGGCTCATACTTGACCTTCAAATCATAGAACTCAGAGTCAAGCGCTATCTCGATGATGGGAAGCGCCCTTGGCTCATCGTTTCCGATGACGGGCACAGTGATCTCTACACCAGAGACGCACTCCTCAACGAGCACACGGTCGCCCTTGCTTTCCGCCTTCCGCACCGCAGCGGCAAGCCCTCCCCTCTCGCTAACGCGACTTATACCAAAGCTCGAGCCGTTACTTACAGGCTTTACGAAAAGGGGCAGCCCCATCTTATCCACAATGGCATCGAGATCGTCATCTGTTGGCTCTGAACCAGGGGCAAGAGTGACGCCTGATGGAACGGGGATACCTGCAGCACGACAGATGTCCTTTGCCCTCTCCTTATCGGCAGAAAGGGCTGACGAGAGGACGCCCGAAAAGGTATAGGGTATATGAAGAACCTCGAGAAGCCCCTGAATGCAACCATCCTCACCATAGCGGCCGTGTAGGGCAATGAAGGCCACATCGTAGTCCCCTGTAGACAGGCACTCGACAAAGTGAGCATCGGCTATGTCAAGGAGTTCTACGGTTATGAAGCCGGCTTCCCTGAGTGCCTGTTGACAGGCACGACCCGAGCTCATGGAGATGTCACGCTCGTCGGACCATCCGCCGCTGAGGACGGCGACCTTATATTGTGTAAGCTCGGTTCTCTCCATAGGGAGCTCTCTTTCTGCCCGTAGCGTCTGGGTTAGACTCTGTGCAGCGAGTCCTCGCCACACGAGACCAGCGTGGCCTCTGCTCCTCTTGAGGATACTCCACCTTACTGGCAACCCACGAACAGGGATCACGAATCATGCAGAATGACATGAGCGAGCTCTTTGAGGCATCAGAGACAACTACAGACCCAAGCCTGGGCGCACAAGAGGCGGAAAGGCCTTCTACCACAGGAAAGCTCGACCTTCGCAGTATGACCCATGGGCAGCTACAAGAACTCATGAGTGAACTGGAACAGCCTGCTTTTAGGGTGAAGCAGATCGAGGAGTGGGTCTGGCGTAAGAATGTCTCGTCTCTCGACGAGATGAGCAACCTCCCAAAGACGCTGCGTCATGCACTTCAAGATCGTGTGACACTTGACAGCGCAGAGGAGATCGCACGGCAGCTATCCGCTGACGGAAGCAGAAAGTACCTGCTGCGCTTTCCTGACGGCGTGAGCGTCGAGTGTGTGGGCATGCCCTCCAAAGGAAAGCTCACCGCCTGCGCCTCAAGCCAGGCGGGGTGCGGAATCGGCTGCGCCTTCTGTGCGACGGGAATGTCTGGCCTTACGCGCTCGCTTTCGGCAGGCGAGATATACGACCAGGTCATGCACGTGCGTGATGACTTTGGACGTCGTGTCACAAGTGTTGTCCTCATGGGCCAGGGCGAACCCTTTGCAAACTATACGGAGACACTCGCGGCCCTGCGCAGGCTTAATTCTCCCGATGGGGCAGGCATCGGCGCGCGCCATCTTACGGTCTCGACCTGCGGCATCATTCCCATGATAAAGAGGTTTGCCAACGAGCCCGAGCAATTCACCCTCGCTGTATCGCTTCACTCGGCCGTGCAGAAGACCCGAGACATGCTCATGCCGGGTGTTAAGAAGTATTCGCTCATCCACCTCTATGACATCATGAACGAATATGTCAACAAGACTGGAAGGCGTCCAAGCTATGAGTTTGCCCTCATCAGGGGCGTTAACGACAGCGACAACGAGATTGCTGCCCTTTGTGATTTTTGCCGAGACAATCTTGCGCACGTCAACCTCATCATGCTCAATGAGGTCAAAGGATCAAAGTTTCAACCCTCCACCAATGAGAGGGCACGCGAGTTTGTGCGGCGACTGACAAGCGTTGGGGTCGAGGCAACCATCAGGGACTCCCGAGGCTCAGACATTGATGCAGCCTGTGGCCAACTTAGGCAAAGTGTCGATGGTACGCTACGGACACACTGAGCTCGTCATTCTGTGGCCTCTTACAGCGTTTATGACTACACTGCGGTGAGCGCACCCGTCTCAAGCTCCGCAAAGTCGTAGTACCGCCCAAATGACATCCTGCCACACCGTATAGGTGGCCCTCAGTATCCCAGGCGTTCCCATTCCTGCTGGATCTGCCTTCTGTTAGCGTCTAATTGGTCAAGATCCGTCTTCTCTCCTACCAACCCATCAAGCATATCTAACAAGGCATAGTAACCGCGAGCAAGTGACGATCCTGTCTCACGTAGGTTGCGACGGGCCTCGTTTGTGAGCAGCAATTTATACGCGGCAAAAGTCATGCCAGCTGTTACCAAAACAATGCCCATAGCGTTTCTCGGCCTCATGGATGTCTCTACTCCATCCCCTCACGAGAGAATAATGACACGAGGCGGGCAAGTTCCTCCTCATCCTCGAACTCAATTTCTATCTTATTGCGGTTCCTCACACGCTTGACTCTGACGCTTGCATTCAGAGCAAGGCGAAGTTGCCGTGCCGCCCTCTTAAATGAGTTCGGTGTAGGTTCACGCCTCTTTTCTTCCTTCCTCATGCCAGAAAATAGCGGAGCAAGACTTTCTGTCTGTCTAACCGATAGTCGCTCTTCCAGCACCTTTCTGGCAAGTCGTATTCTTGCCTCTTCGTCTGCCACGGCAAGGATGGCACGAGCATGTCCTGCGGATAGCTTTCCCTCAGCCATCATGTCTTGGACTTCCTCAGGCAGATCAAGTAATCGCAATGTATTTGCTATCGAAGAGCGAGACTTAGATAGGATCTTACCAAGCTGCTCTTGAGTAAGCCCATTGTCCCTAATGAGCTTTGAATATCCCTGAGCTTCCTCAATGGGATTCAGATCCGCTCTTTGAAGATTCTCGATAAGGGCAAGTTGAAATACTTCCTTATCAGAGATCTCCCGTATTATAACGGGGATCTCCTCTAACTCAGCAAGTACAGCTGCCTGATAACGACGCTCGCCTGCCACAATCTCATACTTATCTCCCACTTTGCGTACGAGGATCGGCTGCAATACCCCATTTTGTCTGATCGAATCCGCCAACTCGTTGAGCTTGTCTTGATCAAAAGACTTTCTTGGTTGATTCTCATTCGTTTTAATCTGGCTCAGGGGAAGAACAGACTCCGTCCTCATAGCGCCAACCTCAACGTCAGCGCCCCCCATGAGCGACTCTAATCCCTTACCGAGCCCGCTCCTCTTAGCCACGTCGCACCACCTCTCTTGCAAGCTTTTGGTAGGCGAGAGCGCCCTTGTTCACTCGGGAATAATGGTTGATTGGCATCCCATGAGATGGGGCCTCAGAAAGTTTTACGCTTCTCGGTATGATTGACTTAAATACTTTGTTCCCAAAGTACCTCTGAACTTCATCGACAACTTCCCTTGAGAGTGTCGTTCTTGCATCGTACATGGTCATAACGACACCAAAGACTGTAAGCCCTGGGTTGAGTCGAGTTTGAACCATTTTCATTGATTCTAGTAGCTTTGTAACACCCTCAAGCGCATAGAACTCACATTGAATAGGAATGAGCAACGAAGTTGCAGCAACGAGGGCATTAACTGTAAGCAGTCCAAGTGAGGGGGGACAATCGATAAATATGTAGTCAAATTCATCCCGGATGGGGGCAATGGTCTCTTTGAGAAACGTTTCACGTGAAACCTGAGCGACGAGTTCGATCTCTGCGCCAGCAAGTTGGATGGTTGAGGGAATAACGAAAACCGATTTCTCTATTGTAGGGTGAATCATATCATCTATGGAATCGCCCTTAAGTAGGGCATCATAGATATCACCTTCAAGTCCTTCCTTTTCTATACCAAAGCCGCTCGTACAATTTCCCTGTGGGTCAAAATCAACTACAAGAACCTTCTTTTTATTCTCTCCAAGTGCAGCTGCAAGATTAACGGCAGTCGTAGATTTGCCAACACCTCCCTTTTGGTTGATTATCGCAATCACATGTGTCTGTGCATCTGGAAATGCTCGCTTTACGTCTCTAAAGCCCACATATCCTCCCTTTAGGTAGAACTAATCAACTCATATCGCTCACGTCTTCATATCATATGCTAGTTGTTTCACGTGAAACTGCTGAGATGAAATTGTCCGTCTGATTCTATTCCATCTCAATTTATAGAGTTACCTCGTAATCTCCGCCTCGTACATTTCAATCATTGTCGAAACTAAGAGATATAGCTTTGAGAGTGGATCTCATCACAAAATCGATGATGTGTAAAACACAGACATAGAAATTGGATCGAACACTGCCAGTATCATGCAGTATATGGCTATTCGGAGTTTTTGCTGGTAACGCTTGTTAAAACGTCAGCGTATCGGTAACGCAGCTTGCACAGAACCTGTCGCGTGAAGCCTATTTTCTCCACAAAGGAAAAGACGACCACTGGGGGGCGCCATCGACGCACCGCAACGGCTAAGGTACTCGTGTCATCCAACGCAGTTCACATCACAACCCGCATCGCAGTTCACGCTATAGTTCACATCACAACCCGCATCGCAGTTCACGCTATAGTTCGCGTCACAACCCGCATCGCTGTTCACGTTATAGCTTGCATTGTAACAGCGTACACGGATACAACGAAACGACACCGAAAGGCGGTTTTCGTCGATCTGTGTACACTCTTTTGCTTTCATGTCCGTCTGTAACGGTAAAACAGAGTACACGAATGCCCCAAAACGGCTTTGAAGAACCGTTTTCGTTGATCTATGTACACCCTTGTGCCTCCACGGCCACCCGTGTAACTGGGCAGAACCATGGATTTCACGACATTGATAGTTCCATGGCCCCGTGATGTTTGGATACTCAGACCTGAGGCTCACGCAACTGAAACAGTGACGCAACCACCCACCCAAACGAGCTCACAAACCTTCAGTGTATACATCTAGATCTGTAAGTAGGAACTGTGACATATCCATAGAGCACAGGGAAGACGAAAAACAAATCAGACTGGCAAATTGGTTGAGGCTGTACCCGTGACGGACGAAAAACTTGGGATGATGTGACATGCTCACAAGCGGAGGGACGTCTCTGTGCAATGATTGAACAATCGAGACAAACAGGCAGTGGGAGGGCCGAGGATGGCGCCGGGCAGGCAGGAATGTCTTACACCGACTGAGTGGGAAGGCAGGATCAAGCACACGAGGCGAGTCTGCCTTCTCGACCAGACAGATTCCGTGGTGCCCTGGGCCGTGGCTTCCATCCCTGATTAAGCTGTCAAGGACGGATATGGGCAAGCACGGCAGGCGGTCCTGACCCGTCAAAATGCTGCCCAAGATGAGCCTCGTACAGTGCTGGCCGGACCCATTCGATGTTGCCTGCGAGGACGTCTGCTACGAATCACTTTCGGTCCACGACTTTACGCGGTGTCGGTATTGTATACCCGACACCTGTGAGATGCACGGGCTCGTACAGGGTAACGATGGCCTCTACCACGTCAACGCGGACTTGTGGGGTGTCGCCAGACACAAAGAATCCGCTTGGATCCGCGCCCCTCTGGGACCGGCTGGAGCGTCGCGATGGGCCCCTCCGAATCCGGGGCCGCACGACGGGCCCAACGAGACAGGCGCGGGGGCGGAGCAAAAGCCTCCGTGTGCGTGAGAACAAAATACCCCTGCCAGGTCGCCAGACGTACTCTCGACTACACAAAAATACGCTATTGTTGCATCGCGAAGGGGCGGATGCACATCCGTCTGAGACTATACAAACACGAGTAACTACGAGAGTGTCTTGTACACCAGCCTCTAATCTTATTGAACTAAACAGTCTTGTACAAAAAGATGTCTTTTATTCTACGCTTGTTAAGCATTCAAGGAAGCGACCCGATAGCTATAGAGGACGATGTACCGCCATCCCAGGCTTACGAGGAAGACTCACCGTTGCCTTCTCAGTCTTCATAAAACAAATGAGCTCTCTATGCCCAGAGGAATGGGGTAAGTCATACGTTTCACGTGAAACAAGCTTCATACCGCAAAGCTGTGCAACACTCTCTGCATGCACAAGTTCATCAGCTTCAATATGAGCCTTAGAGCTTACAAGCAAGCCATTCGGTTTAAGTAAGGGAGAGGCATACTCAATAAGAATACTGAGTTTTGCGACAGCACGTACCAAAACAAGATCAAATGAAGCAGCACTACGCCGCGCAAGGTCCTCAGCACGAATAGACAGAGCGCTAATCCTTGAATCAAGTCCAAGGTTAACAATAAACTCACGTACGGCATGGATCTTCTTCGTAATGGAATCAATGAGCAATCCGTCCATCTCTGTAACGATAGAAAAGGGAATTCCTGGAAAACCAGCACCAGTACCAAGATCGAGAAATCGAGGGCTATTAGATAGATAAGCTGATAGACAGTGACTGTCCTCAAGTACCTTGACAAAGAGTAGAGAGTCAATATAGTGACGGACTATAGCATCATGAGGATCAGTTATCCTTGTGAGGTTGATTTGCTCATTCTTTTCAATGACCATACAAAAATGTCTAACCATGAGTAATGCATCATCGGAAGACAGTGATAAGCCAAGAGTTTCGGCTTGAGAAGCAAGATAGTTTATAAGCGGATTGATTTGAGATAGCTCCATAGTATCCACCTGACAGAAAACAACGGATCACTAAGTATTGACATACATGATGACAACTCTCTTATAGATCACCGTTGACATAACCAGCAACTTTACCTCTCGAGATATGACGTTAAAACCCCATGTCACCCTTGAAGAGCTAACTTACTGATGACGTCGTGGCAAAGATGCGAAACATCATCATTTCAACGGTAGTCTAACAAAGAAAATAACAAAGCACAGCCCACTATACCCCTTAAGGATAGTGAGCAGGAAAACAGACAGTCTCTCAACCCATGGTTTATTCCAGCCTCTTCTACATGAACCATCTGAACATGGCCCTGAAGAGCCGGGCACAGATTTCCACTCATTCCACAGGGGGCGGGCATGTACATCGGCCACGATGTCGTAGGCGGCAGCAAGCGCGCGACGGTCGTCAGATCTGCGAGGGACGGCGCCAGGGCCACGAAGGAGTGTCGTCTCCTGCCACCCGTGGTCGATAGTCCCTGCCGCGGCGGATGGCCATGTCACCTGACGGTTATAGGAGATAGCCTCTGCTGGCAGATGCAGTCGGATTACCAACTTTCTGCAAGCGGGGATTTTAAACGCATAATGACCCCGATATTCACTGGAGCCATTATATCAAATCTCATGTTTATGGGTGTATCTTTTGTCGAATATACGATTTATACCCCAATAACCCCTACTTCCGGGGTACTTGTTCTAGGGACAGTCTGGTCAGCACGTTGCCAGGCA
>ERZ773049.2073-NODE-2073-length-11129-cov-7.005418_pt1 | contig 11129 bp, 5 predicted proteins | sample MGYA00580633_ERZ773049 | MGnify/ENA primary metagenome ERZ773049 (study PRJEB29015, sample SAMEA2737991) | human oral metagenome | biome: human oral; feature: human-associated habitat; material: dental | place: China | collected 2066 ... | reverse complement strand
GATTGTCATTGATATAGACCGTCTCAATGGGCACTTCCAAAATGGGATATTCCTTGCTGGCTTCTAAAAGCATGTTCATTTCATACTCATAGCGCTGGCCCGCTACCTTTAGCATAAAGGGAATCATGTTGGTCGTAAAGGCTCGCAAGCCTGTCTGAGTATCGGAGACACCCACTCCAGTCTGAAGCTTGAAGAGAGCCCGGGTCAGACTGTTACCGAAGCGGCTGCGCAGAGGCACCTTGCCAGTGAAGGCGCGCGCTCCCAGAATCAGCCGATTGGGATTTTCAGAAGCCTTGCTCGCTACACGGAAAATATCCCAGGCCTTGTGCTGGCCATCCGCATCTGCTGTTACAACCGTTCCATAGATCTTCAGTGCTTGGATAAAGGTAAAAGCAGTTTTCAGCGCTTGCCCCTTGCCTTGATTGACCTGATGACGGAGCACGGTCGCATACTGCTCTGCCTGCTCAAAGACTATCTGGCATTTGGAAGAGCTGCCGTCATCGATAACAATGATATGAAAATCACCTTTATGGTGAATTTTTTTTATCAGCTTAATAAGATTATAATCAGGCTCATAGGCCGGAATCACTAGATAATCCATATCCATACCTCTTTCTTAGATGATTTGTAGAAAGTATACAGACTGCGGCTTAAAAATCCCTAATATAAGTTAGTTTTAAGAAAATGTTAACATTTCTTTAAGGAAGGAGCATGGGGAAAATAGGATAGAAATGCCGGTGGGGATAGAGTTGGATGATTCATAACTATCTTAAATGAGTCTTAAAAATTAGGAAAATAAATATGAAGTTACTCCAACTTTTTATTAAAAAACTATAACATTGTACCAAAAATATTAACAGTATAAGAAATATGCGTTATAATATTAACGGTATTATATTATAGAAAGGTTGTCTTATGAAAAAATCATTTCGTAAAGTTGTTATAGCTTCGGCTGTCATACTGAGTGCGATGGCTTTTCAACCTCATGAGGTAAAAGCTTTCGATTTTGGCGGAGGTTTTAGTAGTTCTAGTTTTGGAAGTTCTTTCTCAGCCTCTGATTATGCGCCAATCAGTTCTAATTCTAGTTCAAGCTTAAGCAACATCAGCACAAGCGACTATCGTCCGATTAGCACACCGTCGGTAAGCGAAAGTGTCAGCAATGTTAGTTCGAGCGACTATCGTCCGATTAGCACACCGTCGGTAAGCGAAAGTGTCAGCAACGTTAGTTCAAGTGACTATCAGCCAATTAGTACACCGTCGGTAAGCGAAAGTGTCAGCAATGTTAGTTCGAGCGACTACCGTTCGATTAGCACACCATCGGTAAGCGAAAGTGTCAGCAATGTTAGTTCGAGCGACTACCGTCCGATTAGCACACCATCGGTAAGCGAAAGTGTCAGCAATGTTAGTTCGAGTGACTATCGTCCGATTAGCACACCGTCGGTAAGCGAAAGTGTCAGCAACATTAGTTCGAGTGATTACCGTCCAATTAGCACACCGTCGGTAAGCGAAAGTGCCAGCAGTGTTAGTTCGAGCGACTATCAGCCAATCAGCACACCGTCAGTAAGCGAAAGTGCCAGCAGTGTTAGTTCGAGCGACTATCGGCCAATTAGTACACCATCAGTAAGCGAGGACGCTAGCAATATCAAGCCTAGCGATTACAAACCAATCAGCGATTCATCTGCAAGTGCTTCAGACAGCTTGGCGGATTCTGTTGATTATAAGGCGATTGCTGGTAAAGATGATACTGTAACGACAGACAATCTTGCTAAAAAAGGTAAAGATGATGCCTTGAAAATGGCGGATTCCAAAGTAGATCAATCAGCGACAGACGCTTTGGGTGCAGTAGACTTTACTGAAAAGGCCTTGGAGTCTGCCAATGCTGGAACTCAAAAAGCAAGCACAGGCAGTAGCCGCTATAACTTAGCTGTCTCACCGGAAGTTGAAACAGCTTTAGATTCCTTGTCAGAAGAACATAGAAATCAGTTTATTAAAGCGTTGAAAGACTATGGTTATGATCTGAATAATTCTGAAACGTCGGCTACCACAATTCCAGAGTATAGTTTAAGCTCAACTTCCTCAAGTAACAAGGGAAAGTTAGATTTTACTCCTTATGGTCAGTCTACTCTCACCGATAGCCAAGGTCAGCCTACATCGGCTTATCAAGACTTGCTGGATTTTGCAAATAGTAAAGAAAGTCAGCCTCTATTTAATCAATCTGCAAGTAATGACTATCAGATTAAGAAAGGTGATAGCTTAGCCAAAATCGGCAATCTCCATTATCCAGATGATAAGGAAAAAGCAGCAGCAGCTTCTATGCTGGCTCTTCAGGATTTGCATGGACAGAATAAGCTGAACATCAATAATAAACAAAATCGTATTAATCTGACACCTGGTGATAAGGTCAATGTAGATTTATCTAACTATACATCAGAAGAAATCAGTGCGTTAGCCAAAGGATTTAATAAAATCCAGTCGGCAGAAAATAAAATTGATACTTTCCGCCAAGCCCAAGAAGAAGCTAAGGCCTTGGCGCGAGCTCAAGAAAGACAAAACAGAGCTTATCAAGCAAGGCAAGCTCGAATCGAAGCTAGAAATCTTGCCCAAGACCAAGCGAAACAAAATCACACTCAGCTGACCCAACAAGCAACACAGAAAAGTCAAGCATCTAATTATAGTCCTCTTTACATTAGTCCATTGTTCAATCTCAATAAGGGGAATAAGGTTCAAACCGTCATTCCATATAGGATAGGGGCAAAGAGCTACATTCCAAAGAATAGTTCGCCTGTATCAGGGGGAGTTAGTGACTTTCAAAATAGAAAGGGACTAATTGATAGGATTAATAATTTAGTGAACAATCTTCCCCATGTTTCTAAAAGTATTTCTAATGGAGTCAAGGATTTTGGCGAGAAGCTTATGGATAATGGCGCGCGTGAAGAGAATTTTGTTAAATATATTGTTGGGAGAGGAAGTGTTGCTTCAGGAGAGGTTTTAGACAGTAGCTCAGCGGCTATTAAAAGGATGGCTGATAACCCTGGTGCAGCTCTTTCTGGCATACTTAAAGGCGTTGTCAACTCAGTAGCAGATGTACCAAATACGGGCATAAATCTTGGAAAAACAATAATTGATGGTTGGACTTTAATACCTGAAGAGTTACCATTCATACAGCGAGGAGCTTTGCAAAGTTTCCGTGATAGCACACCATATAATTTTCCTAGACCTCTTGAGTATAGTAGTAAGGCTGAGGAAGATTATAGTATATTTAGTCCAGGTGTGCTAGCTAAGGGAGCTAAATTATTAACTAAAGGAGCTTCTGCTCTAGGAGTTACTAAAATGACTTCGGGTGTTGGGGCAGCTAAAGATTTATCGGTTACAGAGGTGACTAGGAAATCTCCATTTTCAGAAGTTGCTAAACTTGAGCAGAAAGGCCATAAGTCTGCTTTAACAGAAAAAGTTTTAAACAACATAGCAGATAGTGCAAGGGCTCGAGATGCTTCTAACTTCCCTACTCACGCTAGAACTGAAAGAATACTAAATAATATAGCAGATAGCGCAAATGCTCGAAGAGCTTCTAATTTCGACCAATATCTAGCAAAAGAGAAATACCTACAGACTCTGTTTGACATGCCGACAGAAGACAGGCAGCGCTTTATTCAATGGAACAAATATGCAGAGGCAGGCATCAGTCCGTCTGACCGTGTAAGTGTGTTGAAAATCTCTGAACAAGCACCAGAGGTAAAAATGCTTGACGGTCTTGATCGGCGAACAGTCTTTGAAAATATTGAAGCAATTGATAAGGAAGTTTCTCCTCGACCTAAACCGGAAAGTTATTTACATCCTGATTACATAGAGGCTCATAAACATCAATTTGACAATGGAGCTATTAAGATTCAAAAATTCATGCCTCAAGAAGGTGGTTATAATAACGGTGCAATAGGTAATCCTAGGGATCATGTAGCTTTTGTTATGCCTAAAAATGTAGGAGAAACATTAATTGATGTGAGTAAAGGCAATCCTAGACTTCTTGAAGATTTGCTAGGATTACATCCTGGTGATTTAGGTGATGCACCTGTGGCAATAGAAATTCCTTATGATTCAATTAAAAATTTGAAAGTTCCGAGTGGTAACGAAGCGTCAGCTTTTAAAGGATATTGGAAACCAGGTGGCCGCACTTATCCAGGCGATATGCCCGAAGCAATCATTGATGAGGTGCCTTGGGGACAATTTACAATTAGAAAATTAGGTGATAATTAAAATGGGCTTAACAAAAATAGCATGGGAAGAATATGAGAACTTTAAGGAAGTCCATACGCCAGACAATCTTTATATTCGGGAGCATGATGGAAAATACTATACGTTTTTTGAACTTGGTATTGCTTCTGTGAGGCGAGTTTTTGAGATAAACACCACGGATTTCGAAGCATATCTATCCGGGGAACGCTCAGGGAATGATTTGCTATTTAAAGCTCAGAATGATTCTTGGCCACCGAATGTGACACAATTAGAAGCCGATAAAAATTTTTGGCGGCAATATCCAGAAGCTTTAACGGTAAATCCTGAAGCACAAAGTTTATTCACAAAGACTGAACTAAAGGCAATATTGCCAGAAGGAGCTAAAATTTTGGCAAGTAGTGATTAAAACTTCTGTTATTAAAGTTCATAACTCAAGCTAATCCCCCAAAAAAACGACCCTAACGGTCGTTTTTTTGGTATTATTCCACTTCCAATTCTTTCTGGTCAATTTTATGGGCTGTTCGGTAGGCTTGGTAAAAGATAAAGACAGCCAGAGCAGTCATGGCCGGTACGATGATTGGGATATCCGTTTCGATAGCAGTCAGCGGTGAGTTCCAGAAGAAGTGGAGAACGAAGGCTGCTAGGAAGTAGAAGAGCCCTGCTCGGAAGTAGTTTTTCTGAGTCTTGGCGTAGCGCAGCATGAGAACTAGACCGAGAGTGGTCAGGGCGGTGTAGAGCCAGTGAGAGGCAACGCCGCCAGTGATACGGCCTAGAATCCCAGAGATAGTGAAGGAGAAGCCTTCGCGTAGATCTGATAAGATATAGGAGAAGTCCTCGCTAATCTGAAAGCCCATGCCGGCCGTTATACCCAGCATCAAGAAGGATTTGAGCTTTTTGACGGGGACTAGATAGACAGCGAAGGCAACTGCCAACAGCTTAAGCGGTTCTTCAACCAGCGGAGCTGCGATGGCATTTTCTAGGTCGCTGAGCAAAGTGTTTGGGAAGCTCGTGCTGACCCACTCGTGGATATAGGTGTTGGCCAAGCCAGAGGTCCAGCCAGAGATGAAAAGGCCGCCTAGCAGAGCTACCCCAAGACTAAGTGCAGGCGTCCGCCATTTTTTACCCAGTTGGCGAATCAAGAGCAGGGCAGGGACGATATAGAGCAGAGCCAAGAGGGCTGACAGTCCGACAATCCCATAGGAAGTACCTGACATACTGCCAGTAGTATAAGCTTGCGTCTCGTATTCCAAGCCAATCGCGCTCAGAAGGAGAAAAATGAAAAGAACAATATTTTTCTTCATAAATAACTTTCTAAAATTTTATTTTCATCCTAGTATAACAAAAAAATCCTAAATAAAACCAATTTAAAAACTGGAAATTAAGGGTTAGTATAATACTTTACTTGCCAAACTGTCTCTTTTTGTTTATATTAGTTCTATAAGGTTTCTTGGAGGCGTTTGCATGACGAAAAATCAGTTGAGGTTGAAATTGCTGGGAAGTCCGAGTGTCTTTCTCAATCAAGAGGAAGTCTTTTTTCCTTTTGCCAAAATCAATGCTCTGCTTTACTATCTCCACATCAATGGAGCAGTCAATCGGGAGGAGATTGCAGGAATCCTCTGGGAAAACAAGGATAATCAGACCGCCAAAAAGAATCTGCGCAACACGATTTATCAAGCTAACAAGTTACTAGGTGGGGAATGGGTTGTCGCGCCCAACCGGACTGTGCTGTCGCTTAATCCCGAGTGTGCGATTGAAAGTGATGTAGAACGTTTCACGGACCATCCTGCAAAGCATCTGTCGCTCTATCAGGGGGATTTTCTGCAGGGCTTCTATCTTAAGGACAGCGAGGCCTTTGATTATTGGGTTTCCAAGATGCGGACGCGATATGAGCAGCTTTATATCCAAGCCTGCTACCAACAGCTGGAAACAGAAAAAGACCAGCTGGATTTGGAAGAGGCTGAGCGGAATTTGCGCCGCTTGATCAGCATTGATGAGTTTGATGAGAAAAACTACCATCTGCTCATGAAGCTCTATCAGGATAATGATCGGCCTGGCAAAGTGATAGAGACTTACTACAAATTGGTCAATATTTTGGATAAGGAACTGGGTATTAGCCCTACGGAACCTATCCAGCAACTATATCATGAGGTGCTTGCCAAGGACCGTAGCGAGCGCAAGACCAAGCAGTTTCTGCGCAATACGGACCACTTTTTCGGGCGGGTCGATGAAATCAAGCGCTTGGAATCTTATTTCTCTAAAGTGATAGAGACTCAGGAGGCGCGTGCTCTGGTTCTAGTCGGTGGTACTGGTATTGGAAAGCGGACAGTGACTCGTCAAGTACTGGCCAACCAGACCAAGTATTTCCAGATTGTCATGGCTGAGTGCTTCAAGGAAGAGATGAAGGCAGAGCTCCAGCCTTGGCGTGGCTTGCTGGACGGTCTGGGCGACTTGGTTATTCAGCACCAGATTCTCTCTATCAGCCAGTGGCAGGTCATTTTGGAGAGTTATTTTCCCATTTTGACAGGCGGCGCTTCTAGTCTTCAGTTGGATGCGGACAAGCTGGCTCAGTTTGTAGTGGATATTCTGCAGAAGATTTCTAAGAAGAAAGCTTTGATAATCTTGATTGAGGACTGTCACTGGATGGATAAGTCCAGTGTTGCTGTCCTAGAGCAGGTTATGAATCATTTGACCGGCTATCCTGTGGCCTTTGTGCTGACCAAGCATCTGAGCACCCCTTCTTATTTGGAACATTTTTTCAATCACCTGCTGATACGCAATAAGCTGGGCTTTATTGAGCTGCAGCCGCTGAATTTTAAGGATAGTGCAGCTTACTTGCAAGCCCAGACAGGTCAGATAGCCATATCTGAAGAAGGCCTTGAGGATATTTATCGGGTCAGTCAAGGCATCCCTTTCTTCCTGTCGGAATATGCTGAGCAGCTCCTGCGAGGGGAGAAGTTTCATCCGCTGACTCCGTCCATCAAGGCCAAGCTGTCTCTGAAGCTGGATTACCTGAGCAGTCAAGAAGAGGAGTTGGTGGACTATCTGGCTTGTTTTAGGGCTCCTGCGTCGGTTTCGCTCTTAGCTAGGTTATTAGGTCTGCCGATGGAAGAAGTGGTCGAAATCACTGAGGAGTTTGGACAGAAGCAGCTCTTGATGGAAGAGGAGCAGGGCGAGGACTTGGTAGTGCGATTCAGCCAGGAGCTTTTGAGAATCTACGCCTATGAGCGCTTGTCACTTGCCAAGAAGCGAATGCTGCATCACCAGATTGCCCAAGGCATGGAAGACCAGCTGGGAGACTCTCTCTATCATGCTCAGCTGCTCAATGAAATCGCCTATCACTACAAGATGTCCAAGCAGCCCATTAAGTCTCTGGAGTACGAACTGCATTATCTTGAGGCCACCTTGCAGTTTCATCACGAGCTCTTTCCAATTTATTCACGGGAGTTTGGTTTTATCGAAAAGACGGATGATATCAATCAGTCCGCAGTTTTAGACCAGTTTGACCGTATCCGTCGGGAGATAGAGGGCTTAGAGAGAAAACATCAGAATCACAAGGATTTTCAGCTATTGGTTCTCCGCTTTCTCTATCTAGAAGGACGCTATGCCATTCGGACGGGGAATTACCAGCAGGGGATGGACAATATCCAGCAGGTGATTATTTCGGCCAAGGAGCTGCAGCAGATGGATTTTCTCCTAGAAGGCTATCGGCAGATGATTTACTACTGCATCCAGACGGAGAATATCCCGGAGATGCGTTACTATACGGAGCTGGCTCTGGATGCTTCGGTTCAGGCCAACAATCACGAGGCCATTGCTATCAATCTCCGGCTCAAGGGGCTCTATCATCTCATGATTGGGGATGAGGAGCAGTCGCTTCACCATCTCTACCAGTCTATTGATTGTTTCAGCTTGACGGCTTCGCTGCGTTCCAAGTACTCGATTCAGATTGCGGCGGCTCTAGACTATCTGGCAGAGATTGAGCAGATTCGCGGAAATTTCACGACTGCGCTGACCCATCAGAAGGAGGCCATTAAGCTGACGGAAAATAAAACAGCAGAGCCTTCGATTTTTGCTTTCTACATCGGCTTGGGTATGACCTATTATCAGCTGAAAGATTATGAGCAGGCGGAGCGAATTTTCCTCAAAGCTAAAACAGCCTTGAAATCTCTCAGCTTCCCTTGGAAAGAGACCCAGTTGGAAGTGTATTTGGCCTTGATTGGCTGTGAGAAGAGAGATTATCTGCCTGTGCTTGATCTTCTGCGGAAAAAGGATAGCCTCATTAGTCGCTATGGCAATCCGCGGGACAAGGGGCTGATCTACTATCTGATGGCTGTGGTTAAGTATCGCCTGCTGACTGGCAGCTTGCAGGAAGCAGACTTTGAAGACTTGCTAGATCAGGACTTTGAGACCTACTATGAAACAGCCAAAAGCCAGCTCAATCCCTACCGAGACCGGCACCAGCTAAAGGAATTGGAAAACTTGCGTCAGGGCTTGAACAAAAAATAAGAGAGGATGAAAGCTATCTTCATCCTCTTTTTAATATTTAAAATAGCCAAAAATCTATCAATCATGTGCCTGTGCCCAGACTTGGGTCAGGTAAAAGACAAAGCTGGCAGCCAGATTAGCCGTATGGTTGTCTATATCGTGAGGCGGAGAGACTTCGACGATGTCAAAGCCAATCAGTTTGCCTGAGGCAGCGATGTGCTGGAAGACCAAAACCGCTAGATTGGGATCCACACCGAGCGACTGAATGGCACTGACACCAGGCGCTGCACCAGCTGCAAAGCAGTCAATATCAATGGTCAAATAGACCTGCTCCTTGCCAGCCAGAAAGGTATCGACCGCCTTGCAGACTTCCTTGTAACCCATTTGGTAAATATCCATTCCAGTCAGAAACTGGATGGCCTTGGATTTTGCCACGAAGTCGAAGAGAAAGAGATTGTTATTGTGCTCCTGAATCCCTAGAATGAGGTAGTTAAAGGCCTGCTTCTGAGCCAGAGTGTCATCAAACATCTGGCGAAAACCAGTACCAGAGTTAGGACCAGTCTGATCATAAGGACGCAAATCGAAATGGGCATCCATATTGATAACGGCCAAGTCTTGGTCAGGAGCTAGTGACGACTTAAGTCCCAGATAGTGACCGTAGGCTGTTTCGTGGCCGCCACCTAGGACAATAGGCCGGAGATTGAGCTCTCGCAGGCGTTTGACTGCCCGAGCCAAGCTTTGCTGCAGCTGCTCCAGAGAGCGGTTAGGACCGTCAATATCGCCAACATCAAAGACGCGGACGTTTCTGCCCAGATGCCAAGGAAGCTTGGCCAGTTGAGTTCGGATAGCCTGTGGACCTTCGACTGCGCCCACTCGGCCATGGTTGATATAAACCCCTTTGTCACTCTTGAAGCCAATCAAGGCAAAGTTGACGCCATCAAAGGGTTTTAAGTTAGGGTCATTTAAGTCCAAAAACTCAATAACCATACCCCATTTGGCAGCATATAAATCATCGTCTAGTCTCTTATAATAGTAGCTGTTATCTAGCTGATAGTAATCTTCTAACATGATTTTGTCCTTTTCCATAACGATACTTGCGACTTTATTATAAGAGTTTCCACCAAGCCTGTCAATGGCTTTTGGCGGGAAAAGAAGCCCAGCTGCATGAGAGCGGGCTTCTTATGTTAGCTTTTTACAGAGGCATCAGCTTTAGAACTGAATGCTCAAGTCCACAGCCTTTTCAACGGCTGCTAGGAATTCATCGCTTTCAATCAGCTCAGAAGCCTTGTTGAGTTCTTCATAGATCTCGATGTCCTTATCAAACTCGATAAAGCGGACATGCTGACGGAAGAGGTCGTAGGCTGGCTTGGTTCCTTTACCAAGTTCATGGTTTTCTGGTTTCAGATCCAGAGCTTGGCAGGCTGCCATGATTTCTGTTGCCACGATGCGGCGAGAATTCTTGAGAATTTCAGCTGCCTTGCGTGCTGCAGTAGTCCCCATGCTGACAAAGTCTTCTTGGTTTTCACAAGATGGGATGGAGTCTACGCTGGCCGGATGAGACAAGACCTTGTTCTCAGAAGCAAGCGAAGCACAAGCATACTGAGTAATCATAAAGCCAGAATTGAGTCCTGGGTGTTTGACTAAGAAGGATGGCAGCTTGCTCAGTTGGCTGTTGACTAGACGTTCTACACGACGCTCGGAGACATTTCCGATTTCAGAAATAGCGATACCGAGGAAGTCGAATGGCTGAGCCATTGGTTCACCGTGGAAGTTACCGCCTGAGATAACATGGCCTTCCTTGGTGATGATAGGGTTGTCTGTAACGGAGTTGATTTCAATCTCAACCTTGTTCTTGACATAAGCGATAGAGTCCTTGCTAGCACCATGAATCTGCGGAATACAACGCAGGGTGTATGGGTCTTGGACCCGTTGTTGAGTGGCTACAGTCGTATTGCCACTGCCTTCTAGAAGGTTGCGGATATTGCGGGCTGTAGCCAGCTGTCCGCTCTGAGGACGGATGGTATGTAAGTCTTCTTCAAATGGACTGGTAATACCATTGTGGACTTCCATGGAAAGAGCGCCAGCGACATCTGACAGTTTAAGAAGCTGGATGGCATCATAGGTAGCCAGAGCTCCAATACCTGTCAGGACAGTCGTTCCGTTAATCAGTGCCAGCCCTTCCTTGGCTGCTAGAGCAATTTTCTCGATACCGGCCTTGTCCAAAGCTTCTTGTCCAGAGAGCAATTCACCTTGATAGTAAGCTCGCCCCAGTCCTAGCATAGGCAGAACCATGTGAGATAACGGTGCTAAATCTCCAGAAGCTCCCAAAGAGCCTTTTTCCGGAATGTAAGGCACGACACCTTTATTGAGCAATTCCAGAAGTTTTTCGACAGTAGAGAGACGGATACCAGAAT
>ERZ773049.2070-NODE-2070-length-11140-cov-7.084799_pt1 | contig 11140 bp, 15 predicted proteins | sample MGYA00580633_ERZ773049 | MGnify/ENA primary metagenome ERZ773049 (study PRJEB29015, sample SAMEA2737991) | human oral metagenome | biome: human oral; feature: human-associated habitat; material: dental | place: China | collected 2066 ... | reverse complement strand
CGCACCTATCCGGAGTTCAGCACGATTCTCTCGACCGACAGTTTTCTCAGGGCGAAGAAGCACTGCATGGAAGTTTCCGGACACCCACCGGAGAAGAGTCGTCGTTACCCAGTCCCGGGCGCGTTACGCCCCTCTTCGGCGCCCTTGGGCCTTAACAACGACTTCTAGGCGGCTACTGGCATCGAACTTGGTCATAAGGGAACGAACATGCATTTTGACGGCGGACTCGGAAAGATTGAGGGTGCGGGCGATCTGGGCGTTCGACTTGCCTCGGCGCAGCTCATCCAAGATTTCACCTTCCCGCCGGGTGAGGTCCGGGATGTGATCGGCACTTGGGATGGGGCGATGAGCCATCAATGAGGCCAAGGCCGACCGGGACAGGACAGGCAATTCCAAGCGCGCGGACCGGAGAGCCTCAATGATCTGGGCAGCTCTAGCGCTCTTGAGGATGTAACCAAGAGCACCGGCCTCAATGGCATCGGCAATCAGTTCCTCTTCCGCAAACGACGTGAGCATGATGACCCGGGTGTTGGGATGCTTCCGCCTGACCGCACGGGTGGCCTCAAGCCCGCCCATGCCGGGCATCCGCACATCCATGAGCACGAGGTCGACAGGCTGAGCGGCAAGCTTTTCCAGTGCCTCCTCCCCGCTGGAAGCGGTGCCGATGACGGTCAGGTCGCGAACCATGCTTAAGTAGTCGCTCACCGCTTGCTGAACAAGCAGGTCGTCATCAACGATGAGTACGGTGGTGGGAGGTTTTGGGGTTGTCGACTGCATCAGTCCTCCAGTGGGGCCAATGCCTGGCACGCAACGGTGGGCAAAGCGAGGCGGAGCACCCACTGGCCGTCATCGCCGGCGCTCATCAGTTCCCCGCCAAGACGGCCTACGTCCTCCTCGAGGGCCGCCAAACCGAAGTGGTCACGCCGTTCCCCCTCAACAGGCTCATTAAAGGCGTTGCACAGCACCAACTCAATCATCGACTCGGAACACACAACCCGAAGAACCACCGGTGCCCGCTTCGAACCGTGTCTTAGGACGTTGTTCGCCGCCTCCCGGACCACATCGCCGAAAACTGCGGCAACCTTGGCGGACATCTTTGGGTAGATCGGTGGTACCTCACAAAGCGTGGGGAACCCCGCTGCCTCGATCCGTTGGACAGCGGTCAGGCAGTCCTGCCGCGGAGAATGCGGCTTCTTCAGGTCCATACTCTCCCATTCCTCTTGACGCAACACCGTTATCATTTGGCGGAGACCCCGGATGGCCTCATCAATGTCGTCAAGAACAGGGTCAAGTTTCGTTGCGGCGACCGGCCCGTTCAGCTGTAGCTGCTGAACACGCATGCTCAGCAGCGAGAGCCGGTGTACCGTGCCATCGTGGAGATCACGGGCCACCCGGCGCCGTTGCTTCGCCGCCCGTTGGCGAGCGCCATCGCGCTCACGGCTGGCTGCCAACTGAATGGATTCAGTGATGAACCACACGACGGCGAACATCCCCGCCGCCGTGGCGATCCTCAGCCAAGAATCGGCAGGCGTGTTCCATGGCTGGAGCATCAGGAAAACGAAGGCCACCGAAACCCAGAGCTGCACATTCCTCGCACCCTTCAGGCCGGCAACCAAGACGGGAATGAAGGAGAAATTGTCTATGAGCATGGGCAGCGACGGTTCAAGGATCAGGGCAGCGGCCCAGCAGACCCCGTAGCCCACGGCAGACGTCACCAAGAACCAGTCGCCGAGGGCAGCAAAGCCCAAAGCAATGAGATCCCATTTCAAGCCAGCGCCACCGTGCCCACCGACCACATGCCCGATCGCACCCAACAAAGCACACCCGATCGCCAACACGGCGGCCAAGTGGCGGACGAGCAGTGTGGGTAAATGTCTCAGTACTCGAGAAACCGCATGAGTGGACAAGGCATTCTCCTTCGATCGCTCACCAAAACCCTACCCTGAAACTTCCAGACATCAGAGGCTCTTCACAGAAGTGAGTGGATCAGGGGTTTGAATCCGCCGGTGTCGAGTAAGCAGCGGGTGGTGTAGTGGGTGAGGTTGCGGAATCCTCGGGCTGTGTCTTTGAGGTGTTCGAGGAGGCCATTGATGGTTTCGGTGGGGCCGTTGGACGTGCCGGGGTGGTCGAAGAACGCGAGGATGTCTGCGCGGCGTCGTGTCATCGTCTACCCCAGCGAACGTAGCTCTTGTAGACCGGTCAGGAGGCCGCTGTGGAAGCTGGTGGTGGTCCGAGTCACGATCTTCTTCCCCTCGGTGGGCGGTTCGGCTTGGTAGGCGTCGGTCACGTCTTGGTAGACGCTCCAGGTGACCTCGAAAGCGACATGGCGTTGGTCGGCGAACACCTTTGGCGAGCCGGCGCTGTTGTCTCTCGGTCAGGAACTCAGCCCTGATTCGGGCGACGCGTCGGATACCGTGGAGCGGGTCACCCGAGCGGCCTCGACACCCCAGGGTCTCTTGTTGGACGCGTTGGCGGCAACGGTCGGGTTTGTCCCCTCCCGGGGCCACCGTCGTGGAAGGGGTCCATCACGGTGACCACGGCCTCGATCGCTTCGACCGCGGCGGTTTTGTAGCCGGCCAAGCCGTCCATCGCGACAATCTCCACCTTCTTTCGGAACTCCTCGGTTTGGGCTTCGAGTCAAGTTTTGAATGCCTGTTTCGGTCTGCCCTCGACCACCGCCAACAACCTCGATGAATCGGTTTTGGTTCTTGTCGCAGTCAGATCGATGATGACAGTGACGCATCTTGTCGCCAGCTCGGGTGTGTCGCCACACCCGGCGACATGACCGGCATCTGTAACGCGGTACCACCACTTCCAGGATCGCTGGTTTCCAGCCGCAAGGCACATGCACCAAACGACGTGTGACCGCGTCATGACGGACCCCTGCCCGGCACAACCCGGACACGGCGACGGCGGTGTAGTGGGACGGCAACACAGCACAGCATGGTCAGGTTCGACCCGCTGGCAGGTCACGCTCAGCCCGAGCCGATCAAGCCGGCAGAACGTGTCAAGGCATGGTGGGGCAGCGTTTCGCACAAGGGTCCTTGGGTTTCAGATGAGGCGTAGACACCTTCATCCTGCCAACCCGAAGAGCCCCTCATCGCCCCACCGCCCCGGACGACACCCCTCCAGCCCCTGCCGCTCACACACGACCCACCAACCCACCGCCTTCTGTGAAGAGCCACGTCAGATGCCACGACCAGAGGGGCAGAGACAACCTGTCCTTAAGTACATATCATCCGGAACTGCTGGCGTTTGCCTGACGCGCAGGCCGATGATTGAACCACCATCCAACGATCATGTCACAAGAATTGAGGTTGAACAGTGAAGAAGATCGCGAATTCCCTCGTCATCACCACATTGTGTCTGCCAGTTTCCGTACTGGGGATCACGACGGCTCCACCGCACACCACCGAGAACAACCCAAGTGGGCTGTGCGACGTGATAGACTTGCCGGTGCTCTGCTCATGGTGGAGGAATTAGCCCTATGAACCGACACATCATCATCAGTTTCATCATCGCAGTCGTCTTCATCGTCGGAGGCGTCATAACCTACGCCAAGGGAGACGCACTGCTGGGTGGCGTCTTCGCTCTCGGAGGCTTGGCCTTCGTCGCACGTGGCATATTCGCCTTGCGCTCCGCACGCAAGGATTGACATGCCTGAGCCCCTGCTCCACATCGACAGCCTCACCGCTTGGTACCAGGAGCGCAACCCCGTGCTGACGAACGTGACCTTGTCGATCGATGAGCACAGTGTCGTCGGGCTTCTCGGCACGAACGGGGCAGGAAAGACCACACTCATCAACACCTTGGTCGGCATTCACGAACGATTCCGGTTGGGCGATATGACGTGGCGTTCCCACCCTTCCACGCCCAACGATCACGGATTTCGGCGAGGGTGCTATACAGTGTTCACGGACGACAGCGGTTTTGCCTACTGGCCTTTCGACGCCTACATGCGTTTCGTGTGCCGCGTATATGGCCGGTCGCCTGACAGACACCTGATCGAGTCCTTGGTGGACGGATTCAGTTTCGGAAAGTTCCGGAAGCAGGCCATCGGTGGCCTGTCGACCGGCAACCGAAAAAAGGTCTTCCTCATCGCGGGCCTGAGTCTGAGTCTCCCCCTCCTGATCCTCGACGAGCCCGTCGACGGACTCGATTTCGAAGGCACTGAGTATCTGTACGAGGCGCTCATCGAGTACCGCACCCGCGGTTCCGTACTCATGAGTTCCCATGTAGCCGAGAGTTTCACGAGGTGCTGCGACAGCCTACACATCCTGCGCGAGGGTAAACTCAGTGAGAACATCACCCTTGGGGCCCACACAGACCTCAAGGCCCTCGTCAAGGGCATTTCCCGATGATTTGGGCCCTGATCCGAGCGGTCACGCCGATACGACGCGCCGTGACAATCATCATTTACTTGGGATTGGCATGGCTGCTCGCCCTGCTCGTCGAGGCTGCCATCAGCCCGACAATGTACCTCATCGGGGTAGCAGCCACCACCGCAGTACAGACAGCTTTGCTGGCCAACGCCTTCTACCGGATCGAAGCGGTCCGCGCCTATGCTCAGCTGCCGACGCGACCACGGATCAGCCTCGCCATGGCCGTGGCCTCGTGGTTCCTGCTGACGATCGAGGTGGTTGCCCCGCTCTCTCTGTTCCGGCTCCACCGCGATGAGCTGAAACTTCAGGACGTGTGCAGCATGCTCCTCATCACGGGCTGCGCGGCAGCAGGCGTCTTCATCACAATGGCTGTGGCAGCGACCGCCGACCGCACGGTCGCCTTTCTCACCGCCCTAGGAACAGCAGCTTGGCTGGGGGCGACGTTGTGGACGACATGGTTGCTCGCAGCACCACTCCTCGCGGTGCTGTTAATCGGTCTCGCCCTATTACCGAAATCAGGATTCCTCTCCACACGTGGAGGCACAGTCCACGGTCATTTCATCGCCAACTACTTCATGAGCGCCGCCTTGGCCGACCGAGTTGTGTGGATAAACGGGGCGGGAGTCCTGACCGTGGCCACCATCTTCGCAGCCTCAGTCTGGATTCAAGGATTACATCTACCGCTCGCGTTCGCGTTGGCGGCGTTGAACACGCCACTGTGCACAATGATCTCTGGCGATCCACACCTGAGAAAACATTTGGTGATGCTGGGCCAGCCTCGCGCAGCATGGCTTCACTATGCAGTGGCAGTTCTGATCTTTCAAGGAACAGCGAACTTCGTCATCGCCGTTGTGTACTGGACGCTCGGCGCACACGACATCATCGTGCTGTCGATACTCATAGTGCTGATCACAGCTTTCGAGACAGCAGTTGTGGTTTTGTTGGAACGGCGGCTTCCGCCCCGGACCATGAAAACCCGCCGCGATGCTTGGCGTCATCCCCGAAAGTACCTGCTCCCCACCGTTGTTCTGACCGGATTGTGTTGGTTCCCACTGGCTTGATTCCCGGACCGGGGATGGGGGATGCAGTGACGCGCCCGTCCCCCTCCCTCGGGGACAACACACCTCAACTCATGGGTGAGCGATCATAGTTCTTGACGATCCCTGATGCAGTGGGGATCCCACCCTTGTTACGGGGGACCACTGACCGGGAACCACGAGCCCAGAACAGGAACGGAGACGACTCCAGAGAGGCCCTCCGAAGAGCTGCTGAACAGTGAATTGAGGCCGGGTCAGGCGACCGGTGGCTCGACGAGTCGAGCCACGTCCTTCAGAACCCGCTCGTCAAGGGTCAAGCTCCACCACGCGATTGCTCCGGCGACAGCAGCAATCACCAGCCCAGCTAAGTCCAAGGTAGTAACCGACAGCAACGCTGCCGCAAGTGAAGCGAGGATGGCGCAGCTCTTCAAGGCCCAGGGCATCCTGCGCAGGACGGCTGTGAGGTTCAATCGGCTGAGGGCCCACACCAAAGAAACTAAAGCGAGCATGGCAAGCAGATCGAAGGGACTGAAAACCCACACGCCCAACAGTCCTCCAAAGGCGATGCCGATGCGCCAGACGAGTGTAACCTGGCGCTTGTTCGGCAGGACGCCCAGAGTCAGCGCGAGGAAGGTTCCCCTAACAGCCCACGCCAGCGGCTCAGGTAGATCACCCAATGCCCTCAGGCACCAACGAAGGGAAACGAACATGAGCGTGTACATCAGCACAGACCTCGAAAGCAGCCCCAAGACGTGATGCCCCAGCAGGGGACGGGCCATCACGTTTTTCAACGTGTAAGTAGCGGTTGCGCAGATCCCTACGAAGCTCAGGACCATGACACCCAAGACCAGCAGACGGACAGCGATATCCCGGGGCCGGATCAAGGTTGGAGGACAAACGGTTATCAGTATCCAGAGCACAAGGTTCATCATGCACTGGAAAAGAAATCTCAGACGCAACGGAGTTCGGCTTCCCATGGCACCTCCAAGAACGCATGCTTCACATCGATACTGGTTCCCACCGCACGGAGGAACCGAGTGAACTCTGCATCCAGAGTTGCAACCTCTTCGAGATGCAACTGATAGCGAAACCAAAGGTTCGGCTTGAATCGATTCAGGAATTTGAGATCTGTTTCGGTTAAGGGCTGTTTTCCCGCGCCGAGACCCACATCTATCGGCAGGGACAGCGGCGCTCCGACCTGCGCGATATGAAGGAGAAACTCAGCCAGCCCTCCGTTCGCATCTTCGGAAAATTCCAGCGAACCGTCTCGCACTTCAGCGCAGGGATGCGAAGCAAAGTGATTGATGCTCAATTGAACCGCACGATGACTCAAGTCAGATGCCCGCGGAATGTCAACGTAGGTAACCTTTAACTGTTCTTCGCCCAACTTGGCAGTAAAGGCGAGAAGAGACTCAAGCGTGAAGCCAGTAATGTCGGCGACAGAGCCAAGTAGCCGAGTTGTGCGTCCATTTTCGCCTGGAGTCATCGCGAGCTCCTCAAGAATAGTGGCACGCTCAATTTCCAGCTCTTCGCACGTGAATTCAGCACGGAAAAATGCCGCAAGGTCCACATCCAGATGGACTTGAGGAGAGATGAAATAGAACGCCACTTCATTCTCGCTCGTGAAGGCGTTGTAACTACCTCCGCGGGATTCAAGTTCCCTCAGGACGGGAGCATTAGCTCGCAGAAGCATATGTTCATACAGGTGCGCCAAACCTGCCTCTGCAGACTCCTCATAGGGCATCGAGATGCGGGTGAAACTGCCCGGACGGGCAATTCGGACCCGTATATCCCCCGGCGCAAGAACATCCCACTCAAAGAAGCAACTCATGGGGAACCCGCTTCCTTAGACACTGCCAAGGTCGGTCCATCAGGTGGTTCACCTCATCAACTTCGATGTCGTCCATGAGCTGACGCACCCCTTGCGCCGTCACTGAAGGATCCAGCAGCGCATACGGAGCCATACCATTGAATGCTCGTAAGGGACTGAGATTGAGAAGGAAGCACAGCCGACGCCGAGCACACCCTAGCGCTGCGGACGTGGCGGACCAACGGCCGAGAAGGTCCATAATTAACTTCTCGGTCTCGTCCGCGAATCTACAGATTGCGAAAACAGCAAAGACGCCGATCTCATAGAAGTACCGAGTGACCAGCGCGTAGGCTCGCCCCGCTTCGCGCACAGGTCTCAGCACGGCGTCGTGATGGTCAGATCCCATAGTGGCTTCAAGGAGACGAATTACCACATAAGTCCTCAGATCGGTCAGGGGAAGCCGCCAAGCGGCGCCCACCATGGCCAACTCGCCCGCGAGCACACCATCCACGGCCGCCAGCCTGGTCACCGAGTTGTTGTCCGCACCTGGACGGATTCGTAGGTCCATCCAGGTCCCCAACTCCTTGAACTGTTCCGCGGAGAGAGACTGCTCGGCATTGAACACAACATCATCAGGCAACAGTAGACCCGTAACCCCCTGAGGACGCAGTCCTTCTTCCCGCTGGCCACGAGAGGGTACGCTCCAGTCAGTAATGCAGAGCACATCTTCCAGACCAGCCTCAAACCCATCGTCACAGACCAAGGTCAAAATCTCACAGAATCCCACGTCAATCCCACCATATGCGCCTTGGGTCGCCACAACCCGAGAACGGAATCCCCACGCATCCAAGTCCTTGCGAACTCTGCCGAGAAGCCTATCCCGCGACAACTTGGCCCCGTACCCTGAAAGCGGTCGCCCATACCAACGAATATGCATGTCAACTCCGCCATCCACGCTCAGCGAAAGCGTCCACGAAACGGTGCAGAGAGTTCTTGTGCACCCAAGGGCACCTCTCCTCGGGACTCTTGGACATGTTGGCGGCCAAGCCCTTGAGATAGCACCGGTAACAGGTGGCAAACAGGGGACATGTTGCAGGACAACCATGCTCCTGATTTGGAGTCGGTATCCGGGACAGGTCCTTGAACAGGTCTTGGTCGAATACGTCTTCCCAAGATGAGGTCAACACATTGCCCAAGGACAACGTGGACGGAAACAACACGCAGGGACGAACCTGCCCGCTGGCATCGACCACGATCGCCGCCGACCCCGCGCCACAGTTCACACGACCTTGATACTGTTCCCCAGCGACGATCGGGATGATCCCTTCGAACTCTTCCAAGACGTCTTGGATGTAGGTGGAGTACTCAGCCGTGATCTGGATCCCGGACCTCTCTTGGAAGTCGGCCCCGCGGCCAAAACCCTCCACGAAATTGAAACTAAAGAGGCATGCACCAAGATCGATCGCCATTTGAGCGAGATCACGCAACTCCCACATGTTATCCTCGAAAATCACCGCTCCGATTCTCACCTTGATTCCGGCATCGGTGAGGCGTCTAATATTCCGCGTCGTTCGCTCAAAAGCCTTTCTACGGCCACGAATTCGATCATGAATATCATGGCGAACACTGTCCAAGGAGATTCCCACAGTTACATGATTACGGTGACTCCTGAGAATCTCAAGAGTCGAGTCGCGAAGAATTGTGCCGTTCGTGAGTACCCCCACAACTGAGAACTCTCGCAGGGCCAGGCTCAAAATATCGTCGAAGTCAGGATTCATACAGACCTCGCCGCCCGTCAATTCAATTGATAGTCCATGATTCTCTTTGAACTTCGCAACAATTCCCCGGAAGGTCTCCAGCCGCATGTATCGGCGCCCCAATGGTGACGCCGACAAATAGCAGTGCCCACACTCCAAGTTGCAGGAATCGGTAATCTCCACTGTCATCTGCGCGGGACGGACCCAGTCCTCATCCCCCACGATCCGTAGGGGAGGACTCTCACAGCGCCCGGGCTTAATCACAGCTCGTTCCTGCAGCGAGAGAAGAAACTCGAGGATCCACGGCTCGTTGGCCTTCGGATCGCCGTCCTTCTGACGACAGAATTCCCGAACGACTTCGGCGACAGAGCGCTGGCCGTCGATGCAGGAGAGTAGGTCGACCGCGGACTCATTCACGTCGAAGAAGGATTGAACGACCTGTCCATTGCGGTCTCTAACGCTGGTCACTGCGGTGAACCCGGTGGCCGTCCGGTAAAGAGAAAGGGATGGGTCGCGATGTAAAATGGTAGTTGAGGTGTTGGACATGGCCCTCTCCTTCAAATGGCTTCAGTGATTTTCCGAGAAATTACTTGCGGTGATGAACGACTTCAGCCAAAGACGGCCATGACGCCCTCGATGCCAGCAATTTCGAAATCGGGAACAGGACCATCAGCCAAGCAAATAGCCCCGATTGCGCAGGAGGAACAGAACTTGTTGTTGACGATTTCGGCTCGCTCGATCATTGCTCTTTCCTTTCATTTTGCCGAGCCATGCCCAACACTTGAATTCATTCTGCTCACGTATTTCTTCCAAGTCCAGAGGCGGAAGTTAACAATCACCAAAAGGACCGATCGGGCTGACCTTAGGGTCACCCAAGTCCTCAGAAATTCCGCCATTAGTTTAGAGTTTCCACCCTAGTCAGACGCGCCAACGACGAGGGAGCCAAGACTGGCAGTTAGGCCGCTAGATGATGACGGCACCGGCCGGAAGCAATGAATGAACCGCCCCGGCGTGTCCGGAGACTCACTTTGCTGTGAGTCCTGCTGGTTGCAGGGCTTCTGATTGTGAATCAGAGTAGATGGTTTCGAGGTCGACGGGTGGCATGTCACCGCAGTACTGGTAGAGGCGGCGGTGGTTGTACCAGTCGACCCATTCAGCGGTGGCGAACTCGACATCATCGACGCTGCATCAAGGTTTGCGCGGTTTGATCAGCTCGGTTTCGTCGAGCCCGTTGATCATCTCGGCCAAGGCGTTGTCCCAGCACGATCCGACCGCACCGACGGAGGTGGCGATCCCGGTCTCAGTGAGCCGTTCGGACAAAGTGATCGACGTGTACTGCGCCCTGCGATCGCTGAGGCTGCCCGGCGGGAGAAGGTCAGTGAGCAGTCGATCGGGCGGTGGAAGGCCGAGTTCCTCGAAGCTGGGAAAGCTGAGTTGGCTGCCGGGAAGTCTGGGCCCTCGACGAGGGAGCAGCAGTTGGAGGCTGAGGTCAGCGAGCTGACGCAGGCGTTGGGCAAGGCACATCTCGATCGTCGTCCCAAGGGCCCCGTGGCCGCAACCGGCCCGCGAGACTGCCCGGGATCTGGTAATCAGTCATGCGTCGGCCAGGCCAGCGTGGGGACATCGCAAAATCTGGGCGTTGACCCGACACGATGGGCACCTGGGGTCGCAGTATCAAAGGGCAGTGCCGTGAACTGGCCGCTGACCGCACAGCGGCGTTCGTGACGACACCGATCGGCCCGAATCAGCTGTGGCAGCTGGCTCTTGCCCGACTTTGAAACCACCGCCGGTAGGGCGTGGCGGATCGCCGGATGCCGGGACTGGTAGTCGAAGTATGAGCATCCGTGGCATGTGTCACCGACTGGGAACAAGCACGATGTGATCGCCAGGGTCGAACTCGCGTTGGCCGACTACCACTGCTTGTTCGGGCAGCCACTGGCCGATGCCTGCCCGATCGATGAGGTCACCGGTGAAGTGCTGCCTGTGGTCACGATCGTGACCGACAACGGTGGCCCGTTCCGTATCGTTGGACTTCTAGTTGTTCATCATGGCCCATCCGGAGTTGAAGCATGTCCGCACCAGGGTCAAGAGCCCCGGGCAGAACGGGTCACGCGAACGCGGGTTCGAGACGTTGACCTACGAGCGGTTGTTCCC
>ERZ773049.2065-NODE-2065-length-11153-cov-10.864660_pt1 | contig 11153 bp, 8 predicted proteins | sample MGYA00580633_ERZ773049 | MGnify/ENA primary metagenome ERZ773049 (study PRJEB29015, sample SAMEA2737991) | human oral metagenome | biome: human oral; feature: human-associated habitat; material: dental | place: China | collected 2066 ... | reverse complement strand
AATTTTATCAAAAATAATTAGAAATATTATTAGTGTAACAAATAGATAAAGGAGATAAATTATGAAAACGGCGATTATTGGATACCCTAGAATTGGGGAAAATAGAGAATTAAAATTTGCGATAGAAAAATATTGGAGAAATGAAATTACAGAGAATGAACTTTTGGAAATAGCGGAAAAGCTTAGAAAAGACCAGTGGTTAAAACAGAAGGAAGAAAAAATTTCATTTATTCCGGGAAATACATTTTCATTTTATGATGGAATACTGGATACAATAATTTTATTGAATGCGATTCCAAAACATTATAAAGATTTAGGATTGAATGAACTGAATACATATTTTGCAATTGCGAGAGGTTATCAAGGGGAAAAAGGAGATGTAAAAGCTCTTTCAATGAGAAAATGGTACAATACCAATTATCATTATATGGTTCCTGAACTAGATGATTATGCAGAGATTAAATTAAATGCAGATAAGATATTTAATGAACTTGAGGAAGCTAAAAAATTAGGAGTGAACACTCATCCGTCAGTAATTGGACCATTTACATTTTATAAATTAGCTAAAACAACTGGAAATAAAGAGAAAAAAGAATATTTAACTGATATTGTAAATGTTTATGTGGAATTGCTGAAAAAATGTAATGAAAAAAATATCGATTGGATTCAAATTGAAGAACCGCAATTAGTAACAGATCAGACAGAAGAAGATATAAAATTGTTTGAAGAAATTTATAAAGAAATTTTGAAGAATAAGAAAGATGTAAAAGTATTGCTTCAAACATATTTTGGAGATGTGAGAGATTGCTACAAGACGATAACAAAACTTGATTTTGATGGGATAGGTCTTGATTTTGCTGAAGGAAGACAAACTGAGAAATTAATAGCTGAAAAGAAATTTCCAAAAGATAAAGTTTTATTTGCAGGAGTTGTAAATGGGAAAAATATTTGGAAATGTGACTATAAAAAAGTTTTAAATATATTGAATAATTTAAAAGGAAAAGTTGAAAATATAGTAATAACGACATCTTGTTCACTGCTTCATGTGCCTTATACTTTGAGAAATGAAAAAAAATTATCAGAAAATATATTAAGATATTTCTCGTTTGCTGAGGAAAAATTATCAGAATTAAAAGAGTTGGAAGAATTGAGTCAAGTTCTTTGGGAAAATTCGCTGGAAAAAGTACAGGAAAATGAATTTTATGTAAAAAACCAAAAAATTATAACTTCTGAAAAAGGAATGGAAGATAAGGAAGTTAGAGATACGGTTAAAAAATTGAAAGATAGTGATTTTGTAAGAGAGGGAGTAAGAAAGGAAAGACAGAAAATTCAAAGGGAAGAGTTGAATATTCCTTTACTTGCAACAACTACAATAGGTTCTTTTCCGCAAACAAAGGAAGTGAAGCTAAATAGAAGCAAATTTAGAAAAGGTGAAATTAGCAAAGAAGAATATGATAAAAATGTATTTAACTTGATAAAAGAATGTATTGAATTGCAGGAAAAAATTGGACTTGATGTACTTGTGCATGGAGAGTATGAAAGAAATGACATGGTTGAATTTTTTGGAGAAAATCTGGCAGGATATATATTTACAGAAAAAGCGTGGGTTCAGTCTTATGGAACAAGATGTGTAAAACCGCCAATAATTTTTGGAGATGTGAAAAGAACAAAACCAATTTCAGTTCTATATTCTGAATATGCTCAGAAATTAACTAAAAAGCCTGTTAAAGGAATGCTTACAGGGCCTGTAACAATATTAAACTGGTCATTTCCAAGAGAAGATATTTCATTAAGCGAAATGGCATTTCAAATTGGACTTGCCATACGAGAAGAAGTATTGGATTTAGAAAAAGCAGGAATAAAAATAATTCAGATAGATGAAGCTGCACTTAGGGAAAAATTACCGTTAAGAAAAGAAGATTGGCATAAAGAATACCTTGATTGGGGATTGAAGGCATTTAGACTTTGCCATAGCGGAGTAAAAGTGGATACGCAGATTCATACACATATGTGCTACAGCCAATTTGAAGATATAATAAAAGACATTGACAATATGGATGCCGATGTTATAACATTTGAAGCTTCAAGATCAAAATTGACAATTCTTGATTTCCTAAAAGAAAACAACTTTGAAACAGAAGTAGGTCCTGGAGTTTATGATATTCATTCTCCTAGAGTACCTTCAGTTGAAGAAATTGTAGCAGCTTTAGAAATAATGGTTAAAAAAATTGGAAAAGAAAAATTATGGGTAAATCCTGATTGTGGATTAAAGACAAGAGGAATTACAGAAACTGTAAAAAGTTTGGAAAATCTTGTGGAAGCTACAAAAATTGTGAAAAGTAGATTATAGAAATATTATTAAAAAAATGTAAAAAATATAGACTGAAACCTACTGAAAATCCAGTAGGCTTTTTGCGTTTCTTGGAGGTATCTAATGGCTAAAACTAGAATCTCACCAACAACTATTTCAAAAATGGTAAAAGGGGAAGCTGTTTCTCCAGTAGTTATTGGAAAAATTTGTAGGGAACTAGACAGTGATATTGGAGATATCATTACGATTGAAAAATTTAATTTGGAGGATAATTAAATGGATAGTTCATATAATGCATTGGAGTACAATAAACTTGTTAGTTTCATCTGGTCTGTTGCAGATGATTGTTTGCGAGATGTCTACGTTCGAGGGAAATACCGTGATGTTATTCTTCCCATGACTGTTATTCGCCGTTTTGATACTATTATCGAAAAAGAAAAAGCGAATATTATGAAAGTTAAAGAGACAGCAGAACAAGAAGGGTGGGATGTTGAAAAAACATTGGCAACAGCTGTGAACTTGCCATTCTACAATACATCACAATTTCAGCTGAAAGATTTAAAACACGAAACAAACCGTCAAAATCTTAAGAAAAATTTTGAGGAATATTTGAATGGGTTCTCAGAAAACGTAAAGGAAATCTTACAAAAGTTTGACTTCAATAATCAGCTAACTAAGATGACAGAAGCAGGCATCCTAGGTTCTGTCATTGAAAAATTTACATCATCAGAGTTAAATCTTAGTCCTTATGATGAGTTGAATTCGCAAGGTGAAGTGATAAAAAAAGGGTTAGATAACCATGCTATGGGAACACTTTTTGAAGAGTTGATTCGTAAGTTTAATGAGGAAAATAACGAAGAAGCTGGGGAGCACTTTACTCCTCGTGATGTTATTGAATTGATGGCTGACATCGCTGTTGTACCGATTCTTGATAAGTTGAAAGATGGGACATATTCTATCTATGATGGAGCCTGTGGAACACTTGGAATGGCTACAGTAGCAGAGGAAAAACTTCAGACTTTTGCTCAAGAAACAGGCAAGTCTCTATCGATTCACATGTTCGGACAAGAGGTCAATCCAGAAACTTATGCCATCTCTAAAGCCGACTTGCTGATCAAGGGTGGGGACACCAATGCAAATAAAGTTTTCTATGGCTCAACCCTATCTTACGACCAAACTTCGGGTGAGCATTTTGACTTTATGCTATCCAATCCACCTTATGGGAAGAACTGGAAAACAGATCTCACTATCTTGGGTGGAGGAACAGACGATAAATCTAAAAAAAGTGTGATGGATTCACGTTTTGTCAAATCTTACAAAGAACAAGCAGACTTCCGTATGCTTCCAGATGTCAGTGATGGACAGTTGCTATTCTTATTGAATAATATCGCTAAGATGAAAGAGACAGCGTTAGGATCTCGCATTCTCGAAGTACATAACGGTTCAGCCCTTTTTACAGGTGATGCAGGCAGTGGGGCGAGTAATGCTCGTCGCTATATGATTGAAGAAGATCTTATCGAAGCTATTATTCAGTTACCAGAGAACATATTCTATAACACACCAATTACAACGCATATCTGGATTCTCAGCAATCGTAAAGAAGAAAAGCGTAAAGGAAAAATCCAATTAATCGATGCCAGCAGTATTAAGACTTCCTTACGGAAGAACCTTGGTAAGAAAAACTGTGAACTCTCAGAAGAGAATCGTCAGTTCATTCTTGATGAATACCTCAATTTTCAAGAAAGCGAGTATTCAAAAATATTCAATAACGAAGACTTTGGTTACTATAAGGTGACAGTGGAACGCCCACTTAGACAAGCTATTCTTTGCAATCAAACTAATCTTCAACAATTAGAAGCGACATTAATAGCCGTCGGTGCCTTAGAAGGAAACCTTGATAAAGCTAAATTATCCAATAGTGGACTTAAAGACACGAAAGCTGCTCTTTCAGAACTCAAAAAAACTGAGAACATCAAAGCCTACTTGGCTGTATTACAATCTTTTGGGCAAGAGGAACTCTACCTTGACTTTTCAACATTTGTGAAGAACTTTAATAAAGCCCTTAAAGCCTATAATATCAAAGGTGCAAACTTTGCAAAAGCATTATCAATAGGGATGTTAGATAATATCATTGTTAAAGATGAAAATGCGGAGTTGCAAACAGATAGTAAAGGTAATGTCATCATTGATACAAATTTAACTGATACAGAAAACATACCGATGACTTATAAAGGTGGAATCAATGCCTTTATCGCCCAAGAAGTACTACCTTATCATCCAGATGCCTTTGTCAATAAAGAAAAGACACAAATTGGTTATGAGATAAACTTCACCAAGTACTTCTACAAGCCAAAACAATTAGAAAGCGTCGAAACCATTGTTGCTCGAATCAAAGAGTTAGAAAAACAATCAGATGGCATGATGGCAAGCGTTTTGGAGGGGTTGTATGAATAAGTACGAACGGTATAAGAAAGTTGACCTACCTTGGCTGGAGAAAGTTCCTGAACATTGGGATTATGGTTCCTTAAAACGTATTTCCAATTACAAAACAGGAAATAGTATAAAAGATGATGAAAAAAGGAAATATTCATCAAACGAAAATTCAAGAAAATTTATTACAACTGCGGATATTAATGCAATAAATATGAGTATTGTCCATAGCTCTAATATTTTTGTCCCTTATAACGATACACGATTTAAAGTCAGTGCTCCTGGTTCTACTCTTGTGTGTATTGAAGGTGGAAGTGGTGGAAGAAAAGTAGCTTTCTCAACTGAAGAAGTAACATTTGGAAATAAATTATGTTCAATAAAAACTTATGAACAGTGTGATAAATTTATTTATTACGTCATACGTTCAGAATCTTTTAAGACTTTTTATTCTATGTTTACTAATGGAGATCGTAATGGAGTTTCGTTGAATAATATTGGTAAATATGTACTTCCTATACCATCTTTTGATGAACAGAAGAAAATTGTAGAATACCTAGATTGGAAAATTAATGAGATTGATCAATTGATTGCTTTGGAAACGGAAAAAATAGAAAGGTTATTAGAATGGGAAAAAGTAAAGATAGAAGAAATAATATTTAATAATTCTAATGACAGTAGCCTCTCAGATTGGTATGACAATATTCCTCGAAATTCGATAGAGATAAAAATTAAAAATATTTTTAAACTAAGAGATGAGAGAAATCATTTAACAGAAAATGAAGTCGAACTACTTTCTTTGTACTCTAAGATCGGAGTTATAAGAAATAAGGATGTAAAGAAGACTGCAGGGAATAAAAACACAACTGTAGAAAATTATAAAAACGTTTGCGAACAGGATATTGTTGTAAATATTATGTTGTGTTGGATGGGAGCGATTGGAGTGTCTAGATATAATGGAGTCACAAGTCCAGCTTATGATGTGTATAAACCAGATTTAACAAAAGTTGTCCCAGAATACTATCATTATCTTTTTAGAACTAATAAATTTAAGTCAGAATTGTATAAGAACGGCAAAGGGATTGTATTAATGAAATGGCGTGTATATTCTGAAAAATTTTGTAATATTGTAGTTCCATTACCAGAAATTGAAGAACAAAGAAGGGTATTAAATCTAATAAAAAAGATTGGTATCGCTGTTGAAGATTGTAATGAGACAATATATCAAGTAATTTCAAATCTGGAATCTCTTAAAACCTCCCTTATATCAGAGGTAGTGACCGGTAAGATAGACGTCCGTAACGTTGTTATTCCATCTTATGAAAAAGTGGACATTGATGTCTCAACAGATGAGGAAGAAATAAAAGAATAGGAGGTACTTTTTATGGGAATACGGGATACAAAAATGGAAGAAGAGTTAGAAACCAATATCATTGAATATCTTGTGGAGAAGAACGGGTATATCTATATTGATAATAATGAGATGAAAGGTGCTTATAATCGGCAGTATGCTTTTGATGAAGTGAGGCTGTTAGAATTTATTCAGAAATCACAACCAAGTGAGTATGAGATTTTATCTCTTGATACACCAGTAGGTAAGGATAAGTTTCTCAAGCAACTCGATCATAAAATTCGTAAGGAAGGAATTGTATCTGTCCTTAAAAATGGAATTAAGTGTTACCCTTCATCTGGGACGATTATCTTTTACCATGCGTTAGATCCTAAGAGACCAAGCTCATACGAAGAGTTTAAGACTAATATTTTTGCCGTTACTAACCAACTGACTTATTCTGACAGGAATCGAGGGTTGGAGTTGGATTTAGCGATTATGATCAATGGTTTGCCGATTATGACAATGGAGCTTAAGAGTCGTGCCTCTAGCTCAGGGTGGACATATAAAGACGCTGAAGAACAATACAAGAATGACCGTGATGCTAAGGAAACATTATTTACCTTTAAACGATGTATGGCTCATTTTGCAGTTGATGAGAATTTCATCAGCTTTACGACTAGGATAGATGGCAAAAATACTCGTTTCATGCCTTTTAATAAGGGAACAGAAACTGGAGGCTCTGGGAATCCTATCAATCCATCAGGGACTATGACAGACTATCTTTGGAAAGAGTTCTTGAAGAAAGAGACATTGACCAGTCTGATTCGTGATTTCGCTTATATTTCAGTGGATAAAGTTAAACATACTGAGGCATTGATTTTTCCACGTTATCATCAGTATCGGGCAGTAACTCGTTTGGTAGAGGATGTAAAAGAGCATGGTGTTGGGAACCGTTATTTGATTCAACATAGTGCTGGCAGTGGAAAGAGTAATTCCATCACATGGCTTGCTTATCGTCTTGTAGAAGTGAGCTACAATGATAAGAAGGCTTTTGATTCTGTGATTGTTGTGACAGACCGATTGAATTTGGATAAGCAAATTGAAGCGAATATTCGTAAGTTTATTGATGAGAAGAGTATTGTTGGTCATGCTAATTCATCGACAGATTTGAAAAACTTATTGACAGATGGTAAAAAAATCATTATTACTACTGTACAAAAGTTTCCTTATCTCCTAGAGAAGATTGGAACAGACTTACAAGGAAGAAACTTTGCGATTATCATTGATGAAGCTCATTCTTCTCAAAGTGGTAAAGCTGCTGCTTCTCTCAATATGGCAGTCTCAGGAAGCCGTTCGACAGATGATAAAGATATGGAGGATCATTTGAATGAACTCATTGAAGCAAGAAAAATGCCTGAGAATGCTAGCTTCTTTGCCTTTACAGCAACTCCAAAAGCTAAAACAATTGAAATGTTTGGCAGTGTCTTTGACCTCTACTCTATGAAACAAGCGATTGAAGAGGGTTTTATCTTAGATGTTTTAAAGAACTATACGCATTATGAAAACTATTATAAGGTCTATAAAACTATAGAAAGCAATCCTGATTTTGATAAAAAGAAATCTCAATATAAAATCAGAAACTATGTTGAGGGGCAAGAGTTTCCAATTCGAGAAAAAGCGGAAGTAATGGTTAATCATTTTTTGACTTCGGTCGCTTCAAAAATAAATGGAAAAGCAAAAGCGATGATTATAACGCAGAGTATTCTTCGTGCTATTGAGTACTATAATATTATTAGCGATATATTGAAACGTTCAAACACTGGTTTTGAGGCAGTAATTGCTTTTTCAGGAGAAAAAGAGTACAAAGGTAAGGTCGTTACAGAAACAAGCCTGAATGGATTTTCAGATAAAGAAACACCAGAACGATTCAAAGAAGATAAGTATAAATTCTTGATTGTTGCGGATAAATATCAAACAGGATATGATGAGCCACTTCTTCATACTATGTATGTTGACAAGGTGTTAAATGATGTAAAGGCTGTTCAAACATTATCTCGTCTGAATAGAAGTGCTAAATATAAAATTGACACATGTGTGATCGACTTTGCAAACAAACCAGAACATATTCAAGAAGCCTTCCAACCTTATTATCGTGAAACAAAATTGGAAGAAGAAACAGATCCAAACAAACTTAATAATCTGTTAGGTATACTTGATGGAATGTATGTTTATGAAGAGGATGAAGTAGATACAGTAGTGGAACTTTTCTTAGAAAATAGTTCAAGAAGTAAGATTGATCATATCATTGATAGTGTTGTTGAACGATATGTTGCATTAACTGAGGAAGAGCAAGTAGCGTTCAAGAGTGGAGTTAAATCGTTCATTAGAACCTACAATTTTATAGCTTCTATTCTTTCTATTGGTCAAGTGGAATGGGAAAAGAAAGTTATTTTTTTTGAGCAGTTAATTCATCGGCTGCCAACACCTAAAGGTAAGGATTTTTCACAGGGGATCTTGGATTCTATTGACTTGGAAAGCTACCGTCTGGAAAAGAAAACAACGATGGCGATCATTTTAGAGGATGAAGATGGAACTGTTGAAGGATTAGGTATCGGTACAGGAAGAAAAGGACGATTAGAACTAGATTCACTTGAAAATATCATTACGACTTTTAATGATGTCTATGGTAATATCAAATGGAAAGATAAGGACAATGTCGCTCGTCAAATTAAAGAATTACCAGATATGGTTATGAAAAATGAAAAGTTTAGAAATGCTTTAAAAAATTCAGATTTAGAAAATATTAAACGGGAGTATGAAACAGCATTAAGTGATGTCTTTCGAATAATCATGTGGGATAATATGCAATTATTTGGGGAATGGACAAATAATTCTGATTTCAGTGAATGGCTGAGTGGTATTATTTTTGATGAGATAATGAAGAAACAGAAAAGATAAGATGTATTGACAATATAGAAAACGATACAGGATAAGGATGGAGAAAAAATGAAACAAAAAGATTTTCAAACAATAATCAATAAAAATTTTAATAATATTCCAGATTCTCTCATTAATTTCAGTGATGTTAATGAATGTGAATTTTTAGCGGATAAATTATCATTTATGGGATATGGTCAAAATGCTGAAGGATATTTTAAACATGGAAATGTACCTAATCCATCACAAAAATTTCATCTCGCAGAAGCGTATTTTGAATATAAATTTAGCAAGATGAAAGACAAGGAGTGCTTTAAAGACTGCGAATTAGGTAGAATTCGATGTCCTCAGTTGATGTTGTGGATTGCAGAGATTGTACAAATACCAGAATCGGTTTTAAAAGATGCTTATAATTATATAGTTAAAGCTGAAGATGAATTATTTCATAAAAAAGGGATAAAGAAAGGCTTACTTGGAGCTGATAAGTATTGGGACACAATGAGACAAAATTCAAATATTACCCTTAGTGAATTTAAAACAAAACTTAAATACACAGAAATATGTAAAATCATTAAATCAGCAAATAATTGGGAAGAAATTATTTCAAATTGTCAAAAATTGGATTTCAAAAATTAGACTATATTTACCTTATTAAATAATATAGTGAGAAACGGTAATTATTATTTAAAAGTGGCTAATGAATTATAGAATATATATTTTCCCTCTCCAATCAAATATAGTACAATTCTTAAGTATAGAATTTCTCGAATTTCTTTTATAGAGGGATTTTGAAATGAAGTAAAACCCTTATTTATCAAACTAGGTCTTAAGAAAGATCGTAAAGATAGCCAGTTCTCAAAACGTTAAGAACCAGATACAATACAGCATTTATAACACTTCATGGTTCATACCGTGGGGTGTTTTTAAAATAGAAGGCAATTTTCGTAACGGTATCTTTTTCTATGATAGTTGCTTATTTTCTTTCCCAGTAGTATACTAAGTTTAACCTTACAGAAAGCGGTAACAAATAATGAAAATATCTACTTTTTTCAAAAAATTTTATTGGCCAACCTTTTTGATTGTTGACGAAACAATTATACTATTCCATTTAAAGGATGGTTTGGATCGACAATACCTAACAACTGATTCCATACATTTGGTGATAGGGTTCTTTATATTTGCAAATATTTTCGTAGCTATCTTTAACAATTCAAAACTTTGGGATAAAAGTTGGGATAAAAAGAGTGATAGCAGTAAGAAAAAATATATTCTGAAAAAGTAATCTGAGATGTAGGGAATGGGTCTGATTCAATGGAGATGATTTCCAGTTGACGCAGACTTAAAAAAACGATATAATAAGAAAGTTGAGAATTGATTTTCAGTCATCTTAGTCCAGAGAAATGGCGGTGCTGCGAGCCATCTAAGGTAGGAAGTCATGCTACTCAATCATACAATTGCATAAGAATAAGAGAATGACAAGTTCATTGAATGAAGGTGGTACCGCGGTTTTTCGCCCTTCGTGATATGAACTTGTCTTTTGATTTTTGGAGGTGTTGATGAAAACATTTCTTGTCAAACAAAAGTTTCGTCTTGGAGGCGAGCGCTTTGCTATCAAGGATGACAGGGGAGAAATCGCCTATCAGGTAGAGGGATCATTTTTTAAAATTCCCAAAACCTTTACTATCTATGATGCATTTGGTAACCAAGTCAGTGAGATTAGTAAAGAGATTTGGACTCTACTTCCTCGTTTTGAGATTCAGCTTCAGGACGGATCGAGTTTTGTAATTCGTAAGAAGTTGACCTTCTGGCGAGATAAGTATGAGTTTGATAATCTGGGGCTTCGTATCGAGGGCAATATCTGGGATTTGGATTTCAAATTGCTGGATGATCGTGATCAGTTGATTGCGGAAATCAGGAAAGAACTCTTTCATCTGACCTCTACCTATACCGTAACGGTTCTTGAGGACGCTTATGCAGACCTAGTTATTTCCCTCTGTGTCGCGATTGACTATGTGGAAATGCTGGAAAGCCAATCACATTAAACAAGTAAATAAGGAGACAATATGAAACAACTATCTAGTGCACAAGTACGCCAAATGTGGCTGGATTTCTGGGCAAGCAAAGGCCACTCTGTAGAACCATCAG
>ERZ773049.2062-NODE-2062-length-11155-cov-37.775946_pt1 | contig 11155 bp, 6 predicted proteins | sample MGYA00580633_ERZ773049 | MGnify/ENA primary metagenome ERZ773049 (study PRJEB29015, sample SAMEA2737991) | human oral metagenome | biome: human oral; feature: human-associated habitat; material: dental | place: China | collected 2066 ... | reverse complement strand
AGGCCAGGCCCTTGGCGCCGCGCTGCTTGGCCCACTCCTGCCAGGCGTCGAAGGTGCGCCGCGACTGGGAGGCCCCACCGGGCATGACAACGGCGCCCACGTAGGGGTTCTGGAAGACCCGGAAGGTGGTGTCCTTGAAGTAGTCGGTCAGGTCCACCAGCTCGCAGCCGAAGCGCAGGTCGGGCTTGTCCGAGCCGTACCTCTCCATGGCGTCGCGGTAGGTCATGCGCGCGATGGGTGTGGGTAGGTCGTAGCCGATGAGCGCCCACACCTCGCGCAGCACGTCCTCGGCGACGGCGATGACGTCGTCCTGCTCGACGAAGCTCATCTCCACGTCGAGCTGGGTGAACTCGGGCTGGCGGTCGGCGCGGAAGTCCTCGTCGCGGTAGCAGCGGGCGATCTGGTAGTAGCGCTCCATGCCGGCGACCATGAGGAGCTGCTTGAACAGCTGCGGGCTCTGCGGCAGGGCGTACCAGGAGCCCGGTGCCAGGCGGGCGGGCACGAGGAAGTCGCGGGCTCCTTCCGGGGTGGATCGGGTCAGGGTTGGGGTCTCGATCTCGACGAAGTCGTGGGAGTCCAGGACCCTGCGGGCAGCCTGGTTGACCTTGGCGCGCAGCCGGATGGCGTGCTGCATGGGGCTGCGCCTCAGGTCGAGGTAGCGGTGGCGCAGGCGCGCCTCCTCCCCGACCTGCCCGGCGTCCTCGGCGTGATCGGAGACCTGGAAGGGCAGCGGGGCAGAGGCGTTGAGGATCTCGACGTCGGAGACGACCACCTCGATATCGCCGGTGGGCAGGTTCGGGTTGGCGTTGCCCTCGGGCCGGGCGCTCACCTCGCCGGTGACGGCCAGGACGTACTCGGCGCGCAGGTCGTGGGCGACCTCCTCGCGGATGACGACCTGGGCGATGCCCGAGGCGTCCCGCAGGTCGATGAAGGCCACGCCGCCGTGGTCACGGCGTCGATCCACCCATCCGGTGAGGGTGACGACCTGGCCGATGTCTGAGGCGCGCAGGGAGCCTGCGGTGCGGGTTCGCAGCACGGTGCTGGGTTCCTTCCGTGTGGGGCACTGAACCGGTGCCCGTCGGGGCGCACCACGAGACGGGTGGGCGCCGGCCGCAGTTTACAAGGAGCCCGGCGCTCGGGCGTCAGGCGGCGGCGCAGCAACCGCACGCGCAGTGACTCGCCCTGCGTCAGACCACGGCTCGACGGCGCTGGTAAGCGGCCATTCTGCGACGGTTGACCGCTACGAGCACCGAGAGCACGACCAGGATCATGCTGAGCGCGAGGATGGAGGCGCCGATGATCGGAAAGCCGGCTGGTTCCGCCCCTGGGCCGGCGGCCTGAATGCCCGAGGCGCTAGCACCTTTCGATCCGCCCGTTGCGGCCACCTGATGGGGCGGCGGCGTCGGTGCCGCCGGAACGGTCGGAGGCGCGGCCCCTCCGATGACTGTGACACCCGAGACAGTGAAGTAGGGACTCTTGTTGGTGTAGTCCGCCGCGTTGCCCCCCTGCGCTCCGGAGACCCGGAAGCGCAGCCAGTGGTTGCCCTGCTCGACGTAATCGGGCAGCTCGAAGGATCCCGAGGCGGTGCCGTCCTCCTTGACCGTCACAGTGGTGACGACCTCGTTCTCCAGGGACTGGGAGCCGCCCGGCGTTCCGTCGTCGATGAGGACCTGAACCGTTGCACCGCTGGGGAAGCCCGAGATCGTGTACATGATCGTGCCCCCGACGGCAACTGTCGATGGGCTGACGGTTGAGGCCGTCCCCCTGGTGGAGGGGCCTGTCGTGGTGTCCGCTTCGGCAACGGGGCCCATGGGAACCAGTGCCGCCAAGGAAGCGAGCAGGACTGAGCAGACGACGACGAGCACGCGTGGCGCGCCTGCTGGGTGGCGGTCGTCGATCCGACGTCGATCGGCCCACGTGCGCCGATCCAACCGGACGAGCCGGAGCATTCGGATCATCTGCCCCTCACCTCCTTCGTGCCGCTGCATGTTCTGATCCCCTGACGATTTCGTTGACAACTTGCTGAAGCGCCTGCTCAGCGCCTGCGCGGTAGCCGGGGGGCTCGCGGAGCGCGAAGAGGCAGTCCTGAACGCGCGGCGACCAGCAGGCTGCCGGCGCCGATGACAAGCAGTCCTCCGGCGCCTCCTAGGAGCATGTCGTTGGCACTCAGGCTCATGGAGGTGGGGGCGCCCTTGTCCGGGAATGTCAGAAGCTGGGCCTGGCCCGGGTTCTGAGTGTCGAAGGCTGCCGAGGTGATCTCCAGCTTGGCCCACCCCAGAAGGCTGTTCTCACGATCGGCCACCGCCAGTTCGTAGGATCCGGATTTGAATGTCGAGATATCGATGGAGACGCTGTTGGCACCGTCGACCTGTACCCAGCCCTTGGTGGTGGCTCCGGGGAAGACGAATACCGAGACCCACTCCCCCGCTGAGACCTTGGCCCTGGGAAGGACGAGGTTGACAATATTGCCCTGGCGGGACCCGGACAGGGAACCGGCATTGTCCGCGCTCAACTGCGCCGCGCTGGTCACCGGAGATACGGGGGCCCTGTCAGGACGGACAGTCCTGTCCTCAGAGGCGGTCGCTTCGGCTGAGGCCGGTGCCGGGGCCTCGGAGTCGTCCGAGCCGGAGGAAGCACTGGCACCGCCCCGCCCACTGTCCTGAGCCCGCCCCTGGTCGGCGCCGGGCCCGGTCGGGATACCGCCGGCCGAGGAATCCGTCTGGGACCCGCTGTTGGCAGAAACGCCTCCACCGGAACCCCTACCGGTACCTTCTGCGTCCGACTGGCTGCCGGGGTCCTCCTCATCACGGCCGTCGGTGGTGTTCACATGTGGCGTGGCTGCGGAGGGACCCGAGGTCTGCACCGAGCCCGGTGACTGCGTGCGCTGATCCGACGGAGCGGTTGAGGGCTGGACAGAGGGAGCGGGGGACGGTTCTGATGTCGGCTCGTTGGAAGGAGCCGGTGAGGGGGCGGGCGCCGGGCTGGTCGACGGCGTCGGGGACGGCGAAGCAGACGTGGATGCCGAGGGCTCTGCCGTCGGCATCCACGTTGGAGACGGCGTGGGCTCGGCTGTGAGACCGGCTGTAGGGGTTGGGGTCGGCTGCGGGGTCACCGGCGTGTTGAGGACGAAGACGTTGGTGCTGGCCGTTAGCCCGGTATCGACGGATGAGATCTGAAGGTAGTAGCGTCCCTTCTCGGCTTTCCCTGCGGCGTAGAGCGCAGACAGGCTGAACTGAGTATTGAAGGAACCGTTGCGGAAGGTGACGGGCACCGAGACGGTTCCCGGAACCGCGTATCCACCGTGGGCCATCATCTTGATCTCGACCGACTTCTCACTGTCGAGCACGGTTCCCTGTGAGCACCAGCCCGTGCCCGAGACCCTGACAGCGATCTCAGGATCGTAGGTGGGCTCAGCCCCCTTGGGGTCCGAGCCATCGGGGTTGAGAACGGTGACGGTCGGCGCCCCCTTGCAGGTTGCGTTCGTCGGAGTCGGTGTGGGATCCGGCGTGAGCGTCGCCGTCGGCTGCGCAGAGGGCGACGCTGTCGGCGACGGGCTCGGGGCCTGCGTCGGCTCCGGAACTGGTTCCGTCGTCGGCTTGGTGGTCGGCGCGGCAGTTGGCTCAGTGGTGGGCTGAGCGGTCGGTTCCGTCGTCGGCTTAGTCGTTGGCTCGGTGGTCGGCTCCGTTGAAGGCTCAGCACTGGGCTCGGTCGTGGGGTCTGGCGTGGGCTCCGGAGAAGGAGGATTGATGATGTCGGGATCCTGCTTGACGAAGGAGAACAGGCCCGTCGTCGCACTCACCGTTCCGCTGGTAAAGGTGAGGCTGAAGACCCGCGTGCCGACGTCCCAGCTCGTGTCGCCCGTGGCCTCTCGCATTCCTTTGACAAGGTATTCGGTCGGAATGAAGACGTCCTGCTCGCCGTTGGCGGGAGCCGGGCGCTCGAGCTCGGCCTTGAGCCCCGGCAACAGGTGGGGAGTGACAGTCTTTCCCTCGACGACGTTGAGCGTGATGGAAGGATCCTCCAGGACCTCGCCGGCGGTAGCGCACCAGTCCGACAGGATCGACTCGACCCCCACACCGAACCCGGTCTCATAAACCGGCACCACGTACTCGGGCGCCGACTGGCCCTCGGGGTAGACCATTCTGGCTGCAGGGCGGCAGGCCGCGCCGTTCCCGGATTCCTCGACGGCCTTGCCCTCGTTCAGAAGGGGCATGGCAGCCACGCCAGCGGTGGACAGAATAATGCCGAAGGCCGTCAGGACGGCAAGAATCGCGCGAGCACCGTGCATGGTAGAGGGGTGGGCCGCAAACAGCCGCTGAGCGTAGTGCATCAAGTGGTCTCGTTCGTGAGCAGGGATGAGGTGGACTTACTCGTTCAATCCGCTGCCGGTAGGCGAGGACAACGAGGAAAGGAACGCACCGGTCAACGGATACGACTGCCTTTCACAAACGATGATAGACGGACTACTCCCCTCTAAGAATCCACTATCTCCAGAAAACATCGGCTGCGACATCGAATCCGGATCAAGTATACACGGCGGTAACCCGACAATCGGTCGGAGCGAGATCAATCAGTTCCGGAATCACTGCGAAAACTCCTGCATTGGTAACGATAAATCGGGTAACGTGATCATGCTGTTGTCCAGGTTTCACTTCTGTCACGGTTTTATTGTGGAGAGGACTGGGGTCGTTCAACGCGGAATACGCGTTGAACGGCCCCTGAGACGATCGGCCAGAGCTCCTCCTGCTCAGGCATGTTGATCTGATCCGGGTGCAGGCCGGCAGGGCACGACGACGGGCGCGCACCAGCAGCGCTCCGACTCGCGTCAGAGGTCAGTGGCGCAATGACTGGTAAGCAAACGGTGGCGACGTTGTCTTGTTTTATAGACAAGTAAGACTACGGTCACCTCGACGCCGCTATCCACGTCCTGAGGAGAGGTCCTGCTCATGAGCGTCGAGCCCCCAGGACAGCCCGTGCCGCCACCAGGCGTAGTCGTGACCGCCGCGCTCCTCGCGATACTCGAGCAGAACCCCCTCGGCCGCGAGAAGACCCGCGGCCGTGCGCGCCCCCTGACGCAGGACCCCCTCGTGGACGCCGCATTGAACAACCAGTCGCGCCTCCAGCGGCTCAGCAGACTTCAGCTCAGCCCTACTGCGCAACCAGGAAAGCAACTCCCCCTCCCCCTCGCCCCGGCGGCCTGACCCCAACCAGAAGGACGCCGACTGGACGATGGCGCGACCGGCGATATCGGGCCGGTGCGTGACGAGATCCGCTGCGGCCACGCCCCCCAAGGATTGACCGGCCACCACCACCCGCCGCGGGCTCCACGGCCGCCGGCCGACTCGAGCCGCCTGCAGGCACCTGCTCAGCAGCTCTCTGCTGCGGCGCGGATCCGCCAAGTCACGGGTGCGCATGGACAGGTCTCCGGAGTCGATGAGCAGTAGGTCCCAGGACACCGCTCTGGCGCCAAGACGGCGGACGACGTCATTGCGGCGCCAGATCTCTCCGTCGAGCAGAACCAGCAGTCCACGCTTCTTCTCGGCCTTTTCCCCGCGCTGTCCGCCGCCGACGGGCTCCTGCAGCCACAGGGTGATGCGTCGCGGAGAATCACCGGGGGCGTCGAAGCCCTCGAGCGCAGCAGCACCACCGAGCTCTGTACTGCCGGCGTACCCGCCGCCATTGAACGCCGACTCGTCCCTGGGGCGCGCCGCAGCCGACCATTCCGGGTGGGTGGCGGCGCCCGGTCCCTCCCACAGGGAGGAGACGAAGCCGAAACCATCGTGCAGGCGATCGGGATTGAAAGGATCTGGGCGCCCCTGTTCGTGAACGCGCTTCCAGCGCTCCCGACGGGTCCCGGCATCGTCGGGCAACGGCTCGCGGGTCACAACGATCCGGTATCCCAGGAGAGCGTCCTGAGGCAGGAGGAGGTGGTGCACCCACCAGCTGGTCCCGGCAACTCGGACGGCGAGCGCCGGGGCGATGTGAGTGCGATGATTGTCGGTCAGCGTGTTGAGGTGGATGAGAACGCTGGACGCGGGACCATGCCGCTGGTCGTCGCACCACAGGAAGGTCACCTCGCGCATCTCGACACCCGCAACGATACGGGACTCCCCCAGGACGGGGGTGCCGCGAGCCGCAGCGGCCGCCAGGGCGTCATCGTCGGGATGGGACGGCCACCATGCCGGAGTCGAGCGAATCAGACTCCCATCCGGGCCCAGAGGGGTGGGGGCCAGCTCCCGCCACCGGGTCCGCTGCACCAGAACATCGTCAGGGCGGGTTCCGCTCACACCAGAGACCATATCGGACCCCCGTCCCACCCCCACGAGGCACAGACCGATCAAGACGGACCGCCGAGGAGAAGAAACGAACTTGCATTCTTCCGGCTGATATGGCGTAGGGTGGTGCTCATGACGTACATCGCTCTGACGACCACCACCGCCCCCGGCGCACAGGCGCTCGTGGCCATGTGTGGTACGCGAATGTGCTGTTGTTGTCGGCCTTGTTGATTGTTCATCCAATGTGCCGCCCGGGAAACGCGGTGACTTCTCGGTAAGGGGCGACCACTTCGGAGCTGGCGGCGCGATGCGCAGTCGGGCCTTGCTTCCGGTCTCTCATTCTCGTGGGCCCTTGACGGGTTATGCGCGACCGTCCCTCAGAGTTCCGCGCCCGGATGATCTGAACACCGCGCGAGGATTCGTCACCCTTTTTCGTCTTATTTGTCTTTCCCGCAGGTAATCGCCGCGTCGGCGGCCGAATCTCGTCTCTCAACGACGCTGCTTTCACACCTATTCGGTTCTATATCCCCTCCGTAGGAGACACCATGTCGAAGACCGTTCCCTCCCCCTCCTCTGCCTCATCCCCGTCGGGTGCTGAGTCTCCCGGGGACAACGAAGTCACTGCCGACAACGCGGCAGAGATCCTCGCCGCCGACGACGATCCCAGCATCTCCGAGGCAGACTCATCTGGTCGCAGCAAGCCGTCGCGGCGGACGCTGCTGACGGTTGGAGGTCTTGCGGCTGCTGCAGTAGTCGGCACCGGCGCGTACCTGACGATCCGGCGCACCAACCAGGGCGTGGTCGGCGCCCATGAGGCGCTGCCGCTGGTCATCGGCGGCGACATCTGCGCCGCACCGCTGTACGCCGCCTACCACCAGGGCTTCTTCGATGATGCCGGGCTGAAGGTCACACTCGCACGCACCCAGCAGACCGAGGACACCAAGGACGGCGTGGGCGCCGGCAAATACATCGGCGCACCGGGAATCTTCTTCTCCTGGCTGGAACCAATCTACAACGGACTCAACGCCAAACTCACTGCGGGGCTTCATGCCGGCTGCCTGCGTCTGGTGGTGAACAACGACTCCCCCTATCAGAGCCTGGCTGATCTCAAGGGCTCCACGATCGGCGTACCATCGCTGTCCTCATCCGCCTTCGCCTACTTCGCGATCGGACTGTCCGAGGCCGGTATCAACGTCGACCCGGACGGGGGCGACATCACCTGGCGCACGGTTGATGCGGATTCCTTGGGGACCGCCCTGGCAGATGGGCAGGTGGACGCCATCATGGGATCCGATCCCGCGCCGCTACTCCCCGTCTTCAACGGCACGGCCCGAGAGCTGGCCAACAACGACGCCGAGGAGTTCTGCTGCTCCGTCGCCCTCAACGGAGACTTCGTGAAGAAACAGCCCGAAAGGGCCAAGGCGCTGACGCAGGCGTGGTTGAAGGGCTCGGCCTATGTGCCCGATCACATCGAAGAGATCGCCAAGCTCGAGGTCGACAACAACTATGTTGCCGCAGATCAGGACGTCGTCGTGCGGGTGCTCAAGACATACGGTTTCAAGGCCTCGGCGTCCAGGTTCCGTGCCGCGATCGAGCCCGGTATTGAGAAGTTCAAGACGACCGGATTCATCAAGGCCGACGTCTCCGCCCAGAGTCTGACCAATGCCGTCGTCGCCGATCTCGGTATCAAGGACTGATTGATAATGTCCGCAACGTCCCTCGGCGCACCAACCAAAATCTCCGGCGAGAAACAGCGGGAACAGAGCTCCTCTCAGCCTGAGCGCGGCGTATCGAAACACGATCGCCCCGCCCCGGGTTCTCTTCTGAGCGCCATAGCACTGTTCTTGTGGTCGGCCTACCTGGCCATCGTCATCGGTCTTCCGGAGGCCGACCTGCTCCGCCGGGCATCGACCACTCCGGTCATTCTCCTTACCGGCGCATGGATCGTCGTTCTGAGCGGGTGGACCGTGGCCTCACGAATCAGGCCAGGCTCCTTTGCGGCGAAGTCGTTGACGCACTTCCTGCCCTGGATTACCGCCGCCAGCGCATGGTTCATCATCTGGCAGCTGTCAACCTCGAAGCTCGGAATTCTTACGCCTCCGTACTTCGCCGCACCGGAGGTGCTCATCGCCTCTTTCGCGCATGACTGGAGGCTGCTGCTCAGCTGTCTGGGAGCCTCGGCGCTGCTCTTCGCCATCGGGTACACGGTGGGGTCATTGCTGGGCTTCCTCACAGGACTGCTCATGGGCTGGTCGAAACGCGCCGACTATTGGCTCCACCCGCTCCTCCAGACCGTCGGGCCCGTACCCGCGGCCTCGCTCCTGCCTCTGGCGCTGCTGTTGCTTCCGACGACATACGCTTCAGCGGCCTTCATCGTCGGCTTCGGCGCCTGGTTCCCCATGGCGACCATGACCCGTGCAGGCGTGCGCTCCGTACGCCGCGACTACATCGACATGGCCCGCACACTGGGAGCCGACGAGTTCTTCCTCATCAGGCGGGTGGCCGTGCCATCGGCCCTGCCCGACATGCTCACCGGCCTGTTCACGGGCCTGGGCACATCGCTCGCAGCGCTTATGACTGCCGAGCTGACCGGCGTCGACAAGGGGCTGGCCTGGTACATCAACTGGGTCAAGGGCTGGGCAGACTATCCCAGGATGTATGTGGGCCTCATCATCCTGGTGGCCTTCTGCCGCACGCTCATGGTCCTGCTGTTCAAGATCCGCTCCTCGCTGCTGGCATGGCAGCAGAACCTTGTGAGGTGGTGAACCGATGTCCGCCGGTTTTGCAACAGCTGAAGGCTCGCCACAGGCAGCGGCCCCGTCCGTCCCCCGCGGCGCGCAGGTGGCTCTCAAGGGCGTCACGCACCGCTATCCTCTGTCCCGCGACCTGGACCATGGCTGGCTCCACTTCCTGCTTCGCCGTCTGTCCCCCGCCGCCAGAGCGCGCCACGAGGCCGAGGCCGCGAAGCCCGATCAGCTCCCCGTGCTCGATGGCATCGATCTGACGGTGGCGCCCGGAGAGTTCGTCTCACTGGTGGGTCCCTCTGGCTGCGGCAAGTCGACGATCCTGCGCCTGCTGGCCGGGCTGGAGGAACCTGTCGAGGGCGTCGTCGAGGTCGACTCCGAACCCGTGACCGGGCCGTCACCGCTGCGCGCCCTGGCCTTCCAGGACGCCACACTCCTGCCCTGGAGGACGGTGCGCGACAATGTCGCCCTGGGCCCCGAGGCGAGACACCGACTGGAACAGGACCGGCGCCGGGTGGAGGCGGCCCTGCAGATCGTAGGACTGCGGGACTTCGCCGAGGCCTACCCCGCCACGCTCTCGGGGGGCATGGCCCAGCGGGCCTCGCTGGCGCGGGCATTGGTCAACCGGCCCCGGCTCTTCCTCCTGGACGAGCCCCTGGGCAAGCTCGACGCCCTGACCCGCCTCCAGCTCCAGGATGAGATCGCCAGGCTCTGGGACTCCCAGCGCTTCACGGCCGTCCTGGTCACCCATGATGTCGATGAGGCACTGCGTCTGGCCGGTCGGGTGATCGTCCTATCCGAGCGGCCCGCGCATATCGTCGCCGACACCAAGGTGCCCCAGCACGACGAGTCGGCCGATGAGTTCCGCGAGCTGCGCCGTCAGATCCTCGGCCTACTGGGGCGTTGAGAGTCTCACGAGACCGACCTCACCTGTGATCCAGCTCGTGGAGGGGGATGGCGCCGCGATTCTCCCGTAGCCTGGGCCCAGGAGCGAACCGTTCCCTGTTGACCCCGTTCGGGTCTTGCAGCACCTGGTGTGCGGCAAGTGCTTCCCGTGAGTCTGTGCGTGTTAGCCCAATGAGTCACCCGGCCACTTCCGGGTGCTGGGCGAGTGTGGTGGGCCAGGTACGGCAAAGAGTGGAGGACAAAGGGTCCTCCCCCACACTCCGCCGCGGTCCCCAGTTACTTCAAGGGGACAGATATGGGAAAACTTCATGACTACCTCCTCCAGCAGCACTGTGCCCAGCGCCTCCGACGACACTCAGAGCAACGGGCCCCTGAGTCTTGACGCGCTCTTCTCCGCCGAGCTCTCCGGCGGCCGACCGGCCGACACAGCCGGCGGCAACGGCGACGCCATTGCCGCGCCGCACCACTCCGATGACGCGGCCTCCTCCCCGGAGGACTTCGCCACCCCGGCATCCTCCGACTCCCCTGAAGACCCCGAGGACGTCGATCACGAGGACGAGGCCGACGACGTCGACCGGAACCTGCCCGAGGCGGACCCCGAGGACGAGGCCGACGACTCCGAAGAGGACGACGGCGTCGACATCGAAGAGGACGAAGTCGACGGCCACGCCCCCTTCATCGACTCCGACGTTGATTCCGATGACGGCCAGCGCGACAACGACGAGAACGCCAAGACCCCACGCGGCAAGGACAAGCGCGAGGTGGCAGGCGACCAGCAGGACGACGAGATCACCTTCGCCGACCTGGGTCTTCCCGGTGACCTGCTCAAGGCCGTCACCGATATGGGCTTCGTAACCCCCACCGCCATTCAGAAAGAGGCGATTCCGGTCCTGCTGGCCGGCCGTGACGTAGTCGGCGTCGCCCAGACCGGAACCGGCAAGACGGCAGCCTTCGGGCTGCCGCTCCTGGACGCCGTCGACTCCCGTGACGGCGTGGTCCAGGCCCTCGTACTGGCTCCCACCCGCGAGCTTGCCCTCCAGAGCGCCGAGGCCATCACCGACATGGCCTCCCGCTCCCGTGGGCTGGACGTGGTGGCCGTCTACGGCGGCGCCCCCTACGGTCCCCAGATCGGCGCGCTCAAGAGCGGTGCCCAGGTCGTCGTCGGCACCCCCGGACGCGTCATCGACCTCATTGACAAGGGCGCGCTCCAGCTCGACGACGTGCGCTACT